>ERZ808035.40-NODE-40-length-183190-cov-6.039003_pt1 | contig 183190 bp, 143 predicted proteins | sample MGYA00380189_ERZ808035 | MGnify/ENA primary metagenome ERZ808035 (study PRJEB31490, sample SAMN06133407) | mouse gut metagenome | isolation source: M5_1 | host: mice | place: China: Chengdu | collected 2015-05 ... | reverse complement strand
AGAGGCGGTAAGCTGGTATAAAGAGCTGTTCTTCCAGGGAGCCTGAGTTTAAGCAGATTGTGATTCCCGCAGGCGGCCAATCAAGTATCTGCCTGCAGAGGGATTGCTGATTTATATCATACATTAAGTGATGACAGGACAGACGACCATCACTATAATAAAAATTCGGCTGATTAATTTTAAGGAGGAAACTATCAATGAGTAGCGAAATCAGAGACATTAATCTTGCCGAATCCGGTGAGAGAAAGATCGAGTGGGTCAAGAGGAACTGCGATCTGCTCCGGACATTGGAGAAGGAGTTTTCCGAGAGCAGGCCCTTCGCGGGTAAGAAAGTCACTTTATCCGTACATTTGGAAGCCAAGACGGCATATCTGTGTCTGGTTCTGGCAGCAGGCGGAGCGGAGATGTACGTGACAGGTTCGAACCCTTTATCTACACAGGATGATGTGGCGGCGGCGCTTGTGAAAGCCGGATTGGAGGTTCATGCGTGGTATGATGCCACACAGGAGGAATATGAGACGCATATTCGCCATGTATTGGAACCCGGCCCGAATATCATCATTGACGACGGCGGGGATCTGGTGAATATGGTGCATAAGGAAATGCCTCATCTGATTCCGAATATTATCGGCGGCTGTGAGGAGACTACCACAGGCATTATCCGTCTGGAGGCCATGGACAGGGCCGGAGAGTTGAAGTTCCCCATGGTCCGCGTGAACAATGCGGCATGTAAGCATTTCTTTGATAACAGATACGGTACGGGACAGTCCGTGTGGGACGGCATCAACAGGACAACAAATCTGATTGTGGCAGGCAAGATCGTTGTTGTGGCAGGCTACGGCTGGTGCGGTAAAGGCACGGCCATGAGGGCAAAAGGACTGGGTGCAAGAGTCATTATTACCGAGATCGACCCCATTAAGGCGATTGAGGCAGTGATGGACGGATTTGATGTTATGCCCATGAAGGAAGCGGCTAAAGTGGGTGATTTCTTTATCACCGTGACAGGTTGTGACGGTGTCATCGACCGGGAAGACTTTGCGGAGATGAAAGAAGGTGCGATCCTTTGCAACGCGGGGCATTTTGACTGCGAAATTGATATGGCGTGGCTTAAGGCGAATGCCGTTGAGAAGAAGGAGCAGCGCAAGAATATTATGGGCTATAAACTGCCTACGGGACAGTGGATTTTTGTACTGGCAGAGGGACGTCTGGTGAATCTGGCTGCCGGTGACGGACATCCGGCGGAGATCATGGATATGAGCTTTGCGATTCAGGCATTGTCTGCAAAATATCTTGTGGAGCATGGAAGCGAATTGCAGGAGAAGCTCATCGATGTACCGGAGGAAGTAGATAAAGACGTGGCGAAACGTAAGCTTGCATTCCTTGGGAAAGAGATCGATGTACTGACACCGGAGCAGGAGAAATATCTGAACAGCTATACGGTATAAAGACAGACAGGTCAAAATCTGCATCCGTCACCGGAGTGATCCGGTGTGGATGCAGTTTTTATTTTCAGGTATAAAGAATAAGTATTATGTGAAGTATTTTGAAAGAAGTGATATAATCGGACATAATATCAGAGAAGCAGGATTTCCCGCAAATGTGACTGGAATCCGGCAGAAACGTTTATGAAGGAGATATGGAGTAATGGGTGAGAAAGATCAGCAGAAATTTGCAGAAGGTTTATTACAGTATCTGAATGACAGCCCCACCGCATACCATGCCGTGGAGAATGGGGCGGTAATTCTGAGGGCACATGGGTTTACACAGTTAAAAGAGACGGACAGGTGGTCTCTGAAAAAAGGCGGCAGATATTTTATGACCAGAAACAGTTCGGGTCTCATTGCTTTTACGGTGGGAGAAGAGAGCCTGGAAGAAAATGGTTTTCGGATCATAGGCTGTCATACGGACTCTCCGGGCCTTAAGATCAAGCCCGGTCCCTGTACCGTTACGCCGGACGGGTATGTCAAGGTGAACGTGGAGGTTTACGGCGGCGCTGTTTTAAGTACATGGTTTGACAGGCCGCTGGCTATGGCCGGACGTGTAATTGTGAAAAAAGATGGCGGTGCGGCCGGTCTGGCGGAGGAAAGACTGATCAAAATTGAGGAACCTGTTTTTGTGCTTCCCAGTCTCTGTATCCATCTGCATAAAAAAACGGATGACAATAACAATTTGAACAGGCAGACGGAACTTCTGCCGATCCTGGCCATGAAGGAAGAGGGAGTGGAAAAAGGAGATTATCTGTTACGGCTGCTTCGGGACAAGGCAGGAATAGACCCGGCGGCTGTTCTGGATTACGAGTTATTCCTGTATGAATATGAAAAAGGCATTTTTGCAGGTGGAAACAGAGAGTTTATCTCTGCATCCCGGCTGGATGATCTATCCATGGTGTATGCGGGATTGTCAGTCCTTGCGGAATCATGTAAAAAAGGCGCTGCCTGCAGGGTGCTGGCTGCCTTTGATAACGAGGAGGTTGGCAGTACCACCGCCCAGGGTGCACATTCCGGTCTTTTACTGCACACACTGAACAGAATCTGTAAAAATCTTGGTCTGGATGATGACGGTTATTTTCGTGCCATCGCTCATTCAACGTCAATTTCCGCAGACCTTGCCCATGCCGTTCACCCTAATTACAGCGACAGGCATGATCCGGAAAACCGTCCGGTATTGGGCGGCGGGCCTGTGATCAAATACTCCGCTTCTCAGCGGTATGCCACAACGGCGTTTACAGCGGCATATTTTATGGAGGCCTGTGAACGTGCCGGCGTTGCCTTTCAGCAGTTTGTCAACAGAAATGATATTCCGGGAGGTTCTACAATCGGGCCGGTGATGTCAGGGCTTACGACGATTCCTGCGGTAGATATGGGAGCGCCGATTCTGGCGATGCACTCTATACGAGAATTTGGAGCGGTGACAGATCAGTATGATACATGGAAGGCTTTTCTGGCATATTATGAAGGGTGCTGATGGGAGAGGTAAGGTAACAGGAAAGCAGCCAATTGATTTTGCGTTCAGCCTTTTGCTCTTCTTTGCTCGCAAATAAACACCTACTAACGGTAGAGTGGGATAGAATGTGCTTTACTATATGGGAATTATAGCACTTTTTTAGACAGCATATGTAAAGGGCTTGACAATATGTCAGGAAAGCGGTAGCTTATTAACATATCCGACTTGTTATTGTCGTTGCTATCCGATACCTGTTTCGGATAGCATTACAATAACATATTCTTATAATTTTATCATTTGTGCACATCGCACGACCGGCAGTTTCTGCCGAACATTCCAACTGTTTTACATGTTTAAGGACAGCGGTTTATTTTACACACAAGGAGGGCTATTTATGGGAGCAAAATTGAAACAATTATTCCCGATGATCAGGGAGCGGGAGGAGGTACTGGCAGAAATCGCCAAAAGCAGGACACTGCAGGCAGAGTTTGACGGATGGCAGATGGTGCATCAGGAAGAATTTCTGAAGATCTGTACCGGCGTAAAAGGCCTGAAACTACTGTATGACGGGATTTTTAAAGAGATTATGAATCCGGAATATGCGCCGGAGCGGTTTAATGATTTCCTGTCTGGTTTGCTGGGACAACGTGTTAAGGTGGTTAAGGTACTGCCTAACGATTCCGTCAGAATTGCAGATGAAAGTTCGTTGCTGATAATGGATATTGTGGTGGAATTGGAGGATGGCAGCATTGCTAATGTCGAGATGCAGAAGATTGGTTACCTGTTTCCGGGACAAAGGTGTGCCTGCTACTCGGCGGACCTGCTACTGCGCCAGTATAAGCGGATACGGAGTGAAAGGAAAAAGCAGTTCAGCTATCGTGATATCAAAAATGTATATACGATTGTTTTGTTTGAAAAGAGTCCTAAGGAGTTTCACCGTTATCCTCAAAAGTATTATCATTTTTTCGAACAAAAATCTGACACAGGATTGAAAATGGAACTTCTGCAGAAATACCTGCTTATACCTCTTGACATCTATGCAAAAAGCCAGCAAAATAAAAACATAGACGGGAAAAGGGAGGCATGGCTGACCTTGCTTTCCAGCGACGATCCGGAGATGATAGTAAAGCTTATTGAGAAATATCCGGAGTTTCGCGCGATCTATGAAGAAGGTTACGAAATCTGCCTGAATACAGAAAGGGTGATGGAGATGTTCTCAAAAGAATTATATGAACTTGATAAGAACACAGTGCAGTATATGATCGACGAGATGCAGGATACGATCGACGCACAAAGGCAGGAGATTGAAGAACTGCAGATAAAACAGGAAAAGATTATATATTCCACTATACATATTTTGCGGGATCTGAACATTCCAGAACAGGAGATCGTTCGACGAATTGGTGATCAGTATCAGATAAGCGAGGAACAGATGCAGAAGTATCTGGCATCTCAATGACAGGAGTAACACTAATGGATACACAGAACAATACAAGAACATACAAGGCGGGGGAACTGTTGCGGCGGTTCCTCCCGTATTATAAGAAATACCGGCATATTGTTATCATTGATCTGTTTTGTGCCGGACTGACGACGATCTGTGAACTGGTACTGCCCATGATTATGCGGTTTATCACCAATGCGGGGATGAACGATCTGGAATCTCTTACCGTATCCGTGATTCTGCGTCTGGGCGTACTTTATCTGTGCCTGCGCATTGTAGATACGATGGCTAATTTTTATATGGCCTATACGGGGCATGTGATGGGCACGCGCATTGAGACAGATATGCGGCGGGATGCCTATGCACATCTGCAGAAGCTGTCGGATACCTACTATAATAATACGAAAGTCGGACAGATCATGGGGCGGATCACCAATGATCTTTTTGACGTGACGGAATTTTCACATCACTGCCCGGAGGAGTTTTTTATTGCGGGAATCAAGGCGGTGATTTCCTTTATCATACTGGCGCGAATCAGCCTGCCGCTGACACTGCTTCTCTTTGCGGTGGTTCCGGTCATGGTGGTGACCTGTACTGCCATCAATCTGCGTATGCGGGAGGCATTCCGCAGACAGCGTGTGCAGATCGGAGAATTGAATGCCCGCATTGAAGACAGCCTTCTGGGGCAGAAGGTAGTGAAAGCATTCACAAATGAGGAGAAGGAAAAAGAGAAATTTGAGGAAGACAACGTCAATTTCTTTCGTATTAAAAGGGAAACCTATAAATTTATGGCGTTTTTTCAGACCACAACAAGAGCCTTTGACGGTCTGATGTATCTGGTGCTTCTGGCAGCAGGCGGCATCTTTATGATAAAGGGAATGATTCTGCCCGGTGATCTGGTGGCTTATGTGATGTATGTCAGTACACTGATCGCCACGATCCGCAGGATTATCGAGTTTGCGGAGCAGTTTCAACGGGGTATGACGGGGATCGAGCGGTTCGTGCAGATCATGGACAGTGATATCGAGATTTTTGATGAGCCGGGTGCGGTGGAATGTGTGCGGCCCCGGGGCAATATTGCGTTTCATAATGTGAGTTTTGAGTATCCCGATGATCATAATGTTGTGTTCAGGGATTTGAATTTAGATATCAGTGCAGGAGAAAAAATTGCCATTGTGGGACCTTCCGGCGGCGGAAAAACCACATTATGCAATTTGATCCCGCGTTTTTATGACATTGATCAGGGCGAAATCCTGCTGGACGGGGAGAATATCCATCATTATACGATGAAAAGCCTGCGGAAGAATATCGGAATGGTGCAGCAGGATGTGTATCTTTTTTCCGGTACGGTGTATGAGAATATAGCCTATGGCAAAGAGAATGCTTCCATGGAGGAAGTAATCGAAGCGGCAAAACGTGCGGGAGCGCATGAATTTATTACCGCGTTAAAAGACGGATACGATACATATGTGGGAGAGCGCGGTGTGAAGCTTTCCGGCGGACAGAAGCAGCGAATCAGCATCGCCCGTGTTTTCCTGAAAAATCCGCCGATTCTGATCATGGATGAGGCCACCTCCGCACTGGATAATGAGAGCGAATTTCAGGTGGCCAAGTCACTGGAAGAACTGGCCAAAGGCAGAACTACAATTACCATTGCCCACAGACTTTCCAGCATCCGCAATTCCGACCGGATTCTGGTGCTGACGGAGGAAGGGATTGTGGAGGAAGGCGATCATGAAAGCCTGCTTGCACTGGGCGGAATTTATCATCACTTCTATGTGACGGCCAATGAATTGAAGTAGCGGATCCGGTGGTTTTGGTAAATATATGGTCATTCAGACATAGAATAACCTCTGTGTAATATCAAGTGATAAGAAAAAACATTGAAAATTACAGAATTTTCAGAAAATACTTACTAAAGTTGGAATTTGGTGTTAAACTAATATATAGTAAGGTAATTGTCGGTATATATTCGGGTCACAGATATTGGAGGGATTTATGTTTGAGAAAGGTGAATTGATTATGTGCGGCGGGCATGGTGTCTGCCGCGTTGTCAACGTTACGGGTAATCCGATCGACCGGTCGGATAAGATACGGAAGTATTATGTACTGGATCCGGTTTTTGAGAAAGCAAGCACAATTTATATGCCTGTGGATAATGAGAAGGTTGTGATGCGCAGGATTCTGACGAAGGAAGAGGCGGAGGAACTGGCCGGACAGATTTCGGAGATCGATATTGTCTGGATTCAGGAGGAGAAAAGCAGGGAGCAGATGTATAAAGAAGCGATCCGCACCTATGACTGCCGCAGTCTTGTGCAGATCATCAAGACGCTATATTTGCGTAAGCAGAGCCGGTTAAAGGAAGGAAAGAAAGTGCTTTCCTCGGACGAGCAGTATATGCGTAAGGCGGAAGAACTGCTATATAGCGAGATGTCGCTGGCGCTCTCCATTCCGAAAGGAGAGGTAGAGGCTTATATCAGAAAAAAGGTGGACCGGCAGAAAAGTATGGTGTGAGAAAAACGGGTTTGTGCATAAAAAAGAGTCAGGCTGTCAGAAGTCTGGCTCTTTATATTATAATATACTTTACTCATAAGTTGATGCTTACAGGTAAAAACAGTAATGAAATATTTATTTAAATTTGTTTAATCATGATGCGGATGCTCACCGATCATCTTGACCGCAGAAATCACAGCCGTCAATACACCGATCTCCGCCTGTTGAGAGGAGTTATTCAGCTTTTGGAAAAGAGCACCGGTATCCGTCCTCACATATTGAGGGGTCAATCTGTTAAGTGCAAAAGCGGCCATATCAAGGCGGCATATTTCACATGAGCATACGTTTGGTATGGTAGGCAGCAGTCTGTTAAGCTGATATTCTACCGCTTCTTCCATCATATTTTTTAATCCATCCATTAAAGAATCCTCCCGGCTTGCCACAAATCGACAAACCCCACATATACTATGTTATTATATTTTCGTTCAAGAATCAATCATTTTTTTTATAATTTTCGAAATAACTTACATAATTAGTGATGTTACACGGTTACTGTTCACACAGTATTTAGCATTTACTGCTAAATCTGTACGAAAACGTATATATTGCAAGTAAAAATCCATTTGCAAAGCAAATTTTGCATGGATTTTTACCTGTTACTGGAACGGAGTAAACAGTAATGTTACACGTTCTGCACATATTCTGCGCCTCATAAAGACCTTGCATTTTTTCATGGGACACGGTATTCTAGTTTGTAAGTGATTTTTGGCAAAGCAAACAGCGTGAGAAGAAATACACGCTGATTTATGCCTGCAGCCCAAATTTGAAGGCTGCGGGAAACATGGTTATTCATATGAAAGGAGTTGTTCGGCCTTTTATTACTGCGGACAGCCTGTACAGGTATATAACCGGCGAGACAGGCGGGTTATGGAATTGTCCGGCGGGATCATGGATCTAAGGGCGGAACTGTAATGTATAGAAATGACGGCAGACTTGATCTTGGATAGTTTTCTGGATAGTTTAATGGACAGCCTGCGGCTTCTTCCGTTTTTGTTTGTCACGTATCTTGTGATGGAGTACCTGGAACATAAGACGGGCAGCAAAATGCAGGAGGCTATCCGACGGGCGGACCGGAGCGGCCCGGTGATCGGAGGAATACTGGGAATTTTTCCCCAGTGCGGTTTTTCCGCGGCGGCATCCAATTTATATGCAGGCAGGATCATCACAGTGGGAACGCTGATGGCGATTTTTCTTTCTACTTCTGATGAGATGCTTCCCATTCTGATCTCTGAAAATGCCGGTGTGCCGATGATTGCCAAAATACTGGCGGTAAAGGTGGTGACAGCTGTTGCGGCGGGTTTTGTGATTGATTTTATTTTTCGCAGGAAGGAAAACGATATGCAGATCGAGCATCTGTGTGAACAGCATCACTGCCACTGCGAGAACGGAATCTGGAAATCAGCGCTGCATCATACGCTGGAAATTTTCGTGTATATTCTGTTGATTTCTCTTGCACTGAATCTGGTCATTGCGTGGATCGGGGAAGATGTGCTGGGAAGTCTGATTCTTAACCGCCCTGTGATCGGCCCCATGGTGGCGGGCCTGGTAGGTCTGATCCCCAATTGTGCGGCTTCCGTAATCATTACCAAGCTTTATCTGGGCGGCGTGCTCAGCGCGGGGGGCATGATGGCGGGCCTTTTGGCCGGAACGGGTGTGGGCGTACTGGTGCTTTTGCGGGTGAATGATGACCGCCGGGAAAACCTGAGGCTCATTGGTCTGCTGTATGTCACGGGAGTTTTGGCAGGTATGCTGATAGAAGTACTGGGGATCACCTTTTAGCAGAAAATAATCCGGGAAATTCTATCTGTAAAGGGAACAGGGTAAAGAGATGTCTTTTGGAACAGGCATATAGAAAGACAAAAAAAGAACCGACCCCAGAACCTTCCGGCTCCAAAACCAGTTCTTATAAGTGCACCGCCAGGGGCTCGAACCCTGGACACCCTGATTAAGAGTCAGGTGCTCTACCAACTGAGCTAGCGGTGCAAATTTCGTTTGCTGCGGCTTGTCCAACACGCAAAAATTATTATAGTATATTGTTTTGGGCATTGCAAGTATTTTTTAAAGAAAATTTAAAAAAATTTTAAGATATGTGAAATTTTTGCAACATAACGGCCGAAGATGGATTGTTCCGGGGGTACACCCGGCTTGAATCGTCTTGAGCCGGAGTGTTTCGGATTGGAGGAAGAAATGATTTTTGAGAGTCATGCACATTATGATGATGAAGCATTTGAGGAAGACAGGGAGAGCCTTCTGGAATCTTTGCGGGAGCATGGAATAGACCGGGTGGTGAATGTGGGGGCAAGCCTGGAAAGCTGTCGTGCCACTCTTGAACTGATGGAGAAATATCCTTTTATGTATGGGGCTATGGGGGTGCACCCCAGCGAGACGGGTGAGTTAAATGAGGATCATTTTAAGTGGCTGAGTGAACAGTGCTGCAAGGACAAGGTCGTGGCAGTGGGGGAGATCGGGCTGGATTATCATTGGAAGGAACCTGAGGAGAAGATACAGAAATACTGGTTTGAACGTCAGCTGCTGCTGGCACGGGAGACCGGGCTTCCTGTGATTATTCATTCCCGTGACGCGGCCAGGGATACACTTGATATGATGCAGGCGCTTCACGCGGGAGAGACGGGCGGCGTAATCCATTGTTTTTCTTATACAAAGGAAATAGCGAAGGCTTATCTGGATATGGATTATTATTTCGGGATCGGCGGCGTGATCACTTTTCAGAATGCAAAGAAGCTGAAGGAAGCGGTGGCATATATTCCCCTGGAAAAGATTCTTCTGGAAACGGACAGCCCCTATCTGGCGCCGGAGCCTAACCGCGGCAGGCGCAATTCGTCGCTGAATCTTCCCTATGTGGCCCGTGCCATTGCGGAACTTAAGGGGATCACATATGAGGAAGTGGTGGAGGTCACAGAGAAGAATGCGCAGAGGTTGTTTCGAATTTCGGAATAAGTAGTACCGCGAGTGTGCAGGGAGTACAAGGCCGGATGTCAGACCGGTATGGGGACAGGCTTGTAAAAAACGGGATAAAGAACAGTAATTACGGAAAAGAGGACAGTATTTTATGGCATCATTGGGCACCAGAAGCAGTACAGCGCAGATCATACAGAAATATCAGTTTGCCTTTCAGAAAAAGTTCGGGCAGAATTTTTTAATCGATCAAAATATTCTGGACAAAATCGTGGAATCGGCGGATCTTACAGAGAAAGATTGTGTGTTGGAGATCGGACCCGGTATCGGGACTATGACCCAGCGGCTTGCGGAAGAGGCAGGAGAAGTGATTGCGGTGGAAATTGACCGTAATCTGATCCCGATCCTGAAAGATACGCTTTCTCCTTATGAAAATGTGACCATCATCAACGATGATATTTTAAAGGTCGATCTTGCAGGACTGGTGCAGGAGCGCAACGGCGGAAGGCCGGTCAAGGTGGTGGCGAATCTTCCATATTATATCACGACTCCAATTATTATGGCGTTGTTTGAAAAACATGTGCCGCTGCAAAGTGTGACGGTGATGGTGCAGAAAGAGGTGGCAGACCGGATGCAGGTAGGTCCGGGCACGAAGGACTACGGGGCGCTGTCGCTGGCAGTACAGTACTATTCCAGGCCGGAGATTATTACCAGGGTGCCGGCATCCTGTTTTATGCCCAGCCCGAATGTGGACAGTACGGTGATCCGGCTGACCCGGTATGAGGAACCTCCGGTGGCGGTGAGAGACGAGGAATGGCTTTTTGCCGTTATCCGGGCATCTTTTAACCAGAGGCGTAAAACGCTGGCCAACGGTCTGGCCAATGCGGCCGGCCTGGGGCTTGGCAGGCAGCAGGTGGAAGAGGTGCTTACAGAAATGGGATTATCCCGGACAATACGCGGAGAAGCGTTAACGTTAGAACAGTTTGCCGACTTGTCAAACCGCCTTATGCAATGAGAGATATAAGTTGATTTGTATGTAAAGGTACAATATAGAGTGATTGTATATTGAGGCATCTCCATATGTTGGTATATATTTTACAATAAGATACCAGACTGGAGGTGCTTTTTTTCTACATATTTTATTTACATTGATAGGCGGCTATGGTAAACTTAAACAGTGAAAATAGGCTTACTATGAGAAATTTTGGAAACCGGTGTTAGCGTGCGGCATACAAGGTTACGATGTGGAAAAAGATGTAACATTTAGGTACAAAGTTCCGAATAGTTACAAGAATACGGTATGAGGTGGGCACCTTGGATAAGTTTGAGTATAAGATACGTTCCGAAGAAATCAAGACTTTGATTGCGGAGGGAGAATTTGCGGAAGCCGTGAGCATAGCGGATACAATCGACTGGCGCAGAGTCAAGAGCGTTATGATGCTCTGTACCATCAGCGATTTATATAAGATTAACCGGAGATTCCAGGAGAGTAAGGATATTCTTTTGCTGGCATATGAGAAGCACCCTACAGGGCGGCTGATTGTGTATTCTTTGTGTGAACTCTCTATTAAAATGGAAGAGTATGTACAGGCGATAGAATATTATAAAGAATTTGTTCAGATTGCACCGAAGGATACGGGCAGATATATTCTGCAATACCGTTTATATGAGGCGCAGGATGTGAGTCTGGAAGAGCGGATCGCGGTTCTGGAAGAATTCAAGAAGCGTGATTACAGAGAGAAATGGGCATATGAACTGGCATATCTTTATCATAGGATCGGACTGACCACCAAATGTATTGAGGAATGTGACGAGATGTTTCTCTGGTTTGGTGAGGGAAGATATGTCATTAAGGCACTGGAACTGAAAGCTCTGCATGAGCCGTTGAATGAAGATCAGCAGGCCAGATATGATGCCTGGATGCGGGGTGAGGATACAGAGACGGTTCTGCCTGCAGATGATGAGGAAGAAGACTATGAAGACAGTGTGCCCGGGGATACCCGGGTGGCCGGACAAGTCAGACATACAGACACAGAAGAGGGCGAACAGGAAGTGCCGGCGGCACCCACCATGGAACTGCCGGAAGTCAAGACCGTGGATCTGGGGCAGTATAATACCATTAATCTGCAGATGGCGCTGGCAGAGAGCATGAAAGAGATTCTCAATGAGGAGGAACTGCCGGAAACTACAGAAGAGGATCAGGTATCAGAGGACGGTTATGAGCCGGAAGATGACGGCTATGCGTCATTAGACGGGTACGGAGCCGGGAATGGTGAGTATGGAGCGTCAGGCGGATACGAGCCGGAGGAGGACGGCTATGGAGCAGCAGACGAATACGGAGCCGGGAATGATGGCTATACAGAGGTAAACGGATACGGGTCAGAGGATGGCGGCTATAGAGTATCAGACGGATATGAAGTCGGGAATGCCGGGTATGGGGCAGCAGGCGGATACGAGCCGGAAGAGGCCGACAGATCAATTGCGGAGACGCTGATTGCTCCTTTGCTGGAAGAGACAGCGGAACTTCCCGTACCCCAGAAGATAGAGGAAAAGGTGCAGGAATCTTCCGTAATCACTTTTCCGGGAAAAGCGGAACAGGCTGTGGAGAACAGACAGCAGGTGCAGGAGACTAAAAGGCCGATCACGGATACAGAAGACTTGCGGGAGATCGGGGCCCAGCTTACACAGGATGACACGGTAACTTTTGATGCCGGGAAGATTTTGGAGCAGCTGAAACAGGAAGCGCAGCGTATTGCGGAAGAACATGCGGCGGACAGGATACCCGGAGCGAGAACCGGTGTACTGACACCGTTGAATACGAAGCCTTCTAAATATGATAATTTTCTTTCCCAGGAATATGACGGGCAGATCAGCCTTGTGGTTCCTGAGGAGGAGCGGATTGAGAAACAGATCACAGGCCAGCTCAGCATTGAAGATATCATGGCTGAGTGGGAAGTGATGAAGAAGAGCAACGAGCAGAAGCGGATGGAGGATGTCAGACAGCGGATTCTGCGGCATACAGGCAATCTTTTTGCAGATTTTGACGAAGCGACGAAGAACGGTCTGCTGGAAGAGCTTGAAAGAGCCTTTGTTGCGGCTATCATGAAGGAGACGGGTAAAAAGCCTGCCATCAAGAAGGTTATTCTGCCGGATGAGGCAGAGGAAAAGCCCGCACCGAAACAGTCCGGCGGCAGATACGAAAGCAATCTGAAGCAGGATCCGCAGGAAACGGATTTTTCGGAAGAAGATACAGCGGATGAGGCAGAGGAATTTGCGTATACGGAAGAGCCGGAGGAGACAGAAGCGTTCAGCGAGCCGGAACCGGCAGCCGTACAGGCAGATAGAAAAGCATCCAGGAAGCCGGTACAGCCTGAGGGCGCAGCATCTGCGGCAAGAGAGGAGACGGCGGCCGGGGACGATACAGCTTCTGCGGATTACAGCCATATGCAGGATCGTGAACTGACGGAAGAAGAGGCAGAGCTATTCGGACAGTTTGTACATCATCGCAAATCCAAGAGACAGCTTGTGCATACACTGGATAATATGAGTCTTGCTTCCTGTACGGGCAATGTGGTTATTACCGGTGAGGAGGAGACTACAGCTTTAACACTGGCAAAAGCGCTGATCCGGGAAATGCAGTACAGCGACAATAATTTTTCCGGCAAGGTGGCGAAGATCTCTGCCAATGTTTTGAATAAGAAAGATGTGGAAGAGACACTGGGCAGGATGGATAACGGTGCGCTGATCATAGAGAAGGCGGCAAGATTAAGACCTGCCACGATAGATAGGCTCACCCGCGTGCTGGAAAAAGATAACAAAGGGCTTCTGCTTATCATGATTGATAAGAAGCCCAATATGAACCGGCTCATGGCAGAAAATGCGGTGCTGAACAATAATTTTAACCTGCGGGTGGATATTGAGCCGCTGGACAATGAGGCGCTGGTGGCTTATGCGAGACAATATGCGGAAGAACAGGAATATTCTATCGACGAATTTGGCATTCTGGCGCTGCATACAAGGATCGCAGACAGACAGACAAGCGACCACGAGGTAAATATGGCCGAGGTCAGGGATCTGGTGGATGAGGCAATCGAGTCTGCCAATAAGAAAACGCCGAAGCATTTTATGGATATACTGCTGGCCAAGCGGTATGATGAAGATGATATGATCATATTGCGGGAGAAGGATTTCATGCATTATTAAAGATATGCATTAATGAAAATAATGTGTTCCCGGATTTCTTTTCACGTCCGCATCATACACCCGCTGTATGGTATCGGAACCGGGATAGATGCATCTGATCTTTTGAGGAGAGTTCAGGAATACATAAAATAAAATAACGGGGGACGGAAGCTGATGACGGATACGAAAAAGGGAAGAGAGAAAAATGCAAAAGGGACTGCAGAAAAAAGAACGGTAAAGAAATCGACAGCAAAGAAGACGACAGGGAAGGCAGAACCGGCAGTGCAGGACGAAAAAGTTTTTATTTCCGAGGCGGATCAGTATATCTTCGGACAGGGAACACACTATGATATTTATAAGAAACTTGGTGCCCATCCTTCTGTGGAAGACGGTGTAAAAGGCATGTTTTTTGCTGTATGGGCGCCTAATGCGGCCGGGGTGAACGTAATCGGAACTTTTAACGGATGGAATGAAGAACTTCACGTGATGGAAAAGATCGGGCCTTCCGGTATTTATACGCTGTTCATTCCCGGAGTGGGCGAAAACGAACTGTATAAATTCCTGATCCGTACACCGGCAGGTGAAAAGCTGTATAAGGCGGATCCATTTGCGAATTATGCGGAGATGCGGCCGGGCAATGCCTCCAAAACCTATGATATCAGTAAGTTTAAATGGTCGGACAGCACATGGATGGCTGCCAGAGACGGCAAAGATTATAATAAGGAACCGATGGCGATCTATGAATGCCATATCGGATCCTGGATGAAGCATCCTAACGGCACGCCTGACGGATTCTATAATTACAGGGAATTTGCGGACAGGATTGTGGAATATCTGAAAGAAATGAAATACACCCATATCGAGTTGATGGGCGTTGCAGAGTATCCCTTCGACGGTTCCTGGGGCTATCAGGTGACCGGTTATTACGCGCCTACTTCCAGGCACGGCACACCGGATGACTTTATGTACCTGGTGAATACGCTGCACCGTAATAAGATCGGTGTGATTCTGGACTGGGTTCCGGCGCATTTCGCCACAGATGCCCACGGACTCGGCAGATTTGACGGACAATGTGTCTTCGAGCATCCCGATCCGAGAATCGGGGAACACCCGGACTGGGGAACCAAGATTTTTAATTACGGTAAAAATGAAGTCAAGAATTTCCTGATCGCCAATGCGCTGTTCTGGATCAAAGAATATCATATTGACGGAATCAGAGTGGATGCCGTAGCGTCCATGCTGTATCTGGATTACGGCAAGCAGGACGGCCAGTGGGTGGCTAACAAATACGGCGGCAATCAGAACCTTGAGGCCATTGAATTTTTTAAACATTTAAATTCTGTGATCCTCGGCACATATCCCGGATTTTTGACCATTGCGGAGGAATCTACGGCGTGGCCGAAGGTTACCGGCAAGGTGGAGGACGATGGCCTGGGCTTCAGCTTTAAGTGGAATATGGGATGGATGCATGATTTCTGCGAATATATGAAGCTGGATCCGTATTTCCGAAAAAACAACCATTATGCCATGACTTTTGCCATGACTTATAACCACAGCGAGAATTATATACTGCCGCTGTCCCACGATGAGGTAGTGCATCTGAAGTGTTCCATGGTCAATAAGATGCCCGGTTATCCGGTGGATAAATATGCGAACCTGCGGCTGGGATATACCTATATGTTCGGCCATTCCGGCAAGAAACTGCTGTTTATGGGGCAGGATTTCGGGCAGGAGCGGGAGTGGAGCGAGGCCAGGGAACTGGACTGGTATCTGCTGGGCGAAGAGCAGAATAAAGGTATGCATGAATATATGAAGGAATTGCTGAACCTGTACCGGAAATATCCGGCTCTCTATTCCATAGACAATGACTGGAGTGGATTTGAATGGCTTAACGCAGATGACAGTGACCGCAGTGTTTACAGCTTTTACAGAAAAGACGCTACAGGCAGGAATAACATTATGTTCGTAATCAACATGACACCTATGATGTGGGAAAACTATATGGTAGGCGTGCCTAAGAAAAAGAAGTATAAGCTGCTGCTTAACAGTGATGATAAGCGTTTTGGCGGTAACGGACATGAGATTCCGGCAGAACTTAATGCGGTGAAGGGAACATGCAATTATAAAGACTATAATATTTCCTTCGATCTTCCGCCTTATACGGCCGCGGTATTTATATTCTAAGGAAGCGCAGGTCAAATGGCCGCATCTTTGGAACTGAAAATAGAAAATATGAAATAGTGTGCGGAGAATACCTGATATTAAGAAGGTATTCTCCGTATTTTTATGGTATAAGAAATTCCTCCACTTATCCGAGTCCGCGAAGCGGATCTCGTAAAGTTATTTGCGAAGCAAATTACTTTTGGTATAAGAAATTTCTCCGCTTGTCCGAGTCCGCGAAGCGGATCTCGCAAAGTTAATTTGCGAAGCAAATTTACTTTTGGTATAAGAAATTTCTCCGCTTATCCGAGTCCGCGAAGCGGATCTCGTAAAGTTAATTTGCGAAGCAAATTTACTTTTGGTGTAGGAATGCGGTAATTATTTTTCTTTTTTATGTTGCCATTTATGGAATGTTTCGTGTATACTATAGAAAATATTTATAAAAATAGTAGATTTTAATCGGTGTTTTTTGAAAATTTTATGAAACATGAATTGTGATTGTGAAAGAAAATAAGTAAAAGGCAGGAGGTAAACATGCTGTTTGTACAACATAATCTGCTTGCACAGAATGCGAATCGTCAATTGAATGTGAATACGAAGAAGAACACCAAGACTACGGAAAAGCTCTCGTCAGGTTATCGGATCAACAGAGCGGCGGACGATGCAGCCGGATTGTCTATATCTGAGAAGATGCGCAGGCAGATTCGGGGTCTTCATCAGACTGTGGACAACATTTCGGAAGGGGTGGGCTATGTCCAGACGGCAGAGGGTGCGTTGAACGAAGTGCAGGATATGCTGCAGCGCGTAAACGAGCTGGCAGTGAAGGCGGCCAACGGCACAAACACCAAAGAAGACAGAGCGTATATTGATCGGGAAGTGCAGCAGCTGAAAGGTGAGATGGACCGCATCTTTCGGACGACAACTTTTAACGAGCGCAAGGTCTGGGAGCCGGGGGAGAGAAGGCTGCTGGGATATGAGGAGGTACGGGCTGTAGATTATGTATCTACGACGCAGACCTACAAACCTACAGTAACAAATCAGAATTATGATGTTTTGCCGGGCGGGAACCATTCTGTTTCCGGATATTCCTGCAACTACTCCACAAGTCCGTATTCAATAAAGAGTGCCTCTTCCACGGGAAATTTTACTGTATTGGCTAAAGATGAGAATGGACAGACGGCGACGGGTGTAAAAGTTAAATGGACCGGATATAACGGAACGGAATACGTGACGGATGAAATCAGCTGGGATCAGTTAGAGAAACAGAATTACAGGTTTGATATAAGTCAGTTGTTTAATCATCCTGATCTCTTTGAGGCTGATGGTGTCACACCTGTCTTTAAGCAGGAGCTTGCTTTTAGTCCGTCTGAGGCAGCAGAGGAAGACGATATTGCGAATAACATTCATGGTTGTACTGTATATGCTACAACAAGGGCAACGATGCAGTACTCTTTGGAAAATGTGACAGGCAGCAGTCCGGCAGTGGGACTCTCCGGGGTGATTCTGTCCTATCCCGCAGCATTTGCATCCATGCATAAAACGGAACCGGCTCAAACCGGGCATGATTTTGACGGGGCTGACTCTGACTTTATAAAACCTTCGGGCAACGGAGGCCCTAATTTGACCAAGTATCCGAATTACGCTAACAAAAACGATGTTGCCGGATGGGAATTTTCATTTGATATGGCGGGAATTGGCAATGTAAAAGCTACTTCTGACAGTGTATTATACTGGTCCAACGATACAGCCTCGACCAGTAAGGGATTGTGGTGGGAGTGGTGTATACATACAGACAGGTATGGCAATGAGACATACAGGCATGAGCAGCATACGGTAAGGCAGACTGACGGGACACTTGCGGGAGTCATGAGCGCCCTGACAGGAAACAGCAGTGATACAACACCGGGATTACTCAACGCAAACGGCGGCGGAGCTAATGGAAGTAACAGCAGTGGATTTATAGAAATTAATTTTAAAATGACGGCGGCACCGCCGGGTTTTGACTATACGACTTCCAATGGAACTGCGCAAAAGTCTACCGACGTAGGACAATTTTGTATCAGAATTCCTGTTTCGGCAACCGATAGTGAGAATGATATTTTAAATAAGCTCAAAACGTTAAACGGGAATACTATTTTAGATTTTGCCACATCAGGGGCAGGAGCAGACAGCTTAGGCTTTGGATCAATCATCCCCGGCACCGGAAAGGTCAATGCACCTATCTATGGAGGCATCTGCGGTTTTTATGTGCAGGGCGGCACCGAGGGCGGTCAGCACATTTCTATACAGTATGAGTCTCTCAGCACAATTGCTATGGGGATGGAACACACGAATGTACGGACAATCGAATCCGCCAGTCGGGCGATCGATGAGGTCAAGGGTGCCTTGCAGATGGTCAGCCAGCAGAGATCGGATTTTGGCGCCTTTCAGAATCGCCTGGAACATGCCGGGAATATTAATGCAAACGTGGAGGAGAATACGCAGGCGGCAGAGTCAGCGATTCGGGATGGAGATATTGCAGATCTTATGATGGAATATTCTGTCAACAATATTCTGCTGCAGGCAGGAACCAGTATGCTGACACAGGCAAATCAGAGCAGCCAGTCAATTTTGGAGCTTTTGCAGTAATCCATGCCTGCGGATGTACAAGATAAATGATGGTGAACGATAGAAAGTAAAGAGAGATCAATATGGGACAGATTATACTGTTATCATGTAAAAAATGTTGTTTTCAAAAGGAGCTTTCAACAGGCGCGGGACTTATGGGCAATGACCCGGAAGCGGTGGCTTCGGAGCTGGACATCGGAGAAGCGAAAGAATGGCAAAAACTGCACAGGGATAATAAGATCAGTTTTTTTGATGCCAGAAAGAAGGTATTTTATTGTGAAAACTGTAATGATATTGTGTCCCGGCTTGCCGTGACTGCCGCTCTTACGGACGGTAACGAAATTAATTTTGGCGGTAAATGCCAGATCTGCGGACATAAACTGGCGGAAATGGATATGGAAGCACACCATATTTTCTGTCCGGTCTGCAAGGGCGGCGGCATGTGTGCGGAAGAAATCGGATTATGGGATTAAAAGAAATGAAAATCTGTTTATACATACCGGGGCGTAACGGTACAGCGAAAGGCTGAACTGTTACGTTTTTCTTTCAGGGGTTAAGAAAATATCTCCCTATGCCGAAATAAAAAGCATACAGAATGTAACAGTCCGGCTTCCGGGAAAAAGGAAAACTGCACTGTCACAATAGAACCTACTACATGGAGAGGGTACATGAAAATTACATTTGATAATACCGGAACGAATCAAAATGTAGACAAGGCGGCCACAACTACATATCGGGATACCCGTTCAGAGAAGACGAATAAAACGGGTGCATTTGCATTAGACATTTCTGGCACAGTTATGGATAACACAGCTTACAAGGGTCAGGGAAAGACCACAGAAGACGTTATGCGGGATGCGGAGCAAGTTGATCTTGCTGCGCAGAGAGACTATATGACAGTTATGTCTAATACTATGTCTGCGGATGATTTTAACCAGATGATGGAAGATGGTTATCAGGTCGGAGACATGGATATAGAAGAGGTCGTTACCATTGTCGATAAAATCAAAGCAGAACTTATGAAAGGCGGCACCTATGTGGCCGGTTATACTGACCAGATCGATGCGGCCACTTTGAAGGAAATCACAGGCAGCGAGGCATTTGCAAGGGAATTGAGCAGGCAGTTTGCGGAGCATGATGTGCCTCTGACGGAAGAAAATGTCAGAGAGGCTGTGCAGGCATACGGCAAGGCCATGGAACTTCAGGAAATTACGGAAGGCGCCGCGAAATATATGATAGAAAATCATATGGAGCCTACGATCGACAACCTGTACCGGGCAGGCTACAGCGCCACGGGAGACGGAAGCAGACAGGGAAGAGGCTATTATTCTGACGGTGCCGGTTACTATGCCCGAAAGGCAGAGGAATATAACTGGGAAGCGCTTCGCCCTCAGATGGAGAAAGTTCTGCAGCAGGCAGGACTGGAAGTCAGTGAAGAGACGCTGGATGATGCCAGATGGCTGATTGAGAAAGGGATTCCGCTTACACCGGAAACGGTGGCGGATCTTTACAAGTTGGATCATCTGACGCTGCCTCAGGATGAAAAACAGGTTTTATCCGCTATTGCGGCAGCCATTGGGGACGGAAAACAGGCCGGGGAGGCGGATCTTGCAGACGGCAGGAGCAGCCTGGAAAAAGCGGCTGAATATGTGGATCGGTTTGCGCAGATCACGGAAGAAGCGGTTGATAAGACCATTGCAGAGGGAAAAGATCTGACCCTGGCTAATCTGGAAGCGGCGCAGGAAGCTGACACAGGCACGAACACATCGGCGCTCAGGCCGGCATCGGGATATACAGATACAGGCCATACGTCTGTTACAGATATGCCGGAAAATATCACTGCCAGACGACAGCTGGAAGAGATCCGTCTGATGATGACGGTGGAAGTAAACCGTAAATTGTTAGAGAGCGGCTATTCCATTGACACTACAGAATTAGAGAAGCTAGTGGATGCCCTGAGGCAGATAGAGTCCAGACAACAGCAGCTTTTGTTCGGGGAGACGGATGTCGATAAAGCGGCGGAGAAGGCGGCTCTTTATGAGCAGACCCGCACCAAGGCAGCCGAGATTCCTTATCTGCCTGTTGATATCGCCGGAAGATTTAAGGTGACGGACAAAGATTTCACCCTGGATCAGGTGCATATAAACGGCAGTGCCTTACGGAATCAGTACGAAGAGGCAAGAGAAAAATACGAGACATGGATGACGGATATCAGAAAGGATCTGGGCGATTCTTTCGAGAAGGCATTCAGAAATGTGGACAGCATTCTGGAAAATCTGGGTCTGGAAACGAGTGAAGAGAACCGCAGAGCGGTCAGAATCCTTGGATATAACAGCATGGAACCGTCCCGTGAGAATATAGAAGCGGTGCGGGCATCCGATTCGGAGCTGCATCAGGTGATTGATAAGATGACACCGGCGGCTGTTCTTCAGGCAATCCGCGACGGCAAGAATCCTTTAGAGATGACACTGCCGGAGTTGAATGAATATCTGGATTCCATACAGCACAGCAAGGAACAGGAAACTGAGAAATTCAGCAAGTTTTTATATAAACTGGATAAAAACAAGGCTATTGACGAGGAGGAGCGGACGGCCTACATTGGTATTTACCGTATGCTCAGGCAGTTTGAAAAAACAGATGATGCCGCAGTTGGTGCGCTGGTCAATATGGGCGCGGAGGTATCTTTTAAAAATATGCTGAGCGCGGTACGCAGCCAGAAAAGATCCGGTATGGATTTCATGATAGACGACGCTTTTGCCGGTGTGGAGGCCATTGAAAAGGGTATGTCCATTACGGGGCAGATTTCAGCCGGATTCCGCAAATATTATCAGGATATTGTGGGTGACATCGCAGACCGGATGGCGAAGCAGGATGCATCCACACGGAAAGAGTATCAGGAAGAGCAGATACAGGACTGCAGGCAGGCCTGCGAAGTGGAAGACAGCGTAGTCGAGGAACTGCTGCATAATAAGCAGCCGGTGACCATGAACAATCTGGCGGCGGCAAATATGCTGATGAACAGCAGAGGACTTCTTTTTAAGGAACTGAAGGAATATACCACACCGGATCGTAAGGACCAGGTGAAGGGCGCCGTTTCCAGACTGCAGGAGGCCTTGACGGATAAAGACAGTGCACAGGCGGCATACGAAGAAATGCGTCAGGTCTTTGAAGAGGTTCTGGAAGATGCACAGGACAATGAAAGCATCAGCTACATTGACTTGAAGGCGATCCAGAGCTGCCGTAAACAGCTTACACTGGCCGGCGGCCTTGCCAGAGAGGAGAATTACCAGATTCCCGTGGAAATCAACGGGGAGACAACGGCTATTCATCTGCGGGTGCTGCACGGTGGAGAAACGGGCGGGAAAGTAAAAATTACTTTCGAAACGAAGGGTTACGGACAGGTCGCAGCAGAGTTTGGAATCCGCAATAAAAAGGTATCCGGATATGCCGCCTGTGGCGATGCACAGGGCGTGGAAGCAATCAGAAGCCGGATTGGCCGTCTGGAACAGGGACTTAAGGAGACGGTGGGAGCCTTGAACCGTAAGGAAATGGAGCTTGGCGATATCGGCGTGGTGCACAGCGAAAGCCTTGATCTGAATGCTTTTGAGGCAAAGGACGCACGGGATGCATCGGCGGCACAGAATGCAGATCTGTATCAGATCGCAAAGGTGTTTATTTCCGTGATCACTGAATAGGAAAGACAGGTATAAATCGTGTATATACAGAACCAAAGGAGGATTTTATTATGAAGATCAGTTATAACTCAGCGGCGATGCATGCGAACAATTCGCTGAACGCTTCCGATAAGAGGCTGCAGGAGTCACTCAAGAGACTGTCATCCGGTCTTAAGGTCACATCGGCAAAGGATAACCCGTCAGGTTATGCCATTGGGCGAAGAATGAATGCGCAGATCCAGGGTGTGTCGATTGCAACACAGAACTCTAACAGAGGTATCTCTATTATCGAGACAGCAGACGGAGCCTTGACGGAAGTCCATGACATGCTGCAGAGAATGAATGAACTTGCAGTTAAGGGTGCGACGGGCACGCTTACTTCGATTGACCGGGAGACATTGAATCAGGAGTTGAAGCAGCTGAAAGAGGAAGTAACCAGAATTTCCACTGACACGGAGTTTAACGGCCAGCCGCTGTTAGACGGCAGTTTTGATCTGAGAGGCTATACTAACAGCCAGATTGCTACAGTAGATTATTACAGTGCTGAGGTGTTGTCCAAAGAATATACCATTGATGGATTGACGGTATTTTATAATGATGACGGAACCATTGACCTGGATCAGACGAAAGCCAGTTTTGTTCCCGGACCGGAATTTCCGGATGGTGTGGAGATCAGTTCTGTAGGGCAGGATAAGGTGACCATTACAGGCAACCAGGAATTTAAGATGACAATTGCTGTTAAGCCGGATCCTGTTTATGACGGCAATGGTAATATTACAGGATATCAGCCGGTTGACTGTGCGACGGCGGCAGCTCCGCTTGAGGTTAATATTGCGGGTATCGGTTCCATGGATATGCAGGTTGGCGCAAATGAAGGACAGCAGCTTGCCATTCGAATCCCCACCATTTCCCTGAACAGGCTTGGTATTGAGAAGACCGAGGTGACGACGGAGGAAAGCAGCTCCAAGGCAATCGACGAGATCAGGGAGGCCATCCTCTATGTGTCGGATGCGCGAAGCAATCTGGGTGCATACCAGAATCGTCTGGAACATACCGTGGGCAGCCTTGATATTACAAATGAAAATATGACAGCCTCCTATTCCCGTATTATGGATGTGGATATGGCGGAGGAGATGACTACGTACACGACGGAGCAGGTAATTTCCCAGGCGGCGGTTTCCATGCTGGCACAGGCCAATGAGAGACCTTCGCAGGTGCTGCAGCTGCTCCAATAATAAGACATGAAGAGTTCTAAGGCTGTAAAGGACACAGCCTAAGAACTACTATGTCATGTCTGGAAGAATCGCTTTTAGCGATTCTTCGCGTGGATAGTGGGAAGTTTTGTTTCGTTTATACGGATGAATTTTTATAAGGTGAGAGAGACCAAAAAGTACGGTATGTTAGGAAGAGTTGTGGAAAGAAAGTTATAAGAGAATTGATTCTGTATGTTGAGACGAGGTATGGTATGACGAAGGAATTGAAGCAGGAGTATACATTGCGGATTTCTCAGGCGAATAAGACGCAGTTGATTACGATTTTGTATGAGATGACGCTTCTTTATATTGATGAGGCGGAGGAGGCCCTTGCGGGGGAGGACAGGACGGAGTTTAAGAATGCTGTCCGTAAGATTCGGGGTTGTATGAATGAGTTGACAGCTTCCCTGAACTTTGAGTATGAGCTGGCGGGGAATCTTTTACAGCTTTATCTCTATGTGAACAGGGAGCTTGTGAAAGCATCGTCACACTATGACCGGGAAAGTATGGAGCATGTCCGCATGGTTATCAGCCAGCTGCACAAGGCTTATGCGCAGATTGAGAAGCAGGATCAGTCCGGACCGGTGATGGGCAATACCCAGACGGTCTATGCGGGGCTTACATATGGCAGGAATACGCTGACGGAGAACATTGCGGATTCTGTGTCCAACAGGGGGTTCTGCGTATAGCGCCGCCATGGGGGATATGCGTCTCATGGTACGGCAGGGTATCAATGGACATGCAGTCCGTTATCCCGGCAGTGTGTTATATGGTGATAATTTTTTATGAAAATAAAGTCAGGGCGCGGTAAGCCTCTGTATGTGTATCCTCAGGCAGCAGATTCATTTCTGCTGCCTGTTCTAATAAGTACTTGTAACGTTTCATGACAGCGTTCACTTCATAGATGTAGCAGTCGATCAGATCCGGGTCGGTCACATTGTCAAAATTGGAATAAGCAATTTCCAGGGCATATCTTGTCTGTGCCAGTTCTTCGCGTATCGTCATTTTCCGGCAGTCAACGATGATTTCTGTATCCTGCATACCGTTTGAACTTTGATGAAAAAACATTTTCATATAGACGCCTCACCTTTCCAGGAAATATTTTCCTTTAATAAAGTATAGGTAAAATCTGGATAAATATTCATGTAATATTTGTGTAGAGGAGGACATATTTATGGTATAGAATCAGGATGCCATAGAGCGGGAGGGAGATATGAATCAAATGAACGGGATGCTGGCAATTTTAGGGGTATGTCTGGTGGTGCTTCTGATCGGTGCACTGGGCAGAAAGGTGGAGTGGCTGGTGAACTTTATCCTGCGGGCAGTGATGGGAACGGTGGGGATTTATTTCCTGAATTATATTCTGGCATCACAGAATGTTTCCGTCGCGGTAGGCATCAATCCATTAACAATTTTGACATCCGGATTCCTTGGTTTTCCGGGGATTGCCGTACTTTATGGCATTCATTTCTTTAAAGTGTTGTAGGTTTTTCACAAAATTCTTTTTTCTGTCAAATAAGTCTGGACAAGTGTGAGGGATGTGTTTATAATCCAACTTACGGTATAGAAAGTTCCACCATCCAACCGGGTCCGGAAAGTGAATCTCGCAAACGAGCTTTGCACGGATTATGCGGTACAGGGAACATCATAACCTAAACGAGCTTTGCCCGTTTTTTGAAAACTCAAGAAATTCTACGCAAAGTTACCTGCAAAGCTGATTTTTGCAGAATCAATTACTTTTGCTCTATGGCCGTCACGGCATCGGGAGTTTCATCCCATTGTATTTCATTGAGTCAGGTATATTTATGATATGGAGGTGATTTATTGGACTGAGTTATTATCAATCTCTGTTACTTCTTTTGCTGTTTCTGGCAGCAGTGGCAGATCTAAAGACAGATCGTATTCCCAACGGATTTATCGTGCTCGGCATCGCAGTCGGCGGTGCAGGCGGTCTATGGTACCATTCAGATCTATGGCAGTCTGTCTTATCTATGTTTCTTGCGTTTCTGCTCATGTATCCCCTGTTCAAGATCGGCGCGCTCGGCGCAGGTGATGTAAAGGTGTTAATGATGACCGGAAGTTTTATGACGATCAATGAGTTTCTTATCGTTCTGGCGGCATCTTTTGTGATCGGTGCAGTGTTTTCCCTGATAAAAATATTGGCGGAGCACAATGGAAGAGAACGGATCTGCTATTTTCTGTCATATCTGGCAGAGGTCATGCGGACGCGGCAGTGGAGGCTGTACGGAGAGAATACGGTACAGGATTATCAACGGTACTGCAGAAACAAGATACATTTTACGATTCCTGTTTTGTTTGGTGTGGTGCTGAGAATAGGAGGCGTAATTTAAAGATGAAAAATAATAAAATTTTTGCGGTCTGTGATACGGAGGAGGCTTATGCACACAGATTGACAGAGTACCTGCTGGAAAAAGCCAGACTGCCCTATGCGGTACATCTGTTTACAGAGGTGGAGGAACTGAGAAAATTTGCGGGGCAGCAGGCGATAGAGATTCTGCTGATCGCGGAAAGCGCATTGAAACTGTTGAAGGAGGAGTATATCAGACAGCAGGTAACGCAGATGTTTGTGCTACAGGAAGAAGAGGAGAAGGAGCGGGAGGATCTGTGCTATATCAGTAAATTCCAGAGTCCTGAAAGGATTTTGGAGCAGATGGCTGAATCGGCGGCCGGGCTTTTGACATGGAGTGAAACAATTACGATTGAAAATACGGCGGTAAAACTGATCGGAGTCTATTCTCCTGTCAAGCGGTGTCTGCAGACTTCATTTGCGCTGACCCTGGGGCAGATTCTGGCAAAGGAACATCGCACATTGTATTTTAACTTCGAGTGCTATTCGGGTTTTGGGCAAATGCTTAACCGGGAATTTCCGGCAGACATGATGGATCTGATGTACTATTACCGGTGTGCCAGGGATCAGCTGTCCATGCGGCTTTCCGCTTCTGTCCAGCATATCGGCGGACTGGATTATATACCGCCCATGCAGTCCTACACAGGCGTGCGGGAGGTGACCGGGCCTCAGTGGCTGGAATTTTGCAGGTGCATTGCCGGTATCGGAGAGTATGAATATATCATTCTGGATCTGGATGACAATATGGACGGGCTTTTTGATTTGCTCAGAAAGTGCCATAAGATCTATACGATCACAAAGGAAGATCATTTTGCGGCGGCCAAGATCAGCCAGTATGAGCAGATTTTGAAGTTTAACGAACTTGAGGAAATTGCGGATAAAACCGTGAAATGCCGTTTTCCCGTATTCAAACAGCTTCCGGATAACATGGAGTTGATGACTCACGGTGAACTGGCGGGGTATGTCAGAGCCATTGTGCGAGAGGATCTGTATGGAGAGTAGGGAAGAGAGAAAAAAGAGACTGCGGGACAGACTGGCGGATCATATCGATTATTCCATGGAAAGTTCGGATGAAGAGATTCTGGAAATGATTGATGAGATGCTGATCCGTGAAAGTAAGGCAATGCCGCTCGCATTAAAGGAGCGGGAGCAGATGCGGAGGGAGCTTTTTCATGCAATCCGAAAGCTGGACGTGTTGCAGGAATTGATAGACGATCCCGAAATCACGGAAATTATGATCAACGGGCCGGATCATATTTTTATTGAACAGGCGGGGCGGCTGCATCGGAGCAGTCTGCGGTTTGAGAGCCGGGAAAAGCTGCAGAACGTAATCCAGCAGATTGTTGCGGAGTGTAACAGGGTGGTAAATGAGGCCTCGCCCATTGTGGATGCAAGGCTGAAAAACGGCGCCCGGGTCAATGTGGTATTAGACCCGGTGGCATTGAACGGCCCCATCGTAACCATCAGGCGGTTTCCGGAGCATCCAATTACCATGGAGGATCTGGTTTCCTTCGGATCTGTGAGTGAAGAGGTATGTATCTGGCTGGAAAAGCTGGTGAAGGCAAAATATAACATTTTTATCAGCGGAGGCACCGGTTCGGGCAAGACTACTTTTTTGAATGCACTGTCCGCTTACATACCGGAGGAAGAGAGAATCATCACCATTGAGGACAATGCGGAACTGCAGATCAAAAGTATATCAAACCTGGTGAGTATGGAAACCCGAAATGCCAACGTGGAAGGGTGCAGGGAAATCACCATACGGGATCTGATCAGAACTTCACTTCGTATGCGGCCTGACAGGATCATCGTAGGCGAGGTCAGGGGCGGAGAAGCTTTTGACATGATGCAGTGCCTGAATACGGGACATGACGGTTCCATGTCCACAGGACATGCCAACAGTTCAGGGGATATGCTGAGCCGTCTGGAAAATATGATTCTGATGGGAATGGAGATACCCCTTACGGCGATCAGACAGCAGATCGCTTCCGGCATAGACATTATCATCCATCTGGGACGCCTCCGGGACAGAACCAGAAAGGTGCTGGAAATCGTGGAGATACTTGGATTTGAGAAGGATGCTATTCTGACCGGACTGTTATACCGGTTTGAGGAGACGGGAACGGACGGGGCAGGAAGGATCCTTGGTACGCTACAGAAGAAAGGAGAGTTAACCTATGTCGAAAAACTGCAGGCTGCCGGATTATACTGAATATCATTTTCAGCCGAAGGAGGGTTTGCTGTATATGCTGGAAGGCATTTTGATCGTGGCGGCGGTGGGCTGTTTTTTCTATCATTCGTGGATTGCGTGTCTGTGCCTTGCGCCCGTACTGTTTCTGTTTTTGAAAGAAAAGAAGAGGGAACTGGCAAAAAAAAGGAGACAGGAGTTGAGCGGCCAGTTTAAGGATATGGTTCTGGCGCTGGCGGCCAACCAGAAAGCAGGTTATTCCATTGAGAACGCGGTCCGGGAGGCGTACAGGGATATGGAAATGCTTTATGGTGCGGAGGGAATGATCTGCGTGGAGATCAGATATATTATGGCCGGACTGGAAAATAATGTGGTTTTGGAAAAGCTGATCTACAGTCTTGGGATGAGAAGCGGATTACCGGATATTCTGCAGTTTGCAGATATTTTTGCCATAGCAAAAAGAAGCGGCGGAAATATGACGGATATCCTGACAAAGACGGCCGCCATGATTGAACAAAAGACTGATACGGACAAAGAGATCCAGTTGATGCTCGGCGCAAGAAAGACAGAGCAGAAGATCATGAACCTGGTGCCCTTTCTGATCATCTTTTACGTGGGCGGCACTTCCAGAGGATTTTTTGATGTATTGTATCACAATGTGATCGGCATTGTCATTATGACGGTGTGTCTTGGATTTTACGGGGCGGCTTATCTGCTGTCCAGGCGGATCGTAGAGATTGAGGTATGAAGGGATACGCAGTGGTGTATTGACCGACAAAAATGCAGCAGATGGAAATATAAGCAAGAGGAAAGCAATACAGGGATGAGACAGGAGTTTGAAAATGGCTTAGCAGAAATGGAGAGAGTAAAAATATGGTCTACATTTACATAGTACTTCTGGTAATTTACATACTGCTCTTTTTTCTTTCACGGAAAGAAGAGGGCCGGAATCCTTTTCGCAGAATGGCTTTTTTCCTAATACGAAAGCGGCAGGAGATATTCGGCAAGAAAGCGGAGAAGGGGGGTGGTAAGAACTGGAAGCAGGAACTGTACAGGAAACAGCTGGGAAATAAATTAAAGACACTGCATCCTTCCGCGGCTGTCCAGGAACAGGTCAGGGAATATTATGCGGGGCAGTACAGCGTGGCGCTTACTGTGGCTTTTGCGGGTGTCTTGCTCTGTCTGCTTCTGTGGTTCGGGGCGAGGGGAAGTTCTCTGTTAACGGAAGAAGGATACCTTTGGAGAAATTCCTACGGAGAAGGGGACGTGTCTGTGCAGCTGCTGGCACAGATCGAGGGAGAAGAGGAGGAGATCTTCCAATATATTCTGGAAGAGCGGAAGTATACGCAGGAAGAGGCAGAGAAGCTGTTTCAGAAAGCGGTGGAAATTCTGCCGGAGATTATTTTAGGAAATAATGAAAGCCTGGAAGATGTGCGAAGTGATCTGGATCTGGTAACGGAAATAGAGGGCTGCCCCTTTACTTTGTCCTGGGACAGCAGCAGCTACGGAGTCGTAAACACCGATGGTACAGTAGAAAATGCGGAATTACAGGAGGCGATAATTGTCACGCTGACCGCACATTTCCAATATGAAAAATGGGGGTGGGATCATCAACTGGCCGTGCAGGTCAATCCTGTTATTTATACCCACAGGGAGAAGCTGCGCAGGAGGCTGGAGGAGCTGCTGCGTGTGCAGGAAGAACAGACCGGAACCAGGGAGGCGATGCTCCTGCCTGATAGTGTGGATTCCCGGAAAATCGTGTGGAAAGAAATCGTGGAGGATGGCAGCGGGTATCTGTTCATACTTGCCCTGTTTGCGGCATGTATGCTGTATCTGGGACGAGGGCGGGAACTGGAACGGAAGCTTGAGCAGCGTAAGAAGCAGCTTTTGCTGGATTATCCCGAAGTTGTAAATAAACTGGCGCTCTATATGGGGGCAGGCATGACCATCAGAAATGCTTTTGCCAGGATGGGTGAGGATTATCGAAGACAGCAGAAAGAGAGGTTTCGATATGTCTATGAGGAGATTTTGATCACTTGTTACGAACTGCAGAGCGGACGCTCCGAGCGGGAAGCCTACGATCACTTCGGAAAACGCTGTCAGGTGCAGGCATACAGGAAGTTAAGCACGCTGCTGTCCCAGAATATCAGAAAGGGAAGCAATGACCTGCTGTATATGCTCAGACAGGAGGCGGACCAGGCTTTTGCGGAGCGGAAAAATATGGCCAGAAAGCTGGGCGAGGAGGCGGGGACAAAATTGCTTCTGCCAATGATGATGATGCTCTGCATCGTTATGGTGATCATTATGATACCGGCATATTTTTCATTTATGATCTGATGCGGGGAAACCCCATAAGATAAGTCGTAACAGTGAGTCGAAAGGATGAACTGCTACGATCAATCCAATAGAAACAAGAAAAAGGAGGACAAGGTATGTTCAACACAACAGTATTAAAGAAAAGAGTGGCGGAAAAAAAGGCTTTGAAGGCGGCCGCAAGGAAGTCAGGGGAGTTAAAGGGAATCAGAGAATTCTTCCGGGAAGAAGAGGGCATGGGAACCGTGGAGATCATATTGATCATCGTGGTGCTGATCGGTCTGGTGATCATCTTTAAGAAGCAGCTTACAGCGCTGGTGAACACGGTTTTTGACAAGATCACCCGTGACAGTAAGACGGTTATGTCATGAGAAAGGGATATATAACCGTATTTCTGACACTTTCCCTGACGTTGATTCTGTCCCTTGTATTCACTGTAATAGAAGGGGCACGAATCAGTGCCATACGCATGAAATTTGAGTGTGTTGCCGACATCGGCATGAACTCGGTGCTGGCGGAATACCACAGGGAACTGCTGGAACAATATGATCTGCTGTTTGTGGATATGTCCTACGGGGGAAGCCATGCGTCTGTCGGTAATACGGAAGCTCATCTGAAAAACTATATGCAGAAGAACCTGCAGGGAGGAGAAAGTGCAGGTTATGCCGGAGTCCGGGATTTTCTTGCAATGGAGGCAGGTGATGTAAAGATCGGACAGTATTCTATTGCCTCTGACAGTGGGGGAAGTGTGCTCAAAAGGCAGATTTCGGATTATATGTCAGACTATCCGCTGGGTGCTCTCCTGGAAAAGCTGGATTCGGGTGCGGAGGCGGTGCAGAAGCATGGATTTGAGACGAGGGATATTGAGGGGGAGTGGATGGCCTATGAAAATGAGATTAAGGAGATCGGAATCCCCAAGCAGCAGACTGAGGAAGGAAAGTACGAAGAAGTGCCCATGGATAATCCGGCAGATGCGGCCGCTTCCACGAGAAACAGCGGTGTGCTGAATCTGGTACTGGATGATCCTTCACAGGTATCTGCGGTGCGGGTGTCTTTAAACGATTATATTTCCAACCGCAGCCTGATAGAAGGAAGCGGTCTCTGTAAGGAGGCAGTATCTGTTTCCGGCGGTGTGAGCGAACTGGCATTTCAGGCATATTTGTTTGAAAAGTGCGGGTATTACGGACATGAGACGGAAAAATCCCTGCTCAAATATCAGATGGAATATATTTTAGCCGGCAAAGATACGGACTGGCAGAATTTGGAGAAAATTGCAAAACGGCTGCTTCGGTGGCGTGAAGTGTCCAATTTCAGCTATATCATGACGGACAATGCGAGAATCGGAGAGGCGGAGCTGGTGGCGGCTGCGCTGGCAGTGGTGCTTTTGTGTCCAGAACTGTTCAAGCCGGTAAAGTATACCCTTTTGTATGCCTGGGTGTATTTGGAAAGTCTGCAGGATGTGAAGACATTGCTTTCAGGCGGCAGAGTACCTGTTTTTAAGACGGCTCAGGACTGGAAAACGAATCTCAGCGGACTTCTCAATGTGAGAGGCAGCCTGAAGGCAGATACCGGCGGAAATGGACTGAATTATGAAGACTATCTGCGGATCATGCTTTTTCTGGAAAATAAAGATAAACGGACTTTTCGTGCCATGGATATTATGGAGATGGACATCCGGCAGACACCGGGAAACGGAAGGTTCAGACTGGATGCCTGCTTTGACACTTATCAGGCAGAATTGTCCGTTTCAAGCCGGTTTGGATATTCATATGAAATGACGAGACTTTATGGTTTCTACTGACAGATGTATCTAGGCCGGGAAATAAGACAGTAAGAAATTGTCGGGAAATTACTTTTTAACAGTTTCTGAGGGTGGGAGGTGATAAAAGATGCCCTTTTTACGATCAAAGCAACATAAATCTATTCATTCGACAGCACATTCTCTCCGGGCATATCTTGAGGCCATTCAAGGTAGTCATATGGTTCTGTTTTTCGTCAGATCGCTAAAGAGGGCGTCTCTTATTACCGCCCGCCGGATCTTTTGGACCTTTTCCCGGCACCGGCGGGGGTCTATGACGCTGGAAGCAGCCTTTGTACTCCCCTTTTTTCTGTTTGCAGTCATCAATATTCTGTATGCAGTGAATATCATCGGAACACAGAGCAGACTGAATGCGGCTCTGCATCAGACCGGAAACAAAATGGCTTTTGCGGGATATGTCTATGAGCGCACGGTGGGAAGTGTGCTGCCCGACAGCCTGGCAGGTGTGGCGATGACCGGTATTTATGCCAGAGGACAGATTCTGGAATACACGGGAAGGGAATATCTGGAACATTCCTGTGTTGCCGGCGGGGCGGCGGGGCTGTCACTGCTGGGCTCACGCGTTATGGAAAAAGACGACATAATCGATCTGCGAGTCACTTACCGGGTAAAACCGCTCGTAAACATCATGGGTTTTGATGGTTTTACCATGTCGCAGCGCTATTACGGAAGAGCCTGGACGGGATATGATGTGACACAAAATGTAAGCGCTGCCGGAGGAGAGGATCCGATGGTGTATATTACACAGACGGGAACAGTTTACCATACAGACAGAAACTGCAGTTATCTGAATCCTTCGGTGGAATCGGTGCCAAGGGAGACGGTGGAGAACAGAAGAAATGAGTCGGGCGGCAGGTATTATCCCTGTGAACGATGTGACGGCAGCAGCGGAACAGGACAGGTTTATGTCACAGGTCAGGGCAGCAGCTATCACAGCCGGATCAGCTGCTCCGGGTTGAAGAGAACGATTTATACAGTGCCCTTATCCGAGGTGGGCGCGAGGGGGAGGTGTTCAAAATGTGGATAGAAATTCTTTTATTTCTTTTTCTCGGTGCCTGCGCGGTGTGTGATGGTGTGAAAAAGGAAATTCCGCTGGTTCTGGTCTGGCTGGGTATGACAGCGGCGGCGGTGCTGCATGTACAGGGAATGATCGCGGGTGGAACATGGCTGACAATCGCCCTGTCTATACTGCCCGGAGTCATGTTCTGGATACTCAGCTTTATTACCGGGGAAAAGGTGGGATACGGAGACGGATGGATGCTGATTATGATCGGATTGTTTGTAGGTTTGTGGAAATGCTTCCTGATTCTGCTGGCAGGTCTTGTGATAGAGTCCGTGGCAGTGCTTGTATTGCTGGCGGCAAGGCGGATTTCCAGAGACCGGCAGGTTCCCTTTGGGCCGTTTTTGCTGCTTGGAATGGGGGTGGTGATATGTTTTTGAGAAAAAAAGCAGGAGGCTATATGACGGTAGAAGCGGCATTTATTGTTACGTGGACGGTTTTTATTTTTGTTTTTCTGATTTATCTTGCTTTTTATTCTTATGATAAATGCGTGCTTTTTCAGGATGCCTACGGTGTCTGTTTCCGGGGAAGCATACAGAAAAAAGAGGAAAATGTTGTACCTTATATCAGTTCTCATATGAAGGAACAGTTCGGCAGAAAATATTTCGGAACGGAGGAAGTGCACGGAAGCGTAGACCGTCGGGGTAATGTTACCGACGTGACCGGTGAGTGCCGGGTAAAGGTGCCTGTCCGGAATGTTTTTACCATGAGTGATGAACCGGGATGGAAAATCCGTACCCGGGCAAGGGCGCAGATCATCAATCCCACGCATATAATACGTAAGAGCAGGTGGATCGGCAACATGGCAGGCAGGCGGGGAAGCGAATAAAAAAGTGTGCAGGAGCGGGGATGGATATGTTAGAAGCAAAATATTATAAAGACTACAGACATAATTATATGATACTGCAGTGCGGACAGAGGGATTTGGCGAGAAGCTACCAGTACAGGATACTGACTTCGGATAAGATCAGAGAGATTCTCAGGTGCTGTGTACGTCATGTAAACGGAATTACATACTATTATTATGATATCAGTTCGAAAACGACACTGGAAAGCCTGTATAAAGGTAAGAAAATGTCTTACGAACAAGTCAGGGATGTGCTGCGTCAGATTTATGCAATATGTGACAGACTGGCGGGGTATTTTATGGATGAGACAAAACTGGTCCTTCTGCCGGAGCATATTTATTACGATTTTACGGATGATAAGTATATCGGACTTTATTACCCTGATTATCAGGCGGCGGGAGCGGAAGCCGTGAAACCGCTGATGGATTTTCTTCTGGAACATATTGACACGGAGGACGTGGAGTTAACGGAGGATATGTACCGGATCTATGAGATGGCGGAAGAGCCGCATTTTATCATGGAAGATGCATTGCAGATTCTGGAAGAGCGGGAAGAGCAGGCGCGGGATGCTGTCGTGACGGCGGCGGTGTCTGATCTTACCAAAGGAATGAAGATGCAGGAAGAAAGTGGTATGGGGTATCGGGAACATGAGATGGCCGGGAAGAAATTCCGGGAGGCGAACCGGGATCAGGAAGCGCCGCGGATGCAAAATGGATCGGCCTGGCAGAATAAAGACGGATTCAGGAATAAAGAAGCATCCCATGGGCAGAAATGTATGTCGGGACGGGATCAGGAAGCATCATGGGGACAGGACGGTGAAGAAAGCTGTAATCGAGAGAGAGAATGGGATCAGGATTATGCCGCTTACGGTTCATCTTGTGGAGAGAGTGCAGCGCAATGGGAGACTGGTGCACAGACAGGGTGTGCATCTGTGGAATCTCAGAAAGACAGGGAAAGTTTCGCAAAGAAACGCCTGTTTTATCTTGTTTTTTCAGTTTTGTCACTGCTCGGTACAGGCGGTGCTCTGGCGGTGTACAGCACCTATGACCTGATCCGGGAGGAGAAACTGGCGCTTTACGGGGCTATGGCAGCTATGGGAATCTGTTTTTTTATATGTGTGGCAAGAATCCTTTCATGCAGGCAGGATAAAAGAAAGGATAAGCAGAAAGGCTGTCAGGAACGGACTGCAGATCCGGAATGGGATGCAGATCAGGAGTACTGTGGAGAGGAGAAGGGAATACCCTTGGATCAGGTGATCAGCTATGATATGAATCTGGATCCGGAAGAGCCAGATTTACCAATGAACCGGACACAACATTATGATAGCGAAAGACCCTCCGGTAACAGATCGGAATACCGTGGCAATATGACGGAATATAGAACGGACAGGAGAAGTTCCGATGACAGGCCGGGAGGCATGTCGGGCAGGAACTATGGCAGAAATAATGTCGGCCGTCATCTGCCTGTGGATGCGGTACGGGAGGAAGACAATTACGGGAATACTGTTTTCTTTGATGAGAGCATGGTAGAAGAAGGGAAGCTGTATGCCATTGACCAGAGAAACAAAAAGCATATTGAATTAAGGCATTTTCCCTATACCATCGGCAAGGCGGCGGGTTGTGTTGATTATGTTCTGCCGGACCGTTCCGTGAGCCGGCTTCATGCCAGATTTGACAGGGACGGGGAGAAGCTTTTGCTGACGGATCTTAATTCCACCAACGGTACTTATAAGAACGGCCTGCGGATGCAGCCCAGGGAAACTGTGGAAATCGAGCCGGGAGATGAGATCCGGTTTGGAAATCTGAATTATTGTTACCGGTAGGGAAATAATTACGCACAGCAATGCATATTTGACATAATAAAACGAACATGATAATCTCAAAGAAGTAAAATTAAAAATATTTTAAATTTTTATTTGAGCTGTATCGTAAGCCTGTCTGCGATATGTACGGGATTAGCTTGGAGTATGTCATGCTGTCAGAACAAATGGAGCAGTTGTTTTATGGCAACGGCTATTATAAAATTGCATCGAATCTGCCGGAATATACATTTTACTGCCGCAAGGAAAATCAGGGAACCACGATACTGTTTGTGATTGATTACAGGCAGAGCCTTTGGGTTTCCGAGGATCAGTATGCACATTTGAAGCACAGGATTACCGGTTTCATGAAGGAGAAGGGGGAAGAGGATGTACATATTCTTACCCTGATCTTAAGCACAGACACAGAAAAGGCCAAAAAGCTGTGTATCAGCGACAGCTTTTGCTGGATGATAGACGTGGTGTCAAAGCGTTTGATTATTCATGAGAATCAGGTGCCGGATTTCTATGGATGGAAAGGGCTGCTGGAAGAATACCTTGCTGTTTTGCAGCAGGATGAAAACAGGTCAGGCGACGGAGGTATGGAAAATCCGGGGAATCCACCGGAATCAGGGGGAACTGGCGGAAATTTCGGGGGAGGAAAATCGGGAAGAAAATACAGGAGCCGGAGGCAGATTGCAGAAATGTCCTGGGTAACTGTCGGACTTGTGGCAGTAAATGTGATTGTTTTTCTGATATGTACATTTACCGGTGATTTGTTATATAATATAGGTGCGGTCAGCGTCAGGGATGTTCTGGAAGAGGGGGCATATTATCAGGTTCTTTCTTCTATGTTCCTGCATTGGGATGTGAATCATCTTTTCAGTAATATGATCGTGCTTTATTATATCGGGGAGATCGTGGAGAAGAAGACAGGACATCTTTCCTATGCTTTGATATATTTTCTCTCAGGGATTATGGGAAATGTTTTTTCCATGGGATATGAACTGTTGACGGAACAGTATTACAGTTCCGCAGGAGCCAGCGGAGCAGTTTTCGGCGTGGAAGGCGCGCTGTTTTTGCTGCTAATCATACACCGCGGTAAGATGGAGCAGATGACGGTAGGAAGACTGGCTTTCTCGATCGTCTTTTCTCTATATTGCGGGTTTACGTCTGCAGGTGTGAATAATGCGGCGCATATAGGAGGTGTTCTCATGGGGTTTGCGGTGACGGCGGTCATTATGATGCTGCGCCCTCATGCGGGAACAGGAAAGGATAGAGGTTTCAATGAAAGTTAACATTTATTACGGCGGAAGAGGATTGATGGATGATCCTACGCTTTTTGTTTTAAATAAGATGAAAGAGGTGCTGGAAGAACTCCGTGTTACGGTGGAGTGTTTTCAGCTGTATGAGTTGAAGAACAGCATCACGACGCTGCCCCAGACGCTCAAGAGTGCGGACGGCGTTATTCTTGCGACTACTGTGGAATGGTACGGAATCGGCGGATATATGCAGCAGTTTCTGGATTCCTGCTGGCTTTACGGGGACAAGGAGAAGATCGGGAAGATCTACATGTGCCCCATCGTCATGTCAACTACCTATGGTGAAAGGGACGGAAAGCTGGATCTGATTACTGCGTGGGAGATTCTGGGCGGGCTTCCCTGTGACGGTATCTGTGGGTATATTACCGATACTGCCATGTTGGAGCAAAATGAGGAATATATCCGTATTATTGAGAAAAAAGCGGAGAATCTGTACCGCACGATCAACCAGAGGATGGCATGTCTGCCCACCAGTAATCAGGCGGTGAAGCAGAAGGTTGCGATTACTAAGAACATTAATTTCACGCCGCAGGAGTCTGAGCAGCTTTCCCAATATGTATCCGACGATACTTATGTGCAGAGGCAGAAAGCGGATATCCAGGAACTGGCAAGTATGTTCCGGGATTTGATGGGGAGCAGCGAGAAGGATGATACCACAGAATTTCTGAAGGATATTCAGGAGCATTTCAGACCCCAGCCGGGCATATCCGGCAGCTACAAGGTGATGATAGAGAATAAGAAGACACCGTTGGTTATAGAAGTAAACGGAGGAGATTTCCAATGTTATTACGGGGAAGGCAGCCATGTGGATGTGGAAATGCAGATGACACGGGATGTTTTTGAAGATATCATTGCGGGCAGGAATACATTCCAGGGTTCTTTTATGGCAGGCGATATGAAGATGAAGGGCGATTTCAAGATTCTCAGGGCATTGGATCAGGTGCTGATCTTCGGTGCAAGGCCTGCCGGGCTGTGATTTTTGCAGCTTTTGGGTACTGACCAGCGGTTCACCAACAGCACAGATATAAAAGATGTTTATGAAACGATAAAAAACGATACATGGGAAGGAGATTGTGACATGAGTAATGAAAATTGTATTTTCTGTAAGATTGCAAACGGGGAGATTCCGTCCCAGACATTGTATGAGGACGATAGCTTTCGCGTGATTCTGGACTTAGGGCCTGCGACGAAAGGACATGCCCTTGTCATTCCGAAAGAGCACTATGCGAATCTCTATGAACTGCCGGAGGAGCAGGCGGGTGAAGCCATGAAGGTTGCAAAGAAAATGGCGGCCAGGATGACGGACCGTTTGGGATGCGAAGGCTTTAATCTGATACAGAATAACGGTGATCTGGCGGGACAGACTGTTTTTCATTTTCATATGCATATGATCCCCAGGTATCGTGCAGACGGACAGACCATCGGATGGAAGCCCCAGGAGGTTACACAGGAAGAACTGGAAGAAGTAAAGAAACAGATCTGTGGAGAGTAATCTGTGATCTGCAGGTGGTGTAAGATCAGATATCTGCGATTATGTTTGCCGCTTCCTGTTGTGGCGGAAAAAAGAAAGACCGAATACGTTGCAGCCTGTTGAGAGATCAGCGGTATGCATGTAGTTATGAAAGGATATAACGGATAGATGCGGACGATAGACGTGGCGGAGGTCACACAGAATATCAGGGAAATGTGCATAGAGGCAAATCATTTTCTTGCAGAAGACATGGATGCGGCGATGAAGCAGGCGGCACAGGAGGAGAAAGGTCCTCTGGGAAAGCAGATTTTGTGTCAGCTTCAGGACAATCTTAAGATTGCAGGCGAGGATATGATACCGATTTGCCAGGATACCGGAATGGCAGTTATTTTTATGGAGATCGGCCAGGACGTTCACTTTACCGGCGGTTTGCTGGAGGATGCGGTGAATGAGGGTGTCAGGCAGGGATATACAGAGGGATATCTCAGAAAATCTGTGGTTAAAGATCCGCTGATCCGCGAAAATACAAAGGATAATACGCCGGCGGTTATTCATTATGAGATGGTTTCCGGTGATAAGATAAAGATTACCGTTGCCCCTAAAGGGTTCGGCAGCGAAAATATGAGCCGAGTGTTTATGCTGAAGCCGGCAGACGGAATTGAGGGGGTCAAAAATGCGATCCTGACGGCAGTAAAGGATGCAGGACCCAACGCATGTCCGCCTATGGTGATAGGCGTTGGCATTGGCGGAACTTTTGAGAAATGTGCGCTGATGGCGAAGAGAGCGTTGGCCAGGCCCGTGAATGAACGTTCCACGATTTCCTATGTGGCGGATCTTGAGAAGGAAATGCTTGCAAAGATTAATGAGACAGGTATTGGCCCCGGAGGATTGGGCGGATCAATTACGGCTCTTGCGGTAAACATCAACACATATCCGACGCATATTGCGGGACTTCCGGTGGCGGTTAATATCTGCTGCCATGTAAACAGACATGCAGTGCGGGTTTTGTAAGAGGGGACGGAGGAACAATGGAACAGCATATACAGGCGCCTATGAACAAAGAAGATGCAAAAAAACTGCAGGCCGGTGATTATGTGTATATAACCGGGACGATCTACACGGCCAGAGATGCGGCACATAAGAGAATGTATGAAGCACTGGAACGGGGAGAGGCGCTTCCCATTGACACGGAAGGGAATGTGATTTATTATATGGGTCCGTCACCGGCCAGAGAGGGCAGGCCGATCGGTTCCGCAGGCCCAACCACCGCCAGCCGTATGGATAAGTATACGCCGGATCTTTTAGATAGAGGACTGATCGGTATGATCGGCAAAGGTAAGCGGTCGGACGCTGTGAAGGAAGCGATTGTCAGAAACGGTGCAGTCTATTTTGCGGCAGTGGGCGGCGCGGGTGCACTGCTGTCCAGATCCATCACAAAGTCGGAAGTGATCGCCTATGACGATCTTGGAACCGAGGCTGTCCGCAGACTGGAAGTGAAAGATTTTCCGGTGATTGTTGTGATCGATTCCCGGGGAAAGGATCTGTATGAGTCAGTGGGGGCGATGACAGCCGGTCGATGACAGCCGGGAAAAAAAGTCGTTGACAAACGGGCAGACCGCGGATATAATTAATTGTGCGCTGTAAAATAAGCGTGGGCTGAAATATGTATATTGGTAGAGGATAGTTCAGACTGTGGAGAAATACTCAAGAGGCTGAAGAGGCGCCCCTGCTAAGGGTGTAGGTCGCTTGCGCGGCGCGAGGGTTCAAATCCCTCTTTCTCCGTTATAACTATCAAAAAAGTGTCGGGAAACCGGCACTTTTTTGCATGGAAAAATTCTTTGTACATTCAAGTTTGCGAAGCGAATCTTATAAACCGGCCTGTTCATTTTTTTTAGACCGCTTCTGTTCATACATTGCCTGGTCAGCTTTTTCTGAAAGCTGCTTTAAGTCGAATTCCGGTCCGGCAGTTTCCGTAGCGACTCCAATACTTGCGGAAATAGCATATTTTCTGGGATGCAGATCGTTGTAATGTGCCAGATACTGGTTAACTTTGTAGATCAGGACAGTGATTTCCTCATCCGTATATCCTGAAGTCAGCAGATAGAATTCGTCGCCGCCCAGTCTGGCACAGATATCCCCTTCTTTGACAGCATTTTTCAGAGCCTGGCCGAGTATGCCGATGGCAAAATCACCTTCGCTGTGTCCGTAGGTGTCGTTGATCTTCTTCAATCCGTCCAGATCAAGTACAAAGGAAGAAATTCTGGCGCCGGAATCCTGTGCTTTCTCAATCAGTTCTTCTGCCATGAGCTTATATCCGTGGCGGTTATATAACCCGGTCATTTCATCATGCATATAAAGCTTTTCCAGGCGGTTGACAAGAAGTCCGGTACGCTTGTTCTCAGCAATGTTGTGCAGCATACTGCTGACGTTCATGATCCATGAGAGAAAATCAACTTCACAGAGAACCTGATTATTTTCGTATGCAATGGTTATATAGCCGTAGGCTTTTTCACAGAAATACAAAGGGAAAAAGATATAGCCGGCGGCTTCACTGTCGAAAAGGTAGTCGGGAAGCGGATTTTGCTTGGTAAAACTGCATTCATGCATTCTCCTGCCGTTTTTATAAGAAAATTTCAGAAGAACCACGTCCTGATTTCCGGAATCATCCTCGGAAAAAGTGATGGTACGGATATGGGAGGAGACGGAGTCCCAGTCGGAATACAGACAAAGATAGAGCTCACTGCATCCGGGAATCCGGGTAACAAAATTTGCAAGCAAATCCATTCCTGCATTGATATCCATGGTGACAAGCAGAGAAGAAGCCATATGTATGTTGTTTGTAATTATATTTTCGTACTGTCCCACTTTAAGCCCCATAGCATGTTGAAAATGAAAAGGGTTCTTATTGTGGGTGGCCGGGCATCCGCAGGAGCCGCCAATGTGCGGCCGGGCCGTAATGACTGTGACAGGCGGAAGCTCTTCGCCGTGAATTGCAGAAAAAAGAAGCTCAACAGCCCGGACTCCCATTTCCCTGGTGGGAAAGGTGACCGATGTTAAAGGCGGATTAATCGACTGCCCCTCCTCAAGCATATCAGTACCAGTTATGGCGATGTCTTCGGGAACCCGATATCCCCGTCCAAGAAGCGCTTTGATCATGCAGAGGGCCATGCGGTCATTGTAGCAGACGATGGCGTCAGGCTTGCCTGTGGCGGTAAAATGTTCCGCCGCCGCTTCAAAATCTGCAACTGCATAGGTGCATTCAAAAATTTCCTGCTCTGTGACCGGCAGGGCGTGTTTTGCCATGGTCTGCTCAAAGATACTTCTGCGGTGGTCTGAAAAATAAGCTTCCTGCGTGTTTCCCAGATAACAGATGCGTTTAAATCCGTGCGTTCCGATCAAATGTTCCGTGAGCTGGCCGACGGCGGAGTCATTATCTAATGCTATGGAAGGATACTGCCCGTGCTGATGCGTAACTTCAAGAATGGGGCAGTTACATTTGGCCTGCAGTGTTTTGGAAATCACCCGGGGCAGATCGTCTGTGAGGTAAGTGCTGGAAATGAAGATAATACCGCAAAAATCATCAAAGTTCGGAATATGGAGGATACTGGTCTCACCAAGCCTGTAGTTCCCCGGACTTTCTTCGTCCGTAGAAGAAAAGATTTCCACGAAGTAACCGTACTCCGAGGCCTGGTCTATGATTCCCTGACAGATGGTACGCTGGTATTCCCCTACGATATGGGAAACGAATACGCCGATTTTCTTTGAATGATACATGTGCACAGCCTCCTTTGATTCCGGTTACTCTGATTCTATTTCCAAGTATAAGGGACGATGTTCCAAAAAACAACAACACATTTTGAAAGTTCAGTATTAAGTGTAAAGATGTTTTTAGGCATCTGTATAGCACACAAATTTGTGCCGCCCCGTCGTGTAAACGCTTCGGAATGGAGATGAGTGTAATTTGAAAGACAAACTAAAAAAATGACACTTTGATAAAAAATGGATACTTAAATCCAGACTAAAAAACATTTTATAATAAATCATCGGGCATGTCTGTGAAAATTTGTGAAAAATGCAAAATATGAAGACATATAATCGACAAATATCGACATAGTATCCGAAAAAAACATGAAAGTATTTCGTGTCATCTCAAAAATATTATAAAAAATTACCATAGCAAACAAAAAAGGTATAAATGTTTTCTGCAGTGATTCAAATACATGCAGACAACATTGAAATACAATCAAATAAAAGGAGGAATTTATTATGAGGTATGGCAGAACGTTTCGCAAGCGGCTTCTGACTTTTATGCTCAGTCTGGCAATGGTACTTACTTCCGTTAATGTACCGGCGCTTACGGTCCGGGCGGAAGAAGAGACGCCTGTAGTGAACGAGGATGATGCAGCGACGATGCTTCCGGAAGAAAATGCCGGGGATGATGTGACGGCACCGTCGGAGGAAACCGGGGATGAAGATACGACGGCACCGTCGGATGAAGCGGGAGATGATGAGACGACAGTCCCTTCGGAAGATGTGGAGAATCAGGAACCGTCGAATCCGTCAGAGGGTGAGGGAGATGATGATTCATCGGAAGGAATTGAAGGTGTTGAGCCTTCGGATCCGTCGGATGAAGAAGGCGGCGATAGTGTGACAGATCCATCAGAAGAAGATGGCGAAGATATCACACCTCCGTTGGATGAAACAGAAGAAGACGGTGAAAATCCTGTGGGGGGGGGTATAAACCCGGATACACCGGATGATCCGTCAGAGGACGGTTCAGAACAAGAGGGACCAAGAGATCCGGATGCAGATCAGGCTGTTAACAACGAATTTGAAGCCTCCGGTACACATGGGGCGACCTATGACGAGGAGAAAAAAGAGGTTACCTTCTTCGCAAATTCAGATGATAAATGTTATGCCAATATAGAGATGCTTTGGTATAAGGAATATGACAGTTATGCTTCTGCGGCCAAGGCACATGTCAGCAATGGCGGCGATTTCATCGGAGGGGTTGGCGCAACCAATCTGGTGGAAAATGAAGATCAAACACAGAAGGCCGTGACGGTATCGGTGACAGAGGGAACCGGTGCGATTCTGTATTATATTAATGGCGGGGCAGGACATGCACGGCCGGATTATGAGCACGTTATCGTGATTGACCCGGATGCCGAGCCCGGTGAGGTTATTCCGGAAGCACCCAAGAAGCCGGTAGGTCTGACAGCAAAATGGTGGGATGAGAAAGATACCCCCAATTATAAAAAGATTTTTATATCCTGGGCAGGTGTCAGCGCTGATGAAGTTTCCAGCTGGGAAATTTCGGTGGATGATGAAGTGCTGGTTGAGGTAGAAAACAAAGCGGGCGTACCGCCTTACTTTGCCTCAAATGTCTATGCGGCAGGAGAACACACGGTTTCACTTGTGGCGATCAACAGTGTAGGACGAAGTGAAGCCGCAACCACAACTTTTACATTGACTGCGGAGCAGGCAGGTCTTAAAGAGCCGGAAGTAAAGAATAATATCATTGTTTCCGAGCAGCTTGCACAGGCGAAAGCGGGCAGTGCGGTTACTCTTACTTATGTAGCCGATAATGAAGAATTTAAATTTGAAGATTATTCATTGAAAATAAACGGCGCGGCAGTGGAAGATTTGAGCAAGGTTACGATTCAGAATGGCTCCATTGAGCTTGCATCTGATCTTTTTCCGGGCGCCGGAACATATAAGATTGAGTTTGAAAAAGAAAACTTTAACTTCGCGCCGGTTTATCAGGTAGTGTATGCGGCAGATACGACGGACAACTGGGACGTGATCTGGAATGATGAATTCAGTGGTACATCTCTTGATACAACGAAATGGGATTACCAGACCGGTAACGGGTCGGCATACGGTGTTTCCGGATGGGGTAACAGCGAGGCGCAGATTTATACAAATTCCAAAGCAAATACATCTGTGGCAGATGGTAAGCTTACCATAACAGGTAAAAAGGAAGCGGACGGCAGCTATACATCTGCAAGACTTCGTACCGTGAAAGAGGAGATCGGTGCGGATGGAAAGGCGGCTACAGGAACACCGCTGAAGATCGATACATACGGTAAGGTTGAGGCAAAGATCAAAATGCCTGCCGGAAACGGTATCTGGCCTGCATTCTGGATGCTGCCTCATGATTCCGAGTACGGCACATGGGCAGCCAGCGGTGAGATCGATATTATGGAAGCGAGAGGACGTCTTCCGGGCGAGGTCTGCGGAACGATCCATTACGGCAATGTATGGCCGAATAACTCTTCCACAGGTAAAACATATAATTTTGAGAACGGAGATACTATCGAACAGTACCATTTATATACGATCGAATGGGATCCCACTGTCATGAAATGGTATGTGGACGGAAAACTTTACAGTGAAGTCAGCAATTGGTACAGTGTGGAGAGTGAGAGCGGTAATTATCCGTATCCGGCGCCTTTCGATGAAGAATTCTATGTGCTGTTGAATCTTGCACTGGGCGGAACGTTTGATTCGGGAACGACTGAAATCGCGGTGGATGAAAACGGTGTTGACATGGATGTTGACTACGTCAGATGGTATCAGAGGGCAGAAGGTTACGACGGCTGGGACATCACGCAGCCTGAGACTGAGAAGGATGAAAGTGAGACGGCAAAGGAACTGCTGGCAACGGCAGATGAAAACGGCAATTTCATCAAGGACAGCGATTTTTCCGCAATGCAAACGGAACCTTATACGACAGCAGATTCCTGGAAGATTGAGAGGGGATACTGGGCGCCGCTTTTGATTCCGACCAACGGAAACGGTAAGGCAGAATGGTCCAAGACGAAGAACGGAGATAAGAATTATCTGAAGGTTGCAGTCAACAGTGTGGGAAGCGAGACTTATTCTTCGCAGATGCTGCAGTACTTCCCGGTTATAAAAGGATATTCTTATGAAATATCGTATAGCGCATATACAGATGAAGCAAAACAAAAGGCGGATATCGCATTAAAGATCGGCGGTGACGGTGACAACGGATGGGCAGTTTATTCCGGCAACTATTCGGATAAGCTTACCACCACGCCTACAACATATACACATAAATTCACAATGACAGGGGAAACAGACCCTACGGCGAGATTCGAGTTTAACCTGGCGACTTCAGCGGGTAACGTATATCTGAGTGATGTTACGGTGAAACTGATCGACGGTGTATCGGAAGATGAGGGCGAGGATGATGATAAAGCGCCTCTGGGAGACGGCAACCATGTGTATAACGGCGGATTCAGCAACGGTACAGACGGCCTGCTCTACTGGCATTGGGGCACAGCGGATGAACCGGAAAAGGTTTCTGTTGTAAGAGAAAATAAGGAGCGGAAAGCTGAGATCAAAGCAACCGCAGGCGATCCGGTCTCCATGTGGCAGTATGGTATGAATCTGCTTCAGAAGGACGATTATGTACTTACCTTTGATGTGGACAGCGCTGCGGCACAGGATATTGACCTGGCAGTAACGAATCATGACGGGACAGACGGCTATGCATCTGGAACAAAGAGTGTGGAAGCAGGAGCTTCTAAGGTTGAGTGGAAATTTACACAGCCGGAGGGCAAAACAGATGCAGGCGGTAAGCTGATGCTCACATTTAAGGGAGATGCGAAGATTGACAATGTGAGACTGGTACGTACCAGCTACAACAATGTAGATTACAGCAAGGTTGAACTGTATCCGCTGTATAACGGTGATTTTTCAAACGGAATAGACGGATGGAATATCTGGAGTGAAGCGGGCGGATGGCAGGAGAGCAAGGTAAATGCCGATGGTCAGCTAGAGGTAAAGGCGAAAGTCGAAGCCAATGCTACATTCTATTGTGTCGGTATTAAATCATCAAGCATGACCTTGACAAAGGGCGTTCCCTATAAGGTGAAATTTGATTATACACTGCCTGCTGACAAGACTTATACGTTAGAACTGGGTGGTATTCAGAGGGAGATCACTCTGCAGGCCGGTACGCACACGTATGAAAGCGAAGTGTTCGCGGGCAGCGGCAGCGGTGAATTTGCATTGTATCTCGGACCGGTTCAGAGTGAATTATATACGCTGCTCCTTGACAATGTTGTAGTTTATGCGGATCTTCCGGAAAAGGACGGCTATAAGCGGCCGGTAAGTCTTGCACAGGACGGCAAAGCGAAAGCGGGTTCACCTGTTGTTGTAAAATATGAAGGTACAGATATGGAGGCCGAATGGGAGAACGCTGACAAACAGTACAAACTGAATGGCGTTGAAGTTCCGGTTGATAAGATTACAATCGATAAAGCGGCAAATAAAATTACCATCGACAGTTCGCTTGTTGCGGAAGAGGGCGTGTATACATTTTCCGTTAAGGCGGAAGGATTTGTGGCGACAAAGACGATCAACCTGACTGTTTTGGATGCATCAGGAAATCTGCTGGCCAACGGTACATTTTCAGCAGGAAAGTCCGGCTGGACATTTTATCTGGCAGATTGGACCGCAGGCGGTTCCTTTGATGTAAATGAAGACGGTGTGGCGGTAATCAATCACGTATATGATGGTGGTGAAGACTGGCATTTCCAGTTATATCAGGATCTGGATTATGCGGCGGGCGATTATGTTGTTACTTTTGATGCATGGTCAGATGTGGAGAGACCGATCAATGTACATATACAGCCTGACGGAAGCAGTCCGGCATTTGCAAATGCCAACGACAGTGTTGTCCTTTCCAAAGAGAAGAAATCTTACAAACTTATATGGAAAGGATTAGATGCAGGAACTGCTGCAAGATTTGATATTGTGATGGGAAGTATGACGTATGGCGGAGTCACAGCGCCTAACGACGGAAGTAACCCGTACAATATTTATCTGGATAATGTTATTTTCCGGCCGATGACGGAAGATGATGAAAATTCAATGCCCGGCACCATTGCCTCTCCCGGTGCGGGAAAAGCGGGAACAGATGATGTTACCGTTTCCTATACCGAGGCAAATGAGAAGTGGAAAAATGCGGCTAAAACCGTGTATGTAAACGGTACAGCAGTAGATGCAGAAAAAGTGACAGATAACAAGACAAATCTTGTTATTGACAAATCTGTGTTTGCAGCTGCAGGCAGATATGCGATTTATATTGTTGCAGAAGGGTTTGAGGAGAGTAATACCATCTTTAAGGTCATGCTTGCAGGTGACGGGAATCTGATCCTTGGCGGCGATATGAATGACAAGGATCTTTGGACAGTGTATGACGAGGATGCGGATAATCTGAGCAGCGGCTGGATTGCAGGTGGTAAATATGTACTCGATTATACAGCCGGATATTATCACACAGAGTGGAACTGCTGGGTTAACTGGTCTTCACAGCTGAAGAAAGAAAATATTCCGGTAGAGAGCGGCAAGAGCTATACGCTGATTTTTGAGGCTTATACAGATTTGGAAGGCGGAAGAGACATTATTCTTGAACATGCCAAATCTACTGCCGGAGACCAGCAGAAGAATCAGGAAACGATACACATCAATCAGGGATATGGTGTTTATGCGTTAACGATCAATGCCGACGGAACATATGATGACTATGTAGTGAATATGCTCCTTGGACCGATTGGTAAAAATCTGCAGATTGATACAGCAAACGGTGAGGGCAAAAATGAAGTTCCTCATAAGCTTCTTATCGATAATGTGACGATGCTGGAAGCAGGCCAGACCAACAAAATTATCCTGAAGGCGGTACTGGCAGAGTATGCGGATCAGAAAGACGACAGTGCGATTTCAGAAGCTTATGCGAAAGCCCAGGCGGTATTTGACAATGATGCTGCTTCACAGGCTGAAATCAATGATGCAGTTACCGCGCTGCGGACAGCAGGCGGAGCGCCTGTTATTCCTGAAAAACCCACAGATCCGGCGGACCCTGGTGAGGATGATGAAACAGCAAGAAAAGAATTAACAGAACTCATTGAACAGTATGGAAACGTTGAACAGTACGTATCCGGTGAACATGCCTATACGGATGCCACCTATGAGGCATATCTTTCGGCATTGAAAGAAGCCGGAAAGTGTGCGGCGGATGAAAAGGCGGGTAAAGAGAAATATAATGCGGCAAAGGCTGCTCTTGAGACGGCATACAGGTCGTTGAAGAACAGAGAAGGACTCTGGGCGATGGAAGTGCCTGAGCAGTATTATACAGGCGCTAAGATCACTCCTGAGATCGAGGTCTGGCATGGTTATACTATGCTGACACTCAAGAAAGATTATACAGTTGCTTTCAAGAATAATATAAATGCAGGCCAGGCGGTCGCTACAGTGAAGGGTAAAGGAAACTTTAAGGATAAAGCAGAGATTACGTTTACGATACTTCCTAAAGCCTTAAGTTCTGAAGAGATCACAGTGGCTGATGTATATGCAATCATGAAAGCAAACGGAACAGTTACCAATCCGAAGCCGGTTGTAAAATACGGTAAGAAGACACTTAAGAACGGCACAGATTATACCGTAGATTTTTCTGCTGTAGATTCTTCTAAGGATGCAGACGGAAAAGTTACTCCGGGCATTTACGACATTACAATTTATGCCAGAAAGACAGACGGCAGTGATGCACTTAATTACAGCGGAAGCAGAATGATCAAGTACCATGTGCGCAGCAATGATACATTACTAATGAGCAAAGCAGTGGTCACACTGTCCGCAAAGAGTGTGGATTATGAAAACCGTTTTGACGAAAAGGGTGAGCCGGCGGTAAAGGTGACGAAAGTCAAAATAGGCAGAGATGAGATTACGGAACCGGCAGATCTGGAAAAGAACTTTGATATTTCTTATGAAAATGCAGATCAGAGCGGAAAGGCAACGGTCACAGTTACTGCCAAAGATGGAACAAAGTATTATGGCAGTAAATCAGCAACCTATACCGTAGAAGGAACAAAGCTGACAGCAGCGAAATATAATGTTACGGGTATTGAGAAAGAATATACCTATACGGGCAAGCCGATCTATGTAAGCGAAAATGCGGATGGTTCTGCAGGTACGCTGAACGTTTCCACAAAAGATGCGGAGCCTGTTAAGTTGGAAGAAGGTAAGGACTATACCGTGTCCTATAAGACAGGAAAAGTTGAAGGTGCGCATACGAATGCGGGAACAGTTTCCGTAACGATTACAGGTATTAATGCATACACAGGTTCGATCAAGAAGACATTCAAGATTATGCCCTTTGATCTGGAAAACTATAGTAAAGAGAATGCACCGTCAGTGCTTACATTCCAGCCGGACAATACAGCCAGCTATACAAAGACCGGCGCTAAACCGGCATTTACTCTGACCTTTGACGGACACAGACTTCTGGAAAAGACAGACTATACTGTTTCCTATGCAGGCAATACCAGAGTGAAGACCGGAGAGCAGTCAGCGACTATGACTGTTAAAGGCAAGGGCAACTTCAAGGGTAAGATCCCTTATAAGTATGAAGTAGTTAATGCTTCCGCGGCTGACGCAGAGGCAGTGGCAGCGGATATCGTGATGCCTGCACAGCTTTCAAAATTAAAGACCACTGTCAAGGTAGTTGAGAAAGAGACAGGAAAAGCGTTAAAGGCGGGAACAGATTACGAGAAGGTAATTACATATTTTAATGACAGCGAATGTAAAACGCAGATCACGGAAGATAATTTCAATACACTGCAGATTGACAGTGTTGTTTATGCCAGAATTATCATGAAGGGAAATTATGCCGGCACAGGTGATACACCCGGAGAGCTGACAGCACAGTTCAGATTGTATGACAATGCAAAGAAATTATCCAATGGCAGCAAATTTGTTGTAAAGGTTCAGCCGGAACTTAACGATCCTGCAATTGCCTGCGATACGAAAGGTAATCCGATTTATACCGCAGAACTTATTGAGCCTAAAGTAACTGTCACTCCTAAAGGAAGTGAGACGGCACTTGTAGAAGGTGTGGATTATGAGGTGAGCTACAGTAATAACGTTAACAAAGGCAAGGCAACGGCAACTGTTACCGGTATTGGTAACGGATACGGCGGAAGCAAGAGCGTGAAATTCTCTATCGTGTCAGCAGATATGAAATGGGCTGATGAAATTATGAATAAGATTTCTTCTTTCTTCTCCAATCTGTTCTAAAACAACAGGACAGAGAAAAATAAATAAACAGGTGAACAGAGGGGGATCTCCGAGCGGGAGATCCTCTTCTGCGTTGTCCGGGAATGCTGTTTTTCAGGATTACCCGGCTTTGCTTCGACCAGATGTTCTCCATCTTGTTTTTTTGCCGTGATTTAACACATTTTTAACAATTAATCTGTTTCGGCGCAGATATGCATATGGTAAAATGCTAAGAAAGTGTTTCTTATGACTGGCAGAAGTTTAAGAAAGGATCAGGAAAATGGGTGCATTCGTAGAATTTAAAAATGTAAGCAAAACATATCATATGGGAGAGGTAGACATAGAGGCGCTTAAGGATGTCAATTTTACCATTGAGAAAGGCGAGTTCTGTGTGATTGTGGGTGCATCGGGTGCGGGTAAAACGACGATCCTGAATATTCTGGGCGGCATGGACAGCCTGACTTCCGGACAGGTGATGCTGGACGGGGCGGAGATCTCGGCCTACAACAAGAAAAAGCTGACTACCTACAGGCGTTTTGACATAGGCTTCGTATTCCAGTTTTACAATCTGGTGCAGAATCTGACGGCTTTGGAAAATGTGGAGCTGGCGGCGCAGATCTGTAAAGATCCGATGGATGCGATGACAGTTCTTGAAATGGTAGGGCTAAAGGATCGGGCGGGAAATTTTCCGGCTCAGCTTTCCGGCGGGGAGCAGCAGAGGGTGGCCATTGCAAGGGCACTGGCCAAGAATCCAAAGCTGCTGCTTTGCGATGAGCCTACGGGTGCGCTGGATTACAATACGGGAAAGGCAGTGCTGAAGCTGCTGCAGGACACATGCCGGAAAGAGAAAATGACAGTGGTGGTCATAACCCATAATCAGGCGTTGACTGCGATGGCAGACAGGGTCATAACGGTGAAAAGCGGAACGGTGCGGAAGATGGAGATGAATGAGCATATTGTGCCTGTGGAAGAGATCGAATGGTAAAGAGGGCAGCGCGGGAAAACGCACCGGAGACAAGTTGACAGGGACAGGACATCTGCTTTCATACAGCGTGTGAATAAAAGCAGGCGGAAGAATAAAGAATGGGGACAACAGTCTGGTCTGGCAATGAAATTAGAAGCAGAACGGCAGTGACTGAGGTGTAAGGAGTCGGCGGATGAGCAGCGGAATGATCAAAATGACAATCAGGGAAATCAAGGGAAGCCTGGGACGGTATCTGGCGATTCTGGCTATCGTTACCCTTGGCGTGGGACTGTATTCCGGGTTGAAAATAACGAAACCGGCCATGATTTTGGTTGAAAATACCTATCTGCGGGAGCAGAATTTCTTTGATTTCCGTCTTCTTTCAACCATCGGTTTTACCCAGGAGGACGTGGATGCATTTGCCGGACAGGAAGAGGTGGAATATGTGGAAGGGAGCATCTCTGTAGATGTTTTCTGCGGTATAGACGATGAAAGTGATGCCGTGTATAAACTGCATACTCTGCCGGAAACGATCAATCAGGTGGTTTTGACAGCAGGACGGATGCCGGATCAGGCGGATGAGTGTGTACTGGATTCCCAGCAATTTGATGAAAGTGTGATCGGTTCTGTGCTGACAGTGTCTGACAACAATGAAGAAGATACGCTGGATCTGTTTCAAAACCGCTCCTATAAGGTGGTGGGCCTTGTCAGGTCTCCTTATTACATGAATTTTGAACGGGGAACCACATCTATCGGGGAGGGCAGAATTACGGCTTTTGGCTATGTGCCGATGGACTCTTTTGACAGTGAGTATCTGACGGAAATATTTCTGACGCTGAAAGAAAAACATGGCGTATATACGGAGGAGTATGATAATTACATCGAGTCATTGGAAGACGGGATTGAAAATAAGACCGAGGAAGTGGTACAGAACCGGTATCAGGGGCTGATCGATGAAGCTCAGGAGAAGATTGACGATGCCCAGAAGGAACTGGATGACAAGAGTGCGGAAGCGGAGGAAGAACTGGACAAAGCGCTGCAGGATATTCAGGACGGGGAAAAAGAAATTGCGGATCATGAGCAGGAGATCGCCGATGGCAGGAAAAAAATTGCCGATGCCAGAGACATGCTGCGCAGGCAGAAGTCAGAGCTGGAAGATCAGGAGGCTCAGCTTACGGAGATGGAGAATGTCCTGTCTATGGGCCAGATACCGGGCGCTATGATGCAGAGTCAGGCGGGCGGAGCCGGGATGCCGGTACAGAGTGCGCAGGTGCAAATGCAGGCGGCGCTGATGCAGATAGAGGCCGGTAAGGAACAGATCAGGGTCGGCAGAGAGCAGATTGCGGCTGCGGAGAAGGAACTGGATGAGCGGGAAAAAGAACTTCTGGATGGCGAGGAGGAACTGAATCAGGCAAAAAAGGACCTGGAAGAGGGCAGAAAGGAATATGAGGATGCCAGGGCAGAATTTGAAGAGGAGATTGAGGATGCCCAACAAAAGATTGACGATGCCAGAGAAGAACTGGCAGATATTAAAAACCCCGATTATTATGTGCTGAACCGGAACACGAACATCGGATATGCCTGTTTTGACAATGATGCCAATATTGTGGAGGCTGTATCCGATATATTCCCTGTATTTTTCTTTCTGGTTGCGGCGTTGATCTGCATGACTACCATGAACAGGATGGTGGAGGAGCAGAGGACGCAGATCGGTGTATTGAAGGCGCTTGGGTACAGCAATGCCGCTATTATGGGCAAGTTCATGTTTTATGCGGGCAGTGCGGCGGCAGTGGGCGCGGTAATCGGCATTGCAGGCGGTACGTGGCTGTTTCCGAAGACCATCTGGGAGGGATACAGGATCATGTATGATCTGGGTGAGATCTCCTATCTCTTTAATGGCTGGCTGGCGGCCGGATCTCTTGCGGCGGCGCTTTTGTGTTCCGTGGGAGCGGCTTTTTTTTCCTGCCGTTATGAACTGTACAGTGCACCTGCCAGTCTGATCCGTCCGAAAGCGCCCAAAAACGGAAAGCGCATTTTTCTGGAAAGAATCACTTTTATCTGGAACAGACTGAAGTTCCTGCATAAAGTGTCTGTCAGAAATATTATAAGGTATAAAAAACGGTTTTTTATGATGATACTGGGAATCAGCGGATGTGCTGCTCTTCTGGTTGCAGGGCTGGGAATCAGGGATTCGGTGGTAAATATTGCGGACAGACAGTACGATGAGGTCCAGATTTATGATATCGGGATCACGTTTGAGGAAGCGCTGACACAGACAGATATGGATTATATGGCGGAGCAGACAGAGGGACTGCTGGCCGGGACGGCATACCGCTATGAGGAGAGCGTGGATCTGGACTTTAAGGGGAAGACCAAATCTCTGTATATGGTGATTCCTGAGAACACCGAAGAGATGGCGGGATTCCTGGATCTGCATACCGAGAAAGGTGAAAAGATCGCTTATCCGGGAGAGGGAGAGGCGGTTATTACTGCGAAAGCGGCCGGGCGCATGGGAATCAGACCGGGGGATGAAGTGCTGCTGCGGGACAATGACATGAACGGAATCAGGGTGAAGATCACAGGACTGTGTGAAAACTTTGTCTATAATTATATATATATCAGCGGGGAAACTTATCAGGCGCAGACCGGGGTATCGCCGGAATATAAGAGCGCTTACGCTCTGGCCGCGGAAGGGGTGGATATCCATAGTGCGGCGGCGAAAATTTCTGATCTGGGCAATGTGCTTGCGGTGTCTGCCACTGTGGATATGCGTGAGAGGATCGGGACGATGATGAAGAGTATGGACTATATCATTGCGTTAATCGTTCTGTGTGCCGGATGCCTGGCCTTTATTGTGCTTTATAATCTGACCAACATTAATATAACGGAAAGAATACGGGAAATTGCCACGATCAAGGTGCTGGGCTTTTATGCGCGGGAGACGGCGGATTATGTTTTCAGAGAGAATCTGATGCTTACCGGTCTTGGCGCAGCAGCAGGACTTCTGCTTGGAAAATTGCTGCACTGGTTTATTATGTACAATATCAATATAGATATGATATCTTTCAAGAATTATGTCAGCCCGGGCAGTTATGTGTGGAGCTTTCTGCTGACCTTTGTCTTCGCCATGTTTGTGAACGGCTTTATGTTTTTTAAGCTGGAAAAGATCAATATGGCTGAGTCGCTGAAATCGATCGAGTAGGGAAAGTCAGGAATGGCTGCTACTTTGTATAGGCTGTTTTATATAGCCGGTTTGCAAACAACAAAGCTGTTGCAATACACGTTCATTGCGTGTACAATAAATATCAGTGAGCAGGCTGTCCGTGACAGTCAGGCTTTTGACTTTGCTTTCACGGATATTGCAGGAGCACATGTTTTCTTAAAATTCAGATAGCGGTTGCGCTACGATAAATACATAATGGCAGATGTGAGTGCACAGGAGGTAGAGTATGTTTTTATTATTGGCAGGCGGTTTGGTGGTTGTGATTATTCCGGTAGTGATTGCGGTTGTATCTTCCGTTGTATCTGCGATCGCGGCATCACAGGACATAGGGGAGGATGAGTAACCGGGAGCAGCTTTTTCACAGAGCCGGAATCAAAAGATGAATGTAAATGCACGTAGACAGGAAAAGGGTGCCCCAAAAGTCATGAAATGACCGAGGGACATCCTTTTTGCTATGGTATAGGAAAATTCCTTTATTTCTTTGAGTTCGTGAGGCAAAGCTCGTATTTTGCCTGCCTGGTTTGCGTAATTTTGAGTTTTAGCAAATTCTTTACACGTATTCGGGTTTTCAATGCAGGGTCTTTCCTGTAAGATAGAGATAAGTACTTTTTTGGCGTGTTCCGCATATATTTTAGCTTAGGCAGATATAGTAAGGCAGAAGGGGGAAACTGAGACTATATGAATGAAAAACTGAAAGAAAAAATCAGGGAATCCCTTTCCAGTGTTCTGCCCATCACAATGATTGTGCTGGTGTTAAGTATCACGTTAGTTCCCATGGAGATCAGTACGCTGGTGCTGTTTCTGACAGGTGCGGTTCTGCTGATCGTGGGGATGGGCTTTTTCCAGCTTGGTGCGGAGATGGCCATGACCCCCTTAGGACAGGGCGTGGGCGGTAAGCTGGTGAAATTTAAGAGCGTGTGGACGATGGCGCTGGTCTGTTTTCTGATGGGGGCGATCATTACGATTTCGGAGCCGGATCTGCAGGTGCTTGCCAATCAGGTGGCGGCCATTCCCAATATGGTGTTGATCTGGACGGTGGCGGCGGGAGTAGGTATTTTTACTGTGATTGCGCTGCTGCGTATCTTGTTTAAAGTCAGATTATCTTTGCTTTTGGCTGGATTGTACATATTCATGTTTATTCTTTCCTTTTTTTCACCTTCGGAGTTTATTGCGGTTGCGTTTGACGCGGGCGGCGTTACCACAGGCCCGATGACCGTTCCTTTTATTATGGCGCTGGGTGTCGGATTATCTGCTGCGCGAAGTGATAAGGAGGGCGGGAATGACAGTTTCGGTCTGATCGCGCTGTGCAGCGTGGGACCGATCCTTATGGTAATGCTTCTTGGCATTTTCTATCATCCCACGGAGGCTGTCTACACGCCGGTGCAGATACCGGAACTTGTGACGACACAGGATGTGGTGAAGGAGTTTGGGAAGTCGGTGCCTGATTATGCGATGGAAGTGCTGCGAAGCATTCTGCCGGTGGTGTGTGTGTTTCTTATTTTTCAGTTTTTTGCACGCAGTTACCGGAAACGTCAGGTGCAGAGAATGGCTGTGGGATTTGGATATACTGTAATAGGGCTGATCATGTTTCTTACCGGTGTCAATATCGGGTTTGCCCCGGTGGGAAGCCTGCTGGGTGAAGGTCTGGCGGGCAGTGTATTTAAATGGGCTTTAGTTCCCGTAGGGATTGTGATAGGATATTATATTGTAAAGGCGGAGCCGGCAGTGCGGGTGCTCAACGAACAGGTTGAAGAGATCACCGGCGGTATGGTATCTTACAAGATGATGAATGCTTCCATGTCCCTGGGTGTGGCGTGTGCGGTGGCCCTGTCCATGACAAGGGTGTTGACCGGGATCAGCATTTACTGGATTGTGATTCCGGGTTATGTGCTGGCGCTGATTTTGAGCAGGTTTGTACCGCCTGTCTTCGTGGGTATCGCGTTCGACTCCGGCGGCGTTGCCAGTGGACCGATGACTTCCACATTTTTGCTGCCGCTTGCAATGGGTGCGTGTACGGCTGTGGGCGGTAACGTGGTTACCGATGCATTTGGCGTGGTGGCGCTGGTGGCTTTGGCGCCGCTGATTGCGATACAGGTCATGGGGTTTGTCTATGCGCGCAGGACGAAGACTGTTTACCAGCCGGCAGCGGAGCTTGCGGGGGATGTGGTGGTTGATTTTGAGGATACGATCGTGGACTTTGAGGATAGCATTGTGGATTTCGAGGGAGAGGAAGATACAGATTTAAATGCGGTCGATACCGGTATAATAAAGGAATATGACGATCGGGTGGTAATGGCTGCGGCGGATACTGACCCGGAAAGTATGGATGGAAGTATGAAAGATACAGTAGTTGATTTGGAGGAAGCGTGAATATGTCAGAGCAAAGAAATCTGCAGATGATTCCGCGGCTGGTTATTGCGATTACGCGGGAAGAAGATCAGAAGAAATTAGAGGAAGTTCTGGATTCCATGAACGCTCCGCTGTGCTTTCAGTTCAGAGGGAAAGGAACGGCACCTTCGGAGATGATGGATATTTTCGGACTGCGCGGCACGACGAGACTTCTGACGGGTGCGCTTGTGCCGAAATCGCTGGTGCAGCCGTTGTTTGAGACGATGAACAGACAGCTTTCGTTCCGGCACAGGGGCGGCGGTATCGCGATCACGGTTCCGGTAAGCGGATGCCAGAGTCATGTTTTACAGATACTGAATGATGCGGCGCGGGATGAGGTTAAAGAGGCGCTGAAAGGAGATGAGGAAGAGATGAAAGAGAAGTCAGAGTACTCGCTGGTATGGGTATCCGTGGCCAGCGGTTACAGCGATGATGTAGTGGATGCCGCCAGAAATGCGGGAGCCAAGGGAGGCACAGTGATCAAGGGACGCCGGCGCAGTTCTGAGCAGGTAAGTCATCACTTCGGCATTTCCATGCAGGAGGAGCAGGATTTTGTCATGATCGTTGTTCCCAGAGAAAAGAAGAATGAGACGATGGCGGCGATCACGAGTGTATGCGGGCTGGGAACAGACGCTCACGGTGTGGTGCTGGCGCTTCCGGTGGATGATGTGATGGGGCTGGCGAAGTAAGGTTAGTGTGCTGCTTTTCGATTCCTATATGAGAAGGCAATAATAGTGTCAATGGTATGCAGGAATTTGCCTGTGGCTGTTGGCACTTTTTTGATGTCTTTTGGTGATGAATTATTTTTATGAAACCATACCAGATTCTGTTACCCTATATAAGTGAAGGAAGTTAATTCCGAAAGCTGCACTGTCCGAGGATTCAGTAAGCCTATGGCGATGGTTTGGATACCATGAATCAAGGCAGTGTTATGGATATCCATATTCCGCAGTCATCATGAGGGCTTGCGGAAATACCGGAGGTAATGATGAAACAGGAAGAACTGGAAAATTATATTTATACATACGGGAAGGAACTTTATTCGTTCTGTTGTTATTTGACGCGCTGCCGGCAGGAGGCGGATGATCTGTATCAGGAAACTTTTCTGAAAATGTATGAGCTGGGTGAGAAGCTGGTAATCAGATCAAATCCGAAAAGTTTTATGATGGGTGTGGCGCTGAATCTGTACCGCAATCAAAGACGGAAGGTGACACTTCGTCAGAGAATTACGGGCAGCCGTGTATCTGTGGATGAGGTTGTGGACAGGATTGACAGTGAAGGGGTGGAGGCTGAGGCACTGGCGGTAGCAGAGGAGGAACGCAGAATCGTCAGGGAGGCGGTCTTACAGTTACCGGATAAGTACAGAATACCGGTCTTACTCTGCTACATGGAAGAATTGTCAATGGCTGAGATCGCTGCGTTTATGCATATGCCGGAGGGCACGGTAAAGACCAGAATACACAGGGCGAAGAAGATTCTGCGGGAGAGATTGGAGGATTTACGATGAAAAAAGATATGGATCAATTACTATATACAGCGCTGACTCCGATGAATGAACCGCGTGTAGAATTAAATGACCGGATTCTTCTGCAGGTAAAGGAGAGGCAGATTATGAATGGTAAAAAGAAAAAATATCAGAGGCGGATTCCGGCCGCAGCAATTGCGGCAGTGTGTATACTGGTGTTGTGCTCCGGCACGGCTTTGGCTGTATATAAGTATCTGACGCCCGCGGAAGTGGCGAAAGAAGCGGATGATGATACTTTGCAGCGGGCTTTCTTGAGCGACGACGCAATTCCGGGAAATGAGACCCAGGAGAGCGGCGGTTACCGGCTCACGCTGCTGGGAAGCGTGGCGGGTAAAAATATCAGTGATTTCATACCGTCAGAGGGAACCGGGAAGGAAGCAGAGGTGGATGACAATAAAATATATACTGTCGTGGCCATCGAGCATGCGGACGGCACACCGATGCCTGATACAAGCTCCGACGACTACGGGAAGGAGCCGCTTTATGTGTCTCATTACATTGGCGGACTCGATCCGAACAGATACAGTATTATGAGTATGGGCGGAGGATATAGTGAGCTGGTCAGAGATGGAATTATGTACCGGCTGCTGGAAATGGATAATATCGAGATGTTTGCAGACCGGGGAATCTATGTAGGGGTAAGTTCGGGTACGTTCTATGATCCGGGAGCATATGTGTATGATGAAAACAGCGGCGAGATGAGCCGCAATGAGAACTATGCAGGTGTAAATGCTTTGTTTAAGCTGTCTGTTGACAAGACGAAGGCGGATCCGGCGGCGGCGGAAGCGTATCTGAGGGAGCTGCAGGAGTCCTGGAACACACCTTCCGAACCGGTGGAAAAAGATGAGGCAGATCTGGGAGTAGAAGAGTTTGTGGAAAAACTGACGCCGGAGAATATCGATGAATATGCGGAGCCGATCGAGTCTACAAGACAGACATGTACAGTTGAAGATTCAAGTGATGCAGCGCATACGTATTTGAGATATGCTTATGAACTGGAAAATGGCGCAGGAGGCAGCGCGACGGTGGAAATGAAAACCCTGTTCCCCGACGGTAAGCCCGGCACGGTTCTGGGGTCCTGGAGCTACGATGATGAGGGGCTGCACAGTTTGAAGCTTGAGGTATTTACGCTGAACGAGGACGGCACGGTCACGTTTGTGCTGTATGGGATGAAGTAATATTTTGTCCGCAAATGTTCTGCAAAGGCCGGTCATGGCAGTACGGTCGTACATCCCTGACGCAGCACAGGCAGAGTCGTATATGTCTGGACTAAGAGTGCCGGGTTTTCCAGTTTTCTGAGCAGCATGACTGCGGCCTGCACGCCCAGATCGTAGACATCGATATCTACAATTGTGGGTGTCGGCTCGATCAGAGCTGAGTAAGGGTAACTGTCAAAAGTGAGGAAAGCCAGGTCTTCAGGTATCCGCAGGCGGCGTTCCTGCAATATTTTAGACAGGGTAAGTGCAAGGGAATTATTTTCGCATATAATTGCGCGCGGCGGATCGGACAGGGAGAGGAGTTCCTGTACCTGCCGGTATGCGTCCTCTCTGGAGTCAGCGGTATGACGGATGTACTCGTCGGGGATTCTGTAGCCGTAGTCGTACATCACACCGAGGAAACCGTTTAACCGCTGTGTGGATATGTGTGCCGTGCGGCTGTCGGCGAGAAAAGCAATTTTCTCGTACCGGCATTCCAGCATATGTTTTGCGGCAAATTCTCCGGCCAGTCCGTGGTTGGTATCGATCCAGCAGAGATGGCTGCGCTTGCCCGGATTGCCGATATAGATATGTGGGAACTGCGTATCCGGCAGAAATCTGGACAATGTCGGGATATTGCAGGAACCGTGGATCAGGATGCCGTCCGCCATGCGGCTTGTGATCAGATTCAACACAAATGTTTCAGGAGAACTGTCCGCGGGGATATCCGCCACCATAAGCGTATATCCCCGGGAGGACAGTTCTTTTTGTACGCCGCAGAGGATATCGAACATATGCGGATTGTGGTATGCTTCTTCTTTCTGCAGATTGGAAAGGAATATAATATTTCTGGTGGCGCCCCTGGCAAAGCTGACCGCCCTGGCATTCGGCGTATAGTGCAGCTTCTCGATTGCGGCATGAACACGGGCGCAGGTTTCGGGTGAGATGGAACTCCAATTGTTTAACACTTTTGAGACGGTGGATGTAGAAACGCCGGCTTCTTTTGCTACGTCGCTGATAGTGGCAGCCATGGTGGGATCCTCCTTGTATCAATCAGATATTTTTTATGGTACAGCTGTTCAAATATAAAAGGCTTCTTTCTTTTAAAATTTCTTGTCAAAATTCCTAAATTCAACTTTATAGTATAGCGGTTTCCTAACAAAGTCAATAAAAAAGGTGGAATTGACATAGAATGATTTGTTGAGAAATGGTATAAAAGTAGCATAACAATATGACGCGCGGTGTTGTTGTGGTTTTCCAGAATAAGGAAACCGATTTCATAAAAAGGGAAGCAAGAAGGATTTGTGTTTCGATGATCCGGGATGAATCTGTACATTGGTAAAGGAATCAGGAGTGCGCACAAGAAAGCGCAGAAAAGGAGGAAACTATGAGAAAGAATATCAGATCAGGATTAAGTCTGCTGCTGGCAGGTATTATGACAGCCGGTATGCTGACAGGCTGCGGGGATAGCGGGCAGAGTAGTGCAAACGGCGATAATCCACAGGCGGCAGACAGCGCTGTTGACGGTCAGACAGACGAAAATACTGCCGGAAATGAAAATGCAGCCACGGAGAACGGGGAAAATGCCGGGACAGACGGGGCGTCCGGGGAAGGGCAGGATAACACGGCACAGCCTTCCGGCGAGGCGGTCACGGTTACGGCATGGCATGACAACGATGAGGTGATGATGAATGCCCTTGCCGATGTTGTGAATGAGAAGCTTGCAGGCGAGAATATTACCTTGCGTTTTGAGAAAAAGAGCGATGTTACCGGACAGATCAGACTGTACGGGACGGATGCGGCGAACGGACCGGATATGTACCTGTTTGCACATGATTCTCTGGGTGGTTTTGCGGAGATGGGGATACTGGAACCGGTGGGCAATCTGATCAGCGCGGAAAAGGAAGCGGATTTATTACCGATGACGATAGAGGCGGCGAGCTATAAAGGAGAGCAGTATCTGATGCCGGTCTATTATGAGACACTTCTGTTTATGTATAACAAAGCGTTGTGGCAGGGTGATGTGCCAGACACGACGGAAGAACTTTATGAATATATGGTGGCAAACACCGATGTGAACGCGGGAACTTATGCATTGGTGAACCAGCATTCCAATTCTTATAATGTGGCGCCTTTTATCAACGGATTCGGCGGGTATATTATTGATCAGGATGCCAATCCCGGTCTGAACATACAGGCGACGAAGGATGCCATCAGCTATAATAAAAAGTTTGCGGCTCTGCAGGCGGACGGCGATTATAATACGGTAACGGCGCTGTTCAATGAGGGTCATGCGGCAGCAATCATCGGCGGACCGTGGCTTGTGTCAGGAATCAAGGAGGCAGGCATTGATCTGGGAATCAAGTCACTCTGCGATTTTACACTGCCTAACGGAGATGTGATGACGCCCTATTCCGGCGTGCAGTGTCTGGGTGTGTTGAAGTATGCGGCGGAAAGTAAGAAGGATGCGGTCACGAAAGTGCTGGAAGTACTGGCTGAACCTGAGGCTGGTATTACGCTGGCGAAAGAGTTCAACTGTGCACCTGCGAACAGTAAGGCATATGAGGATGCAGACGTTGCGGCGAACGAGATGATTCTGGCAATGGAGAAGAGTGCACAGAAGGCAGTGCCGATGTCCAATATTCCGGAAATGGGCGTAATGTGGGGGCCGGCGGAAGCGCTGCTGGCAGCAGTCAACAAATCCGGTGAGGATGTGGACGCGGCGGCAGAACGGTACCAGGAGGAAGCATTGCAGGCCATTGCGGATATGCAGTAGCAGATTAGGTTAAAATTGAAAGATTTTTCAGCTTTCTATTTAAGCAGTATTGTAAGCAAGCTTGCAATATGCATGGGGATAAGAGTAAAAAAAACTTCCTGGCGGCAGCAGTCCAACGAAGGAACGGGGGAGAAAATGAATCATTCTAAGAAAAAATTTACACCATGGCTGTATCACCTGCCGGCATTTATATTAATCGGGGCCATCGTTCTGTTTCCCATTTTGTATACCGGGTATATTTCTTTGACGAATATGAATCTGTATCACTGGCAGGATTATACACTGGTCGGGGCGGACAACTATGTGCGGGCTCTGGGTAAAATTGATTCCGGTTTTCTGACGGCGCTGTGGAATACGGTCGTATGGACGGTGGTTAACATGGTTCTGGATGTGGGGATCGCCTATATTCTTGCTGTCGGGCTGAATGCGGAGGGACTGCGCGCCAGAAGGCTCTATAAGACGCTCATTATCTTTCCGTGGGCGATGCCGGCATATGTGTCGATTCTGGCCTGGCGTGTGGGGATGTACAATACGGAGTTCGGTCTGCTGAATAAAGTTCTGGTGGCACTTGGTTTTGAGAAGGTGGATTTTTTGTCCAGAAATATACCGGCATTCCTGTCCTGCATGGTTTTAAACCTGTGGATGTCGCTGCCGTATATGATCGTCATGTTTGACGGGGCACTGCAGAGTATCGACAGAAGTATGTATGAGAGCGCTGTTTTAGACGGTGCCGGCGCATGGCAGCGGAATGTGTATATTACGATTCCGTCTCTGCGCCGGGTGATGGCGCCGGTGGTGATCATGACTACGTTTACCACTTTTAAACAGTTTGATATTGTGTATCTTTTGACCATGCAGAAGGGGTCTGTTTCAGGCTCGACCATGCAGACGATTATCACGTATGCGCACCAGAATGCGTTTGTCTCTAATAATTACGGCTTGTCTTCTGCAGTCTCGGTTGTCATTTTTGTCTTAATTATTATTTTTTCAATATGGACAAACCGGGCGGTGAAATCGGAAGGGGGATTAGAATGAAAAATAAACCGGGGGCATGGTCCTTGAAAAGAAGAGTAAGGCTGGTATGCCTGAACCTGTTTTATATCTGTATTTGTTTTCTGGCGCTGGTGCCGATTCTGTATGTGCTTCTGCTGTCTGTCAGCGGCGGAGGCGGTGCGCTGAAGACGGGGCTGTCTATCCTGCCGGAGAAGTTTACGCTGGATCATTACCGGAGAATTATTGTGGAAGAGCCTTTCCTGAGATGGCTGATGAATTCGGTGGTGCTGAGCGTGGGAACGATGGTGGTCGCAATGGGTACGAGTGTGCTTTCGGCCTATGCATTTTCGAGGTTCCGGTTTGCGGGGAAGCAGGCATCCATGCAGATGCTTCTGCTGTTGAATGCATTTCCGCAGATTTTGTCAATGTTTGCGATTTTCCGGCTGTTCCGGTTGATGAACCTGCTGGATTCCCATGCGGGACTGATTTTCATCTATGCGGGAAGCATGTGTATTTTCAGTATCTGGAATATGAAAGGCTATTTTGATTCTATTCCCATCGAGATCGAGGAGGCGTCCAGAATCGACGGGGCAGGCAATCTGCAGCTGATCGTGAGGATTATTCTGCCGCTGGCGCGCCCGGCGATTATTGTCACTGCGGTGATGGTACTAATCTTTGTCTGGAATGAATATTTGTTTGCCACGACTTTTATGTTAAAAGAAGAAAGTTATACGCTGGCCGGCGGGCTGTATCAGCTGCAGGCTAACGATTACAGCAGGAGCTGGCCGCTTTTCTCTGCAGCGGCGATTCTGGTGTCGGTGCCGATCCTGATTATCTTTTTCTGTTTCCAGAAGTATATGGTATCAGGACTGACTGCGGGCGGTGTGAAAGGTTAGGAGGAAAAATGAATAAGAGTGCGGTTTTACATATACCCATGTCCCGGTTTGCCTTTGCGCGGTCGGAGGATTGTTTTGTAATCCGGCTGCGGGCGGGTAAGGGGGACCTGGATCGTTGTACACTTTTTTACGGGGACAGGGCGTGCGTTTTTTCACCCGTCCGGTTTATGTCCACTGTGATGGAAAAGCGGTATGAGGATGAGTTGTTTGATTTCTACGAGGCTGTGTTACTGGACTGTCCGCGGCGGATATGCTACTATTTTCAATTGGAAAAGGGAGATGAGAAGATCTGGTATTATGCGGATTCCTTTCATGAGGAACTGCCGGATCTGATTCTGGAAGACGGTTTCGTGATAGAGGGACGGAGTGAGTATTATCAGTACCCGTACATCCTGCGGTCGGAAGTGGTAAAGCTGCCGGACTGGTTTATGCATGCGGTGGTTTATAATATTTTTCCGGACAGCTTTGCGGATGGCAGGAGAAGCCTTGCGGGAACGGGCAGAACAATGACGGGCGGGGACGGTGTGGCGAGCCGCAGCCGGCTGGGTGGCACGATTCGCGGCATTACGGAGAATCTGGATTATATATGCGACCTGGGATTTAACTGTCTGTATCTGAATCCCGTTTTCCGGGCAGGAGAATACCACAAGTATGATATTGTGGACTATTATCATGTGGATCCCTGTATGGGAACGGACGAAGATTTTCTGGAACTGACGGAGGAGGCGCACAGGCGTGGCATGCACATCATCATCGACGGTGTGTTCAATCATTGCAGCTGGTTTTTCCCGCAGTTTGAGGATGTGGTACAAAAAGGGGAGGCGTCAGCGTATAAGGACTGGTTCTATGAACTTGCCTACCCCGTGACACGCCCGGATACGGAGACGGAAACGCCGGGTTATGCCTGCTTCGCCTATGAGCGGAAGATGCCGAAACTGAACACGTCAAACCCCGAGGTACAGGATTATTTTGCAGGAGTGGGACGATACTGGATCGAGAAGTTTCATGTGGACGGCTGGCGGCTGGATGTGGCAAATGAAGTGGATAAGGGATTCTGGCGCAAGTTCAGGAATGCTGTGCGCGCGGCCGGTCCGGAGGCGGTTTTGATCGGGGAAGTCTGGGAGAATGCGGAAGTCTGGCTGCAAGGCGATATGTTTGACTCTGTCATGAATTATGATTTCAGAAAACACTGCCGGGATTTCTTTGCGCTGCAAAGGACGACGGCTGAGGATTTCGGGGGGAGTATGACGGATATGTATCTGCGCTATCCGGCGCAGGTCAGCTGCGGTCAGCTGAATCTGCTGGACAGCCATGACGTATCGCGTTTCTACAGCTTATGCGGGGAGGATTATGACCACTGGCAGGCGGCGTTTCTGTACCTGTGTATGGCGCCAGGTGTGCCAAGTGTCTTCTACGGCGATGAAAAGAGAATTGCGGGTATTCGCGAGGAGGAGTACCGCAGCGGTATGCCGTGGCAGCAGCCCTGTGAGGAAGAGGCGGAATATGTGCGGAAGGTGATTGGAATCCGTAAGGAGCGGATCGCGCCTTATGACGACTGCAGAATCCTGCGGGCGGACCGGAAAGAGAATCTGCTGGTGTTTGAGCGGACGGGCAGCCGCCGGACACGGGTGCTGATCCATATGGGAGACGAGCCGGTAAATGTGGAAGCGTATCTGGCGGGAGGCAGCATTCTTCTGCAGAAAGGCGTGGAGGAGCCGGAGGCGGGGCAGACGGACGGCGGACGATGCCGCAGGATGAAAAAAGGGTTTGTGGTATTAGACATATCATGTCCGGTTGCGGGAACGTGACTTTTTCTCACTTTATGTCGTGTCAGCAGCGCCGGATGTAAGCTATCCTGTCAGTGAAGGAGGAACAAGGAATGGACCTGAAAAAAACGGGAGGCTTTTTTAAGGAGCTTCGAGGTGAAAAAGGACTTACACAGGAACAGCTGGCAGAACATTTCGGTGTTTCCGGCAGAACGGTTTCACGATGGGAGACAGGCAGCAACATGCCGGATCTGGATGTTCTTATCGAGATGGCGGATTTCTATGAGGTAGATTTAAGGGAACTGCTGGACGGAGAAAGGAAAAGTGAGAGAATGAATAAGGAATTGGAAGATACTGTATTAAAGGTAGCAGATTACAGCAATGACGAGAAGCTCAGGATTATGAGAAAAATGCATATCATGTGCTGGCTCGGGGTGGTAGGCTTTATCGCCTTTATGGCTCTGGATATCATGGGGCTGGCGGACAGCGGCGTCACCGAGGATATCGCGTCTTTGTGCCTGGGGCTGGACTTCGGAATCCTGCTGGTGTCTGTCCTGTATACGAGCCGGCATATGTCCAGGATCAGGGCGTTTAAGAAGAAACTGCTTGGACGGGGATAAGGATGGAACAGGGATAACTGTATATAGAAACGGGAAGAGGCAGACTTTGGGGTTTGCCTCTTCTTTTCTGCACAATTACATTCTGATATGGTAATGACAGAAATAAAGCGTACTATAAATTTTGAAATAAGTGTAACAGAATAGATTGGATATGTAGGAAATTAAATAAATAATATTTGTAAGATTAACAATACATGTTATAATATTCTAAAAAGAAAATGGGAGAAAACGATAAAAAAAGGACTGGAAAAAATATTTTTTCTTCTGTTAGAATGATTCAAATAAAGCGGATAAATTTATAATTATTTTATCGGTAATTAAAACATTGAATTTTGACACGAAAATTAAGAAAATCCTTAAGCAATGTGTGAAGAACAGATGGAGAAGTTAGTTTATTTGTGATATTATCTATATTTAGCACCAAAAAATATGAGAGTCAACTTATGCACAAAATAAAAGAAGGAAATGCGTGAAGAACATATTTTGGATTATAGTAGGGGATAGGAATGGAACTGGAAATTAATATTGAAGATTTACTGAACAAGCGTCGCGTAGAATCCGATAGAATTGAATTTAAAGCGGGATGGAATCCTGATGAAGTTTATCATAGTGTATGTGCTTTTGCCAATGATTTTGACAACGTGGGTGGTGGATATATTCTGATTGGCGTGGAAGAAAAAAATGGGTTGGCAGTCCGTCCGGTAAAAGGCGTAGAAGAATGGGAAATTGATCAGATTCAAAAGGCAATTCTGGGTTATAATAACACTATTATTCCAGCGTATTTTCCAAAAGTTATTATAGAAGAAGTGGATAAGAAGATGATCATGATATTATGGGTTACAACTGGAGTCCAGAGACCTTATAAAGTACCGGATCATGTAACTTCCAAAAAGGAGAAAAAACATTATTATTATATCCGGTATGCTTCTAATTCGGTGTGCGCAAATTTAGAGCAGGAGCGTGAATTGATAAATATGGCTAATTATGCGCCTCTGGACACCAGGCCGAATTTCGATGCAACAGAGAATGACATTTCAGTTGCGTTGTTGATTGACCATTTGAATGAAACAAAAAGTAAATTGGCAAAACAGGTAACAGAACGTGGAACAATGGCTGTATTAAATGATATGCAGTTACTGGTTGGCCCGCCGGAGCAGCCATACATTTCCAATGTGGCATTAATGATGTTTTGCGAACACTTGGACAGATTTTTCCCGTATACACAGGTGGAAATTGTACGCTTTCCGGAAGGAAGTATAAAAAGTCCGAACAATTTTAAAGAATTTCCGGTTATCAAAGGTTCGGTGCCTATGATGATCAAACGTACCATGCAAACATTACAAGATTTGGTAATTGAGGAAATGGTCACGAAAGTTAGTTATCAAATGGAGGCTATACGCAGATTTAACTATCCATATCAGGCATTGGAAGAAGCGGTTGTAAATGCATTTTATCACAGAGATTATCTTTCTTATCAGTCGATTATGATCGAGATTGAACCAGAATTGATTCGAATCATTAGCTTTCCCGGAATAGATCGTTCTATTCCGCAGAGAGTGATTGAAAAGGGTGAGCGCTTTTCTTCCAGATATTATCGTAATAAACGTCTGGGAGAGTTCTTGAAGGAATTAGATTTGTCTGAAGGAAAATCGACAGGGATACCAACGATTCAGGAGGAACTAAGGAATAATGGCTCACCGAAGGCGAAATTTTTTACGGATGACGACAGGCGGGCTGTAACAGTGGAAATTCCAATTCATCCGGATTTTTTAAATGATGTTGAACCCCAAAATGAACCCCAAAATGAACCCCAAAATGAACCCCAAAATAAGATTGCAAAACAGATTCTTGAATTAATTAAAGAAAATAACCGCATAAGCCGGAAAGAGATGGCAGAAAGGCTTAATTGTTCCAGAAGTACTATTCAGAGAGCACTTGCAGACTTAAAGGAAGAAGGGAAGCTGCTATATGAGGGCTCAAGTAAGAAGGGCTGTTGGATTATGAAGTAGGAAAGAGAATTATGGTGAAAAAACGGGCGCGGAGGCTGAAGCAGTAATTACCATTACAATTCACATCCGCGCCAGATTTCGTATTCTTTTATGAGGACCGGGCGTGAAAGTATCTCATTCAAGGCTATTTGCAATCATTTTCTCTGACCATATTGAAAAAAACAGGAAGGTTGTCTATAATGTAACCTAGTATGATTGACTCTGGCTTTTGCTTTGGGTTATAAAGGTAGAGCTTTGGTCAGGCAGCGGATACATATATATTCATAAAATCTAATTTGGCTGAGGTGGAGGATTGCTATGAGATTAGTTACACGTTCAGATTTTGACGGGCTTGCATGTGGAGCGTTACTGAAAGAAGCGGGGATTATTGATCATTGGAAATTCGCGCATCCAAAGGACTTACAGGATGGACTGATCGAGATTACAGAGGAGGACTGTCTTGCCAATGTGCCTTATGTGGAGGGGTGCGGTCTTTGGTTCGACCATCATTCCAGTGAACATGAGAGACTGCAGCTGGAGGGTAAGTATAAGGGCGAGAGCCGGATCACACCTTCCTGTGCGAGAATCATTTATGAGTACTATGGCGGCAGAGAGAGATTTCCGCAGTTCGATGATATGATGGTGGCAGTTGATAAAGTGGATTCCGGTAATCTGACGATTGATGAGATTCAGAATCCCACGGGCTGGATTCTCGTAGGTTATCTGATGGATCCCAGGACAGGACTGGGACGGTTCCGCAACTTTACGATTTCCAACTATCAGCTGATGGAGAAGCTGATCGACGCGTGCCGCACGATGACCACGGATGAGATTCTGGATCTGCCGGACGTGAAGGAACGTATTGAAGTATACAATGAGCAGACTGAGAAGTTTAAAGAGATGGTTCTGGCGCATACTGAGGTAAGAGGCAATGTGATTATTACAGATCTGCGCGGAGTGGATATCATCTATACGGGAAACCGTTTTATGATTTACAGTATGTACCCTGAGCAGAATATTTCTGCATGGATCGTTAACGGAAAAGGCGGTCTGGGCTGTTCTGCCGCAGTGGGATACAGCATCCTGAATAAGACCAGTGATGTAAACGTGGGAAGCCTGATGCTGAAATACGGCGGCGGCGGACATAAGAAAGTGGGAACCTGCCAGTTTACCGATGAGAATATGGCACAGGATCTGCCGAAGATGCTGGATGAGCTTTGTGCTATGGCCAACGGGCAGTAAATGTGGAGTTCCTGATGAATGACAACAGCGGCGATATACCCCCGTAACGGGAGCGGTGTATCGCCGTTTCATGGATTATGATTTTTACAGACATTGAACGGCGGGCTGTTAAAAAGTTTGTCCTGCGGCGGCATAGATCTGCCCGCTTTGCCGAATTATAATATGAATGAAGAAATACAACGGGCATGGGGGAAATACAATGACATTTGAACTGAAAAAAGACGGGAAAAGAATTATTATCATCTGTCTGGCATCGGCGCTCATGGCAGTCAACATCAAGACCTTTGTCAGCACGGGAGGACTTTATCCGGGCGGGGCAACAGGACTGACCATATTGATACAAAGTGTCTGCAAGATGTTTTTCCACATCTCTATCCCGTATACGCCTGTCAATCTGCTGCTGAATGCTGTGCCGATTTATATCGGATTCCGCTTTATCGGAAAAAAATTTACGCTGTATTCGTGTCTTTCAATTCTCGTGACCAGTGTGCTGACGGATATCATTCCTGAGATCGTGGTCACTTATGATATCCTTCTGATCAGTATTTTCGGCGGTATCATCAGTGGATTTGCCATCAGTATGTGTCTGTCCATGAATGCCACAACCGGAGGAACGGATTTTATTTCCATTTATCTTTCAGAGAAAAAAGGCGTAGACGCATGGAATTTTATCCTTGCTTTTAACGTGGTTATTATCATGATTGCAGGACTGCTGTTCGGATTTGATAAGGCGCTGTATTCCATCATCTATCAGTATGCCTCCACTCAGATGCTGCATATGCTTTACAAACGCTATCAGAAACAGACGCTTTTTATCGTTACCAACAAAGCAGATAAGGTTTGTCAGGCCATCAATACCGTCAGTATGCACGGGGCAACGATTCTGAGCGGCGAAGGTTCTTATGAGCATGAAAAAAGAAAAGTAGTTTATTCTGTTGTCTCCAAGGAGGAGAGCAGAGAAGTGATCGAGGCCGTTAAGAAGGCCGATCAGGCAGCCTTTGTCAACGCAATGCGGACCGAGGAACTGGCAGGCCGGTTTTATTACAGGCCAAATGAGTGATTGAGCCCTTTATGGACGATGAGATGAAAGAGACAGTCATGAATCAGAAAATCGACCTGCAGGAAACAGAAATAGCCGGTCTGTCCTGTAAAATTGCTCTTCCGCCGGGATATGACGCGTCGGACCAGTCATATCCCGTAATTTATATAAACGGGGATATCCCGCTTCAGGAAGTAATCGCCGAAACGGTGCGGGCAGGAGCCTGCCGGGATTTCATTATGACAGCAGTGATCCCCGGAAACTGGAACGATGATTTTACGCCCTGGGGTGCACCTGCCATCCGAAAAGGTGAGGCGCCGCCAAAGGGACAGGCAGATCAATATATCGCCCGGCTGACGGAACATATAAAACCTTTTATGGACAGCAGTTACCGCACGAAGCCCGAACCGGAACATACAACATTGCTGGGTTATTCCCTTGGGGGTCTGGCGGCATTGTACACGGTTTATCAGACAGAACTGTTTGGCAGAGCCGGGTGTCTGTCCGGCTCGCTCTGGTATGACGGTTTCTGTGAATATATGGAACAGCGGCGGCCTGCGGCAGATAGTCTGAAGGTATATCTTTCATTGGGGAAGAAAGAACCGCTGACAAAGAATCCCAGAATGGCACCAGTGGCGGTATGCACGGAACGCGCCGGGAAGATCCTTACGGAACAGCTTGGCAGAGAGAATGTGTGGTTTGAATGGAACGAAGGCGGACATTTCTGCGATATTGCGAAGCGCTTCGGACGGGCGGCGGCATGGCTGGGAGAAGGAAAAGGGTAGAAATGGCAGAGAGATTGTCTTGCGGAGGCGCCTTGTTGTCTGCTATAGTAAATACATTAGGGATGGGCAGAAAAGGTGCAGGCGCATCAGAACATGGGAAAACCGGTGACGATGCGGAACGTTAAGACTGTGTGAGGGAGAGAACTGTGCTTTATGAATGCGGTGGGAGACTTCAAAGGAGTGACAGACAGACTGAAATCAAAAGAAAATAAACTCGTGATGGAGGCGGAAAAGGTTAAAATCGGAAAAGGCGTGATATCCTGTGATGATAATATGCTGATACCGCTGAGTGCCATTTCCTTTGCGGAAATAGTCGGGCAGGAGAAAAGCGAACAGGATGCCTTTGAGTTGAAGATCCAGAACCATGGGGGCACATGCTTTTATATAACGGCCCCGGATCCGGGCTTTATCAGAGAAATACGCAGTGCTTTGATGATCTGCATTGGTGACGGAAGCGCGGTATACAGCGGTATGGAGAGAACTGCTGTGGCCGGGGGAGACAAAATTTATGGAGATAAAATTACGGCGGCGGCAGACATACATATAGAAAGCGCAAGACGTCCGGAAGCAGCCGTGTCCAGAGAGAAAAAGAACGGAAGTACCAGTGCCAAAACCATAACCATACTGGATGATGAATGGAAGACACTGGAAGAGTATGCGCTAAAAAGGATGAAGGATTTTTCAGAGAAGGAGAGAAATCATACCATATGCGAGGCGATGGCAGCCTCCGCGACGCTTAAAAGCAGAGAGAAGTGTAGAAGAATACTGGAAGTGTCAGGTAATGACGCGCTGGAAATGATCATAGCGGGAGCGCCCATTGCGGTGAAGGCGATTGTAAATAAACTTATGTGAGGGAAGACCGCGCTGATTGGCTGAGAGCAGCGGGACTTTCTTGCTTATCTGCCCGATTGTCTGCTATAGTAGATTCATTAACAGAAAGAAGAGAAAAAACATATGAATGTTGCATTGATTCTGGCAGGCGGCATGGATCCCACATTTCAGATGAGTGTACCGAAACAGTTTGTGAATGTGTTTAACCGTCCGGTCATTGTCTATACACTGGAAGCTTTTCAAAAACATAAGGATATTGATGCCATTATGGTGGCGTGTCTGAACGGATGGCAGGAAATGGTAAATGCGTATGCCAGGCAGTTTAATGTAGATAAGCTGAAATGGATTGTATCCGGTGGAGATGACGGTCAGGCTTCGGCCCGGATAGGGATTCTTGCGCTTAAGGATCTTTGCCGTGCTGATGACGTGATTATTTTGCATGATTCGATCAGACCGTTTGTTTCAGAAGATATTATAACGGACAGCATCAGAGTCTGCCGGATTCATGGAATGGGAGTGGCGGCTGTCCGCACCATGGATACGGTTATGAGGACGAAAGACGGGCAGGTGGGAACGGAAAGCATTTCCAGATATTCGATTATCCGTGTGCAGACACCTCAGGCCTACCGGATGGACCGGCTTCTTGAGATTCACAGAAAAGCTGTGGAGATGGGAATCGTGGGGCAGGTAGACACCAACAGCGTTGTTTCGAGACTTGGAGAGCCGGTTTATTTTTCGAAGGGCTCAGATCTGAATCTTAAGATCAATACGGTGGAAGATGTGGAGATGTTCAAGGCTCTTTATAAGATGCAGCAGGAAGCGCAAAAAGAAGAGTATTAGGTTGTGTAGAAAGTGTAAATACATAATATGAATGTGGCATTGTTATTGGCAGGTGGTAATGGAACCCGGACGGAACAGGATATTCCCAAGCAGTTTTTTAATGTATATGAAAAGCCCATTATCATCTATACATTGAAAGCTTTCCAAAGGCATCCCAATATAGACGGCATTGTTGTTTCCTGCCTGGATGGGTGGCAGGAGATTCTCCGGGTTTACGCGAATGATGCGGGTATTACGAAATTACAGAAGATAGTTGCGGGCGGTGAGAACGGACAGGCGTCGGCGCGAAATGCCCTGCGGGAATTAAGGGGGATCTGTGCGGAAGACGATATTGTAATCCTTCATGACGCCATACGCCCTATGGTGTCGGCGGATATTATTTCGGACTGTATTGTGAAATGCAGAAAATATGGTTCCGGCCTTGCCGCCATGAGATGTCAGGAAACTATAGTTAAGACGGAGGATGGGAGAAAGGGTGATACGAGCATCAGCAGAAACGACATTATGCGCGTACAGACACCCCAGGCCTATCTCTACGGCAAGGTGATGCGGGCCCATGAAAAGGCGCTGGAACAGGGAATCACGAATGCAGTCTACACCAATACACTGATGCTGGATTTGGGAGAGACCCTATATTTTTCAAAAGGTTCTGAGAAGAATCTCAAAATTACCACGATGGAAGACGTGGAGATTTTTAAGGCAATGTATCGGATGGAAAAAGAGGACTGGGTTAAATAATCCGGGATCACTGTAAAGACGGAAGAGGTGCGGACATCTTATGCGTAAATTTCAGAAACAGCAGCTTATGGAGGTCATAGGAAGTTTACATGAGATTCATCAAAGCAGTGCGGCCGGGCTTGCAGCCGGGAGTTATCCGACAGTGCGGAATCTGCTTACGGACTGCCAGGAGGCGGCGATCCAGGTGGGAAAAGTTATCGAGCAGTGGGAAGGTGAGGGTACGGATGCCGTGGCCTGTCTGGAACGGTATTGTGAAACTGTTTACCGGGTTGCCGTACAGGCAGAGAAACTTTCTTTTTCAAAAGCTTATGCGTCTTTGGAAGAAGTGCTGACAAAGGCAGAAAATGCAATCCGCCGTATGCCGGAAAAGAAGGAAATTGTTTTTATGCCCTATAAGGCAAGTATGTGGGACTCTCTGGAAAGCGTTTATCTGGCGGCAAGGGAGGATGAAAACTGCGATGCCTATGTGGTGCCCATTCCCTATTTTGACAAATCGCAGGATGACAGCTTCGGCGAAATGCATTACGAGGGAAATGAGTATCCGCCGGATATTGAGATTACTTACTATGAGGATTATGATTTGGAGGAAAGACGTCCGGATGCGATCTATATTCATAATCCATATGATGAATACAATATTGTGACCAGCGTGCCGGAACAATATTACTGCAGTAACCTGAAAAGATATACAGACTGTCTGGTATATATACCATATTTCATACTGGACGAGATAGAGCCGGATAATCAGGAGGCAATTGAAAATATAAAACATTTCTGTTTACTGCCGGGCGTTATCTGGGCGGATAAGGTTATTGTGCAGTCTGAGAACATGCGGCAGATTTATATCAATGAATTTATTAAAGCGGCCAAAGCAGGAGGAATGCAGGACAGAGGCATCGACAGAAAAATATTGGAAGAAAAATTTCTGGGACTTGGGTCCCCGAAGTTTGACAGAGTGAATAAAACAGCAAAAGCAGATATGGATTTGCCGGATAAATGGCTCAGACTGATCAGGAAAACGGACGACACATGGAAAAAGGTCATTCTGTATAATACCAGTGTGGGCGCTTTTCTGGATCATGATGAGAAGATGCTGCTTAAGATGCAGTCTGTTTTTGCGGCATTTAAAGAACAGAGGGAGAAGGCTGTTCTCTGGTGGAGACCCCATCCGCTGATGTCATCCACCATTAAGACGATGCGGCCGTGGCTGTGGGAAAAATATGAGAACCTTGTACGGGTCTATCAAGAAGAAGGATGGGGAATTTATGACGACAGTGCAGATCTGGATCGGGCGGTAGTGTTTAGCGATGCCTATTATGGTGACAGGAGCAGTGTGGTGCAGCTGTATCAGACGACGGGGAAGCCGGTGATGATACAGGATGCGGAAGTAATACAAGGATGAGTATAATTATGTAAAGTTTTCACCCTTAAAAGTCGATAACAATATTATCATAAAAAATACTTTGCATGTATGAAATGACAAGGAAGGTCAGAATTACTATCAGGAGGATAAAAGCAAGGGTGAAAGTTGATGAATATGAGAAATTATAGTATCAGCTTTTATCCTTGCTTTTTTGCTGTATAGAATGGGGTATAAGGAATCAATATGAAAATAGAAGGCATTTTAACTGTCATTGATTCTATGGAAGAAATAAATGACATTATTGCAAAAAAATTAAAAGTAAATATTCCGGCGGATACGCAGGCTTTGAACGACTGTCAGGATGCAGCCATTGAAATTGGAAATGAAATTGAAAAGGTTGGACAAGGTGCTGAAGAAACTGTCCGCCTGTTAGAAGCATATTGTGAGAATCTGTATCAGATGTACAGCAATCCGGCAGATATTAATTTGTGCAGAAAACTGGCTAAAAAGATACAGAGGCAGTTGATGCAGATTCGTAATAAGGTTAAATATGAACTGCAAAATACCAGGAAACAGGTGGTGTTTCTTCCGTATAAGGCATCTATGTGGGATTCGTTAGAGAGTGTGTGGAGGGCGGCCGATGCAGATCCGGAGTGTGATGCATATGTCATACCGATTCCGTATTATGATAGAAATGCCGACGGGAGTTTTGGGGCAGAGCATTATGAGGGCAATGAATATCCGGATTATGTTCCTGTAACGCATTATCATGATTACGATTTTGAAGTAAACCATCCGGATGCTGTTTTTATTCATAATCCATATGATCAATATAATAATGTGACCAGCGTGCATCCGTTTTTTTATTCGAAGCATTTGAAGGAGTTTACCGATCTGCTGGTGTATGTACCGTATTATTCTACATCAGGCGGCATGAGTGCTGCACAGAGTCAGTGTATTGCTTATTATTATGTGGACTATATTGTAATACAGTCGGAGAAGTACCGTAAGTTTTTTGCTGCGGATCTGCCGGATGAGAAATTTCTGCCCTTTGGGTCTCCGAAGTTTGACAAAGTGGTGAATGCATGTAAAAATCCGCCTGAACCGCCGGAAGAGTGGAAAGAGAAAATGGCGGGGAGGAAGGTATATTTCTATAATACGAGTATTGCGGGGATGCTGGGAAATACACCTCTTTTTTTAAAAAAATTAGAATATGTTTTCAGATGTTTTGCTGATCGGGAGGATGCCTGCCTGCTTTGGAGACCTCATCCGCTTTTAGAGTCAACCTTTGATTCTATGAGACCTGAATACAGACCGGTTTATGACGCATTGAAGAAATATTTCCTGATGAGCGGACTGGGAATTTACGATGATACGCCGGATATGACCAATGCGATCGCACATAGTTATGCCTATATTGGAGATGCAGGGTCATCCGTGATTTCGTTATTTGGACTTGCAGGGAAGCCGATTTTTATTTTGAATAAGAATATTGACAGTGAACCGGGCGAAGATGATTGGAGAGGGGAAATATTAAAAGGGCCATATATATATGGAAATAATCAATGGATGATTACACAGGGAAATAAGCTTTACTATTCGCAGAATAATGACTATCGGTATCATTATTGCTGTGATTTATCAGAGTATGCTTATGGAAATTATTATTTGAGTATAGTCAGTATCCATGAAAAGAATTATGCATGCCCAGCTCATGCGGAAAATATTCTTGTTGTTGACAGAGATGGGATTAAAAAAATAATAGAACTGGAACATTATGTTGACCAGAAAAAAGCATTTGATGGGGCAATAACATGCGAAGATTACATATTTTTAATTCCTAAATATTATCCTGCTATTGTTAAATACGATACAGTTCATGATCAGGTAATATACTTAAAAGATAATTTGGACATTGTCAGAGGTGTGGTACAGGGTGAATTGATAAATGGTGGATATTGTGTACACAATGGTTATTTGTTCATAGCTTCGCCATCTGATAACCGCGTATTGAGAATTCATGTTGAAAGCGGAAAAGAGAAGGTTTTGGAAATAAGTGCAAGTCATATGCAGGGATACTGTTCGCTGAGCTCAGACGGAAATGATTTATGGTTACTTCCTTATTCGGGAAATATTGTTACCAGGTGGAATCCGGAAAACGGAGAAACATGTGAATATGCAGATTATCCGTCAAAATTGCAATGCAGGCATCCAATCATGCAATATGAGTGCATGGAAAAACCTTTTAATAAGGTGGCATTTATGGGGGATTATGTTTATTTACCGCCGTGGTGGGCAAATATGTATGTTCGGCTGGATAAAAAAAGTGGTGTGATGACAGAATGGAAACCTCCATTTGAACAGTTGCCGGTATGGAAAAACAGATATTTTTTTTCATGGGGTAAAGGTTTTTTCGGATCTGTGATAGAAAATACAGATAATAAGATTTATCTCTTTTATTCAGCGTATGACAGAAAAATCTATCATATAAATTTAGAGACAAATGAGGCTATAGAAATTAACAGAGAATTTGATTTGGCAGAATTGCATAATCACGAACCTGGATTTCACGAAAAATCAGAGGAAATGCAATATGCCTGCCAGGAAAATGCATTTAATTCTTTGCCAAATTTTCTGGATGGTAAAATTACAGGAAATCAGTTTGACAAAGAAAGAGCCATTCATGATTATGAAAGGATAGCAGCAAATAATGATGGAACAAGCGGAGAAAAAATTTATCAATTTATCATTGATAAATTACTGAATAAACAGGAGGTGCTGCTATGACAAGAGTAATTACCTATGGCACATTTGATTTATTTCATGAAGGGCATTACAGAATCTTGCAGAGAGCAAAGCAGCTGGGGGATTACCTAATTGTTGGGGTAACCACTGAGGGATATGATCAGACAAGAGGTAAACTTAATGTGGTTGATTCATTAATGACAAGAATTGAAAATGTCAGAAAGACAGGATTTGCAGATGAAATCATTATTGAAGAGTCACAGGGGCAGAAATTTCGTGATATCAAAAAATATCAGATTGATATTTTTACGGTTGGCTCCGACTGGATAGGTCATTTTGACTATTTGCAGGATTATTGTAAAGTGGTTTATTTGGACAGAACAAAGAATATTTCCAGTACCATGCTTCGAACACAAAATAAGCAGATTCAAAGAATTGGAATTATTGGTACGGGCAGAATTGCGGAACGTTTCATTCCTGAAGCGAAATTAGTCAGTGGTATTAACACGCAGGGGGTCTATAATCCACATACAAAGAGTGCAGTCAGGTTTGCAGACAAATGGAAGATTGACTGCTATAAGGATATAGAGAAGTTTTACGCGGCAGTAGATGCGGTTTATATTGCAACTCCGCATCAAACGCATTATGAGTATATTAAATCTGCATTAGAACATGGTAAGCACGTACTATGTGAGAAGCCTATGGTTTTACAGCGGGCACAGGCTGAGGAACTATTTCCCTATGCAAAAGAAAGGAATCTGGTTTTATTCGAAGGAATCAAAACGGCATATTGTCCAGGGTTTGCGCAGCTTTTGGGAATTGCGTGCAGTGGGATGATCGGAAACATACGAAATGTGGAAGCCTGTTTTACAAAACTGGAGAATAAGGGAAGCAGGGAACTTAGCGATTTAAAATATGGCGGTAGTTTTACAGAACTGGGAAGCTATTGTATGCTTCCGATTATTAAAATATTTGGTGATAAATTCACAGAAGTACGGTTTGATACAATTAATGGTGATAATGGATTAGATCTCTTTACAAAGGTATCGTTTAAGTATCCGAACGGGCTGGGGACTGTGACATGCGGACTTGGAGTGAAATCGGAGGGAAGATTGTTAGTTGCCGGAACAAAAGGATACATTATTGCTGAAGCGCCATGGTGGAAAACGACATATTTTGAAGTACATCATGAGAATCCGGATGATATTGAGAAATATTCAGAACGTTTTTTGGGAGATGGGCTGCGCTATGAGATCAGTGATTTTCTTTCTATGATTAACGGAAACAGTCGAAGTGAGTTTAAGTTGACACGCAGTGAATCAGTAGTATTTGCTGATGTTATGGAGCGCTTTTTGACAGAAAACAGAAGTCAGGCCTGACTTGAGAGACCGCAGTGCGGTGCTATGGAGGTTTGTATGAAGATTTGGGCGCATAGAGGATGCAGTCAGATTTATCCGGAGAATACAATGCTTTCTTTCAGTAAAGCGACAAAGATAGAGGGACTTACCGGTATTGAACTTGATATACAGTTAACGAAAGATAATCGTATAGTAGTGTGCCATGATGAAAAAGTAGACAGAACAACGGATGGAGTCGGTGAGGTAAGGAACTACACCTTGAAAGAACTGAGAAAATTACGGATTGACGCAGGAAACGGGACATATGAGAAAATACCGACAATAGAAGAAGTGTTAGACTTGCTGGAAAGCAGAATGATGAATGGATTAAAGCTGAATATTGAATTAAAGAACAGCAGGATACCATATGATGGAATGGAAGAGAAAATAATTGAATTGATTCATGGAAGAAATTTGCAGAAAAATGTTGTATATTCTTCGTTCAATGCACTATCTCTGCAGAAAATACGAGAATTGGATGTGGAGACGGAAATTGGTATTCTGGATTCCAAAGTATCGGACTGCCTTTTTAAGCTGCGGGGAGGCTGTGGAGCAAATGCATTGCATCCGTACTGGAAAGGAATTGATTTGCCCGCGGATCAGATAAAGGATTACTCTGTCAGGGCATATTTGGGAGGCCATTTATATCCAGAGAAACCGACCGGAACAAAGCTTGATTTAGCGGCTTTAACGCAAAAGGGTATTACAGATGTATTTTTAAATGAGCCAGAGCAGTATTTAAACTGAGAAATATAAGGATGATATTGTTCGGCAGATATTTGGAGATAAATAAAGAATTTAGGGGATTATAATGAGTGAACAGGTAATAAGAGAAGGATATAAATTGACGGAAGAGGAATTGCGGCAGGTACAGGCAATTCAACAGGATTTAATTGCTGAAGTAAAGCGCATATGTGATAAATGCGGGATTCATTATAATATGGTGGGTGGAACTATGCTGGGAGCAATACGCCATAAAGGATACATACCATGGGATGATGATGCGGATATTGGTTTTTTGCGGACAGAATATGAAAAATTTCGCAAAGCATGTAAAATGGAATTAAATCATGAAAAATATTATATGCAGGATTTACGTGATACAGAAGGCTACCGCTGGGGTTACGGAAAGCTTCGCCGGAAAAATACCGAATTTATAAGACTTGGACAGGAATTTATGCCGTATGAGCAAGGGATTTCCATAGATTTAATGCCTTTTGATAATGTACCGGATCGTATGCTTTCGAGAAAACTGCATTTTTTCCATTGTTTTTTGTACCGTAAACTGTTTTGGTCAGAAGTGGGAAGCCGGGTAGAAAAGAATACAGGAATTAGAATTATATATAAAGTAATGAGACTGGTGCCCATGAAAGTGATTATTAAAAGATATCAAAGATTCATTGACAAGGGACAAAAAAAGAAAACACAATTGGTTCGAATTTTGACATTCCCCACACCTAAGGGAGTATATGGCTATGAAAGAAGATGGTATCTTCAATTATCCCGATATTCGTTTGGGGATATGATGCTTCCCGGAGCAAAAGATTATGACGGATATCTTCGAATAAAATATGGAAACTATAAAGAATTGCCTCCAATTGAAAAGCGCAAAGTTCATCCGGTTTCCAAATTGAAACTGTTCGAGGAGCAATAGGTTGAACAGCATGGACTGAGAGAAAGGCATGGTAAATCAGATTGGGCACAAGACAAAAATATAAAGTAGGATATACAGATGGTGTATATGATTTATTTCATATTGGTCATTTGAATATGATCCAGACGGCAAAACAATTTTGTGAATATTTGATTGTAGGGGTACATGGGGATGACGTAGTAGAAGACTATAAACATCACAGGCCTATTATTAACGAAAATGACCGTAAGAGAATCATAGAGTCTGTTAAAGGTGTTGACAGGGCAGAAATCAATCGGTTTCGGGATAAGATGAAATTATGGGAATTGTATCATTTTGATGTGATTTTTATCGGGGATGATTGGAAGGGAACGGAGAGGTGGAATAATTTTGAGAAGGTGCTGGCTCAAGTTAATGTAGAAGTAATCTACGTTCCATATACAAAAGGAATTTCAACAACAGAAATACGTGAAAAAATTATGGATGGGAGTTATTTATGAAGCAGAGGATGAGAATCGCTATTACAATGGGAGACCCGGCAGGTGTGGGTGCTGAGATTATTGTAAAAGCATTAAGCCGTGTAGAAGTTTACAAAAAGTGTATACCAATCGTAGTGGGAGACCGTGCAGTGTTGGAGGATGCGCTGGAATTCTGCAGTCTTCCATTAGAATTAGTTGAAATTATGGAACCGGAAATGGCAGATGGCCAGTTTGGAAAAATTGATTTCATTGATTTAAAGCTTTTGAAAAAGGGTGATTGGGTATATAAGAAAAATCAGGAAAAATGTGGAGATGCTTCTTTGAAATATGTTGTTAAAGCAATTGATTTAGCAATGAAAAATAAAGTAAATGCTGTTGTGACAGCGCCTATCAATAAGAAATCATTGAGGATGGCGGATATCCCGTACGACGGTCATACAGAAATTTTTGCAAAGTATACAGGCACTAAGAAGTTTGCGATGCTTCTTGCCAGCAACTATCTTCATGTGATTCATGTATCGACGCATTGCTCTTTGAAAGAGGCATGTGAGAGGGTAAAGAAGGACAGAATTTATGAAGTAATTCAATTAGCTGATCGAGGAATGCGGGAGTTAGGGTATGAAAATCCCAAGATTGCAGTTGCCGGATTGAATCCACACAGTTCGGAAGATGGTCTTTTTGGGGATGAGGAGAAGAAGGAAATTATGCCGGCAATTGAGCGGGCCAGAAGAGAAGGGATACAGGTTGAGGGACCGGAACCGCCCGATACTGTGTTTGTAAAATGTCAGGCCGGGCAATATGATATCGTTGTTGCCATGTATCATGACCAGGGACATATTCCTTTGAAATTAAATGGATTTAAGTATGATTTACAGAAGGATAAGTATGAATCGGTAAGCGGTATCAATTGTACGATCGGTTTGCCGATTGTCAGGACATCCGTAGATCACGGAACGGCTTTTGGAAAAGCGGGAGAAGGCAGAGCGAATGAGGAAAGCATGATAGATGCTATTTTTGCAGGCGTGAAAATGGCAGAGAACAGGGGAAAGTCGTAATCGTAAAAATAATAAGTGAGGGAGAATATATTCTATGGAAAAAGAAGAAAAAGTTTTGGATAGATTATCATCAGACTGGAATGAAATTAATGAACTTGTCATTTATGGTTTTGGAAGGACGGCAATTAGAAATATAGATAAACTTGCAGAGGACTTTCACATTTCCCTGATTATTGATAATGATCCGAATATACATGGAAAACAGTATGGTAATTGCAGAGTGCAGACATTTGCTGAAGTGAAGGATTGCCTGGCGGGAAAAAAAATCGTTATAGCAACAAGTTCCGTTGCTTATGCAGACATTACAAAGCAGTTACAAGAGATGGGATTGAAAGAGAATCTGGATTTTTGCAGATTAAAAGATTTCATGGCAGAATGGTATTGGAAAAATCGGCATCAGGTTTGCTTGAGCCAGACTTTTTCATCCGTAACATCACGCTGTACTTTCAATTGCAGACATTGTAATTTCTTCGCTCCGTATTTTAAACGTGAAGGGCATTATGATTATGATGAGACAGATATTTTAAGCGATTTTGAAGGTTATTTTAAAATTGTAGATTATGTTGCCAGCTGGTCTATTATGGGAGGAGAGCCACTTCTTAACGAACGGCTTCCGCAGATTATAGAATGTATTTACGAAAGATATGGCAGTCGAATCGGATATATTCAGGTTATTTCAAATGGAAGTATTGTGCCCGGCAGGGAATTATTAGACACAATGAGAAAATGTAAAGTGCGGATGCGCTTATCAGATTATACACACGTGATACCATATGAAGAAAAACTTGCCGAAGTAAAAAGATGCCTGGAGGAAAATGAAATTCCTTATGATATGAGCATATATGAACAGTGGTTTGATTTGGGCACGAACACTTGCGAGATACCTTCTTTATGCGGGAGTGCAGAGGATACAGTTCGACATATGCGATTGTGTGCAACAGGATGCCATCAGTTGAATGATAAAAAATTCTATTTTTGCGGCCAGGGATTTGCACGGACAAAAATAGGATGGTGTTCCTTACAGGATGGTGATTGTATCGAACTGGATCAATGTACAGGCTCGGTGGATGAGAAAGAATCAATGCTTCGTTTTTGTATGGGATTTCCGCCGAAAGGATACATTAGTGTGTGTAAAACATGTTATGGGATGGGTAGTGATAATAATCGCATAGTAGAAGTTGCGGAGCAAATGTAGGCAATATTTGATATTGGTTTTATGAAAGGGCATATGTATGCATTATCAATTCAGAAAAGAAGTACACGCTGCAAAAAAAGCAGCTATGGGAGAAATGTTTAATTTGGCAAAAGAGAATTTAAAAGAAGGAGATAGGCTGATTAATTTTGCCAGTGGACACCCTTCAACAGAAGTATTTCAGGATCGGATGATAAAAAAATATATAATTCATGCAATGGAAAATATTACTGGTGATTTACTGCAATATGGTGCACATGCAGGATATATGCCCTTACGCCGTTCTCTCAGCAGATTTGTGAATGAAAAAGGAAGCGTTGTGAAGCCTGAGGATGATTTAATTATTACATATGGCTCTGTAGAGGCAATTTTTCTAACAACATCAGCGTTTGTTGGCAGAGGTGACAAGGTTATTGTAGAGATTCCTTCATATGTCAATGCAATTAAGGCATTTCAAATTCAGGGGGCAGAGGTCATAGGGGTTTCTATGGAAGAAGATGGAGTCAACCTTGAGGAACTGGAATCTGCTATGAAACAAGGTGTAAAATTGTTTTACACGATTCCTGATTTTTCAAATCCATCTGGAATTACTATGTCTTTATCAAAACGCAAAGAAGTATATAAATTGGCAGTTAAATATCAGATTCCGATTTTGGAAGATAACCCATACGGAGATTTACGTTATCGAAATGAAAGGCTGCCGCATATTAAAGAATTTGACACGGAAGGAGCAGTTATTTATGTAGGTTCAATGTCAAAACTAATTGCTCCGGCAATGAGATTGGGATTTATGGCTGCCAATAAAGAGTTGATTAAACGCGTGATACCTGTTAAGGCAGTTAGTACCAATGGATTGAGCAATATCATTCAATATGCATTATGGAATATGTTCGAGGAGAATGACATGTATGTAGAGATCCAGAAAATATGTGACGTATACGCAAAAAAACTTTATGTAATGGAAGAATGCATGGATTGCTTTTTTCCGGCATCTGTTAAACATTCGTCACCGGATGGGGGGATGTATATTTGGGTCACGCTTCCTGAGGGTAGTGATGTCCGGAGATTTTGCAGAGAATCTGCAGTTAAATTACATATACCGATTACACCTGGAAACGGATTTTGCATTGTTAATCCTGATTCCTGTACAAGTATGCGGTTTAATTTTGTGAAAGAGAGTATTGATGATATCAGATATGGAATCGAACAGGTTGGTTTATTGCTGAAAGAGTATTTAGACTAGTCTGGCAGTATAGTAAATTTATGAATACAGGGAGGACTGGCATGTTATCAGTTTTGAATGAATTTCGCAGAGGGATGGAAGAGTTGATGCTTCCTGCTTTGCATAGACGTGTTTTACTGTACGGATATGAAAGTTATACGGGACGGTTTATTAAATGGTATGCAAAATATTATCACAATATAGATATTGACTACCTCGTTTCAACAGATATGAGTAGAGGCAGAGCTTATGACCAGGAAATATTCAGGCCGAGTGTTATAGATTTTTCATATAAAGACGTAAATGGTGCATTGATATGGGTTGCGGAGCCCTTGACAGAAGAAACACATAAGTATTTTGAGCAAAGAGGATATGTAAAAAATAAAACATATTTTGATTTTTATGAAAAAATTTATGGCAGGGATATCTACGAAGAGGAGGTTGAAGGTACAGATATCTTCCACAAAAGGAAGGTGGGAAAAAGAGATATTCAATTTCTGGAATGGCTGGAGTGGAAGCGGGGGTGTAATTTTGTTACCCGTATTCCTCATGATTTTTTAGAGAATGGGAAAGAGCATGCTGAAGGATATGCATGTACTACGCAAAAGGAAATATTTCCAATTTTAGATCATTGTCATTGTATTCCAAAGGCTGAAGATGCCATTTTTGATTTTGGATGTGGAAAGGGTGCAGCTTTGGTCTCTTTTTTGGATTATGGATTTGACAGGGTCGGAGGCGTAGAGTTTGAAGCCAAAATATATGATGTGTTACAGGATAATATGAAGAAACTGGATATAGATGATACGAAAGTAGAATTACTATTTGGTGATGCCGCAAAGATGGAGGAGGAATTGGACTCATATAACTGGTTTTATTTTTATAATCCTTTTGATGAAGTCATTTTGAAGAAATGTGCAGAGCATATTGCAAACAGCTATAGAAGAAACAAAAGAAAAATGCATATCATTTTTTTCTCACCCAAAAGTTATACATCGATCGAGGAAACAGGGGTTTTTCGTTTAACTAATCAGTTTACGGTTGATATGCGGCAGAGAGTGGTGGGGATTTTTGAAAGTTACGAATAAATTTGAATATGTCAATGGGAGGTCAGTATGCCAGAATTGATCAGTGTTATAGTGCCGATATACCATGTGGAAAAATATTTGCAACAATGTATAGAAAGCATACAAAATCAGACTTATCGAAATTTGGAAATTATATTGGTAGACGATGGATCGGATGATAAATGCCCGGAAATTTGTGATTACTATGCGGGCAGTGATCCCCGGATTAAAGTGATTCATAAAGAAAATGGAGGAATTGATTCCGCTAGAAAAGCAGGAATAATGGCTGCGACCGGAAAATATGTGGGGTATGTAGACGGTGATGACTGGATAGAACCGGAAATGTATGAGGAGCTTCTGGGATATGTTCATAAGTACGATGTAGAAGTTGTAGAGTCGGGAGTTATTGATTCATGGAGCGATGTTGAGAAGAAAAGAGTGCCGTATATTCAGGAAGGCTGTTATAAGGGAGAAGAATTTATAGAAAAAGTGGAACCCAGAATATTATATGCGGGCATTTTTTTCCGTCATGGAGTTTTTGTCTATTTGTGCACAAAACTCTTATTGAGGGAAAAGGTTATGAAGTATCAGATGATATCAGATTTAACTAATATTATTCAGAATGATACAATGGTTTCTCTGCCCTGTATTACTGAGACAAAATCGCTTTATATAGCACATAACTGCTATTATCATTATCGGGTGAGAACAGATTCGGACAAAAGAAAAAGCAAGGCGGACGAGGTGCCTAATTTTATCGAATGCTATCCGGAGTTTTTTTCCAGATTCAGAGGAACATTACTATGCACTGATGGCGATAAACAAATAATGTATTATGCTATGTTTTATTTATTAGAAAAGACACCTTATGCATTTGATAATCTTGAAAACGGAGATTTTTTAGTACCGTTCGGAAATCTTAAGGTGCAGGATAAGATTGTTATTTACGGTGCAGGTGCGACGGGTATTCATTTGGAAAATTATATCCGGAGTATAAAGGAAACAAACATAGTCTGCTGGGCGGATCAAAATTATCAGCATTTACAGGATTCATTGAACGTATGTGCGCCTAAAGAGATTACTACGTGCAATTTTGATTATGTCATTATAGCGATATTAAGAGAAAATATGTACAAAAGTGCAAAAGAAGATTTGATCGTTCTGGGAGTCCCGGAAGATAAGATATTATGGATTGAGCAGAAATATATTGATAATCCGGAGTTACTTTTGCGTAAGGTTGTATACCAGGGAAAAACACTGATATAAGTATTGCAAGAAGGATTGTATAATGAGATTTGTTATTTACGGTGCAGGCAGACGTGGAAAAGAAATGTTGGAAGTAATAGGAAAAGAAAATACGGCGGCATTTGTGGACCGGGATGAGGAAAAGGCTGGGACAGAGTATTGCAGTCTGCCTGTAATAGGGATAGAGGACCTGCAGTCATTTTCTGAACCGGTGCTTTGTGTACTGACACCCGTAGCCGGACGAGACAGTATTGCTGAATATTTGCGGAATAGAGGTATTCTGAACTATATCCCGCTCAAGCCTTTTGACAGAGCATTATACTATGAGAGGGAGGCTATACTAAACTATGTTTTTGATCAATATGGCGATAATAATATTGGTATATATGGATTATCAGCAGGATCGGTTATCTTATATGAACACTTGATCACTAAGATGAATAAACACGTGTTTTTGCTTTTGAATGAGAATGAGGAGACAGGGAATTGTCTCCGTGAGTGTGGAATACATGTAAGTGACCTGAAAAATGCGCTGCCGGATTTGGATGTAATTATCAGTACGGAGACTGACATTGACGATGATCTGCAAAAGACATTTCCTGTGAATGTGAAACTGATAAAAATGCAGGAACTATTAGAAATGAATATTTCATTTTACAATAAGCAGATAGAGTGCTATAAAGATATTCATCATGGTAAGAGATGCTTTATTATAGCAACCGGTCCGAGTCTTACGGTTCAGGATTTGGACACGTTATATGCACATAATGAAAAATGTATCAGTATGAACCGGATTTATAACATTTTTGGAGAGACAAAATGGCGTCCGGACTATTATATGATTGAAGATACTTTGATGATTGATGACTTAAGTAAAGAAATTGCTGATATGGATATACCGGCTAAATTTGTTGCTTCCATACCGTTGAAATACTGGCAGCAGGAAAATTTAGGTAATTCAATAAAATATCAGCTTATTAATTTAGACCATTTGGGAAGTGAGATGCCTTTTTTTTCAACAAAAATGGAGCATTGTGTTTACGAAGGAACAACTGTTACCTACGCATGTATACAAATGGCGGTTTATATGGGCTTTCAAGAGATTTATCTGTTAGGTGTGGACTTTAATTATTCTAATGACTTATATGATGAAAAGAATCATTTCAAGGGATATCAAAGTGATAAAAAAGTAAGATTAAATGTAGTATATCCGGAAAGAATGCAGGCGGCGTATAAAAGTGCAAGGCATTATGCTGGCGAGCAAGGCATTAAAATATGCAACGCAACTCGTGGCGGAAAACTGGAGGTTTTTGAGAGAGTTGATTTTGATACATTGTTTTAGATCATGAGTTATTGTCAGACAGGAGCAGAGAGGATATGAGAAGACGGGATTTAAGGGAACTGGCAATATATGAATTGGAGAGTGAAGTAGATTCGGTACAGTTTCAGTCCATCAGGAGTTTGTTTGTAGAGAAGACATCAGATATCGTTTATCTGACTTTTAACAAAAGATTATACGGAATCATCTGCCTGGGTGATCTTCTTCATCATATGAGAGACGGAAAAGTCCCCATTGTGAAGAATTTTACTAAACTGGAAGGATTTTGCGATGATAAGGCAAGAGAGATATTTGCTGTTAAAAAAAATATACAGAAAATTCCGGTCATTCAGGAGTGGGGGGGGGTAATTTCGGGTGATTATTCCAGATGGGATGATGCAGAAAAAGCATGGATAAAGTGGATTGTAGACCAGGAAGCAGTATGGGATAAATTAAAAAAATATTTGAAAGAAACAGGATATGAAAAAATATATGTGATATCTCCTGTTACAGAAAAATCCTGGATTGAAATAATTATATTAAAATTATTTGCACGAAAGAAAATTGATGTGGTCTCTATAAAAAAGGAACAACTAAAGCAATTGCTGCAAGAATCTGAAAAAAGTTTAGTTATTGTAACGGATGAAGATGAGTGGAGAGGAATCGAGTGTATTGATGAATTTGATTATAGAACAATAAATGACAGATTAACATGGTCTACTTTCTCCAGGCTATTCCATGAAATAAATAAATATGATAAACATGAAAGATTAAATCATTATAGCGCTGTAAAAGAGGGAGATAAGGCGAGTAACAGTTTAAAAGAATTACAGGAAAAAGGTGTGAATGTCCTGGCATTTTATAATGACGTTTATTATCTATCCGATTATATAAAAAAAATTGCCCGAAGACAATCACATACCGGCAAAGTCTACGGATTGAAAAAAGGGAATTTCTGGCCTTCTGCGACAGAAATTGGACAGGAATATTTTGGAGAATTATTGGAAAATGAAGATTATTTGAGCGGTGTGGCACAAAAACAGATTTTGCATGGACATAGTATACATAGAGGAAATATAAGTTATTCCAGCACATATTATAATGTGATAGATGGACAAAGAAAAACCTGTTTTCAGCCGGAGCATGACTGCGGGAGAATCTATTTATTTGGACTTTGCATGATTATGGGGGCATACCTTGAGGATCAATATACGATTGCAAGCCAGCTTCAGAAAGAATTATGTGATAGGGGATTTTATTATCGTGTGGAAAATTTAGGGGCATATGAAAATGTCTTCGAAAAGATGCAGCAGGTTATCTTTCACAAAGGAGATATTGTGATCGTATGGACAGGGGAGAACACATATGATGGTGTGGAATCCGCTGATTTAAGAAAGATTTACGAAAAGCATGATATTCCGGCGGAATGGTGTCTCGGTACATTTACGCATATGAACCATAAAGTGGCCAGGATTATAGCGGAAGAGCTTTATTATAAAATAGAGAAATATATAGAAAAGGATCCAAAAGAAACAAAGGGTGATATTCTGTTTCAAATTCAAGACTATAGCGATATTTTAGGCGCTTATATTAAAAAAACATATTTAGACAGAAATTTTAAAAACAGGGAGCAGGATGAAAAAAAGATAGTTGGCTGTCTGCTCACAGAATTAAATACAGCACCAGAAATATATAACGATATTTTGCACAGTGCCTGCTTAAAAGTAGATGAATTAATTGTATTTATACCCTGGAAACCTGCCAATACCAAATACAGTTTTGAAGAGTATATTGCTGTAATTTCAGAGTTAGCATTGGGAAATGACAAAATAAAAGTAGTCTCAGGAGATGGATATGTTCCCTACTATAATTTTTTCCAGTCATATTATCTGGAAGAAGAAGTATCTTTGGATCAGGCGCGTATGGATGTAAAGATTTTTGCACAATGTATTGCAAGACCATTACACATTAGTTATAGATTTGGAGTTTCAGATCAGAATAGCAGAAAAGCGAATCCATATAATGAAATTTTAAAAGCAGAACTTCCAAAGTATGGGATTCGATATGTCGAATTGCTATAGCAGGCAGCAGTATATGAAACAGATTGGATGAAAGGTATGGACAGGGAGATGAAAGTTGTTGCAGTAGTACCGATGAAGTTAAATAATCGCCGTTTACCACAAAAGAACACAAAGTGTTTTACGAATGGAAAACCCCTGTGTTTTTATGTTTTATCTACGCTGCTGACGGTGGAAGAAATTGATGAGGTGTATGTATACTGCAGCAATCCGGATATCCAGAATTTCTTGCCGCCGAAAGCGAAATACCTGCAGAGGTCTGAAACCATGGATCAGGATACTACTAAGATGAATGAGGTATTACTGGCTTTTGCCAGTCAGATTCCTGCAGATGTTTATGTGATGGCACATACAACATCGCCATTCATATCAAAAAATTCTATAGAGAAGGGATTGCAGGCTGTGCTTGGCAGAGGATATGATTCTGCTTTTGCAGCAAAGAAATTACAGGATTTTCTGTGGGAGAGCGGCAGACCGCTTAATTATGAGCTGGACAACATCCCGCGTACGCAGGATCTGCCTGTGCTATACGAAGAAACCAGTGGATTTTATATTTTTAGAAATGAAGTTATGACACTGCATAACCGCCGTATAGGAGAATCGCCTTATATCGTTGAGGTTGGTGAAATAGAAAGCATTGATATTGATGAAGAAGAGGACTTTATCATTGCGGATGCAATATACAATCATGTAATTAGAGCGGACTGGGAGAGAAAAGATGAGTAGTATAAAAATTCTGGATTGTACTTTGCGGGATGGCGGGTACTGCAACCAGTGGAAGTTTGGATATGATAATATACATAAAATAGTTGCAGGATTGTTGGAGGCGGATATTGATATCATAGAGTGCGGATTCCTCACAGATAAAGATGCATATCATCAGGATATAACGAAATTTACATCTATGAAGGAGCTACAGCCGCTCGTTCAGAAAATGCATGGTGATAAGCTGCTTGTTGCAATGATGAATTTTGGCGAGTACAATGTAGAATCCTTACCGGAAAGGGATGACCGCACGATTGATGGCATAAGGGTGGCATTTCATAAAAAAAACCTTTTGGAAGCTTTGGAGGTATGCAAGAAAATTAAGCAAAAGGGATACCAGGTTTTTGTTCAGCCAATGGTTTCGGCAAGTTATTCTGATGAAGAATTTTTGGGTATGATCAAGTCAATTAATCGGATTCAGCCATATGCTTTTTATATTGTTGACAGTTTTGGAATGATGAAAGAAAAAGAACTGACCAGATTTTTTTTGATGGTTGAGCATAATTTGAATTTTGATATTCAGATTGGATTTCATTCACATAATAATATGCAATTAGCATATTCAAATGCACAGAGACTTGTTACGGCACACACTGACCGAAAGCTGATTATTGATACTTCGGTGTATGGGATGGGGCGTGGAGCTGGTAATTTAAATACGGAACTATTTGTAGAGTTTCTGAATGAAAACATCGGTACAGAATATAAGCTAAAACCTTTGCTTTCTATTATTGACGAAATTATTAATGAGTTTTACCAGCAGAACTATTGGGGATATTCATTACCAAATTATTTATCCGCAAAGCATAACGCACATCCGAATTACGCGCAATATCTGGATGACCAGAAAACTTTGACCGTGGAGGATATGGAATCAATTTTTGAAATGATGGATGCGGAAAAATGTGTTGAGTATGACCGTGATTATATTGAAGAACTGTATATACAATATATGAACAGGGGAAAAGTGCAGAATAATCATGAAATGGAACTGGCACAAATTCTGAAGGGAAAGAGAATACTGCTGATCGCACCCGGAAAAAGTTCGACAGATGAACAGGAAGAAATTAGAAAATGCCTGTCAGACGGGCAGACTATCGGAATCAGTGTAAATTTCGAGTACCAATATGCAGAAACAGATTATATTTTTCTTAGTAATTTAAGAAGATTCAGGGAATTAGATCAGGATCAATACTGGAAATGTATTATAACATCAAATATCCCGGCGGAGGATGTATATCTTCAAGTTAAATACCGTGAATTGATTAATGAAGAAGAAGCAGTAAAAGATAAGGCAGGATTGATGGCAATCAGATTTTTGATGAATTATGATATAAAAGAAATTCTGCTGGCAGGATTTGACGGATATTCACATGACATAGAAGAAAATTATGGTGAAAAAAAGATGGTCTTTTTTACAAGAAATGCTGTGCTTGATACGATGAATGATGGAATGAGCAATGTTATGAAGGAATATGCTAAAACCGTAAAAATTTCCCTTTTGACAAAACCGGGATATATCAGGCTGCAGTAGCAGGAAATCTGAATTGAACAGGGAATGAAAGAAAATGAAATTGAGTATCATAACGGTAGTATATAATGGTGAAAAGGTTATAGAACGTGCAATAAAAAGTGTCATAAGGCAAAAAAATGCGGATATAGAATACATTATTGTGGACGGTGGATCAACAGATCATACTTTAGATATTATAACGGTATATAAGGATTATATTACCCGGATGGTAAGCGAGCCGGATCAGGGTATTTATGATGCAATGAATAAAGGTGCAAAATTAGTAACGGGAGATATTGTCACATTCCTAAATTGTGATGACTGGTATGAAGAAAATGTGCTGCAAGACGTTATAGGAGTATTTGAGCGTAATGAAATTGACATTCTGTGTACAGATGCCAGAATTGTTAATGAGTACGGAAGCAGAATCAGAAGTGCACGGTTGGATGGAAAGACGATTATAAAACAGCTTCCTACATCGCATCAGGCTATTTTTGCAACGCGGAAGTGTTTTGCGGATGTCGGAGAGTTTAATTTGAAGTATTCTGTATCGGCAGATTTTGACTGGATGACGCGGTCGATCATAATGAATCGCAAAATAGAGATTTTACATAAAACAGTGGTAAATTTTTCGACAGGAGGATTTTCAACAGACCATTCAGAGTTATGCTATGAGGAGATTAAAGAAATTTCTTTTAAGTACTATAGTGGAACGCCATTAGAATGTGATGTGAAAAAGTATTATGCATATAAAGATTATATGCGTACAGGAAAGGAAGAGGATTGGGAGAAAGGAGGTTTCTCTGAAGCAATCCTTAAATTATCTATTCCTGATAAAAAAAATATTTACCTTTTTGGTATGGGAAAAGTAGGAGCCGAATGTTGTAAATTGTTGGAAAAACTGGGATATGTAATTACCGGGTTTATTGATAATTATATAAATGACCGGCAAGTTAGTTATATGGGTAAAAAAATTCAGATACCGGAAAAAATGCAGGCTGGTAAGGATTATATTATTATTGCCTCAACAAAATATGAGGACGATATGAAAATACAGATGAAAAAAATGGGGTTTTGTGAAGATCGGGATTTTAGTACATATACAAAAATTCAAGAACAGGTAATATATCGGGATGGATTGCAATCATAGGACTGGGTGAAATGGAAAAATTACGCATTGCTTATTTTCTAAGTGAAAAAAACAGTAATTTAGGGGGAGCGGATCAGACATTATTCATGCAGGCAGTTCTGATGAATACTCATCATGATGTTATGGTGGTACTTCCTTGTGATATAAGGGGAAAATGTAATGATAAATTTCAAAGCAAATGTGAAAAATACGGAGTACGTTATGAGATTTTAGAATATGGCACAACATATTGTATGAAAGCAATTGATATAGTGAATTATCGCAATTATGTTGAAAAGATAGAGCAATTTATTTTAAATGAAGGGTTTGATATTTTACATAGCGTACAGATAAATCTTACGTTAGAGTATATTGCAAGAAAACATCATATACCGCATGTCATGAATATCTATTCGCTGCAAGAGTGGGAATGGCAAGTATCATTTCCGGATATTTTTCCGAAATATGTATCGTGTGATTCTGAAATATATTTGAATAAATGGAGGAAATATTTAAATTGCCGCGGGAGATGCGTCCGGGTATATTGCGACGCACAAATTGGGGAAAGGAAAAAACGGAGCAAAGACAAGATTGTATTAGGGACATCCGGAGTGGTATGCTTTTACAAAAATCAACTTGAAATTATAAAAATGGTTGAACAGGAAATAAAGAGAGGAAGAAAGATAGAACTGCTTATTGCAGGAAGAAAAGATTTGTCTTATGCAAATGATTGTGAAAGATATATAAGGGAACATCATCTTCAAAACAACGTACAGTTAATAGGATTTGTGGAGGATATGAGAAGGTTCTTAGCAAAAATTGATGTTTATGTCTGTGCCAGCAGACGGGAATCTTTTCCAGCATCCATTGTGGAAGCTGTTTCCTGTAATATACCGGTTATTTCGTCACCGGTTGCCGGAGTGCCTGAGATATTGCATCATAAAGAAAACGCGTATCTCACGAATGGATATTCCGCAGGGGAACTGGCAACAGCATTAGAAGAACTCCTGGAGGATGACAGAGCAAAACGATTGAACGAAATACTTATCAATGAAAGAAATACTTATGAGAAATATTTTTCGCCGGAGGCGGTGAGAAGGCAACTGACGGATATGTATGACAGTATACTGGAAGATGCTGTATATACAGGTGATATGCAGATATGGAATGATTTACAGAAACAGATTGCGGAAGCGGAAGCAAAAGTAGAAAAGGCTGATTTGCCTGAAGAAGATAAAATGCGTATGCAAAGCAGGCTTTTCTATTTCCTTCAAATAAAAAATAAGATCACTGCAAAAGAATGCTATATCTGGGGCGCGGGGAAATGGGGTAACATTACGCGGGTGCTTCTGCAGTCCCTGGCGGAAGATATTAGAATCAAAGCCTTTGTGGATGAGAAAAGAAGAAGTCCTCTTGCGGGAATTGATGTCATCAGAAAAGAAGAGATGGATTTACAGGGGGACATAGTCGTGTTTATTGGGTTCGTAGACAGGCAGGAAGAAGCAGTTTCATATATGGAAGAGCGGAATAAGGAGATATTAAAAGATATATTCATTATAGCTTAGAGTAAAAAGCTAATAATATAATAACTTAAGGAATGTAAAATATAATTGAAGGAGTGCTGAAAGATTATGTATATTAATCGTGACATTAATTACCTGAAATATTTAAGGAAAAAGGAAATTGTAATATTTGGAACGGGAGTTAAAGGTAAAAATACGTTTGCCAGGTTGAAGGATTACAGGATTGTGGCCTTTTGTGATAATGATGAAAAAAGGCAAAACCAGTTACTGCGCCAGATTCCCATTGTTTCTTTCCAAAAATTATGTGAAATGAATCATGATAATTTGATGATTGTTATTTGCAGCAACTATGAAAATGAAATCAGACAGCAATTATTAGGGGAAAATATTTATAATTTTATTTCAGTGACTCAAATAGATTTTGGTGGAGGTGAAGAATATTATGATGAGCAGTATTTCACCTGGCAGCAGAATATGGGACAGTTTGGAGGAAAGATAAAAGCCAGAATGTTTCAACCGTATATAAACGAAAATATGGATGTTATAGAATTCGGGTGCGGCGGCGGGTATTTGCTAAGCCAGATTAATGCCGGGAAAAAGTTGGGAATAGAAATAAATGATTCAGCAAGGGCAGCCGCAAAAGAGATAGGAATAGATTGTGTAAAGAATATAAGTGATGTCACGGACGATTACGCAGACGTTATCTTTTCTACAAGCGTATTAGAGCATGTTGAAAATCCGCTTGAGGTATTACGTGCATTAAGAAGTAAATTGAAAGAAAATGGAAAGATTATATTTCATGTTCCGAATGAATCTTGTGATGCAGAGTATAGAAAAAGCGATATAAACAATCACTTGTATACATGGAACTGTTTGACACTTGGCAATCTTTTTAAAACGGCAGGTTATTTTGTTCAGTCAGTACAGACAATACAGGAGGTATGGCCGAAACATTATTTTAAAATCGAACAGGAAGTCAGCCCGGAGTTGTTTGAAGCGATTTGTGAAATCGGCGGAAAGGCTTATGAGGAGAACAGATGCATAATTGTTGCTTCAAAATAAATTTTGTAATGATAGGAGAGTCTGAATGAAAATTGGAACGGCATTATTTACATATCACAGAAGCGACCATACCCGACAAGTCATTGAAGCACTTTCACGAAATCATGTACTGCCGGAAAATTTGTTTATTTTCCAGGATGGGATGAAAGAAAATACAAATGTAGAGGAATGGAAAAGCGTAAATCGTCTCATTCAGGAGATTGACTGGTGTGAAACGTATGTACAGGTTTCTGAGACTAATAAAGGGTTGGCAAAATCAATTGTTGCAGGAGTTGATTATGTTTTGCAGAAGTGTGATGCGGTTATTGTTCTTGAGGATGACTGTGTTCCACATCCGCAATTTATGGAATATATGTTGAAAGCGTTAAAAAAGTATGAAAGTAGTAAAGAGGTGTATCATATAGGAGCCTCTTCCGAACCGGCCAAGGCTGCAGCAAATGGGACGGACGCTTATTTCCTGGGACGTATTAATTCCCATGGATGGGGGACGTGGAAAGACAGATGGAAAAAATTCAGTCATGATTATACAATGATAGGTCAAATAAAATCCAATGAAGAACTGTATGAGTGGTTCAGGATATGGGGAGAAGACCTGGAATCACATGTGCTTGGGAATGTTTATGGCAGGACAAATTCGTGGGCAGCATTTTGGGCGCTTACAGTGATTATGAAAAAGGGTTTATGCATGTCTCCGTATGAGTCTTTTGTCAATAATATAGGATTTGATGGCAGTGGTGTACATTGCGGTGTTACAGAAAATACATTAAAACTCCGGCCACTTGAAAAGACAGAAGAGGTCATACTTCCAGAGAAAGTTGAACTTGTCAAAGATTATAAAGAATCGTTCGCTTTTTATCATCGATGGACCAGCATGGAAGCCAGAAATATGTATTACAAAAATATAGCGTTTGCATTACTGAAGATACAAGGAGGCAAACAAAGCATTGCAACGTGGCTGGAAAAGAAAAATATTTCCAAAATAGTAATATGGGGAAAAGGACAGTTGTGTGATTATCTGATAGATGCGGTCAAAGAAGAGATTATTATAAAAGCGATTATCGAGACAGCCCCCAAAGAAAAAGAATATAGAAATATTCCAATTATGAAATGGAAAGAAATCCCACATGATGATGTTTTTATGGTAATTGTTGTACCTGGTTATGATATTGAAAGAATAAGGAATATGGTTGATGATATTGATTTAAAAGAAAAAATGTTATCTGTTGATGAATTGATCGGGAAGATAAAAGAAGAATGTTAAGTAATGATGAGCGGTTTATATGAAAAAAATTCAGAATATGGGAAGTGAGACTGAAAATATAATGGATAGAATTTCGATTGTACTGGCAAGTGATTATCAGTATTTAGTATTTGCATATATAACAATATTTAGTGTTTTAAAGAATCGAAAACGTCCTTATTATGTAGAATTTTATATTATGCTTCCGGAAAAAACAAGAGTATTGAATTATAATCAAAATTGGGAGTTTGATCGTTATGAAATAAATTATATAGAAATCCCTGAATACTGTTTTTCCGGACATGCTCTGTCCATTGAGCATACAGCGAAACCAACGTATTACCGTTTGATGATACCGGATATCTTACAGAATGTAAACAAATGCCTGTATTTAGACGCGGATATTTTAGTATGCAATGATCTCTGGGAATTATATAATTTTGATATATCGCAAATAGACTTGATGGCAGGATTAGGTGTAGATATCCATTATTCAGAGGATCATATTAGAAAACTGGCAGATTATTTACAAATTGATTCAGCAGAAAAGTATTTTAATGCAGGGGTTCTTGTAATGAATCTGGAAAAAATGCGTGCAGAGAATATGGTTGAAACCTTTTTAGAATGTAGTAAAAAAGGCTGGACATGTCAAGATCAGGATGTTTTAAATATATGTTGTTATGGACGTACAGAAATATTTCCGATGAAGTATAATGTTTATTCAATTGCTTATGGGTGTGAGGAAGAAATACTGAAGGCAAGATTTTCTGTAAAAGAAATAGAAGAAGGATTAAATAATCCCGTCATTATCCATTATGCAATGGGAAATACAAAACCGTGGTATAATTTGCGGACAATCAGGGCAGAAGATTGGTGGAAAGCGGCAAAAGAGGCCATACCGGGGCAAGAATACCGGAAAATGCGTGAAATTGCGGAGAAAAAAACTTTGCAATCTAACATTTCGGATTTTGTTCCCAAAATTGAACTGTATGAAAAAATTGTTATATTTGGCTGCGGGAAAACAGGAAAAAAACTTCTGGAATTTATAAATAAAAAGTATGCGGGAAAGGTAGAGGCATTTTGGGATAATAATCATGAGCATATAGGTGCAATGTATCAAAATATACCTGTCAGGCAGCCGGAGGAGAAAACCAACGAAAATGTATTGATTGTTATATCCTGCCAACAGGAAGTAGAAGAAATAAAATTACAATTATACGAACTTGGATATGAGGATAACGATATAGCTGTATATAATAGCCAAAGTTTTGTTTCGTGGTTTGGAACGGATAGGCAGTATAGAAAGCAAATAATAGAAAAAATACAAAAGCATATAAGCGGAGATGAAGGAAAACAAAAAATGCAATAAAGACTGTTTGGTTACGCTAATAAAGGGAAAGCATATGGATATTATACAGAAAGCAATGCAAAAGAAACAACATATTTCCAATAGAGAAGAATTGAATAGGCAGACATGGCAGGATTTTTTCCAGGCGGCACAACACAAAAAAGTTTTTCTGTTTGGAATAAGCACCTGCGCGGATTATTTTTTTGAAAAGCATCATGATATCAGAGTAGAAGGCATCATTGACAATGATGTACGGAAACAAGGATTTTATGCGGATGATTTTTTGAGTGGTGCAGTAGGTCATCCATGTGGGCATCTTAATATTTCGTCTATGGAGATATTAAGACAATATAGATGTGATGATGTTGTTATTTTAGTAGCGAGCAGCAATTTTTATGAACAGATTATTTCACAGTTGGAAGAAATGGGAATAAGGGAATGTTTTGTTCTGGTGATTATGGAAGCTCAAAAAAGAAGTACAGAGAAAGATTTTACCAGAGCTATCGATGACCTACAGATTCGTAAAAATTATGCAAGTCAATGTTGTCAGGAAGAAATGAATAACCGGAAAATTGTTTTTTATTCCTTTGGTACATATTCTGATCATGGTAAATATATTACGGAAGCATTGTTGAAATTGAGAGGAGATTTGGACATTGTCTGGCTGTTAAATGATTTGCGGACAGAGGTTCCGAAAGGAGTACGCAAGATTCAGGCAGGTAACTGGAAACGATACATATATGAAATAGAAACCTCTAAAATGTGGGTATATAATATGATAGTTCCTGATTATGTCATAAAGCGGCCAGGGCAGATTTATATTCAGACAAAGCATTGGGCAAGCATTACTTTGAAAAAGTTTTATCTGGATTCTGCGACAGTACAAGACGTGCCTGAAAAGGTAAACAACTGGAAATATAACAGTAAAATAATAGATTATATTATTACAGGAAGCGATTTTGATACAGAATCCTGCCGAAGAGGTTTTGATTTTCACAAGGATGTATGGCAGATCGGTTCCCCACGGTCAGATGTGCTGTTTAGAGAAAAAGAATGTAAAGAAAAGGTTTGTAGATTATATAAGATTAAATCAGATAAACATCTTTTGATGTATGCACCGACTTATCGCTTTGATAAATCAAAAACCGGATATCTGCATGAATCCAGAGCGATTGATTTAGATTTTAAACTGGTAAAGGACGTATTGGAGAGACATTTTGGGGGTGAATGGTGCATTTTACTACGTCTTCATCCTTCTGTAGCCAAAGCGGGTGCAAAATTGCTGAATAATGATTTTATAATAGATACAGGAAGTTATGAGGACAGCGAAGAACTTGTCTCCGCCTGTGATATTATGATTTCGGATTATTCAAGTATTATGTTTGAGCCGGCGTTTGTAAGGAAGCCGGTATTTCTTCTGGCATTGGACAGAGAGGAATATATTGATAGAGAATTTGATCTGCTGATAGATTATGATTCCCTTCCGTTTCCCATAGCGGAATCAAATGAGGAACTTATGCACAATATAGAACAATTTAATCAGGATGAATATGAAAAATGCTTGTGCGATTTTATGGAGAGATATGGAGTCAGGGAAGATGGCCACGCAGGTAAGAGGGCCGCAGAGTTGATTTTGGAACAGATAGAGGGCATCAAAGGAGAGAACAGGTAATGGGTACGGAGAACAAATTTGGAGTATTAAAATATTCATCATAAAAACAAATAAAAAGAACTTCAAAACATGACATAAAATATTAAAGAGCATAGATACTTAATCAAGCGGTGAAAAGAGAATTGCGTATATAGTTGCGATGATTAATCAGACAGGAGAAAAAATTTATGCCGAAAGTTACAGTAATTATGCCGTCATTAAACGTTGTTAAATATATTGCGTCCTGTATAGAGAGCGTTTTGGCACAGACCTTACGGGATATCGAAATTTTAGTGATAGATGCCGGCTCTGATGATGGCACTATAGAACTGCTGCAGAAGTATGCGGCATTAGATACCCGTATACAAATAATACACTCTGATCAGAGAAGTTATGGATACCAGATAAATCTGGGAATTGCTCGGGCACAGGGAGAGTATATTGGAATTGTAGAAACAGATGATATGATAGAGCCTGCAATGTATAGCACTCTTTATCACACAGCAGTGGAAACAGATGCTGATTATGTTAAAGGAAGAGCAGCGCTTTTTATGGAATTGGCAACAGGGACAGAGTGGCGTCAGCCAATAGGTTCTCCAGTGAATGCAGATATGACAGGTCGGGTAGTCCGCCCTCGAATCATGCCCGAATTATTGATAAGTGATATTTATTTATGGACAGGTATTTATAAAAGTAAATTTGTGAAACAGATCAATTTAAATGAAACTCTCGGGGCGGCATTTCAGGATCAGGGATTTTTGTTTCAGACAATAAGTTCCGCAGACAGAGCTGTATATCTGGACGGAATTTTTTATCTATATCGTCAGGATAATAGCGGCTCATCTATCTATAATCAAAAAGCTTTTCATTATCTTGTAGAGGAATATGCTTATATAGAAAAATTTCTGGCTGATAAAACAGGAGAATGGAAAAGTGTTTATTATCAGAGAATGCTAAATCAATGTCTGGGAAGATTTCGTACAATGGCGGTATCTGGCGGATTTTGGAAAGAGGCTGTAACGGACATGGAGATTTTGAGGGAAAGGCTGGGACAAGCCGTAAAAAACGGAATGATAAGTCCTCTGACTATAGATGATGGGAAGTGGAATATATTACAAGTATATTTACGTAAAAGTGAAGATGTATATTTTTACTACAAAGAGGAATATAAAAAAAAGATTCATATAATTTCACAATTTCTGGAAATTGGTGCACACTGCCAGATGATTGTTTTCGGGTGCGGCAGGATAGGAAAATATTTCCATGCTCTTTTGGACAGGGAAAAGCGGGGGGTGATAATAGCTTTTTGCGATAACGATCGTAAGCTTTGGAATAGTGATGTGCAGGGCAAAGTTGTATTATCACCGGAGGATGCAATAAGGAAATATCCGGATGCAATGTATGTCATAGCTAATTTAAGGAATACGGAATCAATAAAGCAGCAACTGAAGGCGCTGGGAATAGAAGAGAAACATATCTGTCTGTTTCAGGAAATGCCGGATATATTATTGCTGAATAGAAACAAGGACAAGGAATTTGTCTGACCGGAAAGGTGGTCTAATAAATCGGATGATAGATATTAATGAAAAATTAAATGGCATTATTTTTAAATATCAGTTAGATAAATATTATCCCCATTATAAAAATATGTATCATGCTTCAAAAATATTAGGTAATATCATAAAAGAAATTATACACAATAAAAAGAAAGCGATTTTTGTAGGAGATGATAAAGCGGGGATTGAGTGGATACGTAACATTTCCGGTGATTATGCGGATATTGATTTCTGTCTTTATGACCGAATGGACAAAGAGCCAGATAAATTAAAGTCGTTTGATTGTCAGTGGGGGGGGGTATACGAAGAAATCTACTTGATTTCCTTCTATGGTGCAGCCTATGTGGAGAGATGGTTTCGGCTGCATAATGTGCAATACAAATTGATATACGATATTTTTGAACAGGAGGGAATATTTTTACAACGGGAGTTTTTTGCTTTTGGAAAAGAAAACTTATATTCTATTATTGATCCGGAGAAGGAAAGTCACTCTGATGTCCATTGTTTTACAGAATCTATTCAGGGTGAATTATATTGTCAGGAAAATAAGTATTATGCGGCTTCTGATCAGAAGGTTAAACGGATTGCCCTTGAAAAATGTTTATTTTTAACTCTTTACATGAAAAATTTTATAGAAGCGCAGAAATATATGTCTCTGCTTGCAGAGGAAGACGCGCAATATAAAAATATATGGGACGAGATACAGGATTTGTTAAATGATATTAAGGAGAATATGGGCAGGAGGAGAGAAAAGGATATTGTTGTATATTGGATGGATGCAATATCATATGGCGACGAAACAAATATGCCTTATTTAAAAGACATTATGAGAAAGTCTGTCGTGTTTGAAAATGCATATACGCATGTACCATTTACGCACCCTGCGTTAAGGGCAATGTTTTTGGGCAAAAAAGAAATAGATGACTTGGCGTACCGAATTTCGGAATGTACAAAGGAAAATAGTCCGGTCATACGGATGTTGGAAGAGCAGGGATATCATCTGAAAATTATGAGTGAATATTTTTATGATTATTTTCCTGTACAATACAGGTGCAGGCATTTCTATACTGACATAGCTGCACCGTTTTCAATGAAATTATGGGATATGCTTGCTGAAATGCTTTTGGGTGAACAAAAAGCATTATGGGTTATACATGAAATGGACTCGCATATTCCTTATTTAATCAATCATATAAGCGATCAGGACTATAAGAAAATGTATAGCAGGTACAGCCGGGCCAGAGAAGAAGTGGATGCGCAATTGGCATTTTATGAATCGTTTATACATCATAATTCGTTTCGGATTTATATGTCAGACCATGGAACCGGTTCGCCAATACAAAGAAGAGTTCATATATTGTTTAACGTTTATCACGATATGTTACAGCCAAGACAGGTACAGGGATTATTTTCCATTTTGGATTTTGGAACAGTGGTGAAGCAAATTGTTATGGAGGAAAATGTAAGACCGGAGGATCTTTCCAGAGAATATGTAGAAATAGCTAATTTGGATCGCTATAATCGATGGAACATTGAAAAAATAATAAAAAATAAAGAAGAGCTGGGTGATATCTTTTTCGGGTTTAAGGGGATTATTGATAAAGATTATATTTATATACAGTATAGAATGGGTAAGGAATGGTTGCAACCCAAAAGTGAACATGCGCGAAACCCCTTTCTGTTTTATAATTGTGAAGATGAAGTATGCAGTCATGTGCTGCTTCCGAAGTATCGAGAATTGGCGGGTACATTTCCGGAATGTATGGATTCCGAGGAAAAATTTCAATATACAAAATATTTATATAGATTGTATCGTAATATTTTACAGCATAGCAGCATGGAGAGACGTGTTGAAATAATGAATCAAATTATAGAGAAATATCCTGAATCAAGCGTTGCAATACGTCAGGGAGGATACCATTCGGCAATGCTTTATTATGTGCTGTCGAAAGAAAACAGAAAAAAAATATGGGGATTTATTGATAATAGTAAAGAGTGTCGATGTAAGGAATTGCAATTGCCGGTTGTGCCTTTACACCAGATGGGGAACTTCCGGCAGGAAATAAAAGCGGTTATTCTATCATCATATATTCATCAGGAGGAATTAAGAAAAGAATCCGCATCCTATCCTTCGAATATACAAATTCTGGATTTTTATGATGAATTTGAAAGAAACGGAGTAAAATGTGAAAAAGATTTCTGGCGGATAAAAGGAATGGATGAAGATTACGATGTTGGATTTCCGTTTGATGAAAAATAGAAGATGGAAATTTAGGAATAAAATATGGAGTTAGGAAAAGAAGTATGCAGACAGAAGAGATTATCCATGAATTGCCGAAGGGCTTACTGAAATGGTATCAATTCCATAATGGAAGCAGGGCGTTATATGTGACAGCCGGAACTGATTCTGATGAGTCATTAGTAGAAGCTTTGACAGAGAGTGGATTAAGGGCTGACGTGTCCGATCTATGGTCGCTGGACAAATTGGTATTGAATCAGGCGAAAGAATCCGAAGCCAAATATGATTATGTTGTAATGGCAGGCGCTTTGGAGCGAAGTTTAAATCCGGAAAATACTTTGAGGATAGTCAGATGCCTGTTAAGTGAAAGTGGAAAGCTGCTGCTGGGAACCGACAACCGTTTAGGTATTCGCTATTTTTGCGGGGATCGTGACGCTTTCACAGACCGTAATTTTGACAGCATAGAGAATTATGTGCGGATCAATATGTCGGACAGACAGCAGCTGGAAGGGCGTGCCTATGCGAGAGCAGAGCTGGTACAAATGTTAGAAAATGCAGGTTTTCAGCAACATAAATTTTATGCAGTACTGCCTGAACTGCGAAGTCCACAGGTACTGTATGCAGAAGATTATCTGCCGGAAGAAGAACTGGAGGTGCGTATTTTTCCACAGTATCATTATCCGGATACGGTTTTTTTGGAGGAGGAACGGCTATATACATCCTTGGTTCAAAATGGTCTTTTTCATGCCATGGCAAACAGCTATCTGATCGAATGTCCATTAGATGGCAGCTTTTCCAATATCAGGCAGGTGACGGTATCTATGGAACGTGGGAAGAACAACGCCATGTTTACTATGATTCGTAGGGATGGCAGGGTTGAAAAAAAACCGGTGTATGATGAAGGGCAGAAAAAACTGAAGCAGTTAATGGAAAATACGCTGTATTTGCAGGAGCATGGTGTGAAGATGATAAACGGGTTTTTAGATGAGGATGCATTTATTATGCCCTATGTAAAGGGTGAACCCGTTACGGATTATTTCAGGAGACTTCTTTGCGAAGATAAAGAATTATTTTTGCATCAATTAGATTACTTCTGGAAAGTGATTCAGAATTCATCGGAGATTGTTCCCTACGAAGATGTAAATTGGGAGCAATTTGAGCCCAACTGGCAGAGACGAAAAGCAGACGATCCAAATAAAGATAGATGGAAAAAGATTGCGTTTGGTTCGGCGCAGGAAAGAGAAAATCTGGGTATTATTTTGAAGCGGGGATATATTGATTTAGTTTCTCTGAACTGTTTTTATGTAGATAATAATTTTGTTTTTTATGACCAGGAGCTTTATCTGGAAAATCTACCGGCAAAAGTGATATTGCAAAGAACGATTAACTTTATATATAAAGGAGATACTCTGTTGGAAATGATTCTACCCAAAAAGCAGCTGCAGGAAAGGTATCATCTGAACGAGTATTATGAATTGTGGAATCAGTTTGCAAGCCATTTTTTAAATGATTTACGTAATGATACAAAGCTGTCAAAGTACCACAAGCTTTGTCGAAGGGAACTGGGAGTAGTCCATTCCAACCGCCAGAGAATGAACTATTCCACAGATGAGTATGAGCGGTTGTTTCGGGATATTTTTCGTGGAACGGAAGGTCGGCAAATATATTTATTTGGTTCGGGAAATTTTACGAAGAAATTTTTATCCCAGTTTGGCGCTGAGTACGAAATAGCGGGGATCCTTGATAATAACGAGGAAAAATGGGAGACAGAGCTTTCCGGGATCAGAATTTATGCACCTGAATATATAAAGACACTTTCAATCGGTTCTTATAAAGTAATTGTCTGTATTAAGAATTATGTGCCAGTGATAAAACAGTTAAAGGAATTGGGAGTTAGAGATTATGGTATTTTTGACAGTAATATGAAATATCAGCGGCAGGTGTTTTTCAATACTGGTAGGGATGACGATAACGATAGGATGCCTAAAAAGTACCATGTGGGCTATATTGCAGGTGTTTTTGACCTGTTTCATATCGGCCATCTAAATATGTTTAAACGGGCGAAAGAACAATGCGACTACTTGATTGTCGGCGTGGTGAATGATGAAAGTGTAATGAGAAATAAGAAAACCACGCCGTACATTCCTTTTGTGGAGCGGATTGAGTTGGTGCGAGCCTGCCGTTATGTAGATGAAGCGGTGGAAATTCCGACAGATTATAATAATACAGACGAGGCATATCGAAGGTACCAGTTTGATGTACAGTTTTCGGGAAGTGATTACGCAGATCAACCCGGCTGGCTTGCCAAAAAGGTCTTTTTGCAAAAGCAAGGCTCAGATATGGTCTTTTTCCCATATACCCAGTCTACCAGTTCCACGAAATTAAAAGCATTGATAGAAAAAAAGCTTTTGTAATATGCAGGCCGAATAAAAGCATTGTGCCTGTCGTCAATGAAAATAAAGGAGCATTACAAACAAAATGATAATAACCTGCTTTCCCACAGGAATCGTAAACATAAAACATCCGGGACAGGGTATCATGGATCTGTCCGGCGCAGGATTCACCAATGTGGTGGTGGATATGAATCTGTGCGGCCAGGCGGCTGAACTGGAAGATCCTTCCGAATTAAGTGCCTGTATGGAGAAATTTTTTCATGAAGCCGGAAAACATCAGATTTGTTTTTCCGCGGCCTATGCACCCTGTCTGCCGCGGAATACAAAGTGCACGGATCTGCAGGAGAAGCTTGCGGAAACTGTCAGCGAATGCATCCGCATCTGCGGGCGGACAGGCTGCCAGTATCTTGTGGTTCGTCCTTTATTTGCAGGACTGCCTCATGGAGAAGAGTGGGATGTGAACAGGACCTATTATCTGCGTTTGGCAGAAACAGCACGGGCGTATAACGTGATGCTCCTGCTGGAAAACCAGTGCCGGGACATGGGTGGCCATCTGGTCAGAGGAATCTGTTCCCATGGGGAAACGGCGGCAGAATGGATCGACAGGCTTAACGATGAATGTAATGAAGAGCGTTTTGGCTTCTGCATGGACAGCGGCGTCTGTAATATATGCGGACAGAGCATGTATGAGTTTGCACGTGTGCTGGGCCGCCGCCTGAAAATGGTAATCCTGCGGGACTGCGACGGCCATCGTGAGAGTGCGATGCTTCCTTTTACCTGTGCATTTCAGAGGCAGTCTCAGACGGATTGGCTTAATTTGATCCGCGGGCTGCGTGAAATAGAATTTGAGGGTCTGCTGGCGCTTAACATGACTGACACGGCAGCGGCATTTTCACCCCTTCTCAGACCGCAGCTGCTTGCCATGGCAAAATCGGTTGCAGATTATTTTAGATGGCAGGTTGAAATGGAATGTTTCTTAGAGAAATATCCGCGAAGGGTTTTGTTCGGTGCCGGCAATATGTGCAGGAATTATATGAAATGCTATGGAGAGAAATATCCGCCGCTGTTTACCTGCGACAATAATAAAACATTGTGGGGGACGTCCTTTTGTGGACTGGAAGTAAAACCACCGGAAGCCTTAAAAGAGATAGAGCCGGATTGTGTCATTTTTATCTGCAATATATATTACAGGGAGATTGAAAAACAACTCCGGAAAATGGGAGTAGAAAGCCCGATTGAATATTTTAATGACGAATATATGCCGACGTTCTATTTTGAAAGATTATAAAAAGACGGGTTAGTTTGTTCAGGAGATTTGCTTAGGAAGGAGGGAACAGGATGCAGATTGGCGTACAGACGAAAAATGTTGTGTATGATTCAAATCCCGGAGAAGGATTTGAGATGCTGAAGCGTTCGGGCTTTACCTGCGCGGATTTTAGTTTAAACTCCTACCTGCTGAACAGTTCTCTTTACAAGTTTGAGAGGAATGATTTTTTCAGCATGTCGGATACTGAATTGGAGAATTTTTTCAGACTCCACAGAGACGGTGCGGAAAAAGCGGGCATATGGATTAACCAGATGCATATGCCGTATCCAAATTATGTACCGGGTGCGGAGAAAGAATTCAATGATTATCTGTGGCATGTGGTGGCACCCAAAAGTATGAAGATCTGTGCTTTTTTCGGGTGCCGTAACATGGTCATACATGGGTTTAAACTGGCATACCATCTTGGTTCGGAAGAAGCGGAATGGCAGCAGACGGCCGGATTTCTGGATCTTCTATCACCGATGGCAAAGGAGATGGGAATAACGGTCTGCATCGAAAACTTATATACAGGCATCGGGGGACATATGGTGGAAGGGCCATGCTGCAATGCAAGGAAAGCCGCGGAACGGATCGACGGATTTAATGATAAGTACGGTGCGGAGGTGCTGGGATTCTGTTTTGATACGGGGCACGCCAATCTGGTGGGGATCGATTTTGAAGAATTTATTACCACCCTTGCCCACCGCCTGAAGGTACTGCATATTCATGATAATGACGGCATCCAGGATCTGCACCAGATTCCTTATACTTTTACGAAGACACGGGAAAATACATCCTCTACGGACTGGGACGGTTTTCTGAAAGGACTGAAGAAGATAAAGTTTGATCAGGTGCTGAGTTTTGAGACGGCGCCTGTATTGACGGCATTTCCAGATGCGTTAAAGCAGAAAACGCTTCGTTTTATTGCGGATATTGGAGAATATTTTTGTGAGGAGGTACAATCATGATCATATGGCTGATCGGCATTTCCGGCGCAGGAAAGACTACGCTGGGAAGAAAACTGGACAAATTTTATAAGGACAAAGGTTTCAGGACTTATCTTCTGGACGGGGATGAAGTCCGCAGCCTGTTCGAAAACGACTTAGGGTACACGGACGCTGACAGGGAAGCCAATATCAAGCGGATTATACTGGGTACATATCTTCTGGACAGGAACGATATTATCGGCATTATCTGCAACATTTCACCATTCCAGCATCTGAGGGATCTGGCGCGCCGTAAGATCGCCGGTTATAACGAGATCTATCTGGATAAAGACATTCAGGTAAGCATGAAGAATGATGTGAAGGGTGTCTATAAAGAAAATGTGGGAAAAACGGATATTGTGGGCCTGGGGCAGCGTTTTGACGAGCCGGTAAACTGTGATCTTCGCATCAAAGTGGATGAGATGACGGAAGATGAATCTTTCGAGATGATCAAACAATACATATCCGAAAAATATGGGGAGGAATACAATGACTGATTTTATAGAAATAGACGAGGAAACACTGCAGGATATCATTAATATAGAGACAGGGCTGTTATATCCGTTACAGGGATTCATGAATGAAGCGGATTTCAGAGGCGTTGTTGATACATATCAGCTTTCTGACGGGCAGGTATTTACGATTCCGGTGACATTGGATATCCCGGAAGATAGTTCTCCGGTTCATGGACAGACACTGCATTTGTCTTTTCACGGAAAGCATGTTGCCGATCTGGAGGTGGAGGACACTTATCGCGTGAGCGATGCCGATCTTGAGAAAGTGTTTTGCACACTGGACATGGCTCATCCGGGAGTGAGAAAAGAAAAAGAGCGTTCGCCTCTCCGGGTCGGCGGCAAAACAACGCTTCTGGAAGGGAAGCTTCTGGAAGGGGCGCTGAAACCGGAAAATACGAAAAAGATTTTTGCAGACAGAGGCTGGAAAACCGTTGCAGGCTTCCAGACAAGAAATCCGGTTCATAAGGCACATGAGCATTTGCAGCGCATTGGCCTGGAAGTGTGTGATGGTCTGTTCATCAACCCGATTATCGGCTGGAAGAAAAAGGGTGACTTCACACAGGAAGCGGTGGTTGCGGCTTATGAGAAAATGACAGAAGAGTTTTATCCGAAAAACAGCGTGTACATGGAGGGACTAAAAACCCAGATGCGTTATGCCGGCCCGAGAGAGGCGGTATTCCACGCGATCATCAGAAGGAATCTGGGATGTACGCATTTTATCATCGGCAGGGATCACGCCGGTGTGGGCGGATTTTATGGCGCATATGATGCCCATGCTCTTGCAGGAAAGCTGGCGGAGGAGCATGACCTTGGTATCCAACTGCTCTTGCTGCACGAGCCTTATTATTGTAAAAAATGCGGAATGGTAGTCAGTGAGAAGAATTGCAGCCATTATGAGACAGACCGGGTTGAGATCAGCGGCACCATCATCAGAAAGTATATCGGTGAGGGTTCCATACCCGATGAGATCATGCTGCGCAAAGAGATTTTTGATGCGATCCTGAACTGCGGACAGATTTTTATTGAATAAATACAGACAGTTTATGAAGGAATGTGGTCATTTGGCATGAATTCGAAAGAAGCGCTTAAGACATTAAAAAATATCATAGGAGAAGAGGCTTATAAGCAGGTTCTTGAGCAGATGGCGGGCACTACCGTATATTTCCCGGCGCTTGCTTCGAGTGCGGAATGGGTGGACAAAGAAGAGAGAAATGCCAGATTAAAAGAAGACTTCTATAGTGGAAAATATGAGGTGGGCGATCTGGCCAGGAAATATGATCTCAGCATTTCACGTGTATATAAGATCATACAGGGGCGGAACTGATTCGATTTTTCTAAGAAAATGACCAAAAAAATATTTTATCCTTTTTCTTGGATAACGGCTAAAGCCAAGTTATATTCCTTACTCACCGGTGCAGGCTGTCCGATACCTTTTCTGGAAAAGAGAAACGTTAAACGCGTTTACGAAGAAAGAAAAGAGAGGTAACGGATATGAAGTTAGCAACACTTGCAGACAGTGAGATCATGATGACACTGACAGCTCTGGCATGTTTACTGGCGGGCGCTTTTCTGGTGGGCAGGCTGTTCGAAAAGATACAGGCGCCTAAAGTGGTGGGTGAAATCATCGGCGGAATGCTTTTTGGAGGCACCTTCCTTGGAGCGGTTGCACCGGGACTCATGGAGAGCATTTTCAACAGTTACAGCGAAGAGGGAAAAGTCCTGAATATATTTTATCAGCTTGGTCTTTCCTTTCTGATGTTTTCATCCGGCTATAATACAAAGATCGACCTGCAGAAGAAAAACACAAGGATTTTCCTGTCCTTATTTATCGGTTCAACGATTATACCCATGGCGGCGGGCCTGCCCTTTGTGAACAGTTTCGCACCGTATTTTATAGGGGAAGCGGACAGCCATGCGGCATTTCTTCTTGTATTTATCATTGGAATCGCCATTACATCTATTCCGGTTATATCGAAGATATTCTTCGACATGGGTATCATAAATACGCGGTTTGCCAATGTGGTTCTGACGGCCTCTACTCTGCAGGATCTGTGTCTGTGGATTTTGTTAAATACGGCTATTGATATTGCCCTGTCAGAAGAATTGAATATCGGAAATATGTGTATTGTCATATTTTTGACGCTGACATTATTCCTGCTTGTTCACTTTGCAGGCAGAAAGCTGGAAAAAGTAGATATCAGAATCGATAACTCTTCATTTATGCAGGTGTGCTTTATCAGCCTGTTTGTAATCGTGGCGGCGCTGAGTTATTTGAAGATCAACATCATGTATTCCGCTTTCCTGACAGGATATATTATCAGAAGCATAACAAATAAAGATAAAAACGCGGAAGAAAAAGTAAAATGTATTACGGACTTTTCATTCTCTTTTTTCGTTCCCGTGTATTTTGCGCTGGTGGGGATACAGCTGAATCTTCTGCATAATTTTTCACTGTTGCGTTTCCTGATCTTCTTTGCCATCGCCTTTGCACTGGAATGGGTTGGAACGGTGCTTGTGCTTTTGGCAGCCACAAAACTCAGGAAGAAAGTGGTATGGAATTTTGGTATAACCATGAATGCGAGGGGAGGTCCGGGTATTGTGCTTGCAACTGTTGCCTATAATTACGGCATTATTAATGTGGAATTTTTTACCGTATTGATTCTGACCACCATGCTCTCATCCCTGCTTGCCGGATACTGGCTCAGAGGCCAGCAGAAAAAAGATGAGACGATATTCGAGAATTTGACAGAAGGAGAACAAATATCATGAAAAAATTTATTCTGACAGTAGGACCTGCACTTTTACATGAAGTACCTCTTACGGAGATTCACAGTGACAAGAATATATACCGCATCAACGGGGCTCATGGTTCCATTGCGGATATTGAGGGATACATAGAAGAGATCCGTGCCCAGATTCCCGATGCGGCTATCCTTATGGATTTGCCGGGAAATAAAGTGCGCACGAAGGATGTACCCAATAACGGGATTGAACTGGTAAAGGGAGAACGGTTTACCATTCCTAACGAGTGTTTTAATTATCCTGATTTCTATAAGCATCTGAAGCCGGGTATGACTGCATGGGCGAATGACAGTGTTTTTGAATTTGAGGTGGTAGAGACAGACAATGAAAATATCACTTTTTTATCCAAATCGGACGGTATCCTGATTAATGGAAAAGGCGTGCATGTCAGAGGAATGCATAAAGACATCCCCTTCCTTTTCGAAAAGGATAAGCAGCTTATTCAGGTTGCAAACAAATATCATCTGGAATATGTGGGTCTTTCATTTGTCAGATCGGCACAAAATGTAGAGGAAGCGAAAGCGCTTCTGGCTGAGAACATTAAAGTTATCTCCAAAATAGAGACGCTGGATGCGGTGAATGATATTAACCACATACTGCCGTTAGTCGAGTATATTCTGGTAGACAGAGGAGACCTGTCCACAGATATCGGTATCATCAATATTCCGAGATACCAGAAATATATTATTGAGAAAGCACAGTATTATGATGTGCGGGTATTTCTGGCAACGCAGGTGCTGAAAAACATGGAATTGAAACCGATTCCCACGATAGGGGAAATAGAGGCACTGTATGAGATTTATAAATCCGGGGTATATGGCGTACAGATGTCCGAGGAGACAGCCGTGGGGAAATATGTGAAAGAGACGGTGGGCGTTCTGAACGATATGTACAGATCGGTTAATGAGGAAAAGATCGGGAGTATTTTTTAACTGCCCGATCAGAGAAACTGTTTATAAGCGGTAGTGCAAAAATAAAGGAGCGGTTATCGGAAGCAGGCGGGAAGGATACGATCATGGATATTAACCGGGAACTGAATGAGATTATTTTTCAATATCACCTTGACAGATACTATCCGCATTACAGGAATATGTATCAGGCGCAAATTGCTGTGACAGAGATGATTGAAGAAATAAAACAAAGCGGCAAGCGAGTGATATTTATCGGAAATGATAAAAAAGAAGAAAATTTTGTCCGGTATCTGGCCGGGGATTATGAAGGTATCTCTTTCCTGTTATATAATCGCAAGAATTTAGTTCCGCCTGAACTGGTGCAGACAGCCTGGGGAGAATATGACAGCATATGGATTTTTTCCTTTGACGGGGGGGCATATATTGAAAGATGGTTTTGCGAACACAAGATAACCTGTGAATGGATCTACGATTTCTTTGAGCGTATGGGGATATTTCTGCAGAGAAGCTTCCTTTCTTTTTGCCCGGAAAACCTGTTGGTGCTGTTTAATCAGAACGCATACCGGGACAGTAATTTTACCGGGCCTGTCCAGTGCGAACTGTACTGCCAGAGAAACAAATATGACCATGCTGTGGACCGGCGGACAAGGCGTATCGCATTAGAAAAATGTCTGTTTTTGACATTATATATGAGAAATTTTGTCGAGGCGAAGACATATATAGATCTGCTTGCCGGGGAAGACCGGTGCTATGAAGATGCCTGGAACGAGATCCAGGATCTGCTATGCAGGATGAAAAAGGTCTTAAGCGGCAGGAGGCAGAAGGATTTTATTGTATACTGGCTGGATGCGATTCCCTATGGCGGTGAAGAAAATATGCCGTATTTGCAGAGCATCATGGAAAAATCTGTATCTTTCCAAAACGCGTTTACGTATATCCCCTTCACGAAACCGACATTGCGTGCATTACTTCTTGAAAAAAAGGATATAGACGATGGATCCCATGATGTCGATATGATTACAAGACAGAACAGTGATGTTATTCGGTTTTTGGAGAAACAGGGATACAGGATCAGGGCTTACAGCGGTTATTTCAATATATGTCTTCCGGCAGAATACCAGGCAGGATGCTTTGTTGAGGATGAATTCTGTCCTGCTTCCCGGAAAATGTGGGGTATGCTTTCTGACATGCTCTTATCGGAGGAAAAAACCTTTTATATTATCCACGCATTTGATTCCCATTCCCCTTATCTGGGAAGCCGGATGAGCGACTATAAAAATGACAGTACGCGGTATAAGTTAATCAAGGAAGAACTGGATGCACTGCTGGAATTTTATGATGCTTTTTTGGACAGCAGTATTTACAGAATCTATATGTCTGACCATGGAAGAGATTCCATTTACAAGTATCATGTGCTTTTTAATGTTTATCATGAATCATTGCGGGCCAGAAAGGCAGACGGGATGTTTTCTCTTCTGAATTTCGGAAAGGTGCTGAGACAGCTTGTTCAAACCGGTGACCTACAGGAAGCTGCGGTGTGCGGCGATTATGTTGAAATAGGAAACTGCGACAGATATAATAAAAGGGACATCATAAATATCCTGCAGAAAAAGAAGGCACTGGGACTGTATATGTTCGGTGCAAAAGGAATTATTGATCAAAAATATATTTATATTCACTTTAATACAGGAAGAGAATGCCTTCATCAAAGAGACGGCATGTTGCTGTGTGAACCCCTTCTGCTTTACGAGTGTCCGGGTGATGTGTGCGAACCGGAGCTTCTGCCGAAGTACAGGGAACTGGCGGGGGAATATCCGGAAGATATGATCAGGCATGAGACATTCCGGTATGCAGGATACTTGTATAAATTGTATCATAATATTCTGCAGCATAATAACATGCGTGCGCGCATAGACATGATTAATCAAATAGTGGGAGCTGTCCCTTCGGACAACAGCGTTGCGATCAGGATGGGAGGGGTTACCTCATCCGTATTTTATCGTGTTCTTTCGGAAGAAAACAAAAAGAAAATATGGGGTTTTATTGATCACGATAAAAACTGCCTGTGCAGCAGGTTTCAGCTGCCGGTTGCGGGAACGGATGAACTGGAATACTTAAAGAAATCGGGCGTAAAAGCCATTGCGATCCCGTCTTATAATTATTTGCATATTATGAGAGCGGAGGCCGGGACATGGCCTGAGGGCATTGCCGTGCTGGATATTTATGAGCATTTTGAAACAAATCAGATAGAGTGTAATGAGGATTTTCATACGGTAACAGGAAGAGATGAAGACTATGATGTGGGCTTTCCGTTTGATGAGCCTTAGAGGGCAGCCCTGATTCCGGCTGCTGGAACAGATTCGGATTTTCGGAAGGAAACAGAAATGATCGATAACTTGTACATCAAAGAATTATTTGAAAAGCTGGAAAACACAGAAATCTGGGACGGAACTGCGCACAAATGTGAAAGTTACGATGCCGGCATCCGACTGCTGGTGGATACATTTACAGCACATAAAGAGCGGCAGGCGTGGCTTTTCTTCATCGGCAACGGCGGCAGTTCCGCCATAGCCAGTCATATGACTGCAGATTATATGAAAAACGGCGGCATGAACACTTACAGCCTGTACGATAATGCAGTCACTACCTGTATGGGAAATGATTACGGGTATGAGGCGATCTTTTCAAGACCCATGGAATTTCTGGTAAAAGAAGGAGACCTGGTGGTGGCCATCAGCAGTTCCGGGAATTCGCCCAATATTATAGCGGCCATAGAGACCGCGAAGGCTAAGGGTGCGACGGTCATTACCTGCACAGGATTTTCACCGGATAACCGCGCAAAACAGTGCGGTGATCTGAATATTTATGTACCCAGTGAGAAATACGGGATCGTGGAATCCATTCATAATATGATGCTTCAGCAGATTGTGGATACGATCATGGAACGGGACGGGGTAAAACTATAGATGTGTACGGAAATAAAAAAGCCGGCGGCATTTCTGGACAGGGATGGTGTACTGACGGAGGAAAACAGCTATGTTTCTTCGGTGGAGCAATTGAAGATATTTCCATACACTGAGGCATGTGTCCGAAAGCTGCGGCAGAAAGGTTACTATACGATCGTGGTCACGAACCAGAGCGGTGTGGCCAGAGGATTGTTTACAGAAGAGGCACTGCAGGAAATGAACGACTACCTCATGAAGCAGACCGGCGTAGATGCCGTTTTTTATTGTCCCCATCATCCTGACGGCAGGATAGAGAGGTATCGCAGGAACTGCACCTGCAGGAAACCGGGAACGGGGATGTTTGAAGCGGCCTGCGGGGAATTTGAGATTGATCTGTCAAGGTCATACATGATCGGCGACAGGGCGGGAGATATCCTTGCGGGGCAGAATGCCGGCGTGCGGACGATTCTGCTGCAGTCCGGTTACGGAACGGCCGGGCTGGAAGCGGATGTCACGCCGGATCATATTATGCAGGATCTGCGGGACGCGGCGGCGTATCTGCCGGATGTATGAGAGAAGCTGTGGCAGAATGGTGCGGAAAGCGGTAATGATAAGACAATTGTTAGTCTGAGGCTTAGAACCAATACATGGAAATTGATGTGCGGAATAGAATTAACAGACTGACCGGGAAAACAGGGAGGAAAGAAAGATGATTTCACTGGTAACAGGCGGATGCGGATTTATCGGATCACATATGGTAGACAGACTGCTGGCGGAAGGCCATATAGTTAAAGTAATCGACAACTGGACCACGGGGAGACCGGAGAATCTGGATCACCAGAAAGATAATCCGAACCTGACGGTATATCATATGGATATCAGAAATAAAGAAGAGATCGAGCCGGTTTTTCAGGGTGTGGATTATATATTTCATTTTGCGGCACTGGCGGATATTGTGCCATCCATTCAAAGACCGTGGGATTACTATTCCTCCAACGTTTTGGGAACTTATAACGTGGTAGAGTGCGCGAAAAATGCCGGCATTAAAAAGCTGGTATACGCGGCCTCTTCCTCCTGCTACGGCATACCTGATGAATACCCCACAAAAGAGACGGCGGAGATCAGACCCCAATATCCCTATGCCCTTACGAAGCGGCTGGGAGAGGAGACGGTTCTGCACTGGGGACAGGTATATGGTCTGCCGGTGGTGACACTGCGACTTTTTAACGTATACGGAACCCGTTCCAGGACATCCGGTACTTATGGCGCGGTGTTTGGTGTGTTCCTGGCGCAGAAGCTGGCCGGGAAGCCCTTTACGGTGGTAGGAGACGGTAATCAGACGAGAGATTTTACTTATGTGACGGACATTGCGGATGCATTCTATACCGCAGCTATGTCCCATGTGGTACAGGATACTTTCAATGTGGGAAGCGGCGGCACTTACTCGGTAAACCGGCTCTGCGAACTGCTGGGCGGTGAGATCACTCATATTCCCAAGCGGCCCGGTGAGCCGGACTGTACCTTTGCGGATACTTCGAAGATTGAGCAAGCGTTGGGATGGAAAGCAAAAGTGAGCTTTGAAGAAGGCGTGCAGAAGGTGCTCGACAATATAGACTACTGGCGGGAGGCGCCGGTCTGGACACCAGACAGCATCGGCGAGGCGACGGAGGACTGGTTTAAGTATCTGGGAAAATAGACGCGCAGATTTGCTTTTGATGGGAAGAACGTTCTGATCGGATGAATTGACGGGTAAAGAATTTACGATTTATGCCGATATGTTTATTATAGTATTGTAAATTGTATAGTTATAGTAATTCAGGAAGAATGAAAAAAGATGCAAGGATGCGCAAATAGGATGAGAATACTGGCCTGTTATTGTGTCTTATTGCAATGACGGGCCTGCATTTGTATGGAAGTATTGATGTGTATGTACTTCAGGTGTATAGATATTATTTAATAATAGAGGAACATAAATGCCATATATAGATTTTGTATCAGAACTGCATAAAGCAACCAGACGGGACTATATCGGACGCGTTACAGGCGCCGATAAAGCCGAGTGTGCCAGAGTTGCCAAAGAATACGGTTATGACTACTGGGACGGCGACCGGAAATACGGTTACGGCGGGTACCGTTACGACGGCAGATGGCGGAGCGTTGCACAGAAGCTGGCCGATCATTATCGGCTGCAGTCGGGACAGAAAGTGCTGGATGTGGGCTGCGGGATGGCGCATCTGCTGTATGAACTGACGCAGGTAGTGCCGGGGCTTATTGTAAACGGCATTGATATCTCACAGTATGCCCTGGAACATGCCAAAGAGGAAGTGCGGGACAGACTGCAGTTCGGACAGGCACAGGATCTTCCTTTTGATGATAACGAGTTTGATCTGGTGATCTCGCTGACAACACTGCACAATCTGAAAGTGTTTGACTTAAAAAGGGCGGTGCAGGAAATAGAACGCGTGAGCAAAGGCAATTCATACATCATGGTAGAATCTTTCCGCAATGACAGGGAAGAAGTCAATATGCTCTACTGGCAGCTTACCTGTGCCAGCTATTATTCTGTAGAAGAATGGGAATGGCTGTACCGTGAGTGGGGATATACCGGAGACTATAGTTTTATTTTTTTTGAAAATTGATGCTAAATATATGAATTTAAGCAGAGACTGCTTAAATTAAGGCGTGTATTTAATGCAGCAAAGCGAAAAGCGGCAGGAAAAGACAGTGGACAGAATGCATAAGAACAAGATCATATCAAAACAGGAATTTCAGACAGATATAAAACCGGCGCTGCGGCGGGAGGGGAAGACAGTCGCCTTATGCCACGGCGTGTTTGACTTGGTGCATCCGGGTCATATCATCCATCTGGAACAGGCAAAGCAGATGGCGGATGTGCTGGTGGTATCTATTACCGCAGCGGAGTATGTCCGCAAAGGGCCCGGCAGGCCGTATTTTGATGACGAGATGCGCATGAAAACATTGGCAGCTTTGGAGAGCGTGGATTATGTTATGCTTTCAGAAGGATATACGGTTGACGATATTGTGGAATGCGTTGAGCCGGATATCTATGTCAAAGGGGAAGAATACGCCAGGCCGGAAGACGACATTACCGGAAAAATATCGGAAGAAAAGGCTCTGGTGGAAAAGCACGGGGGCCGGATACAGTATACTACAGGTCAGACTTACAGTTCGACAAATCTGATTAATACGGCATTATCAGGGCTGTCAGATGAAGTCAGATGTTATATGGAGGACTTTACGACCAGATATTCCATGAAAGAGATCCGCATGTTTGCCGAGAAGGCGGAGCAGTTAAAAGTTCTGGTCGTGGGGGATATTATTATTGATAAATATACCTATTGTGATGTGCAGGGGCTTATGAGCAAGGATATGGGGTATTCCGCAAGAATCCAAAGTTCAGAGGAACACCTGGGCGGCTCTGTTGCGATCGCAAGACACCTTTCCAGTTTTACCGGGCAGGTCACGCTTTTGTCTGTGATGGGAGACGAAGCAGAGATCTGTGCCAGAATCTCTCAGGAGTTGTCCGGTTCTATGCAGTTACAGCTTATGCACAGTTCACAGTTCCCGACGATCGTCAAGCACCGCTATTTAACACGAAACGCCAAGCGTGAAGAGTATCGCAAAGTATTGGCGGTGAATAATATTCCTGAGAAAATGGAATATGAAAAAGAGATCAGAGAGAGATTTCTGAATAAATTACGGGAAGAACTGGATTCCTGTGATGTGGTTTTTCTATGTGATTTCGGGCACGGGCTGATCGACAGTGAAACGATTGAACTGATTCAGAAAAAGGCCGGCTATCTGGTGCTAAACTGCCAGACCAATTCCTCGAATCACGGGTTGAATATTATTACCAAGTATACACGGGCAGATGTGTTTGTGGTGGACCAGCAGGAACTGAAGCTGGCATTTCCGGTTTATGCAGGTGATGAGAAAGCCGGATTGATGAAACTGGCGGAGCATCTGCATGGGAACGGCTGGCTGACAAGGGGATCCCTGGGAGCATGGGGAATTGACCAGGGGAAGATTGAGGATTGTCCGGCATTTACGCTTACCGTCAAAGATACGGTGGGAGCGGGGGATGCCTTTTTCGCAGTGGCAGGGCTGTTTGCGGCAGCAGGTGCACCTGTGGAAGCAGGAACTTTCGCGGGTAATATTGCGGGTGCGCTGGCGGCCAATATTGTGGGGAACAGGGATTCGGTGGAGAAGGTTAATTTGCTGAAGTATGCGAATACGTTGATGAATGTGTAGCACATGAAGCCCGCAGTAATGGTTGTTTGAGGCTCCGCGAAGCGAAACCATGGAGGTCAGGGCCGGGGATTTGATATGGAGGATAATGTGGAAAATATAAGAATGGATTCCCATAAATTGATTTATCATCCGGATGTGGTGGCAAGATGGATGAAGGGGGATAACATTTATCCGATTGAGATAGAGATATCGCCCAGCGGCGCCTGTAATCACAGATGTGTGTTCTGTGCTGTGGATTATATTGGATACCAGCCGGATTTTCTGAATAAAGATGTTATACTGCGGGATATTTCACAGATGAGCAGGAACGGTTTGAAGAGTGTGGTCTGTTCCGGGGAGGGTGAACCTCTTTTGAATCGGGATATGCCGGATATTGCCAATGGCATCAAAGCGTGTGGTGTGGATGTGGCAATGAGTTCAAATGGTGTGCTTTTTACTAAGGAAAAGGCAGGTGACTGTCTGGCGGCATTTACCTGGATCCGTTTTAGCATTGCATCTATGGAGGAAGCATCATATCAGAAGATTCAGAGAGGTAAAGAAGGAGATTTAGATAAAGTTAAAGTGAATCTGGCGGAAGCGGTCAGAGTAAAGCAGGATCAGAAGCTGAAAACAACCTTGGGGGTACAGTGTCTGCTGCTTCCTGATAATATTGATAATCTTTCGGATATGGTAAGGCAGTTGCGGGAATTGGGAATTGATTATTTGACGATCAAGCCGTATTCGCAGCATTTACATAGTGAGAATACGTTTCAAATAGATTATACTGATATGCTGGAACTGGAGCAGGAAATTAAGCAGTTTGAAACAAAAGACTTTCATGTTTATTTTCGGGCACAGGCGATGAAAAAGATGCATCATGAAAAATGCTATAAGCAATGTCATGGCCTTCCCTTTATGACACATATAGACGCAAAAGGTAATGTGTGGCCTTGTGTGGCACATATTGGGATGGAAGAGTTTTGTTACGGCAATATTTACGAACAGACTTTTGAGGACATATGGAATGGTTCCAACCGGCAGAGAGTTATACAGAAGCTGAATGCACTGGATCTTAACGAAGTATGCAGGGAAGCCTGCAGGCTGGATGAGATGAACAGATATTTGGATGAATTAAAAAATCCGGGTGCGCATGTGAACTTTATATAGCCGGATTGGTTGTGATGAAATTTTAACTGTGTATTTGTTTTGAAAAATGGAAACCTGCACGTTGAGGAAAGGACATGACTTTATAATGGAAAAGGCAACACCGTACAGTAATTTGAAGATATTTGCACATGCGCAGGCACTTAATGAAATTGGAGAAGATAAACGGACGGCACCAATTTATATTCGTATTAAACCCACTAATTATTGTAATCATAAGTGTTATTACTGCAGCTATGCGGATCACGAACTGGGCTTGCGCGACTCTGTAAACAGACAGGATCAGATCCCATGGAACAAGATGCAGGAAATTGTTTCCGATATGGCTGACATGGGAGTTAAAGCGGTTACGTTCAGCGGCGGCGGCGAACCATTGGTATATCCTTACATTGTTGAGACAATGGAAAAAGTTTTAAATGCGGGAATTGATTTATCCATTATTACAAACGGGCAGCTTTTAAATGGAGAACGGGCGGAGATTCTTTCAAATGCAAAGTGGGTTAGAGTTTCGTTTGATTCAGCTGTTGCAGAGACGTATTCCAAAGTACGCCGGCTGCCGCTGGAAGCTTTTGGCGAGGTTTGTAATAATATCCGTAGTTTTTCCAAAATAAAGCAAAAAAATTGTGAATTGGGAATTAATTTTGTAATCAATCATGAAAATTATGATCAGATCTATGACATGGCAGAAATGGTCAGAGAGTTAGGGGCAAATCATATTAAGTATACGGCGCGGGTTACCAAAGATCTATATGCATATCATGAACCATTTAAGCACAATGCAATAGAGCAGATTCATAAAGCAAAAACCGGACTTGAAGATGATAATTTTAGAGTCATCAATAAGTATGAAGGGGATTTTGACTCAGCACTTTTATTTCACCGATGTTATGATAAGTGTTATATTAACCGGATTTTTACTGTTATTGCCGCGGACAGTAAAGTATATTTTTGCCATGATAAGGCGTATGTAAAAGCAGGTGTAGTAGGCGACTTGCAAAATCAGTCATTTAAAGATTTATGGTTTTCCGAAGAAACGGTGAGAAGATATCGGGAGTTTAGTCCGCAGAAAGAGTGCAATCATCATTGTGTTTATGATGACAGAAATGAATTGTTAAATACATTTTACAGTCTGGATAGAAATCATATTAATTTTATTTGATTTTATTTAAAAATGCTGTGTAATCGTGCATGAATGACTGAGTGAAGGAAGACAAATTATGGAGAGGATCTTTGGTTCATGCAACATATAGTTATTGGAGCAAATGGATATGTTGGAAGCTACCTTTATCAGCGGATGAAGTCAGACGGATTAAACGTTATTGGGACTACACACCGCCGTGGTGAAAACAAAGAACTGGTATATTTTGACGTGCTGGAGGGTTCAGCCTCTGACATCGGAAAATTAGCCAGGGATGAAGAAAAAACAGCAATTTTATGTGTTGTTCAATCTGATTTTAACCGGTGCAAGACAGAATATGAATTGTCCCGGCAGATTAATGTAGTATCAGTTAAAAAAATGATAGAAGTATTATTGCGGGAGTCTTTTCATATTATTTATTTTTCTTCGGATAATGTTTTTGATGGAATAAAGGGCAATTATACGGAGATGGATCAGACTAATGCGATCAGCCGGTATGGAGAAATGAAAGAAGAAATGGAACAGTTTCTGTTAAGAGAGCATCCGGAAGTCTGTATTTTCAGAATGCCAAGAGTTGTAGGATCGGAGAGAGAGAAAAGGAATTTATTGACAGATTTTGAAACTAAATTGACAGATGGAAAAGTCAGATGCATTAAAAATAACAGGATGTCAGTTATCTCAAAAGATGATGTTTACCATGCGTGCCTTTTATCTTCTAAGCATAGAATGCATGGACTGTATAATCTTTCTAATGGAGAAACGTACAGCAGAAAAGAGCTGGCGGAGATTTTTTTCGCATCTATGGGAGAACAAAATATGGATATTACTGAATGGGAATTGGAAAAATTCGGGTTTGATGATATCAGACCATTGAACACAAGCCTGAATAATACAAAATTCAAGTGTGAAACGGGATTTGAATTTATGACTTACAGGGGAATGGTTGATCAATATTTACTGATGAATGGATATAAATAAAGCTACGCATTAAAAGTCGAGGGGAGGATTACAATATGGAAGAACAATACAGACCGGGTGGAAAGGATTATCTGCATGTCAACGATAATCAGGCATTGAAAATTGATGCAGCATATATTGAATATTTAAAAGAACTGTCGCGCGAAAACAGCGATAAAAAGTGCACGATGTGTCTGCATAATGATATAAGGCAGCACGTGCATGAGATGATAAATGTATATCCCGGTGAGATGTATGTCCGTCCTCACAGTCATCCTTTTAAGACGGAAACTAAGATAGTAATAGAGGGAAGGCTGCTGATGGTTATATTTGATGATTCTGGGGAAATCACAGATAAATTCATTATGGAGAAAGACGGGATTTTTACATTTCGGCTGGATAAGGGTATTATACATACAAATATACCTCTGACAGACTCTGTTTTTCATGAAGTAATTGATGGACCGTTTGTCGGTAAAGATGACAGCGTATTTCCGGAATGGGCACCTGAACTGGATGATGTGGATGGCATCAGAAAAATAATGGACAAAATCAATTTAGCATATAAATAAAAAGGCAGATGAAGAGGCTGAAAGTATAAAGTATGGAAGATAAAATTTTATTATTAATACCTAATTATGGCTGGTTTGGAAAAAGAAAATGGAATTCACTGCCGTTTGCAGTTCCCATCATTGCATCAATACTAAAAGATTACAATTTGGAAATTATAGATGCCAACATTAATGATTATTCAGAAAAAGAATTATCGGATTTATTAAAAGAGAAAACAGCCAGTCTCATTCTTGTTTCAACGATATCTTATGCGTATAGCAGAATTTATCATAGAATGACTGAAATTGTCAAGAACGCCAGGCCGGATGCCACTCTTTTGATAGGCGGTGTTTATGTCACTACATGTATTGAGCATGTCATGGAAGACCCCAATATAGATATAGCTATGATGGGACATGCAGAAGATAGACTGAAACTGATAGTAGATGCAATTCTTCATAAAGATAAAGAAGCGGTTGAAAAATCGGAAGGGATTGCGTTCAGAAAAGATGGAGAAGTAACGATTAATCCATTGGTATCTAATATAGCTGATGTAAAGCGAATGGTGAAACCGGATTATAGCAGAACTTCGTTGAAGCAATATATCAGCAAAGTTGATGCTATTTCGACAAATTTTGTAAATGAAAGTAAAAAGCGTTTTGCAAATGTGCTTACTTCTTATGGCTGTCCATATAATTGCCTGTTTTGCGCATCTCGGTCCATAAGCGGAAGAAAAGTGGTAGTCAGACCGGCCGATGACGTTTTGGAAGAATTGGATTATCTGGTAAATGAGTGCAAAATAGAATTATTAAATATTATGGACGATAATATTTTATTTGATAAGGAACGTGCAATATATATATTAAATGAAATTATCCGTAGAAACTATAATATTGAAATAAGGATTGACAATTTAGCCATATGGCATTTAGACAAAGAAATATTGAACTTATTAAAAGAAGCAGGATGCACCAGGCTTGGGGTATCGATAGAATCCGGATGTGAGCGGGTTTTACATCAAATTATCCGTAAACCTTTGAAGCTTGAAATTGTTAAACCAATTCGGGAAATGTGTAGAGATACAGGTATTCTGGTACAGGCTAACTTCATTATCGGTTTTCCGGGAGAAACATGGATTGAGATCAGGGAATCTTTACAGTTTGCGGAGGAATGCGATTTTGATTTAGTCTCTATTCATATTGCAACACCTATGCCTAAAACAGATTTATATGAATATGCGATAAAACAAGGGGTACTTGCAGATGGTTTCTCTTTTTATGATGATACCCATTTAGGAGCGACAGTTGGATATTTAACGACGGATGAGTTTACGCCCCAGGAACTGGAAATTATGCGCGCATATGAGTGGGACAGAATTAATTTCAGCACGCCGGAAAAAAGGAAAAGAGCGTTACAGATTCTGGAAATGGAGGAGGACGAATTAAAAGAATATCGTAAGCAGACAAGGCTAAATTTGGGACATTTTATTCGGTAAGTTATGTGATGCCAGATTGTAGAGAGTCAATATAAAAGAGATTATAATCAAAGTTATAAGAGGAAGGGAACTGAGAGATGTTTCGAAGTAAAAATCTGCCCGAAGAATTACACGCATTAGTTGATAAATGGAATAGCGAGGAAAAAGAGTATTATCTTAGCCCGTATAATATGTTTTCATATAATCAGCATCAGATTGCATATAAAGGTGGAGAAAATATTGCATTGGAAGGATGGTTTGCCGTTAATGGTGATGCCGGAGATGATTATCTGTTAACTAAAAAAGACGTAGAAGAAATACAGTATGAACTGCTCCCGTATTATAAAACCACCAGATGGACTTTGATTTTAGACTGGCACTGTAATTATCAGTGTCAGATGTGTCCATATCATGGGAACGGAGTATTAGAAAAGGAAAATTATTTTGAAGAGGCGGGAGGGCAGAAGAAAGTAGTATCTAAAGAAGATGCGTTTAAATGGATAGATAAACTTGCTGAATATGGAATCAAAACATTAAGTATTATTTCTTTAGGCGAAATTGTTCTTTACCCATATTGGAGTGAAGTATCAGAATATGCGCACAAAAAGGGTATGAGACTCTGGACGATTACCAATGGCTCTCTCTGGACGGAAGAGAAGGTTAAAGAGGCGGTTTCTTTAGGTTATACGGATATTCGGGTCAGCTTAGATGCCGTATCTTTTGAAACATACGCAAAAATAAGAAGCAATAAAAGAGACAATTTTGAGAGAGCAATGCAATTGCCTGAGTTGTTAATGAAAAATGGAATCGTGACAAACGTACATTTTGTAAAACAAAAAGAAAATTTACATGAAGTGGAGGCTTTTATAGAATACTGGAAAGAGAAAAAAGTAGATTCCATTAGTATTGCCAATGAGTTTTACTTTGATGGCGAAACAGTTGTTAATACATTTGAGGAAAGTAAAAAAGAGTATATAGAGGGAATGTGCACAGCATTTGGCAATATGCAGACGTTTCCCGATGGAGACACAAAATATTGTTGTGGTATGATTGCCGGATCAGGAGAGAAAGCAAGAAAATTAGAGGAAAGTGGCTGTCAGATCAGTATTGACGAAGCAGTAAATGCTATGCGGACCGAAAATTCTGATTTAAGGAAATTGTGTTGTGGATGTTCATTATATGTGCCTTATAATGAAAAAGAAGAAATAGTTGACGGATGGAAAATCACTAGAAATGCTGAAAGGGAAACCTGGATTAGAATGTTATAATGATCAGAAATAATTGTCAGATATTAAAGACATTAATGGAGAAAATATGAGACACATAGAAAAGGGCAATATACCTGCAGAATTATATAACATTCCGATTGTACTGTACGGTGGAGGAAGTGCGGGAAGAATTATCGTTTCTTTGCTTATTGAAAACGGACTGAAAATAGAGTATATAATCGATGATGCAGAGACCATGCAAGGTTCTTATATTGAAAATATTAAAGTTATTTCTTATCAATCTTTTTGCAGGTGGAACAGAGGATATGAAAATGTTGCAGTTATATTAACAACGATATACGGCAAAGCGGTTTCAAAAAGATTGGTTTCTTTTCATAATGTACATGTGTATGAATTGTATGACTGGTTTTGTGAAATGACAGGGGATAAAAAATGGGTTCTGGGAATGATCGCAGAGACTGAAAAGCTGCGGGAAATGACAAGACAAATAGGCTCTTTAAAAGGGAAATGGGCTGATGAAGAATCAGAAAGAATATTGGCAGGTTTGATACAATATCTGGAAACACAGGATTATAGTAATATTGATAAAATATGTACTCCGGATGAGCATTATTTGATTCCAGAAGTGAAAAAAGCAATCAGAAATCCGCTTATCATAATAGATGCGGGAGCCTGCAGAGGAGAATTGCTGCATACAATTAAAAATAGTTGTTTAAGATGTGAGAAGTGCTTTTGCTTCGAGATAGACAAAAATAACTATATTTATTTGTCGGAGAGGGAAAAAGAGATAACAGTAAATCCTCAGCTTATTTGTCTGAATAAAGGATTATGGAGTGAATCGAAGAGATTGTATTTTGAGGAAGGCGGAGATAGTGCATCTGGAAAAGTTGTTTCTTTTGAAACAAATCATATTGTGGACGTGGTATCTATTGATGATTATTTCGGAGAAGAAAAATGTAACTACATTAAAATGGATATAGAAGGAGCAGAACTGTCGGCATTGATGGGAGGGATACAGCTCATAAAAAGAGAACGTCCGATTCTTGCCATATCCATATATCATTCTTTAGAGGATTTTTGGAAAATACCACAGTACCTTATGGCAGAATTGGATCATTACAGATATTATGTAAGGCATCATTCACTTATATTCGGAGAGACTGTATTGTATGGAGTGCCCGACGAGCTATAATATATCATACGGGTGCTTACCGATACGGCACATTTTAGAAAAACCAGGAGAGACAGAGACTAAGATGACAGAAATAGAACAGACAGCCCGGGAGATTAGAAAAAAAATATACCAGATTGCACATTTTGCGGGCGGTGGACATATGGGCGCTTCTTTTTCCATGGCGGATATTATCAGTGTTTTATATTTTGATAATGTTTTGAAATATGACGCTTCTAATCCTGACTGGGAGCAGCGCGACAAGTTTATTCTGAGTAAGGGACATGCCAGTTATGCTTTGTATGCGGCCCTTGCCAGAGCCGGGTATTTTCCAGAAGAGGAATTACGGCATGTGGGACAGGCGGGCTCAAAATTCGGAGGACATCCGAAAATTTATGATATTCCCGGAGTAGAAGCCTCAACCGGAGCCTTGGGGCATGGATTGTCATTTGCAATTGGGGTTGCCTATGCAAATAAGCTTGACAGAAAAGACAGTCATGTCTATGTGGTACTTGGAGACGGTGAATGTCAGGAAGGCTCTATTTGGGAAGGAGCACTGTCGGCACCTACATTGGAACTGGATAATCTGACGGTTGTGGTGGATTACAATAAGCTGCAGGCTATGGACGATTTGGAAAACATAGTACATATGAAGCCGTTTGCGGATAAATGGCAGGCTTTCGGCTGGAATGTATTAGAAATTAATGGACATGATTGCGCTGAGATCAGGAAGGCGTTGCTGATTAGAGAAGACAGGAAACCAACTCTTGTTATTGCCCATACGGTGAAAGGAAAAGGTGTTTCTTTCATGGAAAGTGTTCCGATTTGGCATTATCGTATGCCGAATGAACAGGAACTGGGAATTCTAATGGAAGAACTGGGAATGACCGGGGCTGACTTACAATAATTGTCAAAGATCAACGGGAAGGAGTTTCAGATCTGGTATGAGAACAGCCTATTTAGATACACTATATGATCTGGCAGATAAAGATAAGAGAGTATACGCACTGATATCCGACAATGGAGCGATTGTATATGATAAATATCGCAAGGATCTGGCGGCACAATATTTGAATCTGGGAATATCCGAGGCGAATATGCTGGGAGTTGCGGCAGGAATGGCAAGCTGCGGGAAGATTCCGTTTGCATATACGATAGGTGCTTTTCTGGCATATCGGGCATTTGAATTTATACGAAATGATATCTGCCTGCAGAAACAGAATGTTAAGATTGTCGGAACAGGTGTGGGGCAGGTATATAGCGCTCTCGGACCGACACACCATTCCACGGAGGATATGGGCGGATTAAGGGCTTTGCCGAATTTGACAATTATCAGTCCGGCCAGCCCGCTGGAAGTCAGAAAAGCAACAATTGCGGCATATGAGTATGAGGGGCCGGTTTATCTGCGTCTGGGAACCAATAAAGAAGCTGAAATATACGATGAAGATTATTCATTTAAAATCGGGAAAGGCGTTACAATCAGAGAAGGAGAAGATGTCACTTTAATCAGTACGGGAAGTATGGTAAAGGATATCCTGGAGGTGGCGGATTTATTGAAGAAAGATGGAGTACAGGCGAGAGTCATTAATATTCACACCATAAAGCCAATTGACAGAGAGATTATTCTGCAGGCAGTTGAAGAAACAGGTAGAATTGTTGTTGCGGAGGATCACAATATAATTGGCGGTCTTGGGAGTGCTGTAGCCGAGGTGATTGCTGAATCAGGACGAGGTGTGTGCTTTAAACGTTTCGGTTTGAATGATTTTTCAAAAGGGTATGGTACATATGCACAGGTAAAGGAAATGAACGGAATCGATGTTGGACGGATTTACCGGGAAGTGAAATTGCTATTATAGTTCGCTGGTTTAGGGGTGGTATATGAATCAATGATTCTTAAGAAAAAGAAAGGTATATTAGAAAATGAATGGATAAGGTTTATAGAACGAACAGCTTAAGTACGTAAAGGCAGAAAATAAAGAGCTGATATTACCATCATATCTGGTAGATGAAGTGGAATGAGTGGTTAAGGAAGATCATGGAAACGTATTTCCACCATGTATTTATGGTTTCTATGAACGATGAAGTGGTTCATACCGGTTTTGGTGCAATGGCTCACTATATTTTTGCAGCAGGGGTAGATAAGAGAGAATTATAAGAACAGAAAAAGGAAGGGTAGTGTAATGTTCATACCATATGGAAAGCATTGTATAGAGGATGATGATATTGAAGCAGTTGGCCGTGCGCTAAAAAGAGACTATATTGCAACCGGACCGGGAATAGCCGAATTTGAAGAGGCTTTTGCAAAATATGTCGGTTCAAAATATGCCGTGGCTTTATCCAGCGGTACGGCTGCGCTGCATGCCTGCTGTTTTGCCATAGATATTAAGCCAGGGGATGAGGTGATCACAACGCCGCTTACTTTTGCGGCATCTGCCAACTGCGTGCTTTATTGCGGCGGCACACCGGTTTTTGCCGATGTAGATCCTTATACATATAATATTTCACCGGAAGAAATTGAAAAACATATTACGGATAAAACAAGGGCAATCATTCCAGTGCATTTTACCGGACAGCCATGTGATATGGATCATATTCATGAAATTGCCAGAAAACATAATCTGTTTGTAATAGAAGACGCCGCTCACGCGACAGGAGCGGAATATAACGGAAGAAAGATCGGTTCCATATCAGATATGACTATTTTCAGTTTTCATCCAGTCAAGCATATGACAACCTGCGAAGGCGGAATGGTCACTACAAATAATGAGGAGCTATATAAAAAGATCAGAGCATTCAGGGCATATTGTATTACAAAAGACCCGGAATTGTTGGAGGATAAAGAAGACGGGCCATGGCATTATGAAATGCAGGGGCTGGGATATAATTACAGGATCTCGGATGTTATGTGTGCATTAGGGACTAGCCAGTTAAAGAAAATAGACAGGTTCGTGAATAGACGCAGGGAGGTTGCCGGACGATATAACGAAGAAATGAAGAATTTTGAACATATTGTGCTTCCATATCAGGCAGAGGGATGTAAAAGCAGCTGGCATTTATACACAATTCTTATAAAAGACGGCAAAAGAAGAGAAGCATATTTGAAACTTAAGGAAGCAGGAATCGGCGTAGACGTACATTATCTGCCGGTATATAAACATCCGTACTATCAAAAGCATGGCTATCGTGACGTAAAATGTCCCTGTGCGGAATTAATATATGACCAGATTTTAAGTATTCCTGTATTTTATAAGTTGACGGAAGAAGAGCAGACATATGTTATTCAAGCAGTCAGGGATTTAGCTGAGGGTAATTAAGAAAGGTAGTAAAATGTATTTCAAGGAACAGCTTTTGTACGATACTTTAAATCAGTATGAAAATATAATTATATACGGAACTGGAGACTATGCGCAGGAAATATATCCTCAATTAGAAAGACTTGGTTTGAAAGACAAAATATTGTGTTTTACACAGACTGAAAAATACCATGCTGATATGATGAATGGAATTCCTGTGATAAATATTCATACACTCGCATGCATAAAAACCGAAAGTGTTGTATTGATAGCTGTGGGTAAAAAATACGTAGATCAGATAAAGTATATATTACTGGAATATAATTACTTGAATATCGTTTCTTTAATTGATTATCAATTAAGTTATAGTTATACGGAGAAGGAGTTCTTTGCATTATCAATATTTGAAGATTATTGTGAGTTTATTGCTGATTGGTACGTAAAAACGCATATGGGTAATTCAGATAAGCAGATGGTATTGGGTAAACTTTTGAGTCGGGGAAGTAGTGCTGATTCAGGAGTGGATAGAAAGCTAATTGTTATGATATGCGGAACATTATCAGGAAGAACAATTAAGTTTGTAGAAGCATTTAAGGAAAACGGATTTAGAGTTGTATTACTTAAGTATTTTAAATGTGCTAATCCTTGGAGCATTGAAAGGTTAGAATGTGCGGATATTCAAATAGATAATTGCTGCTGCATTGAAGAAATGTTATATCATGCGCTGAAATATCGCCCGCTTGTCTATTTTTTCGAACCATTTTGGGGTGATTGCAGGTGGGCTGAAATAATGATAAGATGCAAGCGTAATTTTGGGAAAATAGTCCTTGCGTTATATGATATTATGAATTTTGGATATGTAGGGCAGAGTGAAGAGATTTTGTCAACAGAAAAATATGCATTGGAACATGCGGATGGTATATTATGGAGATGGTTTTTTAAAGAATATTTAGAAAAAAAAGGATTTCAATACCAGGGGAAATCGTTACAATTTATAGATTATTGCAAGGATAGTAAAAGCGTCATTATTCCGCGTAGAAAAGAGAACTTACTTGTAAAATTATGTTTCGTTGTAGGACATGGGGATGAAATCGTTGAGGACAGAACAAATGATATAGATTGTATGGATTGGGCAAGACTTTCGGAGATGCTTGCCAGTATAGGAAATAGGACAGACTGTGTCTTTCATTTTTATACAGGAAATTTGTGTGAAAGGAATATAGGACGCTGTGAAGAATATAAAAAATTGTATAAAAATTTTGATTATTTTTTAAATACGGAGTATGATGAGTTACTAAAAAGAATGAAAGAATATGATTTTGGCTGTGATTTGTTTACGGATAAGAAGATGCCAGAAGAAAATGCTATGATAGGTGATTATTATGGAGCTAATATTATATACGGGGTAAGAAATTCATATGCGGATTTTTTGGAAGCAGGATTGCCGATTATTACAACGAATACACCGAAGCTATGGGAGTATTTGGCGAAATATGATATTGTAATTAAAATGAATCTTTCTAATTTAGATATAGAATACTTGAAAAATCATAAAAACTATTATTGGAATCAAGTCGAGATGGCAAAAAAAGAGTTAAACATGGGTTATCAAATGCCAAGATTAATACAGTTTTTTAATGAGGTATAACAATGCAGAACATGAAATTTCCCTGGAGTGACAACTGGTGGATAGAAGATAATAAAGCGTGGTTTTGTGCAGGGGAGATTGGTGCTTTATTTTGTGTTGATATGGAAAGCGAAGAGTGTAAGCTAATAGCACGCATACCAGAATGTAATATTTATCATTTTCGGCAAAACTCATATTGTATAAAATATGAAAATGCGATATTTTGCTTTCCCAGTATGGGAGATTGTGTCTGGTATTATAATATTAAGACTACACAATGGAATAAATTGGTTATAGGAAATACATGCCAATTATTTTTATGTATAGAATCGTATAAAAATGGTGATCTGCAAATTTGTTTTTGGGACATAGAAAGTAAATTATATGTGGTTGATCTTGAGAAAAAAATATTAAAAAGAAAGTATCAAACATTGAACGAAGCAAAAGCGGAGATTGGTGAGTATGTTTTGAGACGCAATAAGTTTTATGGAGTATATTCTAACAAGGTTGTTACTGTGGACCTGAATCAACATGATATACGCACAATTGTGATATCAGATGTAAAAGCAGATTTATATACGATATGCTTTGATGGAACAAATTTTTGGTTGAGCGGTTTTGGTAAGGAAATTTATGTGTGGAATTCGGAGCGGGGTATCATAAAGGTGATTAATGATTTTCCCAAAGAGTTTGGTCTTAATGATTTTACAGAGGATCAAGTCCTTTTAGCAGACACAGATTCTTTTTTTTCTGATGACAGTCCATTTTTTTTAACATCTTTTTTATTGGGGAAGTATATATGGTATATCCCTTTTCAGGCAAATGAGATTATATATATAAATAAAGAAACGTATGGTGTTTTAGCATTATCCATTCCGGATGAATTGGAAACGCGGGAGAGCCTGATGCAAAACTATATGGGCAGCAAATTTTTGATGCAGTATATCCGTGATGACAGATATATTGGAATGTACTCCTTTAAAAATCACCGTGTTTTTGAAATTGATTCAGTAGAGTTAACCGTTACATATAGAGATTATAAATTGGATCATAAGTCTGTTTTAATGATAGAAAAAGAAGCAGCAGGATACCATAATGGAAAGGTATTGAATGAAAGAAGAGAAAAAGACAGGAAGCTTTTTTCGAGGTTACTGGAAGAAAAAAATGAAAACAGTTTAGACAAGTATGTACATACAGGGGAACTGATTTATCATACGCTGCATAAATAATGATGTGAATAGATTGAGTAAGAATGGAGCTTATTATGTGTGGTATAGCGGGTATCATAAAAAAGAAAAATGCTTATATAAATCGAGACGAAATTCAGAAGATGACTGATACCATGATACACAGAGGGCCGGATGCCGAAGGAATCTATATAGATGGTAATGTGGGATTGGGGCATCGCAGATTATCCATAGTTGATTTGTCAGAAAGCGGTAATCAGCCAATGAGCAGCTATGATGAAAAGTATGTGCTTGTATTTAATGGTGAAATATATAATTATATAGAATTAAGAGAAGAATTAAAGAAAAAGAACGCAATTTTTTATACAGAAACAGATACGGAAGTTATTCTGGAAGCATACCGGTACTGGGGAATAAACTGCACGAAGCGCTTTAACGGTATGTGGAGCTTCGCGCTATATGACAAAGAAAAGAAACAAGTGATTTTGTCGCGTGATCGTTTTGGAGTAAAGCCGCTATATGTGTATGAGTCAGAAGATGAATTTATTTTTGCATCGGAGATAAAGTGTATAACGGCAATCAGACCGGAACAGAAAAAAGTTGATATTGTGCAGGTCGCAAGATATTTGTCTTACTATCAGGAAGACATTGATGAACACACATTTTACCAGAACATTCATAATTTCCCGCGAAGTTGTAGTATGCAGTATGATTTAAATACAAATATATCAAATTGCCAAAGATATTGGGAAATTAATGTACGTAAATTGAAAAGAAAATGGAAATGTGATGATCCATATCGAAAATTCAGGGAATTATTGGAAGATTCCATCAGAATACGCCTGCGGGCTGATGTTGGAATAGGAGCGTGCTTATCCGGTGGTCTGGACTCCAGTACAATAGTTGGAATTACATCTAAAAAATTTCAAAGAAAAATACATACATTTTCATCTGTTTATGAGGAAAAAAGCTGTAATGAAAAAGAATACATTGATTGTATGAATCAATATGCAGGTACAATCGCCCACCATATCTATCCGGATCATTCTGAGGAAATTATACAGGATATGAAGCAAATGCTATGGTATCATGACGGACCGTATGAAACGGCAAGTCCATATAGCGGATATTGTGTATATAAAGGCGTTGGAAAATATGCAAAAGTTATGCTGGACGGGCAGGGCGCTGATGAATTACTGGGGGGATATGAATTTTTCTATAATGCAAAATTAAAGGAATTGTTACGGCAAAATACCCTGATATCGCGAATAAAAGCAGTTATGTTGATATTTGGGTTTCAGAATATGCAAATGGAGCAGGAAATTGTATTGCCTGATAAATTGATATTAAAGGCGTTAGGTACGGCCGGGTATCAGATATATAAAAAGCATATAAAGAAAAAGGATCCATTTTCTTTATGGAATACTAAGATTAAATATCGAAAAGAATTTTCAGGTATAGATTTAGAAGTGGTACCGTGGAAGAACCGGACAATTACCAATGAACTGGATCAGGTACTCAATCAACATTTGCAGTATTTTACATTGCCGAATATCCTGCATGATGTGGATAGAAGCAGCATGGCAAGGTCTTTGGAAGTGCGATTACCTTTTCTGGATTACAGACTGGTCGAGTTTTCATATACGATATCGGACGAAGACAAAATACGCGGGACATGGACGAAGTATATTATGCGGAAAAGCTGTAAACAGTATCTTCCTGAAAAAATCTGTAACAGAAAAAATAAATTAGGCCTGCCAGCACCGTTTGATAAATGGATAAGAGATGAACGTTTTAAAGATGTGATAAAAGGGTACTTGGATGCATTTAAGAACCGGAACATAGTGGATGGACATTCTTTGGAGCGATGCTATAAAGAGCATATATCAGGTAAAGAAGACTGGAAGGACCAGCTTTTTAGATTTATGATGTTAGAAATGTGGCTTCAGAGCGAAATAGATACACCGGAAAAAAAGTGGGTGTATCAAGCTGTATAATTACGGGTTAAAATATAGTAAACAGGAGAAATTAAACTATGCAGGTGAAAATTTCGGTGGTTATTCCGGCTTATAACCGGGAAAAGTATATAGAGCGGTGTGTACGGTCTATTATGGAACAGACAATGCCGCCATTTGAAATTATTGTAGTGGATGACGGATCCACAGATAGAACTGTTGAAGTGTTGGAGAACATCAAATGTGAGTATTTAAAAATTATCAGACAGAATCACAAAGGGGCACAAGCGGCGAGAAACCTGGGTATTTTAAATGCAAACGGGGAATATATAGCTTTTTTGGATTCCGATGATGAATGGCTTCCGCAAATGTTGGAGCGGAACATCGAGTATATTTTGAAAGAAAAGAAAGAATGTGCATTGTACACAAATTGCTATAGATGCAAAAATAATAGAAAAGTTTTTTGGGATCTGCCGGGAGAAACAGGTAATTTATATAATTTTCTGCTTTTGAGACAAGGCCCGATGTTTCCAGGAATGCTTGCTCCAAGAAAAATGCTGATTAAAATAGGATTATTAGATGAAAGTGTAGTCAGTTATCAGGAGTGGGACACGTCAATACGTTTGGCAAAAGAGGTTAAATTTATACATATTAAGGAACCGTTATTTCTTTATCATCTTCATAGCGACCAAACGATTTCAAAAGATTGGAAGAAAGTAGTCCGAGGGTATGCTTATGTTGTAAAGAAGCATCGGCAGGACATTATTAGAAAACACGGGTACGAAGGATTAAGAGTTCACTATAAGTTTTTAGTGCAGGAGTGTAAATTGCATAAAGATAATTTACTTTTCTTTTTTCTGCTTCAATATTTTATGACTGATATTTTATCTAAGGTAAGTAAGCTGGGAGACCGGTCCTGGATGATCAAGAAAAAGAAAGGTCAATATTAAATAATGGAATTGATAAAAAAAAATGACAGGCAGTTAGCGATTATCATTCGTAATAACTATGCCTGTGATGGCGTAGATTTTATTACCCCGCATGAGTATTCTCAGCAGGTTGCCTATATGCACCATCAAACAGGAAAAGTGATTGACGCGCACGTACACAACCCTGTACATAGAAGTATCGTGATGACACAGGAAGTTCTCTTTATCAAAAAGGGGAAGCTCAGAGTAGATTTCTATGACGACAATGAGCAATATCTGGAGAGCAGAATACTTGAAGCCGGCGACGTCATCTTGCTTGTTTCCGGTGGACACGGGTTTACTGTGCTGGAAGAGGTAGAGATGATAGAAGTAAAACAGGGTCCCTATTCCGGAGATCAGGATAAAAGGAGATTTACCGGAATCGGGGACAATGATGTCGTCTATGGAGAATAATAATGGATTTCATACCCGTGAACGAACCGTTACTAAACGGCAATGAGAAAAAATATCTGTGCGAATGTATCGATACCGGCTGGATTTCTTCAGAAGGACCGTTTGTAAAGGCATTTGAAGAGAAAATGAGTAAAGCGGCGGGCAGGAAGTATGGCATTGCAGTCGCAAATGGAACTGCGGCATTGGAAGTGGCCGTACAGGCACTGGGTATAGGGGAAGGCGATGAGGTGATTATGCCCACCTTTACGATCATATCCTGTGCCATGGCAGTGACCAGAATGAAGGCTGTTCCAGTACTGGTAGACAGTGATCCGTTTACATGGAATATGAAAATCGAAGAAATCGAAGCAAAAATAACGGATAAGACCAGAGCCATAATGGTTGTTCATTTATATGGCCTGCCGGTGGAGATGGATCCTGTTCTCGCGCTGGCAAAGAAATATAATCTGAAAGTGATAGAAGATGCCGCAGAAATGCACGGTCAGACATATAAGGGGCGGCCCTGCGGAAGCTTTGGCGATATCAGTACGTTCAGTTTTTATCCGAATAAGCATATAACTACCGGAGAGGGCGGCATGGTGGTTACAGACGATGAAGAACTGGCAGAAAGATGCCGCCGTATCAGGAATCTGTGTTTCAGGCCGGATGAACGGTATGTGCATGATGAGATCAGCGATAATTACAGATTCACAAATCTGCAGGCGGCGGTCGGACTTGCTCAGTTGGAACGGCTGGAAGAATTTGTAGAGCGTAAAAGGGAGATGGGCAGATATTATACAGAGCACCTTCAGGGGATAGAAGGACTGCGTCTGCCGGTTGCCGGCACGGAATATGCAAACAATATTTACTGGGTGTACGGACTGGTATTAGACCAGAGCATACAGGCGGACAACAGAATGGTACAGAGCCTGCTGGCGGAGAAGGGTATCGGGTCAAGAACTTTTTTCTGGTGTATGCATGAACAGCCGGTATACCGAAATATAGGCCTGTTCCGGAACGAGAGGTATCCGGAGGCGGAAGATCTGGCCAGAAAGGGATTTTATATCCCAAGCGGATTAGCATTAACGCGAGAACAGATGGACAGAGTTATCGTTGCGATAAAAGAGTTAATGGCACAAATGAAGGATAGAGGGTGAGTTCCAGGTATATTTGCCTTTGAGGGTAAGAAAGCTCTTATCGGAAGATAGAGATGTGATGTTTTGAGGTGCACATTTATATACGGGAAAGGGAAATTTTTATAAATATGGAAGTATTCAAAGACTATGCCTACTATTATAATGCATTTTATCGGGAGAAGGATTATAAAGCGGAAGCTGAGCAGGCAGACTGCCTGCTAAAGAAGTATGGGGTAAATGTTTCCAGACTTATTAATTTCGGATGTGGGACAGGAAGACATGATATAGAGCTGACGAAAATGGGGTATCAATGCAGTGGCATTGATATCAGTCCGCTGATGATAGAGATTGCCAGGGAAAATGCCGGCAGGATAGGGGCGGAGATAGATTTCTCTGTAGCTGATATCCGCAATTTCAGACCGGAGATCCGGTATGATGCGGTCATATCTTTATTTCATGTTATGAGCTATCAGACGAAGAATCAGGACATTCTTAACGCCTTTCAATCAGCACGGAAGGCACTTGGGGAGGAAAAAGGAGGTTTGTTTATATTTGATGTATGGTATGGTCCCGGCGTGCTGAGTGATAAGCCCTGTGTAAGAGTAAAAGAAATAGACGATGATAAGCATAAGCTGGTACGGATTGCAAGACCGGACATGCATGATAAAGAGAATGTGGTGGATGTCTGTTATGAGGTCTTTGTGATTGACCAGGAGAGCGGACAGACGAAGGTGATCAATGAAGTACATAATATGAGGTACTTTTTCAGACCAGAGTTGGAGTTTTTTTTGCAGGAGACAGGGTTCGAACTGCTTGACAATATAGATTGTGAGACGCTTGGTGAAACGGATTATGATTCCTGGACGAGTTATTTTATTGCGAGGGCGGTATAGTGCGGAGTACATTTATGAGAAAGAAAAAAGTGGCTGTTGTTCTGTCTGTGGAGCCGCAAAATGGTGGTGAGTTTCAGTATGCATTATTAATTATGCAATGTTTACAGAAGCTGTCAGGGAAGCAGTTTGAAGTCATTGGGATATGTATAAATAAATTTTGGCGTCGCTGGTGCAGACAGAATCATATTTCCTTTATTAAATGTGACTGGCCCAAGGCTTCTGAAAAAGTGTTAAAGCAGAATCTCAAGTTTCCTTTGTATTCCAGAATATATAATTCTTATATGACAGAATTAGGGAAAGTGATCAGAAAAGAGAAGATTGATGTATTATTTTTAACCGATCAGTTTAGATATGTTCCAAATCTGGCTGTAAAAGTCATTTCACCTGTACAGGATTTAATGCATCGTTATGAACCAGATTTTCCTGAAGTCAGTTGTTGCTTTGAAAGGCGGGAATTGTGTTTAAAAAGCCAGGCAAAATATGCAGATTATATTTTAACAGATTCTAAATTGGGTAAAAGGCAGTTTTATGAATCTTACTTAAAAAAGGCACCAAAAAGACCATGTATTGTCAGCTTACCATTTATTGTTCCTAGACATATTGATCAGATGCAGGAAGAGTATGTAGATGTACCTGATAAATACATATTTTATCCGGCGCAGTTTTGGAAACATAAAAATCATATAAATTTATTGAAAGCCATTCAAATTCTCACAACACGTATCACAGATATTCATCTGGTGCTGGTTGGCTCCGAAAAAAACTGCTATGAGGAGATTCAAACATATATTAAAAAAAATAACTTGGATAATTACGTGACTGTATTGGGTTTTGTCAGTAATGAGAGTATAACATACCTCTACAGACATGCAGTAGGGCTGGTTATGTCTTCATATTTTGGGCCAACGAACATTCCTCCATTGGAAGCGATGGCGTTGGGGTGTCCGGTTGCAGTATCTGATAAATATGCAATGCCTGAGCAGGTGGGAAAGGCAGGGTTGTTATTTTCTCCGGATTCACCCGAAGAGATTGCGGACTGTATAGAAAAGATGTGGACGAATGAGAAACTCAGAGCAAAAATGATAGCAGAAGGTTACAGACAAATTCATAAATGGACAGAAAAAGATTTTCGAAACAGAGTGCTAAAAGTAGTAGAGGGATGTATATAAAATAATGCGAGAAAATGATATTGTTATTGTAAGAATCTGGGAAGGACTTGGCAACCAGCTGTTTCAATATGCGTATGCCAGAGTACTGAAAGAAAATGGCCTGGATGTTAGATTGGATTTGAATAAATGCTATGATGATTTTTTTACGAAAGACCCAAGGCATGACATGCGTCAATGCGGCATTCAGAATTTCAATATATCCTTACCGGAAATCAATGTTGAAGAATATGGAAAATATCAGTTTATTAAGCGTGATAACGCCGTAAATAAAGCCGTATATAATGTGGCAAGACATGGATTGTGGAAATATAAGTTTTATGAGGAATCAGTAGATCAAAAGGGGCATGTACCACCTTATTCGGCGCGAATGGCCAATGTAAGAGGCAACTGTTATATAAAGGGCTGGTTTCAGGATGAGAGATATTTTAAACCGATAAGAAACAAACTGCTGGCAGAATTAACACCTAAAAAGAAAATACAAATATCAAAAGAGCTAAGACGGGCATTATCATATGAAAAAAGTGTATCCCTACATGTTCGCAGAGGAGATTATGTTAAAACAAATGCTGTATTAGATATAAAGTATTATAAGAAAGCAATTGTGCGTATGCAAAGATTGTATAAAGAACCATTATTTCTTATTTTTTCAGATGATTTAGATTGGGTCAAAAAAAATCTGGACATAGGGAATGATTGCATATATGTAAACGAGAATAAAAAGTTGCATGATTATGAAGAAGTGATAATTATGAGCAAATGCAAATCGAATATAATTGCGAATAGTACTTTCAGCTGGTGGGGGGCGTGGTTGAATCGTGATCCGGAAAAGATAATCATTGAACCTTAAACCAGTCGAAGTTAAGTTAAAGTATTTGGTGTTGATGATTGTTTATAGAGATAACGTAAATTATCGTTTGAAAAGGAAACGGATAATATGGTAGTGTTATTTGTAACGCCTTATTTACGAAAAGAAGGAGAAGTTCCCAAGGGCGGCGGATTAGAAGCTTATTTGTTCAGGGTTGCAGGTGCATTAAAGAGAATGGGACATGAACCGATTATTCTTTCGCTTGGGAAAGAGAATTTTCATTATATGGAAGATGGAATTGAGATTTATCAAATTCCTTATGTGGGAAACCCAGCAAAGGGAAAAATCTCGAGGTTCATATGTGGAAGAATATATAGAAGTCTGACTATTAATACAAAGGTAAAAGAATTGACAAGCAGAAGAAAAATAGATGTGATTCAGTATCCTTCAGTATACGGGCTCTCTTTCTGTTATCATGGACATACGCCTGCCATTATGAGATTATCAAGTTATTTTAAGGCATACTATAAAGACGATGAAGATGTTAGTAAGATAGAGTTATATATAGGAGCTTTATTTGAACGGATTGCAGCAAAGCGATGCAATGCCGTATTTGCTCCGAGTCAGGTTATGGCGGATGCTTTTTCGAAAGATATTCATAGAGTTGTATCGGTAATAGAAACGCCTTTTTGGAATGACAGTGAAGAATGTGATGACACAATTTATGGAGAAAAACTCTTTGATAAAAAATATTTTTTGTTTTTTGGAAGGCTTCATTTTGAAAAAGGAATATTAGTCATTGCAGAAATATTAGAAAAATTTTTGGCTCAGAATCTGGATTACTATTTTGTGTGTTGTGGGGATAGTGGTTTGATTAAGGGTAAAAACTCAATACATATTTTACAAAAAGCGGCAGGAAAATATAAAGATAGATTTATTTATATGAAGCCAATGGCTCATGAAAGTTTATATCCTATCATTATGCATGCGGATTTTGTGATTTGTCCATCTATTATGGAAAACTTTTCTAATTCATGTATAGAGGCCATGTATTTTAAACGGGTTGTGATCGGGACTGAGGGGACAAGTTTTGAACAGCTGATTGATGATGGAAGAAATGGCTTATTGTGTGTGCCGGGAGATGCGGAAAGCCTGCTGGATAAGATGAATATGGCGGCATCTATGGATCAAAAACAGAAAGAAGATATAGAACGAAGGGCAAGAAAACGCATTGAAAAACTTGCACCGGAGTATACTGTAACGAGACTTCTTCATTTTTATAAAAGTGTGATTGAGTGTGCAAAAAGATAAGCTTGTGACAAAGAAATGATATTTAAAACTTTCAAATAAAAGGTTTAAATTTGGTGATGATATGTGTGGCATTTTGGGAGGAAATAATTCTGATTGGGATTATCAAAAGGGAATCGAATGCATGAGACATAGAGGGCCGGACGGAATACGGGTCAGGCTCATGCCGGGTTTTACGTTTGCATTTGCCAGGCTGGCTATTATGGATTTATCAGAACATGGTATGCAGCCCATGTTTTCTTATGATAATCAGGTTGGAATTGTATTTAATGGTGAGATATACGGGTATCAGAAACTGAAGAAGATGTTGATGAAGAAAGGTTATCAATTTCACTCTTCATCGGATACGGAAGTGATCCTGAATGCCTATTTGGAATGGGGAGAAAAGTTTGTTACCAAAATAGATGGTATGTTTGCCATTGCTATTTATGATACGCGGGATATGACAGTTAAACTTTTTAGAGACAGGATTGGGATTAAGCCGTTGTATTATTATTATAACGGTTCTGATTTTGGTTTTGCCTCAGAATTGAAGGGAATTGTAAATATGTGCAATACGGTGTCGTTTGAAATTGATAACACTGCAGTTTATGATTATTTGCACATTTCATACATTCCTGAACCTAAGTCATTTTATAAAAATGTTTATAGATTGATGCCAGGACACCGTATGGTATTTGATATTCCGAACAGGCGTATTACGGAGAATTCCTCTTATTGGAAATTAAAAGTAAACAGTAGACAGGGAACGCAAAGAAAACAAAATGATTTAATAGAAGAGTTACGGTATTTAGTGAAGGAATCTATTGAGGAGCAAATGATTGCAGATGTGCCGGTGGGGACATTTCTAAGCGGAGGAGTGGATTCAAGTATTGTAACATATGAAGCTCATAGAGCGAATTCAAATGTGGAGACGTTTTCTATGGATTTTACTGACAGTAATTACAGTGAATTTCACTATGCGGCAGAATTAGCCGAACGATATCATATGCACATGAATTCACGAATATTTACCCGCAGTGATTTTCGACAGTACTATAATCGAATGAAGGAATGGTATGATGAGCCATTTGCAGATACATCGGCATTTCCCACATATTTAGTATCTGAGATGGCAAGAAAGAAAGTAACGGTAGTTCTTACCGGTGACGGTGGGGATGAAGTATTTGGAGGATATAGGCAATATAAGTTGATGTGGCAGAAACAGAAAGAAAACGGGCCGGATATTCCGCTTATTTCTGTAATATATAATAATGTGAAAAAAAATAGGAGTAAAGATTATTTTTGGCTTGATGCACTTACTTTCATATCCGGTTTGTATGGCTGGAGGCCGAATATGAATGATAAAGAGTTTCGTAAACAGTTGAAAATAGACAAGCAGTATGATATACGGGATTTTATGCGGCGGTATTATATTAAAGATTTACCACCTATAACCCGTATGCAGTATCTGGATTTGAAAACATATCTTCCAGGAGATATTCTGACGAAAGTTGACAGAGCAAGTATGGCTGTGTCATTGGAGACCAGAGTACCTTTGCTTTCGAAAAAACTGGTGGAGTTTTCCTTTTCTTTATCGGAAGAAGACAGATGCCCGAATGGGGAACTGAAAGGATTGCTGAAGAAGGCATATGAAGATGAAATAGGCAAAAATATTTTGTATCGGCAAAAGATGGGATTTAGTATACCCAGAACATATTTCAATAACCGAAAATCTCCACAGGAACATATATTAAAAGATATATGGAAATATCGGATATAAAAAAGAATGTTTGTCAGCTTAACGGGTAGAAAGAGAAAATAAAATGGTAATCTTATTTGTATCCCCTAATTATGAGCAAAAAGGAGAACTGCCTAAGGGCGGTGTCAGTATGTATATGCGTAGAGTTGCCGGGGCATTAAAGGAACTTGGACATACTCCAATTATTCTGTCAAGCGGAACAAAGGATATGCACTATCGCGAAAATGATATAGAAGTTTTTTTTGTGCGTCGCCCACGCTCAAATTTGAAAACGGGTAAATTCAAATTTGTAGAAAATATTATCTTTGACAGCATTGCTGTAAATAAAAAAATTGTCGAACTTATACGTACAAGGCATATAGATCTGATTCAGTTTTCATCCATACAGAGCTGGCCTGTTTGCTATTTTGAAAAAGCCCCTGCTATCATGAGAATATCCAGCTATGATAAATTATATTACAGGGATTTTCCTGATAAAATGATTGCAGATACTCGTTCATTTCTCCAACGCTATGCGGCAAAAAGGTGTACAGCGGTGTTTGCGCCAAGTATTGCGCATGCAGATGCGTTTGCAAATGATATTCATAGAAGAGTATCTGTTATTGAATCGCCATTTTGGAATGAATGCAATGAATATGATGATGCGGTGTATCAGAGAAAATTAGGTGGAAAAAAATATGTATTTTTCTTTGGGCGCTTAACGGTTACAAAGGGAGTTCTTGTGATTGCAGATATTTTAGAACAATTTTTGCAGTCAAATCCGGAATATTGTTTTGCTTGCTGTGGCATCGTACAAAGCGGATATAAAGAAAATCTGCTGCATGTTTTGAGAAGGAGTGCAGGAAAGTATCGGGATAGATTTATATATATGAATGCTCTTCCGCATAATTTATTATATCCTGTAATTCAGAAGGCAGATTATGTTATTTTTCCCTCGCTAAGTGAAAATTTTTCTAATGCATGTATGGAAGCCATGTATTTCGAAAGAGTAGTGATTGGCACTGACGGTGCAAGTTATGAACAACTGATAGACGACGGAAAAAGCGGTCTGTTATGTATTCCGGGAGATTCAAAGAGTCTGCTTGACAAAATGAATGAGGCGGCCGCAATGGATGACGCGCAAAAGGCTGAAATGGGAAAAAGGGCAAAGGAGCGGATTGACCGGCTTGCCCCGGAGATTACAATTCATAAATTAGTCAGGTACTATCAATATATTATTGACCATACCCGCTGACAGATGGATTCTTGTAAGAATACTCTCGATAGCTGATCTACTACGAAGGATTAGTTATCTTGAAAGAGTGATTCGCATAAAGAATCCGCCAGTCCCCATATTCTGCAGGAAGCGGATAATGACAATCCGTGATAAATGGGAAGCAGCACCTTCTCAAAAGTAGCAATGATAATATCACAACCGGAATTCAGATCATATTCTTCTACGGAACATACAGGGATTTCCATAATATGATCGGGATTATTACCTTTATCAGACACAAGGATACAGGATATTTTGTCTAAACTGCAGCCACATTCTATAAGAAATTGCAGAAAAGCATGGCATACTCTTCCGGCGCCGTACAGAACAACTTCGCCTGAAGCTGTATAAAGATCCATAAGGCCGGTTTTCTCTTTAATCAGATATCTATGTGGAAATTTTATTCCAAGCAGTTCATATACAGGGGCGGAAGCGGAGGCAGAAAGAATGCTCCCGTCCAGTTCATTCCAGATGATGTTTTTCAGAAAAGGCATCAATAGATCCTTGACTTCCTCCCGCTGTGCTATATTTAGTTTTGCATATCCTCCGGCCAGACTGTTGAATTCATATGCAAGCACCTTTTTCCTCAGGCCATGAGGCATATCTGCTACCATGTTATTTATAAGTTGATAGGATTTGATCAGACATATGAAATTATCGTTCCGGATACCCATTAAGGATTCCTTGTTATTGACCTGGTAACATACCATAAAACAATTACAAATAACGATTCTGCGTGTGTGCATGATGACATTCATATAAAAGGAACGGTCATTTACACATTTAAGAGAATTAAATGTTATATTGTGCTCTGCAAGATAACTTCTTTTTATAAAGCTGGTCCAGGGTGCCCTTGCCGTTTTCAGAAGAACATCCAGGTGGTCGCTCAGAGAACCTGTTTTTTCGTAAATACTTCCAGGAAAATCGGACATGGAGAAATAGTTTCTGTCGGTGAAAGTACCAGACTGCATGTCAAAAGTTCTGCTTCTTGTTTTAACATAGTCTGCCGAGTGAGTTATGGCTGTCTCATAAACCTTCATATAAGAGCCGGGCAGGACATAATCGTCCGCATCCATGAAATGAATGTATTCCCCTTTGGCAATTTTCAGCCCGTAATTACGCGCTGCTCCGGCATAGCAGTTTTGCTGTGTCAATACATGAATATTGTCATGTGCACTTTCATAACGCCTTAAAATTGCCAGGGAACCGTCTGTGGAGCCATCATCCACACAGATAATCTCCTGAGGTTCAATATCCTGATTCAGAATGCTGTCCAGACAGCGGCTTATATATTTTTCCGCGTTATATACAGGAATGATCGTGCTTATCTTCATCTCAGTGTCTCCATGTTAATAAATGATAATTCAAGATCGCGAAGCGAATCTTGTAAAGTAAATTTGCGCAGCAAATTTACTTTTCTTCAAAGAAGACCGTATACCGGTTCCCCAATGCATTGCAACTTTTTTGATATGATGCGTATTCCTGCTCAAGAAAGTTCAGAATACTGTCTTTATCAATGGGAATACCGTCGCTGTGTGACTGAAATTTTCTCGGGTTATTCGGATTTACATAGGTAATGTTATATTTTTCTGGGTTGATGTACATATCCGTGTTACGTTCCAAGCGAAATGCGCCGACCGAAAAGGCATCTATATATTTTTTCATTTGCTGAACATCTTTTAAATCCTGCTCGGCTTCTTCCAATGTTTCGGAGGGCAGATTGCACAATAACCAGGCATAAGTTTTTATGCCGCATTTATGAAATAATTCCAGGCAGTATTTTGATGTGTCAGCGGTAATCCCTTTTTTGATAAAACTCAATAACCTCTGGTTAAAGCTTTCCACACCAAACATCACCATTCTACATCCGTTGGCGTAAGCCTTTCTTAACAGTTCTTCATCATATTGACGGCTGACTCTGGAATAGTAAAACCATTTCATGCCTTTGAATTCTTTATGCTTATCCATTTCTTCGATCATATTCCTGAAGCAGTCCGAACGGATGGCTTCGTCGACGAACTGGAAACATTTACAGTTATATTTTTGGGATAAGTTTAACAGATCATTTATAACTTGATCCATTTGCTTGGAGCGGTAATTATGTCTGTATTTTTCATCATGATTGCAAAAGGCACAATAGCCGTAGTGACAGCCTCTGGAAGTTTGATACGGCAGAATTAATTCAGGTGCAAGATACAAATCCAGATCCAGTCCGTCATAGTCCGGAGCAGGAAGCTGAGTCACGTCTTCAACAATTTGATCTGAATAACGGATTTCCTGATCGGTATCTATAAACATTAAATTGGGAACCGTATCCAGGGCAGTTTCATGATTAAAAAAGCGCATAAGATTAACCAGGGCAGTTTCGCCTTCACCGATCATGATATAATCGAAATATTTTTTGATATCTGTTTTGCGGGGATAATTACTGTTGGCAAATAAATCGGCGCAGCTTCCACCCAGGATAATTTTTGCATCCGGGCGGCACTTTCTCACTAATTCGGCCAGAATACAACCGGGAATAAACTGGCATGTACTGGTAATTGAAATGCCGACAACCTTTGGAATATTTACAAATATTTCCTTAAGATCTCCGGTGCACAGAGTCTCAAGCATATTTCGTGAGTGCCATTGGTCAATTGTGTCTGTCAGATTTTCGCAGATGTCAAAATCAATATCTGTCAAATCAAAAGCATAAATTCTGGAATAGAATGCTTCCAAGACTCTTTTTTGCACGGCATTTAATTCAAAGTACCTGTTTTTAACACGGAATATGTCAAAGGATTCGCCCTGAAAAAACCACATATCATTCTTAAATTCATCATAGGAACTATATGTGTTGTTTTCATATTCTTTAAATATTTTTTCATAAAATGATTTTGTCAGGCACTGCTCGGCGGCTTCTTTCCACCTTTCATGTATCAGATGGTGAATGCAGTAAATTCCTATATCATACTGGTCTACGGAATATCCGTTTCGCCTTAATTCAGCAGTAAGACAGGGTATTGCGCTGAAAGGTGAACGAAAGTCCCAATAAGGAGGAGATAAAAACAGGATATCCTTTTCCGGTTTTTTGGGCATGGTTCTCGAATAATCATAGATATTTTTCTTTAACACGGGTGCTTTCAACCGATTTAGATCTTCGTTTAGCAAAGTTTCGAAAGTGTCCTTTAACAGTACAAAGTTATTTATATTTTGCTGCTGAAGAGAGGACACAATTTCTTTTTTGAATGGACCGAGAACAGCGATAAGAATGGGGGTCTCATGGGATATTGCAGTTTGATCGAATTCCATAGTATCTATGTCATAAAGTTGTTTGAAGTTCTGACTCATTTCAGTAAGCAAAATATTTTGAATGGTGTCATGCAGATTCATATAAAGTATTTTTTCTATTAGTTTGGCGCATATTTTACCGGCACCGTATAGATATATTTTATTTTGTTTTATGATCCACTGCTCAAGTTCCTGTATATTGTTAAGTTCTGTCATATGATTTTATCTCCTTGGATTTATTAGCTTTGTTTTGAATTAAAAAATAAGCAAAAATAATTACTTGCTATTTTAATACAAAAAGAAATTAGTTTCAATATGTTTACGCACACGAGGATTAAGTGATAAAATACTATTATGTTATTTTCAAGTGCGGAGAGCAGTAATGAATATTCTGATTTTTAAGACGGTAAATGAAGAGCGGACAAAAAAGTTGCTTGGTAGTATTGACCTGCGGACCAATCATGTATATATGGTTTTGCCAGAAAGTGAAGTTAGCATCTACAATGGGCATGAATTAAATATTTATTGTATAGGAACAGGTGAAAAATATATAAAGTATGAAACGGTTAAGAAGGAAAACCGGATACCGAAGCTTATGTTTCATGAAGTGTGGGTGCCATCGCCGGATTTTGGCAATATATATACTTACTGGGAGGTATATACTGTTATTTCCGAATTAAAATGTCGAAAGATATACTACAAAGTGATAGATGAAGGCGGGATTCGAACCTGTGATTTGAGAAAGGAACCTGTTTTTTCATACGCGCATGCTTTACTGGTGGAAGCAGTTAGAATGTATATGAGTTTGTGCCACAGGATTGAAAAGAAAATAGAAGGACATAAGTAGGAACGTTATGTGTGGAATCGCAGCAATCATAAACAAACAAAATACCAGAGTGGATCAGGATGAGATTCAGAGGATGAATGATGTAATGGCGCATCGCGGACCGGATGCAGATGGTATTTATATGGATCAGAACATCGGCCTGGGGCATCGAAGACTTTCAATTGTAGATTTGTCAGACGACGGCAGACAGCCTATGTTTAGTTATGATAAAAGGTTTGTTTTGATTTTTAACGGTGAAATTTATAATTATATAGAATTGAAAGAAGAACTGCAAAAAGAGAGTGCGGTATTCCAAACGGAAACCGATACAGAAGTAATTCTGGAAGCATATCGGTATTGGGGAGAAAAATGTGCGACACGATTTAACGGCATGTGGAGCATTGTCCTGTATGATTCTGCTGAGAAACAGGTTTTTGTCTCGCGGGACCGCTTCGGTGTGAAACCTTTATATATATTCGAATCGGAGAAAGAGATCATATTTGCTTCGGAGATCAAATGCATCACAGCTATCAGACCGGAAGAGAAGATGGCAGATCTTACGCAAATGGCGCGCTACTTGTCCGGGATACAGGAAGACACGGATGAACATACTTTTTACAAAAATATTCATAATTTTCCGAAGAGCAGCAATATGATCTATGATATGCAGACGAAGGTAAAAGAGTATCGGAAATACTGGGAAATTGATGTTGCAGCGTTTAAAAATAAATGGCAGTACAGGAATCCTTACAGAAAATTTCGGGAACTTCTGGAAGATTCTGTCAAAATTAGACTGCGTGCGGATGTGGCAGTTGGAGCGAGCCTGTCAGGCGGGTTGGATTCCAGCACGATTGTGGGTATCATGAGTAAAAAATTCCACACAAAAGTTCATACTTTTTCTTCTGTTTATCAGGAAAAGAACTGTAATGAGAAAGAATTCATAGATTGTATGAATGAATCTGCAAATACAATACCACATTACATATATCCAGACACATCACCGGACATCTTACAGGACCTGAAGGATTTAATCTATTATCATGATGGTCCCTGTTTTACTGCGAGTCCTTATAGCGGTTATTGTGTATACCGTGGTGTGGGGACGCAGGTTCGGGTTCTTCTGGACGGTCAGGGGGCGGATGAGTTGTTTGGAGGGTATCTGAGATTTTATAATGAAAAGCTTAAAGAACTTCTCTGGCAGAATACCTTTTTTTCCAGATTGAAAGCCATAAGCCAAGTACTGACAGTCCAAAATGAATGGCCGGCATATCGGCTGAGTAATGGGCTGCTATTAAAAATTTTAGGGGCAGAGGGATACAGAGAATTAGTGAAAGAAAGGGAGACTGATTCCGGGGATAAGGTGTCGGGTGCGAAGATAATATATGTAAAGGAATTCCAGAAAATCGATCGGGAAAATAAATTGCAAAAAAACAGTTCTATTGTCAGTGAACTGGATGGAGCTCTTTACTTGAGGCTTTGGTATGATATGCTGCCGCGGATTCTGCATGATGTGGATCGAAACAGCATGTCAAGGTCTCTGGAAGTAAGGCTTCCATTTCTGGACTACAGGCTGGTGGAATTTTCTTACACGCTTCCACATCAATTTAAAATGCGTGGAAAATGGACGAAATATATTCTTCGAAAAAGCTGCAGAAAATATCTGCCCGGGAAAATCTACCGCAGAACGAGTAAAATGGGGTTCCCAGCTCCTTTTGATAAGTGGCTGCGGGATGAACGTTTTAAGAATGAAATAAAGGCGTATATTGATGCATTTAAAGATAGAAACATAGCAGACAGCGATTCGCTGGAACAATGTTATGCCGAGCATATAAACGGAGACAGGAACCGGGCAGATGAACTGTTCCGCATTATGAGTCTGGAGATGTGGCTCCAAAGTGAAATGGACAGACCGGGAGAAAAGTGGAGGTTTGAAACCGCATAACCGTAGAATTATACAATTAAGAAAGACGGGCTGAATGCATATATCATAGGATTTAAAGTGCATAATCCCGAAAAAGACGTGCGCTATAAAATTAAAAAATAAAAAAGGAGAACAGAAAACATGAGAAAAGGAACCATTTCAGGATTATCTTTATTACTGGGAGCATCTACAGGGGCGGCAGCAGTCGGATTGCAGCAGAGAAAGAAGAAAGCGGCAACTGATGATTTGCTGAAGAAAATGGGGGAATTTTATAAGCTTCTGTTAAAATGGCTGGAAATTGAACAGAAAGGGCATTCTATTCGCTCTTACTTTACGCAGAATGGTTATAAGACAGTTGCCATTTACGGCATGAAAGAACTTGGAGAGAGGCTGTTTGATGAATTGAAGGATTCGGAGATCGAGGTAAAATATATTATTGATAAAAACGCCGATGCAATGTATGCGGAAGTGGATGTGGTCACACCGGATGAAGAGCTGGACGAGGTAGATGTTATTGTCGTGACGGCGGTGCATTATATGGATGAGATTGAAGAGATGCTGGAAGAAAAGGTGGAATATCCCATTGTGTCCCTTATGGATATTGTGAATGAAATATATGAAGATAGTATTTAAGTCTGTCAAAAATGAAAAGAACGCTCAATGGTTTGAATTATGTGGTTGGAGAGGGGTATGGTTAGAAATAAGGTAAAAATATCAATAATTATGCCCATGTTTAATGCATCGAAATATCTGGAAGAATGTCTGCAGAGTGTCCTGGGTCAGACCTTTACGGATTTTGAGTTGATATGTATCAATGATGCGTCCGACGACTCAACCGAACGGATTGTACTGGATTTTCAAAAAAAAGACGGTAGAATCAGACTGCTTTCCAATGCCTGCCGGTGTGGCGCCGCCTTTTCCAGAAACAAGGGGATGAAAGAGGCAGAGGGAAAGTATCTCGCTTTTCTGGACGGGGATGATATATTTGATGAAGAGATGCTGGAAAGGGCATATGACAAAATAGAGGCGAAGGAAGCTGATCTTGTTATATTTGATTTCAGACATGTTCCGTCGGAGAACATACATAGAAAGCTGCGGATATCACATGGCGGGGGATTTATTGATCGGTATTGCAAGGATTCCTTTACGGTTGCAGGCTGTGAACCTTATGAGCTGATTACCTGGGGATCTGCCCCCTGGAATAAACTTTACAGGCGGGCCTTTGTTGAGAGCAATCAGCTTGTGTTTCAGGATTTGCCATGCGCGAATGACAGTTGTTTTGTCAATATGGCATTGATGCTTGCGGGTAAATTGATTGTAGCCGAATCGGAAAAAGTAATGGTTTATGTCAGAGATCATTCTGAGGCTGGAAGAATTTCCCGTGACAGGGATCCCATGTGTACTTATAAGGCGTTGATGCAGCTGGGGAAGGAATTGATCAAACGGGGTAAATTCAGTGAGTTAGGTTCCTGTTTTTATCAGCGGGTATATTTTTCTTTGATGGATGCACTGCTTGCTGACCGGAAGGAGGCACGGGCGGAAAGTTTTTATCGTTTTCTGCAGGAGGAAGGCATACATAGGCTCTGCACGCTGGATCAGAAGGCTTATGCCGGAACGGAATCATATATACGAAAAGAACTGGAACAGTTTCTGGATAAAGACTTTGCATCAGGCTGGTACAGAGAAAAAAATATTCTGTCCGTATGTCTGGCGCAAAATGCGGGCAGGGTGAAGAAATTATTTGAGAACTGGCAAAAGGAAGGATATAAGGTCGCAATCTGGGGCGCCGGTGAAAATGGTGTGACTTTATTAAAATTTTGCATTGAATATGAACTGCCGATAGAAGCGGTTATAGATCAGTCGTCAGCCCGTCAGGGAAAAAGTCTGTGCGGTTACAGAATTTTCCCGGCGAAGGATGTGAAGGACAGGGTAGAGGTGATTATTGTTTCCGCGCGTTACATTTATGATGATGTCGTACAGGAGGCGGGAAGCGGAGGCAAAGTAATCATGGATATCAACCAGTTTTTTTGTATGTATTAAAAAATTTGGATAAAACAATACCGCATTTGTTAATGTAAATATTGGCTATAAGACAGATGTGTGGATAATCAGAAGCGGGCAGAGGGAATATCACGTGGAAATGTTAAAAATATCAGTAGTCATACCGGTATACAATGCGCAATTATATATAGAAAAATGCATGGAAAGTATTCAGCGTCAGACATTGAAAGACATGGAGATTTTATGCATTGACGATGGCTCCACTGATGATTCCTTAGCCGTTTTAAAAAGGCTGCAGGAAGCCGATTCAAGAATCCGTATTCTTGCCCAGAGCAATCAGGGGGCCGGAAAAGCAAGAAACCATGCGCTGCAGCAGGCACGGGGAGAGTTTGTCCTGTTTCTGGATGCGGATGATTATCTGCTGGATGCTTCGGCATTAGACCGGATGTATGATGCCTGTATTGAGCAGGGTGTTTCCATTTGCGGCGCATTTCGAAATTGTGACCGGGCGGGCCTTGTCACGCCAATGGGACTGCACAGGAAAGAATGCCTGGATGGCTGTGCAGGAAGGAAAATGTCATATCAGGACTATCAGTATGATTTTCATTACAGTACATATCTATACCGCCGTGAGATGCTGATGCAGCATCAGATCTTTTTTCCTGATTACAGGAGATTTCAGGATCCCCCGTTTCTGGTAAGGGCGATGATCACTGCAAAAGAATTCTATATCGTGCCGGTGGAGCTATATTGTTTCCGCTCCGGACATCAGGATTACACTCTCAGCTCCGGAAAAGTAAATGATATTGTCAGAGGAGTGACGGATATTCTGGAATTGTCCGCCAAAGAAGATTTGCGGCAGCTGCATTTACTGGAAGTCAGCAGATTGAATGAAGGATATTTCTGGCATATTGTCCGCTGTCTGCATACGGAAAATGCAGAACTGTTGTCATTGCTGGTGCGTGCCAACCAGGCGATACAGTGGGAGTGGGTGGAAGAGGTACATGGCGGAAGCGTCAGACTTTTGAAGACACTGAGATTTATCTTACATGCCGGGCAGGAAAAATATGATAACTATTGCGCTAATTTAGAAGTGAGAGGATATCAGGATATCCCGCCGGGATCTGTATTTCCCTTTCACAAAATTCCACCGCGCAGCAGAGTGGTACTGTATGCAGCGGGTGTTATGGGCTGGACATATTATGAGCAGATTAAGGATAACGGGGATTATGAATTAGCGGGCTGGGTGGACAGACAGTATGAAAAATTCACAGAGCAGAATCCGAAGATCAGCCCGGTGGAGAGTATAGTCTGTATTGACTTTGATTACATTGTGATTGCCGTTGAAGAGGAAAGGGTCGCGATGGAAATTATAGATATTTTAAAAGGCATTGGTATTTCTGCGGATAAAATAGTGTGGAGTTTGTCGTATGAATAAAATGGTTAAAATTGCGGTGATCGTACCGGTTTATAATGGCGGCAGATTTTTACCGGAGTTTCTGTCATGTCTTGGAAGACAGACCATGAAAGATTTTGAGGTTTATTTTACGGATGATGCTTCCACGGATCATACGGCTGTCCTGCTTCAGGAGACGGTAAGAGAAAATTCCGCATTTCACTATATGCGGAATGACAAAAGATGTGGCGCGGCGTTTTCCCGAAACAGGGGGATTGAAAGCAGCAGATCGGAATATGTGTTATGTCTGGATGCAGATGATCTGATTGCAGATGATTTGTTAGAACAGCTGGCTGAGGCGGCGGATCTGTTTCACGCAGATCTGGTTATGCTGGAAAGAGAAAACTTTACAGAAGCAGGACCGGCCGTAAGGGAGAAAAATTTTCTGCTTGATGACCGGGAATTATATGAGCGGGAAACTTTCAGAGTGACAGATCAGCCGGTAACTTTTTTACTCCGTTGTCAGAATGCCACATACGACAAAATGGTGTCGAGAAGTCTTTTGGACAGGTACCGGATCCGTTTTCAGGACCTGCCATCTTCGAACGATGTTTTTTATGCATTGTTTTCCTTTTTTTCGGCAGAGTGTATTGTACATACGCAGACCTCTGATACGCTTTATTACAGAAGAGTGCATTCGGAGCCGGACAGGATCAGCAATGACAGAGATCCTATGTGCGCATTTAAGGCTTTATATGCAGTGAAAGAGGCGTTACAGCAGTATCATATGTGGGAAGAAAACTGTGTTCATTTCTGGATTTTCGCGTTAGATTCGCTGGAGAAACAACTCTTTGTCTGCAAAAAGCCGGACAGACAGAGAGAAGTTTATCATTATTTGCAGACAGAAGGTCTGCAGCTGCTGGGGATACCGGATGATGTTAATTTCCTGCGGCTGCCGGAATGCTGCCGGAAACAGTTTGAACGTTTGCGCACGGTGCCTTATGAGGAAAAATGTTTTTGTGATTCCATGTCATTTCATGCTGTGTGTGAATGCAGGCAGCAAAAGATTGCAGATATTTTCACATATGCGGAACATGCGGGTTTGACGATTGGCTTCTGGGGCGCTGGCAGGATGACGGCAGGGTTTGTTACGACCGCGGAACAGTTGGGAAAGAAAATAGACTATCTCATTGACAATAATAAAGAAAAGCAAGGCAAGGTATTATTCGGGACGGAAGTTGTTCCTTTTCATGCAGTGTCGGACAAAGCAGGACTGGTTATTATATCAAATAAGGAATATTATTATGAAATTTTTCGGCAGATTAAGGAAATGAATCAGAATATTGGAGTGTTGTGCCTGCAGGAGTATTTATACTGCGGCAGTGGTTTAGAGGTATGCATCCGGTAAAATTTTGAAAAATAATATAAGTGATGCAAAAGGGGGATAAAAATGGAAAAGGTAATTATTTATGGTATGGGAATTAATGGCCAAAAATTGATGAACAGTGTTTTCAATATTGGAAAAAATTCGGAGATTGAAATATTGGCCTTAATGGATAAGGCAGAGATCAAAGCCAGTTTTCCCTATCCTGTGTTATGGTCTGTATTCTAATGGAGAAAATCAACAGAATAAAACAAAAAGTGAGAAGCATTCTCATGACGTACATGCCTGATAGAAAGGAAAGGGATGGATTTAAACATGCAGCTTAACGGCCTACGCAATCACTCATTCTGTATTTACGGTGCAGGAATCGTATCCGTCAGTGCATATATGGCAGTGAAAACATTATATCAAAACAAGCCCCTTTTCTTCCTGGTTACAGACCCGGAAGACGGTCAGACGGCTGCGGATCTGACACCGCAGGAGATAGACGGTATTGAGGTAAAATATCTGTCTCAATGGCAGCGTGAATTACAAAGCGGTATACACAGTCAGAGTGTTCCTGAATATTATCTGATTGCAACACCTGCGCTGCATCATGAGGCAATCCGGCATTCGCTGCATTTGACAGAGGGTGCTCAGATAGCAGATTCCCAGATGATCTTTTTGACCGGCGAACGGGAAAATGAGTTGATGGAGTTATACTACAGCCAGCTGCCGGATCACACTACGGTAAGAGATCTGTTGGAGAAGACGGCAGTACAGAGGAAGGATGCAAGTAACCTGCCGGTACAGGTTTTTCAGGCAAAATCCCACATGGATCACCCGCTGCAGAATGTGAATGATGTCCGTTCCATACAGGGACAGTCGTATCATGGGGCATATAGACAGCCGTCATATATACAACCTGTTCAGGCCGGTGCAGCGCTTACCAACAGAGTGATTGCCGGACTGCGGGATGATGAGGGGGATAATATTTCCCGTAAGAACTGTAATTACTGTGAGCTGACGGTCACGTACTATGCATGGAAACACTGCACAGCCGCTTACAAAGGAATCTGCCATTACAGGCGTATTTTTGACATTAGTGATACACAGATGAGGATGCTGCTGCAGAGAGAACAGGCGTGGGATGTGATTTTGCCTTACCCGTCCGTGCATGATCCGGATATTTCTACCCAGCATCTCCGTTATGTGAAGGAGGCGGACTGGCAGGGAATGCTGCAGGCCCTTTCGGAAACCGCGCCGGAATACTTGAGGGCATATGAGAAATATATTGCCAGGAATGGACGGTTTTTTTATAATTTTAATATGCTGATTGCAAAAGCGGAAGTATTCGATGATTATTGCGATTTCCTGTTCCGTGTACTGGAACGCACAGAGGAAATGGTGACACCGAAAGAGGCGGAGCGTGCGGACCGTTTTGCGGGATATCTGGGTGAGAATCTGACAACGCTGTATTTTTTGAAAAACCGGGACTGCTTGAAAATTGTAAATACAGGGAAGTTCTGGCTGACGTGAGAAAGATAAGCATCAGTATTTGAAAAAGTCTTGAAAGGAGGAGGCCAGACCAGTTGCCGCACTCATTCTAAGAGTTTAAGTAGCAAAATAGATAATTCCTTATTGGCTAAGGGATATTAACCATAAATACATTGTAGTAGAAGGGAAAAACACTATGTTACAGGCATACCGGGATGAACTGCAGATTATGCTCAAACAAAACCTGCCATGGAACCGATTGGCAGGAAAGACAGTTATGCTGTCTGGAGCCACGGGCATGATCGGAAAATGCATAGTCGATCTGCTGATGCAGTGCAATGAGCGGATTTTAGCGGATGATCCGGTCTGCATAACCGCTCTCAGCAGAAATGAAGAGAGTGCGCGGCAGAGATTGGGTGAGTACTGGAATGGGAAGAATTTCAGATATGCTGTCTGCGATGTTGTCCGGGAGCTTCCGGATCTGGGAGAGGCAGACTATGTGATTCATGCAGCAAGCAATACCCATCCGCTGCAGTATGCAAAAGATCCGGTGGGGACTATTACTGCAAATGTGATCGGCACAAAGAACCTGCTGGATTATGCCGTATCCCGCCGGGCGGAGCGGTTCTGTTTTGTATCATCGGTAGAGATATATGGAGAAAACCGCGGTGATGTGGAACGGTTTAAAGAAGTGGATCTGGGGTATTTGGACTGCAATACATTGCGGGCGGGGTATCCTGAGAGCAAACGGGTGGGAGAGGCGTTATGCAATGCTTATGCACAGGCTTACGGGATTGATTTTGTCATTCCGCGTCTGAGCAGAGTATATGGACCGACCATGCTTCACTCTGACTCCAAAGCAGTGGCGCAGTTTATCAAAAAAGCAGCGGCAGGAGAGGATATTATACTAAAAAGCGCCGGTACGCAGTGTTATTCATATACATATGCATTAGATGCAGCGATGGGAATCCTGACAGTTCTGCTAAAAGGAGAAAGCGGAGAAACATACAACATTTCGGATAAGCAGTCTGAAGTAACACTTCGGCAGATCACGGAGTGGCTGGCTGAGGACCAGAATGTGCAGGTTGTCTTTCACGTTCCGGAGGAGGCGGAGCAGGCAGGTTATTCCACAGCCACCAAGGCGCTTCTGGACACAGACAGGATAGAGGCGCTGGGATGGCGGCCTCAAACGCATATGAGGGACGGACTGCGAAAGACGGTACAGAGCCTGACGGATTGAATAAATTTACCGGGCTTGTTTTCTACTGGCCGCAACAGAGATGAAACAGGGATAGACAGAAAGACCACGACGAAAATAATTTTTGAAAGCCTGAACAGAATCATGCTATAATAATATACTGGATAAGAAATAATATTTTGTAATTACACCCCACAAGGAGGATCCACCCAATGAACCGTAAAAGAATATTAGTAACCGGAGGAGCAGGATTCATCGGCTCCCATCTCTGCGAGAGGCTTCTTATGGAGGGCAATGATGTCATCTGCATGGACAACCTTTTTACAGGACAGAAAGACAATATCAGGCATCTGATGAATGATCCTTACTTTGAGTTTATCCGGCATGATATTTTAGAGGATGTCTACGTGGAGTGTGATCAGATTTATAATCTTGCCTGTCCCGCCAGCCCGATTCACTATCAGTATGATCCGATTAAGACGGGGAAGACCAGTGTGATCGGGGCACTGCATACGCTTGGACTGGCGAAGCGCTGCCATGCCCGTATCCTGCAGGCGAGCACCAGCGAAGTGTACGGCGACCCGGAGATCCATCCGCAGCCGGAGACTTACCGTGGCTGCGTGAACCCCAACGGAATCCGTTCCTGCTATGACGAGGGAAAGCGTATGGCAGAAACGCTGTTTTTCGATTATCACAGACAGCATAAGGTTGACATTAAGGTGATCCGTATTTTTAACACATATGGACCCAGAATGAGATCTGACGACGGGCGTGTGGTTTCCAATTTTATTGTACAGGCATTAAAAAACGAGGATATCACGATTTACGGTGATGGTATGCAGACGCGCAGCTTCTGCTATGTGGACGACCTGGTTGACGGCATGATCCGTATGATGGAAAGCAGAGACGGCTTTACCGGCCCGGTGAATCTGGGTAATCCGGGTGAATTTACGATCCTGCGGCTGGCCCAGTTAGTCATTGAGATGACCGGATCCAAATCTAAGATCATATATATGCCGCTTCCGCAGGACGATCCGGTGCAGCGGAAGCCTGTGATCGAACTTGCGAAGAAGGAACTGGACTGGGAGCCGACAATTCAGCTGGAGGAAGGACTGGAAAAGACGATTCGCTATTTTAGAGAAGTGATTTTTGTGTAAGGCGGATTAATACTTTCTGAATAAGATATTATTTGGTATAATCGGCGCGGAAAATGCGCCGATTTACCTGAATTGCTGAAGTGATCGATAAAACGTTTGATAATATTTTAAAAATCTATTGCATTTCAACTGATTATTTGTTAAACTTTCAATACGAAAACAAATCTTGATTCTTAAACGTGCATATCCACATGTCATGAGGTCTGCAATATTTCATGGCTGTATCATTTGCACAATCGGGCGGTTCTGCCGAAGACTCACATTTGTTTGGCAGGATTGCTGCAATGAAAAGGACACAGATATAATTTATTCTTTAATACATATTGCAAAAGATTCCTGCATTTCAATTATACAGGAGGTTTGCAATGGAAGAGAAACTGATATTAGAAACCTATGAAGAAAAACGGAAAAGAGTACAGGAGTTTAACCTGACGAGCGATTTATTTGCAGGTAAGGTATTCGAGGATTTAACTGCCTGCCAGGAATTGTGCCGGATTTTGATGCAGGATTCTGGCATTCAGCTAAAGAGCGTGAAAACGCAATATGTCATTAGACACATGGAAAGCCATTCGGTGCAGCTTGATGTTCTGGCAGAAGACTGCAAGGGAGATATGATCAGCATCGAAATGCAGATGTACGGTGAACCTGCACCATTTAAAAGAGTTCGGTATTATGTTTCCTGTATTGATGTCAGCACGCTGGAAAAGGGAAAAGGATATGACGGACTGCCGGCTATAACGATGCTTTATATTACAAAGCGGGATTTTATTGGAGGATGTAAGGGATTATATCAAGTCGACAGGAAAGCAGGGAAAAGTAGAACGGTAGAAAACATGGATATGAATAATGGGATTTGCGAGAGATATTTTAACCTGGAATATTCGACAGCTGATCCGAAAATAGATGAATTGCTGAAATATTTAAAAGATTCGAATCCATTATATAAGACAAAAGCCTTTCCACGGATCGTAGAGAGGGTAAATTATTATAAGATTCAGAAAGAAGGAGTGGATACCATGTGTGAAATTGCGGATAGAATCAGAAATGAGGGAAAGACGGAAGGAAAAATAGAAAGTATCCTGATTTTGCTTGAACAGTTTGGAAAAGTTCCGGCAAGGATTGCAGAGCAAGTTGATCGGGAGACAAATCTGGATATTCTCAACCGCTGGCTCAAATGTGCGGCTGCCGCAGCCAGCATGGTGGAATTTGAGATGAAAATGTAGACAGGGAGTGAATGTGTGCGTATACATTTCCCTTAAATTGTATACGTTCCACCGCTCACAACTCATTGTAAACCATTTATCACAGTGCTATAATGTCCATCAATCAGTGTAGGAGGCGCTTGTACGATGGATAAGGAATTAAATACGAAAAAGAACGGTAATCAGGCGATGCTGAAGATATGCGGATTTATTGTGGATAAGAGAAATCTCTTTTTCCTCATCTTCGGTCTCCTGATTATTTTTTCTGCCATTTCAAGGAACTGGGTCCGGGTGGAAAATTCCATGGCCCATTATCTGCCGGGCACAACAGAGACGAAACAGGGGCTGGATCTGATGGCGGAGGAATTTATAACATACGGGACCTGCAGCGTGATGACTGCCAATGTTTCCTATGAACAGGCGGAGCGGATCTGCGGGCGGCTGGAACAGTCTCCGGGAGTTTTTTCTGTGGAGTTTGATGATACGGAGGACCACTATACGAACGGTTCCGCCTGTTATAATATAACGTTTGACTATGATGAGAACGACGATGCCTGTCTTGAGGCGCTGGATAAGGTGAAGGAAGTTCTGGACGGGTATGACTACTATCTCACCACGACTTTGGGAGATACGCAGTCGGAACTGATCGGGCAGGAAATGAATACAATCACAGTGCTGGTGGCGATCATCGTTGTGTCGGTGCTTTTGCTGACCACGCAGGCTTACGCGGAGATTCCGGTGCTGCTGATTACGTTTCTGTCAGCGGCTGTTTTGAATATGGGCACGAATTTTTTGCTTGGTACAATTTCTTTCGTGTCGGATTCTGTCACGATTGTGTTACAGCTTGCGTTATCGGTAGATTATGCAGTTATACTCTTGAACAGATATAAAGAGGAACATGTGTCGCTGGAAGCCAGGGAGGCTGTCATTGTTGCGCTCAGCAAGGCAATCCCGGAAATTGCCGGCAGTTCCCTGACAACTATCGGTGGTCTGATCGCCATGACTTTTATGCAGTATAAAATGGGGCCGGATATGGGCGTGGTACTGATCAAGGCGATTCTTTTAAGCCTGTGTGCGGTATTTCTGCTGATGCCGGGTGTGATTATGCTTTTTTCCGGTCTGATGGAAAAGACGAAGCATAAAAACTTTATCCCGGAGATTCCGATGGTAGGTAAATTTGCCTATGCATCCAGACATATCGTCGCGCCGCTCTTTCTTGTGGCTATCATGGCGACCTATATGGTTTCCAAAGGCTGCCCTTATGTGTTCGGCTACAGTACGGTGACGCCGCCGCTGCAAAACAGTGTGCAGAAGGCAGAGGAGATGCAGGAGACGAATTTCGGGGCTTCCAATATGGTGGCGCTGATCGTTCCGGCAGGCAGTTATGAGAGTGAAAAAGCTTTGCTGCGGGATCTGGATGCCTGTCCGGAGGTGGACTATACGATGGGGCTTGCCAATATCGAAGCCATGGACGGATATCATTTGACGGATAAGCTGACGCCCCGGCAGTTTTCGGAACTGATCGATCTGGACTATGAGGTGGCGGAACTGATTTATGCGGCTTATGCCGTAAACGATGAGGATTACGCAAAGGTAGTAAACGGCCTTTCGGATTATCAGGTGCCGTTGATCGACATGTTTATGTTTGTCTATGACGAGGTGGAGAACGGTTATGTGACGCTGGAAGAGGAATTGCAGGAGACGCTGGATGACGCCTACAGGCAGATGAATTTTGCGAAAAATCAGCTTCAAGGGGAAAATTACAGCCGTATGCTGGTATATCTTACACTGCCGGAAGAAAGTGAGGCGACTTTCGCTTTTCTGGATAAAATGCACGAGATCGCGGGCCGATATTATGACAGCGGAGTGCTTGTCTGCGGGGAATCGGTGAGTCAGTATGATCTGCAGAAGACTTTTTCAAGGGATAATATCGTGGTAAATGTGGTTTCCATTCTGGTAGTACTGGTAGTGCTTTTGTTTACTTTTAAGTCGGCTGGTATGCCGGTGCTTTTGATCGCGGTCATTCAGGGAAGCATCTGGATCAATTTTTCGGTGCCGGCTTTGCAGCATGACAACCTGTTTTTCATGGGATACCTGATCGTCAGTTCCATTCAGATGGGTGCCAATATCGACTACGCTATCGTGATTGCCAGCCGTTATACGGAACTGCGGAAAGAGGCAGGCAGAAAACAGTCCATTATTGACACCATGAACCAGTCTTTTCCGACGATCGTCACTTCCGGCACAATGCTGGCTATTTCCGGTATTCTGATCGGGAAGCTGACCTCGGATGTGGCAATCTTCGGAATCGGTAAATGTCTGGGGCGGGGTACATTGATTTCGATCTTTATCACGATGTTTGTTCTGCCGCAGATCCTGCTGGTGGGAGACAAGATCATAGAGAAGACGGCTTTTGTCATGAATATGCCGATCCGCACGAAGAATGCTGCCGGTCTGATGAAGGTGGACGGCCTGGTGCGGGGACGGATCGAGGGTACGGTAACGGGTACGATGAATGCCATTGTGAAGGGTAATGTGAGCGCTTATGTGGAGGCGGGAGACGTGACAGAACTCACCGAAGAGGAGTACAGAAACCTGACGGAAACGGTGGCACAGGAGATAGAGAGCAGGGAGGTGAAGGCACATGTGTAAGAGAAATGAAATGCCGGCTTGCTCAAGGAGACGGAAGGACCGGTACAAACCGGCAGCGGGAGCAGACTGCAGAAGGCGGGTGGTTTCTCTTGTTCTGGCCGGATTACTTGCCGCAGCGCCGGTGATGAATGTTCTGGCGGTAGAGGTCGTGGAAAGCAATGATGCCGGAATTGCCGAAAATAGTGACGCAAAGAAAGCAGATGAAATTATCAGCATAGAAGACGCGAATGAAGCCCTGGCATCCTACAATGACGAAGAGGCCGGGTGGGAAGAAATCTACATAGATTCCGTGGACAGCCTGAAAGCATTTTCCAGAAAATGCCGGCTGGACACATGGTCTCAGAATAAAAAAGTATACCTGACAGAAGATTTGAATCTGGCAGGCAGTGAATTTGTGTCCATTCCCACTTTTGGCGGCTGTTTTGACGGACAGGGGCACACGATCAGCGGCCTTGCTGTCAGGGACAGTGTATCTTATACGGGATTGTTCAGCTATACCCAGCGGACAGCTGTGATTACTGGATTACATGTACAGGGAACGGTACGTCCTGCCGGAAGCCGTATGGTGGTGGGCGGCATAGTGGGAGACAACAGCGGTATTGTGATCAACTGTTCTTTTGAGGGTATTGTGGAAGGCAGTGATTATGTAGGCGCTATCGCAGGCTTTAATGAGCAGAGCGGCATACTTATGAAGTGCACAAGCCGGGGCAAGGTTACGGGGGCCCACTATACAGGCGGCATTGCGGGTGAAAACGCCGGCAATATTGCAGGCTGTACCAACGAAGCCGAGATCAATACCTCCAATGAGGACAAAAGCAAATCTATTGAGGATATCAGCCTTGCCCAGTATACTTCCGGGCTTTTGGATGCCGGAAGCAGCAGTGAGGAGGCGGAAAAAGAGGCGGCGGTAATTAGCAACACCATTGATACAGGCGGCATTGCAGGACTTTCCACGGGTATCATACAATTTTGCAGTAACAGCGGAAAAATAGGGTACGAGCATGTGGGCTACAACACAGGCGGTATCGCGGGACGGCAGTCAGGTTATGTATATGCCTGTGAAAATACGGGTACTGTCTGCGGACGTAAAGACGTGGGCGGTATAGCCGGGCAGACCGAACCTTATATTGCCATAGATCTGACGGAAGATATCACCCGTCAGCTTATGGAAAATATTGATAAGATGCACGAACTGACAGGACAGATGCTGGATGATGCCGGTGCGGAGTCAGATACCTTGTCCAACAGACTGGCGGTGGTGCAGAACTTTGTGGATAAGGCACTGGACGACACATCTTTTCTGGCGGACAGGACGGTGGGATGGACGGATGAGATGATCGGCTCCGTCAATGATGCCATGGGGCGGTTTGATTATATTGTGGATGAATCTACGAAAAACGATGGATTTTTTGATCAGACAAAGGATGCCGCAGGCAATGTGAAGGACGCCGCGGCGGAACTGGAACAAATGGTGGAATCGCTGGATATCTATGCCTATATGTCGCCGGAGGAGAAAGCACGTTATGACAGCGCCAGAGAGAATCTGGAAAAAGCCACAAAGCAGCACGCGGAAGATTATGCAGAGGCATTGGAAGCCTATGAGAATTATTACATAGATTATATCCGTTCCGGAAGGGAAAAGTATCAGCATTCAGACCGGGCCAACGAAAATGATTTGAAACCGCGCTTTGAGAGCGGTGTGGATACCGGATGGACGTGGAATGCCGGCAATGATTTCCGCGATTATGTGGGTGTTACGGGCTGGGTGCATGTGAATCCCGATACGGGTGAAGAAAAAGAGTTTCCGCAGTCGGAGGGAGATCAGGGTACTCTGGATCATGAGCTTGTAAGTGATGCGGCGGAACAGATGGCCATTGATTCTGTAAAGGTGGAGCAGGACGCTTCGGACTATGCGGATCAGAAATACCGTGAGGCACATGACGGTTCAAGCTATGCCATCGACATGCAGAAATATCTGGACACCATGTCGGAGATTGTGCTGGCGCACAGGAGTGAGATGACAGAGGATGCTGCGAAGAGGCTGGAAAATGCAGCCGGTCATGCAAAAGACGCTGCCGGAAACCTGGAATCTGCCGGCGGTGAGGCAAAGAATATTTTTAATCATGTAAACGACATGCCGGACATCAGCCTGCCGCAATTAGGTGGTGATTACCGTTCCACGGCGAACAGCCTGGCATCAAATCTCAAAGGCCTGTCGGAGAACATGGGATATCTGAATGATGAGATGTCCTCTACCAACGATGTGCTGATCGATGATCTGGCGGATATCAATGATCAGTTCAGTACTATCATGCGGCTCTATACCGATGCAATTGACGGTGTGCTTGATATGGATTATTCCGCAGTTTATGAGGACACCTCACAGGAAGATGCCCAGACCAGTACGGATGCTACGATTGCCGACAGCTGCAATAGAGGTGTTGTGAAGGGAGATATTAATGTGGCCGGCGTGGCCGGAACCATGGCCATTGAGTATGATTTTGACCTGGAGGGGGATGTGACCGGCATCGAGGATGCAAAGGTAAACTCCACTTTTCTGACAAAATGCGTGTTGAGAAAGAATGTGAACACCGGAAAAGTGACGGCGCAGAAAAGCTGTGCGGGCGGCATATCCGGCTTACAGGAAATGGGTACGATCCTGGAATGTGAGAATTACGGCAGGATCATTAGCAATACGGGCAATTATGTAGGTGGTATTGCAGGCCAGTCTTTATCCCACATTACAAAAGGTTATGCGAAGTGTACTCTGTCCGGGGAGGAATATGTAGCCGGTATCGCCGGATCAGGCTCTGGCATCACGGATTGCTGTGCCATGGTGCGTATTCTGGATGCGACGGCGTTTTCGGGAGCCATTGCCGGGGAGGCGGACAGTGGTGAAAAAGTATCCGGCAATTATTTCGTGTCTGATGAGATCGCCGGCATAGACCGGATCAGTTACAGCGGTAAGGCAGAGCCTGTGGATTATGAAGAAATGCTTCAGATTGAGGGACTGCCTGACAAGTTCCGTATGATGACTGTATCCTTTTATGCTGATGAGGAGGAGGTCAGGACCGTGGAGTGTCCTTACGGCGGCAGTGTGTCCATGGATTTGTATCCTGAGATTCCGGCAAAGAGCGGGTTTTATGCAGACTGGGATATCAAAGACCTGGATGAAGTCGTGTATGATGAAGATGTTACGGTGGAATATGTCCGTTATCTGACTACTCTTGCATCGGAACAGACCAGAGAAAATAAACAATCAGTGCTTCTTGCGGACGGGAAGTTCAGGCGGGAAGATGAATTGACGGTGACCGGCGGGGATATTTACGCCGGGAACAGCGAGGCATCCGGTGACGGCGTATTTACAGCGGGGGATGCGAATGTTTCCGGCGAGTCGTCATCCGGGTTTGCAGGATCAGAGGATTCTCCGGAAGACTTGTCGGAATACTGGACCATCATGATACCTGATGACGGGAGCGGCAGGCATCAGATTCGTTATCAGGCGCCTCAAGGTCAGACTGAAGGAATCCGTATCTATGTAAAGCAGGACGACAAATGGGCACAGGCGGATACAGAACTGATGGGCATTTATCATCTGTTTACCGTTGAAGGTACACAGGCACAGATCGCAGTCTGCATTCAGGAAAAAAGTATGGAGCAATATCTGATCTATATCATTCCGGCAGCAGTGGTTCTGATCGCGGTAGTGGCTCTTTTGGTTCGGAGGAGCAGTAAAAGCCGGAAGAGGGGAGAGAAGGAAGCAGAAAAGAGAACGGAGAAAGAAGCATAATAAGCGGTAATTTTGGGGCACTCTGCAAGGGGTGCCCTGTTTTGTTTTTTCACCGGCCCCATTCAGAGACATATATTGCGTAACTTATGAAAAAAAGCATATAATATATGGTGTGTGACGGAGTAAACTGCAATCATTGAAAATATATTACGGGAGGAAAATAATATGGCAAAGAGACTGTTGGACTGTGTGGCTTCTGACTTTCATAATTTTACGAAAAAAGATTATCTGGATGCTATTGCCGGAAGTGAGGGGCGTGTGCTGGCCTGTGAGTGCATCGGCGTTACCATGCCGGTACTTACGGACGTGACGAACGCGGAGTTTGCAGCCTCTCTGGGAGCGGATCTTCTGCTCCTCAATATGTTTGATGTGAATGAGCCTGTGATGGGCGGCCTGCCGAAAGTGGCGGCGGAAGAAACCGTGCGGGAATTGAAACGACTGACCGGACGGATGATCGGTATCAATCTTGAACCGGTGGAAGAGCAGAAGGTTTCGGAAAACGATGACACTCTATGGGCTATGTCTGCCGGCAGAAAAGCTACGGTGGAGAATGCGGTCCGGGCGGCGGAAATGGGCGTTGACATGGTGCTGCTCACGGGCAATCCCGGTAATGGGGTGAGCAATCGTGCGATCACAGACTCTCTGAGAGCCATATCGGCCCGGCTGAAGGATAAGCTGATTCTGGCGGCGGGAAAAATGCATGCCTCCGGGGTACCGGGAGAAGGCGGCGAGCACATCATTACAAGGGGAGATATTGATGAATTTATTGATGCCGGGGCAGACATTATTCTTCTTCCGGCGCCGGGTACGGTACCGGGGATTACCATGGAGTATGTGCGGGAGCTGGTGGCACATGCTCATGACAGAGGCGTGCTTACGATCACGGCCATCGGTACTTCTCAGGAGGGCGCGGATACTGACACGATCAGAAGGATCGCGCTGATGTGCAAGATGGCGGGAACTGACATTCATCACATTGGTGACACCGGCTATCCGGGAATGGCGCTGCCGGAAAATATCATGGCCTATTCCATAGCGATCAGGGGTGTGCGGCACACTTATCACAGGATGGCGGCGTCTGTGAACAGGTGATAAGCCCAAACGGTCAACAGGAGATGCCGAACCGCGGAATGCTGCCGGGAAAAGGCGCATTCAGTAACAAAGAAGCCAGAATTGTTATGAAAAACCTGCTAAGATAAAACACATTTTGTAGAAAACAGGGATTTCCTGTGGTAATATAAAAAGGTGGTGCAGAATCTATATACAGCCTGTCAGGGAGGAGACATGGGATGTTTAAGAAGAAGGCAGTCACAATACCGAAACAATATGACAAAGAGAATCAGAAGCCCGTACTCAAATGCAGCATCTGCAACGGAGAGCAGGTGGCGGGATTTAAGAATCTCAGAACGGGAAGATTTGAGGAAGTCATGCTGGTCAGGAATGAGGCGGATCTGAGAGAGTTTATGGACAGATACGGCGTGAGTGAAGTGACCAGAGAGTATTAATGCAATAGGGAATCCGAAGGCTGAACTATTGCGCATTAACGGAGGTAAGCAGTCAGTGAATAAAAGCATTGTGAATACGAAAACGACCCATTTTTTAGTCGGTAGTTTTATAGGACTTTTGATTATCAGTGTGGGGATATTTGCTCTTCTGGGGATATATTCGAACCGGCTCAGTGAGCAGACGATCAATGCGGTGGGAGATATGTATATGTCTACTATGAGCGATCAGGTTTCCAAGCATTTCCAGACATTGATCGGATCCAAATTTGATCAGGCGGAGACGGCAGTGGGAGTGGTGTCTCAGGCAGACGGTGATATTGACAGTCTGTACGAAGAACTGTCATACAGAGTGCAGGCGAGAGGTTTTGATTATCTGGCGCTTTGCTCGGCGGAAGGAGAGTTGCAGATGATATACGGTGAGCAGATGCGGCTTGTAGATCCGGAACCTTTTTACGAGTCCTTACGTAATAAGGAGAGAAAAGTGGCGGTAGGTGTGGACGGGAACGGCATGGATCTGGTGCTGTTCGGCGTTGAGGCGGAGTATCCGATGAAAGACGGGGGAACGAGTATTGCCATGGTGGCCGCACTTCCCACAGAATACATAGAATATATCCTTGATCTGAACAAAGAGGACGCATTGCTCCATTCCCATATTATACGAAAAGACGGTACCTTTGTCATCAAGGACGCCGGTGCTGAGGCGGCGGATTATTTCACCAATATTTATATGAAATATGACGATGATGAGAATGTGGCGGTATATATTGCAGATCTATCCGATGCGATGGAAAAAGGGATGAATTATACTACTATTCTTGATTTTGAAGGCAGCAGGCAGCAGGTTACCAGCACGGCGCTGGATCATTCGGAGTGGTATCTGGTTACTGCGCTTCCTTATGGTATCTTAAATGAGGTCGTAAACGATTTCGGATCCCAGAGAACATCGGCAATGATTTTCGCTTTTGGGTTGATCTGTCTTTTGCTTCTGCTGATCTTTTTCCGGTATTTCCGCCTGATACGCCAGCAGCTTGAGGAGGTGGAGGAGGCCCGTCAGGAGGCAATGGAGGCGACAAAGGCGAAAAGCGAATTCCTTTCTAATATGAGTCATGACATCCGGACGCCCATGAATGCCATTGTGGGTATGACAGCCATTGCGACGGCACATCTTGATGATAAGGAACAGGTGCAGAACTGCCTGAAGAAAATTGCCTTGTCGGGCAAACATCTGCTTGGGCTGATCAATGATGTGCTGGATATGTCCAAGATCGAGAGCGGTAAAATGACGTTGAGCATGGACCAGGTTTCGCTGCCGGAGGCAATCGAGGCTATTGTCGGAATCGTGCAGACACAGATTCGCGGAAAGAGGCAGGAGTTTGACGTGCATGTGGATAATATTGCAGTGGAAAACGTCTATTGTGACAGTGTGCGTCTGAATCAGGTGCTCCTCAATATCCTTTCCAATGCTGTGAAATACACGCCCGAGGGAGGAACGATCCGGCTGTCCATGTATGAAGAAGAATCTCCCAAAGGAGAGGAGTATATCCGGACGCACATCAAAGTGGAAGATAACGGAATCGGCATGGATCAGGAATTCCTGCAGAAGATATTCGAATCTTATTCCCGGGCGGACAGTAAGAGGGTACACAGGACAGAAGGTGCAGGACTGGGTATGGCGATCACAAAATATATTGTGGATGCCATGGAAGGAACCATTGATGTAGATAGTGAACTTGGAAAAGGAACAAAGTTCCATCTGGTTCTTGATTTTGAAAAAGCGGAAATACGTGAGACGGATATGATACTTCCGGCGTGGAAGATGCTTGTGGTAGACGATGATGAAATGCTGTGCCGGACGACGGTAGAGGCGTTAAACTCTATCGGTGTGACTGCGGACTGGACGCTGAGCGGAGAGAAAGCAATTGAAATTGTCCATGCCTGTCATGAGAAGCGGGATGATTACCAGATCGTTCTGCTGGACTGGAAACTGCCGGGTATGAATGGCATTCAGGTTGCCAGAGAGATCCGCCGGAGTCTGGGGGATGATATTCCGATCCTGTTGATTTCGGCTTATGATTGGAGTGAGTTTGAGACAGAGGCATGGGAGGCAGGCGTCACAGGATTTCTTTCCAAGCCGCTCTTTAAATCCACACTGTATTACGGTTTGCAGAAATATATGGGCGTAGAACGGCCCGAGGAAGATGCAGGGGATCAGAACATGGATCTGACCGGACGGCGCGTGCTGGTTGCCGAGGATAACGATCTGAACTGGGAAGTGCTGAAGGAACTGCTGTCAGATGCCGGGCTTGAACTTGAGTGGGCGGAGAACGGCGAGATCTGCTTTAATATGTTCCAGAAATCTGAAACGGGATATTATGACGCGATTTTGATGGATATTCGTATGCCTGTTATGACAGGTTATGAGTCTACCGAAGCGATCCGTGCATTACAGCGGCCCGATGCACAGTCGATTCCTATTATTGCAATGACTGCGGATGCTTTTTCGGAAGATGTACAACGCTGTCTGGACTGCGGTATGAATGCCCATACGGCAAAACCCATTAATCTTGATGAGGTGCTGTTCCTGCTGAGAAGGTATTTTAGTACCCGCTAGGTGGATTTATCTTGAGTGGCATGGTCGCCGGAGTATTTGTGCGGCCGGTTTTGAAGGAGCAGCGGGGGGATTATCATGCCGAATACGACCAAATTTGCACTGGAAACATCTTTAAAAAAATTACTTGCAAACAGGCCGCTTGATAAAATAACGATCAACGATCTGACCACAGACTGCGGTATCAGCCGGATGTCTTTTTACTACCATTTCAAAGATATCTATGATCTGGTGGAATGGATCTGCGTTGAGGACGGAAAGCGCGCACTGCAAGGGAAGAAAACATATGATACATGGCAGGAAGGCATTTATCAGATCTTTGAGGCGGTAATGGAAAACAAAGCCTTTATCCTGAATGTTTACCGGTCTGTCGGGCGTGATAAGATCGAAAGTTACCTCCATAAGCTGACCTATCAGCTGGTGGCGGACGTGGTGGAGGAGAAATGCGGGGATATCGAGCTTCCACAGGAAGACAAAGCCTTTATTGCAGAGTTTTATAAATACGGTTTCGTGGGGGTCATGCTGGATTGGATCGAGAGAGGCATGAAAGATGATTTCGGCAGAATTGTGGACATGATGAGTGTTACACTCCGGGGGAGTATTAGTAATTCCATTCATAATTTTTTATCAAATCAGGCGGAATGATAAGTTTTTTATCATTTCGCCGTTTTTGTAAGTTGGAAGATCCGTCATGCCGGCATAAGATAGGAGCATGATCAAAACAATAAGAAAGGCGGATACGAAAATGGCAGGTAAAAAAGGAATCGGAATCGGTGTGGCGGCAGTGGCGGCGGGAGCAGGCGCGGCAGTTTATGCGGCAAAGGCTCATAAGAAAAATGAGACGGGCAGCGGTAAGCCGGCAGAGAAGAAACAGGCGGGTAAGAAAGCAGGCTATGTGGATCTGGATTACCGCAATACGGAATTGGGGCGATATGATAAAAACAGCAAAGGAATTTATTACACAAACGGTAACTATGAGGCTTTTGCAAAACCGAGGAAACCTCAGGGCGTGGATGAGAAAAACGCTTATATCGTAGGCAGCGGCCTTGCTTCGCTGGCGGCGGCATGTTTCCTCGTGCGTGACGGACAGATGCCCGGCAGCCACATTCATATATTGGAGGCTATGGATATTGCCGGCGGTGCCTGCGACGGCATCAATGATCCCAGAAGAGGATATGTGATGCGGGGCGGACGGGAAATGGAGAATCATTTCGAATGTCTCTGGGATTTGTTCCGCAGCATTCCTTCTCTGGAGACGCCGGGGGTGTCTGTGTTGGATGAATATTACTGGCTGAATAAGGAAGATCCCAATTACTCCCTCTGCCGGGCGACGGTGAACCGTGGTGAGGACGCACATACGGACGGCAGATTTAATTTGAGCCAGAAAGGTTGTATGGAGATCATGAAACTCTTCATGACCAAAGATGAGGATCTTTACGACAAGACCATCGAGGACGTATTTGATGAAGAGGTATTTGACTCTACATTCTGGCTGTACTGGCGGACCATGTTTGCCTTTGAAAACTGGCACAGCGCACTGGAAATGAAGCTGTATTTCCAGAGATTTATCCACCATATTGCAGGACTCCCGGATTTCAGCGCACTGAAATTTACAAAATACAATCAATATGAGTCCCTGATTCTGCCCATGCAGAAATATCTGGAAGAAGCAGGTGTGGATTTCCAGTTTAACACCGAAGTGACCAATGTGATCTTTGACATTGAAGGGGAGAAAAAAGTGGCGAAGGCCATTGAATGTAAGGTTAAAGGTGTGGAAAAGGGCATCGTGCTCACGGAAAATGACCTTGTATTTGTAACCAACGGAAGCTGTACGGAAGGAACGATCTACGGTGATCAGGACCATGCACCCAACGGTGATGCGGAAGTACGTACCAGCGGCTGCTGGAATCTGTGGAAAAATATTGCGAAGCAGGATCCTGCTTTCGGGCATCCGGAGAAATTCTGTTCCGATATTGCAAAGACCAACTGGGAATCCGCTACAGTTACCACGCTGGATGACAGAATCATTCCTTATATCACCGATATCTGCAAGCGTGATCCACGAAGCGGAAAAGTGGTAACCGGCGGCATTGTAAGCTGTCAGGATTCTTCCTGGTTGATGAGCTGGACCATTAACAGACAGGGGCAGTTCAAAGATCAGGATAAAGACAAAGTATGTGTGTGGGTATACGGATTGTTTACGGATGTGCCCGGTGATTTTATCAAAAAACCGATGAAAGAGTGTACCGGTATGGAGATTACCCAGGAATGGCTTTACCATCTGGGCGTGCCGGAAGAAGAGATTCTCGAACTGGCTAAGAACAGCGCTGTCTGTGTACCAACGATGATGCCTTATATCACTGCTTTCTTTATGCCAAGAACGAAAGGTGACCGTCCTGACGTCATTCCCGACGGCTGTGTGAACTTTGCTTTCCTGGGACAATTTGCGGAGACACCCAGAGATACTGTTTTTACCACGGAATATTCTGTCAGGACAGCGATGGAAGCAGTGTATGGTCTGCTCGGTGTGGACAGAGGCGTGCCGGAGGTATGGGCCAGTGTCTATGATATCCGGGAACTGTTAAGCAGCAGCGTAAAACTTATGGATGGCAAATCTCCTCTGGAAATCCAGCTTCCGGGTCCGCTTAATGCATTGAAGAAACCGCTGATTCATGTGATCAAAGGAACGGTGATCGAGAAAGCACTGCGTGACCAGGGTGTGCTGAAGGATGGAATGTAAAGGAACCCGGTTCATTTCATGGAAATTTTGCACAGGCGGGCGTATGCATGAATAGCATAATAACAGAAGCCAGCGTATCTTCTGTTCGCCGCTGCTTTTGCAGACGAAAATCCGGGTCATAGCCGGGAATAGGTCCTGATCTGCAGAAAAAGGCCGCCATGACGGACACCAGATACATCAAAACGGGAGAAGCAAATATGGATGGAATAGAAGCAAAGTTACAGAATGAATGCAGTTTCGGCAATGTGTCGCCCCTGAATCTGCCGTTGCCTTATCCGCCGCTTCGGGTCAGGGGGCAGAATCAGTTTTATGCAAACCTGCTTACGCTGGACTACTGTGGTTCCGTATCTGAACTGACGGCTGCAATGCAGTACATTCACGGAGAAAACAGCCTTTGCTGCCGAAAGTGTACGACGGCAAAGACTGTTCTGGGAATGGCAGTGGCTGAGATGACCCATCTGCAGAAGCTTGGTGAGATGATCCTTCTGCTTGGCGGCAGCATTAATTTTTCAATCAAGACCCGTACAGGTACACAAATGTGGTCGCCGGAATATACGAATCTGTCGGATGACGAGGGGCAGATCATAGAAGCCAATCTTAAGGCGGAACATGCCGCCATCGAACAATACCGGGAACATATCAGCATGATCGAGGATGATTATGTCAATGCCGTGCTGGAACGGATCATCCAGGACGAAGAATACCATATTATGCTTCTGCAGATGCTGCAGGAGGGAATGAGGCAGTAACTGTGCCGGATTTACGGCCTGACACGCTTTATTGTCCATATATCCGATACTGTCAGGCCCGATGCGCCAATTAAATTAGAGGCACTTCGGGCCTGTTTGTCGGATGTACTGATGATATGCTTCCATTCGCGGCACTGTGTCCTGCAATATTTTTGCAAAAAATACAGTTGACAAACAGACGGCCGCATCTCTATAATAGGGTATCGCATACAGGAAGAGGTGAAAGAATGAGTTTATAATCAACTTTTGAGACATGAATCTGGAATTTTGAAGAGCAGTACAGAACGATGCAGTTGACTGTCGAAGGTAAAGAGGCAGTCCCGTGCGGTGTGTATTGTTGTTATTTCATCATGTTGCCGAAAGTGGATTATGTTTCTCGTTCTCATAACCGCTCTTTTATCATATTGAAAGCTGACCGGGCTTTTGGCGCGCGTCTGCGTATTGCGCAGATGCCGGGGCGGCCGGCACTGTAAGAGGGATACGGAACAGATTCAGGATCATTTGGCAGCAGATGATCTTTTTTTGTGCGTATGTGCAGGATATGAGAGGAGGCATGATACTATGGCACAGATCAGTGTATCAAATCTGACCTTTTGCTATGAAGGCAGTTTTGACAATATATTTGAGGATGTATCCTTTGTGATCGACACAGACTGGCGGCTTGGCCTGATCGGAAGAAACGGCAAGGGCAAGACCACATTTTTGAATCTTCTGATGGGAAGACAAAAGCAAAGAGAAAATGCTCTTAAGGCAGACGGACAGGACCACCGTGCCCAAACCGTACAGCTTTATGAATATCAGGGACATATCAGCGCCTCAGCGGTGTTTGATTATTTTCCCTACCGTATCAGTGAGGAGCAGACAGAACGGTGTTTTGCAGAATTTATGGAAGAGCTGAAGGCAGACTGCGAATTGTGGAGGGTCATCTGCGAACTGGAAAAACTGCAGCTTGAGGCGGATATTTTGTACAGGCCGTTTCAGACGCTGAGTCATGGGGAGCGCACCAAGGTAATGCTGGCGATTCTTTTTTGCGGGGAAAATGATTTCCTGCTGATTGACGAGCCGACGAATCATCTGGATCAGGAATCACGGGATATCGTCAAAGAATATCTGCGGCAGAAGAAAGGTTTTATCCTGGTATCCCATGACAGGGATCTGCTGGATGCGTGTATCGATCATGTACTTGTATTGAATCGTAGTACCATTGAAGTGCAGACCGGGAATTTTTCGTCATGGTGGGAAAACAAAAAACGTGCAGATGCTTTTCACGAGGCGGAGAATGAGAAACACAGAAAAGAAATCCGCCGGTTAAACAAGGCGGCGGAGAAAACCCGTGAATGGGCAGATAAAAGTGAACAGAGCAAGATCGGCTTTGACCCCATTAAAGATCCCGGACATGGGGGTAAACGGGCATATATCGGTTCCAAGACCAAGAAGATGCAGAGCAGAAGGATGCAGATAGAAAAAAGGATAGCCGGAGAGGTAGAACAAAAAGAAGGGCTTCTGCAGGATATCGAGCATCCGGCGGAATTGAAACTTATGCCCTTGCAGCACCACAAGGAAGTATTGATTTCGGCAAGGGATTACGGAATTTCCTATCAGACGGGACGAAGAGAGCCGCAGAAAGTGTTTTCCGATCTGCGTTTTGAAGTGTGCCGCGGCGAGCGGGTGTTTCTGCACGGCCGGAACGGCTGCGGCAAATCCAGCCTGATCAAAGCAGTTCTGGCGCGTTCCACGCAAGGATCAGGGTGCGGCGTTTCCGATAAAATAAAAAGCGGCAGTAATGTCTGCAGCAGTTTTGGCAACAGAGACAGGTCATGGGCCGGGGCAGATGGTGCGGGTAACGGAACTTCCTCAGATGGCATTACAGGCATCATGCATGAAACCGGCACGCTGACATTGGCGTCCGGGCTGGTGATTTCCTACATTAATCAGGATACGTCATATCTGCGCGGCAGCCTGAAAGAGTTTTGCAAAGCAAACGGCCTGGACGAGAGCCTGTTTCTGGCGATCTTAAGGCAGCTGGATCTTGAGCGCGTTCAGTTTGCAAAGGATATGCAGGAATATTCTGAGGGACAAAAGAAAAAAGTGCTGATTGCGGCAAGTCTTCTTCGGCCGGCACACTTGTATGTCTGGGATGAACCGCTCAACTACATTGATGTTTTTTCGAGAATGCAGATTGAAAATCTGATCCTGTCCTGTCAGCCGACGATGCTGATCGTGGAACATGATGTCCGTTTTCGGGAAAAGATAGGGACGAAGATTGTGGAACTGTAGGGGCGGAATAGTGCCAGGCTGAATTGTTGTTGTTCACTCCGTTCCGGCAGCAGGTAAAAATCCATGCAAAATTTGCTTCGCAAATGGATTTTTACTTACAATATATATGTTTTCGCACGGACTTGGCGGTAAATGCTAAGTCCTGTATGAACAGTAACGAACTGGTACCAAAAAAGTATGGCAGCTGTCAAATTTTGTTGCTATTTTATAACATTTCTGGCACAATAGGATAGGAAGTGCATAAATTATGCGCACGGCGCATAGGATTTGTGTCGGGGCTGAAATATGCTGATATTTATTCGTGGACGGGGCAGACTGTCTGTGCTGGCCATGCTGATATAAGAATGGAGGGTTCATTATGGAAAGAAAAGTTGGAACGATATCAAGGGGGATACGCTGTCCGATCATCAGAGAGGGGGACGATCTGGCCGGGATCGTTGTTGACAGTGTACTGGAAGCGGCAGAGGCGGAGGGCTTTGAGATCCGTGACAGAGATGTGGTTGCCGTGACAGAGTCTGTTGTGGCAAGATCTCAGGGTAACTATGCATCGGTGGAAGCGATCGCAGAGGACGTAAGAGAAAAACTCGGCGGAGAGACGATCGGTGTCATTTTCCCGATCCTGTCCAGAAACCGTTTTGCAATCTGCCTGCGCGGCATCGCCATGGGCGCGAAGAAAGTTGTGCTGATGCTCAGTTATCCCAGCGATGAGGTGGGCAATGAACTTGTCTCTCTGGACAAACTGGATGAAGCCGGAATCAATCCCTACAGCGATGTGCTGACACTGGAAAGATACCGGGAACTTTTTGGAGAAAACAAACATCCTTTTACAGGGGTGGATTATGTATCGTATTACGGGGAACTGATCAGGGAAGCCGGTGCCGAGGTGGAAATCATCTTTGCCAATGACTGCCGCAGCATTCTTCCCTATGCAAAGAAAGTTTTGAACTGTGATATACATACAAGAGCGCGCACCAAGAGACTCCTTAAGGCTGCAGGCGCAGAGGCGGTGATGGGCATGGACGATATTCTTACCCAGCCTGTAAAGGGCAGTGGATGCAATGAGAAATACGGCCTGCTTGGCTCCAACAAATCAACAGAGGATACGATCAAGCTTTTCCCCAGAGAATGTACGGATCTGGTGATGAACATTCAGCAGCAGATTCTTGACAGAACCGGAAAACATGTAGAAGTCATGGTATACGGAGACGGTGCTTTTAAGGATCCCGTGGGAAAAATATGGGAACTGGCAGACCCTTGCGTATCTCCGGCCAGCACACCCGGCCTGGAAGGCACGCCCAATGAAGTAAAGCTGAAATATCTGGCGGACAATGATTTCAAGGATTTGTCCGGAGAGGCGCTTAAGGAAGCGATCTCGAATCGAATCAGAGAGAAAAAAGATAACCTGGTGGGTGATATGGCATCTCAGGGCACGACACCCAGAAAGCTGACGGATCTGATCGGCTCCCTGTGCGACCTGACAAGCGGATCAGGAGATAAAGGCACACCGGTGATACTGATTCAGGGATATTTTGACAATTATGTGAGCTAAGGAAAAGTACAACATAAAGTACATTGTATTAAGTACATATGAAAAACAAATCCGCTGTGTTTTTATGACATGGCGGATTTTGCTTTAATATGGGGCGGCTGCCAAAAGATGGCCTCTCAGCCAGCTGTTAGCATCTTTTGCCCCTGGATCGATGCAGGAAGCTGCTTTGGATTTGTGTGACCGGCAAACAGATCTTGTAAAGTAAGTTCCATTGCTTATTTGCGTTGGCGAAGGAGATATTCCAGATAATCTCAGGCTGCTTTTGGATAGTGATAATATCTGGCATGGTTGTTTCAGGCCGAAGCCGGATGCAGAGATTTGAAAAACAAATCATACGTATTCTTTTGCGTATTGCCTGTATTTGCGGTATCTATAGCAGTTTTGGCCGATAGATTCTATAACATTTTAGTGTGTTGAGGGAAGTGAAAGGACGGGATCCTATTATGAAAAAAAAGAAAATTTACACAGAAGAATACGTATCTGTTGCAGGAATTGAGCATTACTTTTTACATTATAAATCCAAGCCCGATGATCCTGTGATTCTTTTTATTCATGGAGGTCCCGGACAGACAGAGAGCTTTTTTGCCCATGTGGCGGAAGAATATCCTGAACGCAATTATAACATTGTATATTATGATCAACGGGGTGCGGGAAAAACCTGGTTGAAGAATAAGAAAAGCAAACCCGATACTGCAATGTTAAAAAATGATCTGCTGGAAATTGTAAAGTATGTAAAAAATCTTTACGGAAAAGAGAAGATCGGAATCCTGGGACATTCCTGGGGAAGTGTGCTGGGCAGCATGTTTGCGCTGGAACATCCGGAACATACGCTGTTCTATATAGGCTGCGGCCAGGTCATAAATATTGTGGAAAATGAGCAGGTGGGTTACGCGCATCTCAAAGATGCCGTTATGAAAAGCGGGAACCAGAAGGATATTCGCAAATTGCAGAAGATCGGGGAATATCCGCTTTCTTATTTTGATATGAATGTCTACCGTAAGATGGGACAGATCAGAAGCCTGCAAGGTAAATACGGGCTGGCACAGAAGCTTGGTAAAACGGTTGTTAAGCTGTGGCGCGAATCGCCTGTAATGGGGATAAAAGACCTTCTTCCTTTCGCGGCAGGAATGACGGCCAGTATGCAGGTAATGAAAGAGCTGATGTCTTTTGACCTGCAGAAAGAAGGGATGCAGTATCAGGTTCCGGTTTATTATGTACTTGGAGAAAAAGACTTCCAGACGCCTATCGAGATCAGTAAGCGGTATTTTGAAGAACTGGAGGCACCCCGGAAGAAGCTTTGGCTGATTCCGGATGCCGGGCATGCCCCGATGATCGATAATGTGGAGGACTACCGGAAGGCTGTGTGTGAAATTGCAGGCGGCGAATGAAGAATGGAATTGTCGGTTGCGCCTTGGGAGAGGTGAAAGAACCGAGTATGAAAGTATGAGCTATGTAAGAGCATGAGTTCTGTTTGCGAGAGTTGTCTCTTTGCCGGATCAGGGATGGCTCATTGCAAGTATTTGAACAGAAGTAAGCTGCAGGAGCTGGTGATACAGATGAAAGGATGGAAATATCTTTAAGAGGATGCGCCTTTTGCCAGATATTCATTTACAGAGGAGAAAGAGACGGTGGAGGAATACAGCAAATATGAATTACTGGTTTAAATGATGTTGGGATTAAATAAATAAAATTATTTTCTCCAACATTATGGACTTCAAAAACTTCTTCCACCCCTAGCGTTACTGCTGGGGGTTCTTTGTTTAAAATAAATTTTACAGCCGGGAGAACTTCAAAAAATACAATCTTGTTATTGACAAGAGGCATAAAACAATGTTAGAATACAAACCTACCGCTTAAAATAATATGCCTTAAATACCAGATGAAAAAAATTATAAAAAATTTCCAAAAAGGTATTGACGGCTTGCGGCAGGTATGATAATATACCAACGTTGCTTGCTTAAAGAACAGCGAGCACACAACAGTACCTTGACAAATAAACAGTAATGCAACCCTGAAAATTCAGAGAGAAAAAGAAGCTGCCAGATAAAAAGGCAGCGAAAAGATCTTAAAAGATTTTTCAGAGAAGTATCGAACAGATACGAACCAAAAAACAGTATTGAAGAACGGATACAAAAAAGCCAAGCTTGTTTTGATCCGGAGATCAGACAGAGATTTCAAAGCAGGAATTGCGGAGAAGCGCGAAGCGGTTCTCTTGATTTCAGCAGAGGATGACAAGCCTGCGAAGCAGTGCTTGTTAAGTTAATTTGCGAAGCAAATTTACTTATTTTATCGAGAGTTTGATCCTGGCTCAGGATGAACGCTGGCGGCGTGC
>ERZ808035.39-NODE-39-length-183372-cov-21.923386_pt1 | contig 183372 bp, 165 predicted proteins | sample MGYA00380189_ERZ808035 | MGnify/ENA primary metagenome ERZ808035 (study PRJEB31490, sample SAMN06133407) | mouse gut metagenome | isolation source: M5_1 | host: mice | place: China: Chengdu | collected 2015-05 ... | reverse complement strand
AGAATGCGTCTGCGGTTTTCATTCCGCAAATTTAACACTTTTCTAAAATTTCATGCACTGGAATTTCGGCTTGAGCCGTATTTTTATGGTTTCAATCAATTATCTCCGTCCCTGACATTAGATTATGTGGTTGACGGCTATTATTCGCGCAATCATCATCACCGCTCATATCGTGAGGATGTCGACAGCTATCTCAGCAATGTAACGGAAGATTACTATTATGCCAAATTCAATACTAATCTCATAAAGACTTTCAAAAACAACAACCGGCTCGCCTTTAATATATATGAATTTCTCAAAAAGAGCCAGTCGGATTATATCGGTACGGATGCGCCTCATCAAAACCTGACGTCATCTGAAACCATCATTTTTGCTGACTACTCACAGAGGTCAGGCAAATTTTTCTAGGATGTCAATCCAGGAATTTCGTTTATGACTTACCGTCTCAAAGGTGTCAAGACAATCAATCATATAAACCCACGGCTGCAACTGAGAGCGGCATACATGCTCAGCAAAGCCCAGCAGTTACAATTCAGTTTTGCATTGGGCAACACCTATCCGAATATCAGCACCATAAATACAGTAACTCAACAGCTGGATCCGATTATCATACTTCGCGGCAACCCTGATTTGGACAATTCGCTGCTGGTCAACCCTCGCTTAAGCTACAATCTTAACATCAACAAATTCGCTCTACATGCAGGCATATCCTATTTCTATCAGCATCATGCCGTAATGAGCGATTATAACATTGATGGTAATCGTCTTATCAAGTCATTCATAGATGATGCCTCATATCGCAAGTATGAATGTGACATCTACGCCACGTACAAGCCTAATTCCAACCTCAACATGAACATTTCAGCCTTGTGCGGGAAGTCTATTGTCAATAATAAAGGCATCAACAATCGGGTAACCAATGCTTCAATATATGGAGAAATCAATTATTATATAGGAGATTTCGCTTTATGTGCCTCTGTCAAGTCTGCGGAACGCCGCCTCATGGACTACCAGATTATCAGCAAGACACCTTGGCAATATCAACTCACAGCTATGTGGAATCACGGTCAATGGGGTGCAGAAATTAATTTCAACAATCTATTATGCATGACCAATACATCGACAGAACATCTCGACACGCCAGAGTATGCTTGTTATTCAGAGAGCTGGAATAGAAAGCACAACCAATATGCCACTCTAAAGCTGATTTATAGTTTCGATTACGGGGAAAAAGCGACAAGAGCGCCAGAATACGAGCACATCGTTACCGAGAGTGCCATCTTACGATAAACCGGCGGAAATACGGCATGTTCTACTAATGGTCAATCTTTGGTTGGTTATGTAAGATGAATCGTGAAAGTGTAGGGACATGCCGTGGCATGTCCGCTTGCCACAACAATCTCTAATTCAATGTCTGAATGGCGGACATACCACGGCATGCCCCTACAAGATGACTATGTCTGGTGGTTCAACACATTATACAGTGACAAACGGCTTATTGCCACCGGGAAGTTATTAACATCGGGAGCGGTTTTCTTTTTGGAAATTTTGAGGATAGGAAAATTATTTGAAAATTTGCACTTTCAGAAAACTTTTACCTTTTTCCTTACTTGAAAACTTACCAGATGGAGACACCAGAACCACGCAAGACCTACACCTACGATGAGGCTCTTGAAGCGTCAAAAAACTACTTTAAGGACGATGACCTCGCCGCCACAGTGTGGGTAAACAAATACGCCCTCAAGGACAGCGCCGGCAACATATACGAGAAAGACCCCTCGGATATGCACCACCGCATAGCTTCAGAGATAGCCCGCATAGAGAGCCACTACCCCAACCCGATGAGCGAGGAGGAGGTGTACGGTCTGCTTGACGATTTCCGTTACATCGTACCCCAGGGGAGTCCGATGAGCGGCATAGGCAACACCTATCAGGTAGGCTCGCTGAGCAACTGCTTCGTGATAGGACTTGACGGCACTCCCGATAGCTACGGCGGCATCATCAAGATCGATGAAGAGCAGGTGCAGCTGATGAAGCGTCGCGGAGGCGTGGGACATGACCTGAGCCATATCCGCCCAAAAGGCACAGCCGTAAAAAATTCAGCTCTGACCTCCACCGGCATCGTACCGTTTATGGAGCGTTACAGCAACTCCACACGCGAGGTGGCTCAGGACGGACGCCGCGGAGCCCTGATGCTCTCGGTTTCCATCAAGCACCCCGAGAGTGAGGACTTCATAGATGCCAAGATGGAGACAGGGAAAATAACCGGTGCCAACGTATCAGTGCGCATCGATGACAAGTTCATGCAGGCAGCCATGGATGGCGGTAAATACACGCAGCAGTTCCCTGTAGACTCAGACTCTCCCAAGATGGTCAAGGAGATTGAAGCGCGCCGCCTATGGGACAAAATCATCCACAACGCATGGCAGAGCGCAGAGCCTGGAGTGCTCTTCTGGGACACCATCACTCGCGAATCAGTGCCCGACTGCTACGCTGACCTCGGCTTCCGCACCATCTCCACCAATCCGTGTGGCGAGATACCCCTCTGCCCCTATGACAGCTGCCGTCTGCTCGCCATCAACCTCTACAGCTATGTGAAGAATCCTTTCACTCCACAGGCTGAATTTGACTTTGACCTTTTCAAGCTGCATGTCGGCAAGGCTCAGCGCATCATGGACGACATCATCGACCTCGAAATGGAAAAGATAGATGCCATCCTCGCCAAGATAGAGACCGACCCTGAGACCGAAGAGGTCAAGCAGACCGAGAAACATCTGTGGCAGAAGATACGCACCAAGACCCTCAAAGGACGCCGCACAGGCGTAGGTACTACTGGCGAAGGCGACATGCTCGCCGCCATGGGTCTGCGCTACGGCACCGAGGAAGCCACCGCTTTCTCAGAGTCAGTGCATCGCACCCTGACCCTCGCAGCCTACAGTTCGTCAGTCGACCTCGCAGCCGAACGCGGAGCTTTTGAAATATACGACTCGTCACGCGAAGCTAACAATCCGTTTATTAACCGCATCCGTGAAGCTGACCAGTCAATCTACGACCGCATGATGCAGCACGGCAGACGTAACATAGCTTGCCTGACCATTGCTCCCACCGGTACAGTCAGCCTGATGACCCGCACCACTTCGGGCATCGAACCGGTGTTCATGCCCGTCTACAAACGCCGCCGCAAAGTCAACCCCAACGATGTCAATGCCCGGGTGGACTACACTGACGAGACAGGAGACGCATTTGAGGAATACATCGTGTATCACCCGAAATTCGTAGAATGGATGCGCATCAACGGCATCGAGGTGAAACAGGATTACACCCAGGAGGAAATCGACGATCTGGTCAAACGGTCACCATATTACAAAGCCACCGCCAATGATGTAGACTGGCTTGAAAAAGTCAGGATGCAGGGACGAGTGCAGAAGTGGGTAGACCACTCCATCTCGGTAACCATCAATCTTCCTGCCGATGTGTCAGAGGAACTGGTGGCAAACCTCTACCTTGAAGCATGGAAATGCGGCTGCAAGGGCTGCACCGTCTACCGTGACGGATGCCGCTCAGGAGTGCTTGTGGCTATGGAAAAGAAGCCTGAGCCGCAGGCTCAGACCCTCGTGCCCCACGCACATAAACGTCCGGCTGAGTTGGAGGCGGATGTGGTACGTTTCCAGAACAACAAGGAGAAATGGATCGCCTTCGTCGGTCTGATGGATGGAAAGCCCTACGAAATCTTCACCGGACTTGCCGATGACGAGGATGGCATCTTCTGCCCCAAATCGGTCACCCGAGGCAAAATCATCCGCGCTGTTGACGAAAACGGCGTAAAGCGTTACGACTTCCAGTTTATCAACAAGCGCGGCTACAAGACCACCATCGAGGGTCTGAGCGACAAGTTCAACCCCGAATACTGGAACTATGCCAAGCTCATATCAGGAGTGCTCCGCTACGGCATGCCCATCGACCAAGTGCTCAAACTCGTCGGCGGACTTGAGCTCAACTCCCAGAGCATCAACACATGGAAGATGGGCGTGGAACGCGCCCTCAAACGCTATCTGCCCGACGGCACCAAGGCATCCGGACAGAAGTGCCCCCACTGCGGCAACGAGACCCTCGTCTACCAGGAAGGCTGCCTGATATGTACATCATGCGGCACATCAAAATGCGGCTAACAATTAAAGCGGTAACTTACATCCAGCCAAATCCGCGGATATGACCTGATTCCGACACCCTGTTTTGCTTTTTTTGGCATTACAGGGTGTCTCATTTGCAGAAATATTATTAACTTTAGCCCATAAATAGAAAATTTTTATTCAAACCATAAAAAACTTATATTCAATTACCACATGAAGCTTTCGTTCAATATCGACTATCGAACCAATTGGGGAGAGTCAGTGTATCTGTGCGGAGACATTGACGCTCTCGGAGCCAACGATGAGGCAAAGGCTGTCAAGCTTGACCTTGATGGAGCCGAACACTGGTCGACTGTAATCGAAGTTGAGGACTCAACCCCGTCGTTCAACTACTTCTACATCGTGCGCCATGAAAACGGATACACCAAACACGAATGGGGCACCAAACACCGTTTCGTGCGTGGACGCGCAGCCAAGACATTCGAGATATTTGACCGCTGGCAGGATCAGCCTTGGGACAAGCCCTACTATTCGCAGGCATTTACCAACTGTATCTGCAAGCGCCACGACCTCGAGCAGCCTCTGACACCCAAGACCGGCATAGTCAACATACGCGTATCTGCCCCCATGGTGCAGGAAGACGAAGTGCTTGCCATAGGCGGCGCGTGCGAAGGCCTCGGCAACTGGGACGCATCTAAAGCCATCGTGATGAACGATGCCAACTTCCCCGAATGGGAAGCCAACATCGAGATCAAGGCTCTTGACATCCCATCTGAATATAAGTTTGTCATCCTCAAGAAAGACAGCCATGACCTCGTGGCGTGGGAAGGTGGCGACAATCGCTGCTTTGACATCGTGCCTGCACAGAAAAACGAAGTGCTTGTAGTGTCGGGCATGCGCTTTGTCAATCCCCTCGCCCCCTGGCGCGGTGCCGGCGTGGCTATTCCGGTGTTCTCACTGCGCACCAACGACGACTTCGGTGTAGGCGAATTCCTTGATCTGAAGAAGATGGTCGACTGGGCAGTAGAAACCGGTCAGAAATTCATCCAGCTCCTCCCCATCAACGACACCACGATGACATGGACATGGGTTGACTCTTATCCCTATAAAGCCAACTCGTCCTTTGCCCTTCACCCTATGTACCTGCATCTCCCTGCCATGGGACGCCTCAATGACCAGGGACGTCAGGAATATTTTGACAATCTCGGACGCGAACTCAACCAGCTCTCAGAGGTAGACTACGAGCGCGTCAACAACGCAAAAACCGAATTCACCCATGAGCTCTTCGCCCAAGACGGAGCTGCGGTGATGGAACGTGACGATTTCAAAGAATTTGTAGGACATAACGAGCATTGGCTCAAGCCTTATGCTGCATTCTGCGCATTACGTGACATCAACGGCACAGGAGACATGTCGAAGTGGGGCGAATACGCCGAATACACCCAGGAAAAGCTTGACCGTTTCGTATCCGAGAACCCGGACCGCATCAACTACGTGTACTATATCCAGTATTTCCTTGACAAGCAGATGCGCGAAGTCATCGACTATGCTCATGACCGTGGTGTAGCCCTCAAGGGCGATGTGCCCATCGGTATCTCGCGCATAAGTGCCGATGCATGGTCTAACCACCGACTGTTCAACCTCGACTGTCAGGCAGGAGCTCCACCGGATGACTTCTCTGTGCTCGGACAGAACTGGGGTCTGCCGACCTACAACTGGGAAGAAATGAACCTTGACGGTTTTGCATGGTGGAAAGCCCGTTTCGGCAAGATGGCAGAGTATTTTGATGCTTACCGCATAGACCATGTGCTTGGATTCTTCCGCATATGGCAGATACCCATGGATGCCATACACGGTCTGCTCGGCTACTTCAACCCGGCACTCCCATTCAGCCCCGATGAGCTGAAATACAACTATGACTTCTGGCTTGATGCAGACCTCCAGACCACCCCATACATCATGGACTACTTCATGGGCGATTTCTTCGGAGAGTATACCGATGAAGCACGCGAACGCTTCCTTGTAGATGCCGGTTATGGCCGCTATAAACTCAAACCAGAGTTTGATACCCAACGAAAAGTAGCCGAATACTTCGCCACACAGGACAAGAATGACAAGAACGACAAGCTCTGCAACGCCCTCCTCGGTCTTATCGACGAAGTGCTCTTCATCGAAGACCCCTACGAAAAGGGTAAATACCATCCGCGTATCTCGGCTCACTTCACCTACATCTACCGCTCGCTGACCGACTATGAGAAGTGGTGTTTCAACCGTCTCTACAACGACTTCTACTACCATCGCCACAACGACTTCTGGTACGGAAAGGCTATGTGGAAGCTGCCCCCGCTCGTGGATGCGACAAGCATGCTCTGCTGCGCTGAAGACCTTGGCATGGTGCCCGACTGCGTATCAGCCGTGATGAGCCAGCTTGAGATACTCACTCTGGAGATACAGCGCATGTCCAAAGACCCGAAAACCAAATTCGGCAACACATGGAGCTATCCCTACTACTCGGTATGCACAACCTCTACCCATGACATGGGCGGCATACGCCAATGGTGGGAAGAAGACCGCGACAAGACTCAGGACTACTTCAATCATGTGCTCGGAGAACCGGGTCTCGCGCCCTACTACGCCGAACCGTGGGTTTGCGACAAGATCGTCACCAACCATCTCGCATCTCCCTCGATGCTCTGCATCCTGCCGCTGCAAGACTGGCTGTCGATCGACGGCGATATCCGCCGCGACAATCCCCGTGACGAGCAGATCAACGTGCCCGCCAACCCGCGCCACTACTGGCGTTACCGCATGCACCTGACCCTTGAAGACCTCATGGGCAAGACCGACTTCAACCAGCGCATGCGCGACAAGATCCGCACCTCCGGCCGCTAAAACACCCGGAATCTGCATAGACTAAGCAGACACCGGCGGAAACACCCATAAGATTTTCCGCCGGTGTCTGTTTCTTAATCCGCATCATCACAACCACATATATGGCGACAAGCACCCAACAGAAACAGGAACTTTTCAAGGCTATATGGGCTATAGCCGAGGATCTGCGCAACTCGGTAGATGGCTGGGATTTCAAAAGCTATGTTCTTGGTATGCTCTTCTACCGTTTCATATCGGAAAATATCACCAACTATGTCAACCGCATGCAGCACGAAGCCGGTGACAGCACCTTCGATTATGCGAATTTTCCCGACGAGGAAGCAGAGTCCGCCCGCGAACAGCTTGTCAAGGAGAAAGGCTTCTTTATCCTGCCATCACAGCTCTTCTGCAATGTCAGAGCGAGAGCTAAAAGCGACCCAAACCTCAATGTCACACTTGCTGAAATCTTCAAATCTATTGAAGCTTCAGCTATCGGAACTGACAGCGAAGACGATCTCAAAGGTCTTTTTGCCGACATTGATGTAAATTCCAACAAACTCGGCGGCACGGTTGAGAAACGTTGCGAACAACTCACCAAGATACTCAACAATATCGGAGGCATAGACCTCGGCTGTGAGTATGACGACAATCAGATTGACCTGTTCGGTGACGCATACGAATACCTCATGGCGATGTATGCTTCCAATGCAGGCAAGAGCGGCGGCGAATATTACACTCCTCAGGAAGTCAGCGAACTGCTTGCCCGTATTGTCAGTCATGGACGTGACTATGTGAACAAAGTCTATGACCCTGCTTGTGGCTCAGGCTCATTGCTGCTGCAATTCGCCAAAGTTCTCGGTAAACAGAATGTCAAAAAAGGCTTTTTCGGACAGGAACTTAACATCACGACTTACAACCTGTGCCGAATCAATATGTTTCTGCACAATATCAACTATGCCGACTTCGATATCCACAACGGAGACACACTGCTTGAACCCTACCATTGGGACGATGAGCCGTTTGATGCCATAGTTTCAAATCCTCCTTACTCCACTAAATGGATGGGCGATGACAATCCTCTCCTGATAAACGACCCTCGCTATGCTCCCGCCGGAGTCCTTGCACCCAAAAGCAAGAGCGACCTCGCCTTTACAATGCACATGCTTTCATGGCTTTCAACCGAAGGCACTGCCGCTATCGTAGAGTTCCCCGGCGTACTTTACCGCGGAGGCAAAGAACAGAAGATACGCCAATATCTCGTTGACAACAACTATGTTGACACTGTAATTCAGCTGCCGCCAAACCTGTTTTTCGGCGTGACGATTGCCACATGTATCATTGTGCTGAAGAAGTCGAAGCGCGAAAACAAGACACTCTTTATCGACGCATCTCAGCTCTTCGTGCACGAAGGCAACAAAAACAAGCTATCGCCCGACAACATAGCCGCCATCATAGCCGAGTATGCCGACCGCAAGGATGTGAAGCACTTCTCAGCACTCATTGACAATCAGGCTATTGCCGATAACGGCTACAACCTGTCGGTCAGCAGCTATGTCGAAGCCGAGGACACCCGTCCCCAGACCGACATACGCGAGCTCAACGAGCGCATCCGCCGCATTGTCGCCCATGAAAACAAGCTTCGTGTAGAGATAGACAATATCATCGCCGAACTGGAAAAAGAGAGTGTATGAGCAAAAAATCCATACGTTTTTTCAATAATCGCGAAGTCAGAGCCGTTTGGGACGATGACAATGATTGCTGGTGGTTTTCCGCCACAGATATTGTCAGAGCGATCAACGATGAGCCTGACTATGTGAAGGCTGCAAATTATTGGCGCTGGCTGAAACGAAAACTCTCACAAGAAGGGATTCAACTCGTGAGTGATACTCACGGGTTCAAATTCGAAGCGCCCGATGGCAAGATGCGAAAGGCTGATGTTCTTGACAGTGCAGCTGTAAACCTACTTGCAAAGAACTATCCCGCCAACAGGGCAAGTGCTTTTCTGGACTGGTTTACATACAGCGATAACACGCTTGACGGACAAAGCCGTAAAAAAGCGTATCAACTTTACGAAAGCGGTCTGTTGCACCGTCTGGAACCCGGCAGCGTGAAATGCCTGCAACAGATTCATGCCTATATCTTCGGTGGGCTATATGATTTCGCAGGGCAGATTCGTACCAAAAACATCTCAAAGGGAGGCTTCACATTTGCCAACTGCATGCATTTCCCCGGGACACTCCTTACAATTGAAAGAATGCCCGAAACGACTTTTGATGAGGTGATGGATAAATATGTGGAGATGAACGTCGCCCATCCATTTATGGAGGGTAATGGACGAAGCACACGCATTTGGCTTGATTTGATGCTTCGCCGCTCACTAAAGCGATGTGTTGACTGGAGCCGTATTGACAAGAACGAATACCTCTCGGCTATGCGTGAAAGCGTTACCGACAGTACATCCATAAAGCGACTGGTCAATGGAGCCCTCACCACTAAAATCGATGACCGCGAAATGTTTATGAAAGGTATTGACTACTCGTATTATTACGAACAAAACGATTAAGCAATGAGCAAGCTAAAAGAAAACTGATTGACCGCCTCTGTCCCGACGGTGTGGAATTAAGCCGCTGGGGGAATTGGGTGTTTTCTTTGGTGGTTTAACAGGTAAATCCAAAGATGATTTTAAGGATGGTAATGCCAAATTCATTACCTATGTCAATATTTATTCCAATCCAGCTTTAAATATCGATGTGAACGATTTTGTCAAGGTGGATGAAAAAGAAAAACAAAATCGTATTCAAAAGGGCGATATTCTATTTACAGGCTCCTCAGAAACACCGAACGAATGTGGTTTTACATCTGTCGTTACTTGTGAGATTTCAGAGCCGATATATCTGAACTCTTTTTGTTTTGGATTACGTCTTAGTAACCCAGCATTGTTTAACCTTGATTTCTTGAAACACATTCTACGTAGTGAAGAATTAAGAAAACAAATAGGAAAAACTGCAAGCGGCTTAAAATCGCAACGATTTTCAGTTATGCCCCCAACGTAGACATTGACGACGAAACACCCGAAGACACCGAAGGTCTCGACCAGAGCAGCCGCGACTTTCTTGAAGCTTGCATCAAAGACTATAACGATATGTTCGGCACGAGCTACGACACCAGCACCGACAAATTCCAAAACTACTACAAAGACCTTTCGCTCCGCGTTAAAAACCGAGAGATTGACCTATTAATAGTGGTGAATATGTTCCTTACCGGCTTCGATGCAACCACGCTCAACACACTGTGGGTAGATAAGAATCTTCGGTATCACGGCTTGCTACAAGCCTATTCACGCACCAACCGCATACTCAACTCCATCAAGAGCCACGGTAACATCGTCTGCTTCCGCAACCTTGAGAAAGCCACCAACGACTGCCTCCAGCTGTTTGGCAACAAGGATGCTGGAGGGCTGATTCTTCTGAAGACTTTTAAGGACTATTATAATGGCTATGATGATGCTGACGGCACACATCACACCGGATGGGTGGAACTTATCAGAGAACTGCTCAAAAAGTTTCCTCTCTCGGGCGATCCTCGCGGGCTGCATATCATGGGCGAGAAAGCCGAAAAGGAGTTTATCAAACTTTTCGGTACAATACTTCGCGCCCTCAACATATTGCAGACATTCGACGAGTTTGAGGGCAACGAGATTATCGACCTCAACGGAGATTTCCTTGACTATCGCGGTTTCTACAATGAGATGCACGAAAAATATCGTCCTAAGGGCGGCGAAGCTGTCAACATCAACGATGATCTCGTGTTTGAAATGGAACTGATGAAAACGGTGGAAATCAACATAGACTACATCCTGTTTCTTGTCGGGCTGCTTAGCGGTGACGAAAACAATGACCGTGAAATCATCATAAAGGTGATGAAAAGCGTCGAGGCATCGCCAGACCTGCGCAACAAGGAGGAGCTTATCCGCGAATTCATTGACCGCCACACGCCAGAAAACGATGTTCACGACCAATGGCATGAATTTGTTCGCGAGAGCCAGCGTAAAGAGGTTGACAACATCATCACCGAAGAGAAGCTCAAACGAGACAAGGCTTTAGACTTTATAGCCCAGGCGTTCCGTGACGGAGACGTGCGCGAAGGAGGCACTGCCATTGCCGACATACTTCCGCCTATGGGATTGTTCGGGAACGCCGGCGCCCAAAGAGCCGAAACGAAAAAGAGAGTATTCCATCGTCTCAAGGATTTCTTCGACCGTTTTTATGACATCTCCGGCGGAGTGTTTTCAGAGATAGAATAATACGTTGGTTAAATTGGGATATGATACGTCCCCAATTCGCGGTCGCGACATGTCGCGACCCTACATTGATGGATATTGTCGTAACATTATGTTCCAATTCAACCAACAGGCTATATGTGATGTATCTGTTGATTTGCGCAAATCGGGGAAATTGCGTAAATTTGTGTTAGATACACCTTAGAGATGAGAAGCGCAATGCAATCTAACCTGAAACGCTCAACGATACTGGCGGCGATTTTCGCTATCGCTACGTTATGGATCAGCCCATCTGTCAGTGGGGCTGCGCCTTTCCCCTATCCCACCGTTCCTGACACCATATCCTCGTTCACCGGGAGGGCTGACTACTTCGTGACGCACTTCTGGGACAAAGCTGATATGAAACGCATATTCAGCAACCGTCAGAATGTCAAGGCTGCCATGGGCGACTACTTCGCCATGATGCCGCATGCGCGGCGCGATGTAGCCGCACAGTCTATCGCCGAGCTGTTAAATCGTCTCTCCAAGCAGCCCAAAGACCTTGCATTTATGGCTGAGACTGCCCAAGGACTTATATTCAGTGACTCAGCTGCATTCTGGAGCGATGATCTGATGTTGCCGTTTGCCATGGCTGCCAGCAAGAACAAAAAGGTGGATGAAGGCACACGCCTGCGCATGGAGCGGATAGCGACCATTTTGCAGACCAACCGTCAGGGTCACAGTGCACCTAATCCCAAGATGACACTTATTGACGGCTCTGAGAGCGATGTCTACACTCCTGACGGCGACCTCAGCTACCAAATACTGTTTTTCAACGATCCTGACTGCACAGCCTGCAATGCTGCCCGCATGAAACTCGATGCCGATTATCTGACTTCACGACTGATCAATGCCGGCATAGTCAAAATCATAAGCATTTATCCAGGCGAGATGGACGATGAGTTCAAGCGCATAGCAGCGCGATTCCCCTCGACATGGACCATCGGAGCCAATCCTGATGTCGACCTAATATATGACCTGCGTACTCAACCTTGCTTCTATCTGCTGACCGGTCAGGGATATATCGTCGACAAAAACATGCCTGTAGAGGAGATACTCGGCATATTCTCCCGTCTGCGCAATCTCAAAGCGGCTCAGGAAGTCTCAACCGAGCCATACAAGGGTCCAGACACCCAGGCAACAAGCAACACCGACACACCCAACCAGACCCAGGAATGAAGATAGCCGCACTCATATCAGGCGGAGTAGACTCTGCGGTAGCAGTGCACTGCCTTCGGGAGCAGGGGCATGACCTGCATCTGTTCTATATCAAGATAGGCAATGAGAACGGCGAGGGCGACTGCTCTGCCGAGGAGGACATAGAGATGTGCACTCTGATAGCGCGCCGATACGGGCTGCCATTGGAGGTGGTATCGCTCCATGACGAATATTGGGAAAATGTCATGCAATATGCACTTGACACGGTCAAACAAGGATTGACTCCCAATCCCGACATGATGTGTAACCGCATGATAAAATTCGGCTACTTCGAACAACGCTACGGTCATGAGTTTGATCTGACTGCCACAGGACACTATGCCGGTACCACGGAGATAGACGGGTTGAAATACCTCACCACTGCCGTAGACCCAGTCAAAGATCAGACTGATTTTCTTGCCCGCATCACATATGACCAGCTCAAGCATCTGACATTCCCTTTGGGTGCTATGCCCAAAGTCCGCGTCAGGGAGATAGCCATGGAGCAGAAGCTCCCCAATGCCTACCGTCCTGACAGCCAGGGCATATGTTTCCTCGGGAAAATAAATTACAACGACTTCATCCGCCGTCATCTCGGCGAGAAAAAAGGTGCAATAATAGACATCAGCAACGGCCACAAGATAGGCGAACACAAGGGCTACTGGTTCCACACCATCGGGCAGCGCAAGGGACTCGGACTGAGCGGAGGGCCATGGTATGTGGTGAAGAAAAATGTACGTGACAACGTGATATATGTGTCACGCGGCTACGACACACCGCTGCAATACGGCAACATCCTCCACATCGATGAAATGCACTGGATCACCCGCGACCCATGGCTTGACGAATGTGACGGAGTGGACATCATGTTTAAAAACAGGCACTCTCCAGAACGCTTCGGAGCTAAACTCACACGCCTCTCCCCTGGCGAATATGTCATAGAGAGCAACAGCCCTGTCCAAGGCATAGCTCCGGGACAGTTTGCAGTAATATATGATGCCAAGGGTGAATTATGTTATGGAAGCGGCATAATAACAGGGCGAAAGATATAAATTTAGACTGGATATGAGCAAACGAGTAGCAATGCGCGTAATGGGTCTGTCATACAGCCAGATACAGACCGGGGCATATGCTCTGATACTGTCGGAGATAAACGGACCTGTAAAGCTGCCTATCATCATAGGTGCTCCTGAGGCACAGTCTGTAGCTATGAAAATGGAGGGAGCCATACCCCCACGTCCATTGACACATGACTTGTTCGTAAGTTTCGCACACGGATTCGGGGTCACCCTCAAAGAGGTCTATATCAACCGATTCGAGGACGGACTGTTTTCAAGCGAGCTGACCTTCACCGACGGAGACCGCGAGATAGTCCTTGAGGCACGTACCAGCGACGCCATAGCGATAGCCATGCGCACCAAGTCGCCAATCTTCACCACTCGCGAGATACTTGAGGAGGCTGGATTTGTGATGGAAAACGATCCTTTCAGCGATAAGGCTGACGATGATGCGTCAAACGACACCGAGACCGTAGAGCCTGACGAAGATATGACTCCCCTGACGCATCCATCAAACCCCAAGCTCGAAAACTACGCCATTGAAGAGCTTGAAAAGATGCTTGCAGATTTAATCAGCAAGGAGGCATATGAAGAGGCAGCCAAAATAAGCGACATAATCAAACGTAAGAAATCAGGAGACTGACCACTCAATTTTTATATAAGCCAAAATAATCTAATACACACATTGAAGTTAACATGAAGAACGTAAAACTGCGACTGATAGTCATGAACTTCCTGCAATTTGCCGTGTGGGGAGCATACTTGACCAGTGTCGGCAACTATCTCGGAAGTGCCGGCATGGGACATCTCATAGCCTGGTTTTATGCCATCCAAGGCATAGTATCCATATTCATGCCCACTCTGATGGGCATCGTGGCTGACCGATGGATTCAGCCTCAGCGTCTGCTCGGCATATGTCAGATTGTGGCTGGTGCTTTCATGCTTTCATGCTGGTGGCTGGGACATGAAGCCATGGGTAGCGGCACATTCCCAGATCCTTCACTGTTTGTCACCATGTACACAATCAGCGTGGCGTTCTATATGCCGACCATAGCCCTGAGCAACACCGTGGCATTCTCGGTGCTCAAGAGCCACGGCTATGATACCATCAAGGATTTCCCACCGATACGTGTATTCGGTACGGTCGGTTTCATAGCCACGATGTGGTTTGTCAACTGCGCCACATGGACACCGGGCGAAGGACTGTCGTTCTCGCTGTCGGCACATCCACTTAGATTCCAGTACACCTACATGCAGCTCTTTGTGTCAGGTGCATTAGGGCTCATATTGGGAGCATATTGCTTTTCGTTGCCTGCGTGTCTCCTTTCAAAGAAAGCTTCTGCCAACCACAGCATAGCCGAGACCCTCGGACTGAACGCCTTCAAACTGTTCAAAGTCAAGAAGATGGCGATATTCTTCATATTCTCTATGCTCTTAGGCATGTGTCTGCAAGTCACCAACGGATATGCCGGTCCGTTTATCACCAGTTTCAAAGGCTCCGGGTTTGCCGATACATTTGCTGCCAACAATGCAACCCTGCTGACGTCGCTGTCACAGATAAGCGAAGCCCTGTGCATATTGATGATACCATTTTTCCTGAAACGTTTCGGCATCAAGAAAGTGATGCTCATCGCCATGCTGGCTTGGGTGCTGAGATTCGGATTCTTCGGTCTCGGAAATCCGGATATGCCAGGTGTTATGCTATTCATCCTCTCTATGATAGTCTACGGTGTGGCATTTGACTTCTTCAATGTCTCTGGAGCATTATTTGTCGAGCAAGAGACCGACAAGTCCATTCAGGCATCGGCACAGGGACTCTTTATGCTGATGACCAACGGCATAGGAGCAACAGTTGGTACGCTGAGTGCCGGAGCCGTGGTGGATCACTTCTGCAAATGGACCGAAGTCGACGGCATAAGTTACCTGTTGGGCGACTGGACTGCGACATGGCTCATTTTTGCCGGATTTGCTTTAACCGTTGCCATCTCATTTGTGCTTATATTCAAAGACAGCACACGCCCCTCGGATGCCACAGCGGACACAAAATTGACTGAAAGTGCTCCCGACGGCTATGTAGAGGAAGCATGATATAGAAACCCCGAATAGTATATGATACAATTCTATTGTCCTGATATAGAGTCGCTCCCGGTGCTTCCCGAGAGCGACTCCAATCATGCCGTCAGAGTATTGCGAATGCAAGAAGGCGACACCCTGCAGGTCATTGACGGCAAAGGGCATGCTTTTGATTGCCGTCTTGTAGCAGCCCATCCCAAGAAAGCGGCACTTGAAATCATCAATAAACGTGACATGCCTCTCCCATGGGACTATCACATAACCGTGGCTGTTGCACCTACCAAATCAATGGACCGCATGGAATGGATGGTAGAAAAACTGACCGAAATCGGGATAAACCGCATCGTGCCTCTGAGATGTGAGCACTCCGAACGCAAGGAAATCAAAACCGAACGGCTTGAGAAAGTAGCCATTGCAGCCATGAAACAGTCGCTCAAGTCTGTGTTGCCACGAATTGATGAGATGACTCCAATAAAGACCTTTCTGTCACAACCTCATAATGGCGAGAAATTCATAGCCTACTGCGATGACATCTACCAGCGTCAGGAACTGGCATGCCGATATCATGCTGGGCATTCAGCCACCATACTGATAGGTCCCGAAGGAGATTTCTCACCAAAAGAAATCACCGCCGCAGTAGATGCAGGTTTCCTCCCCATAACTCTTGGACCGAACCGTCTGCGCACAGAAACAGCCGCGATAGCGGCTGTACAAACTTGCCATATACTGTCACTGGCTGCTCAGTGTAGGCAATGAGAAATTTTGGAATTATATTTATCCCATAGCCTGACGAATCAGCACCACAGTATAGGCGATGTAGCAAAGGACCATAATGATGCCTTCTGGACGTGTGATGGTGCGGACTTTGAACCACTGACCAAACGCCCAAAACATTATGCTGGCAAGTAACAGGACTCCAAAGTCGAGTAACGTTATGCCGCCCATGGTCAGAGGCCAGAACGTGGCAGAGACACCGAGCACGAGGAAAACATTGAATACGGCACTTCCGACCACTGTACCGATAGCCAATCCTGGCTCATTTTTGACAGCAGCGACAATTGAAGTGGCTAATTCGGGGAGCGAAGTACCGACCGCTACAATTGTCAATCCGATGACAGCTTCACTGACTCCGCATATCCTCGCTATGTCAGATGCGGAATTTACAAACAGATTTCCGCCCCATACAAGCGCGCCCAATCCTCCCACTATCATAATCAGCGACAGCCACATGGGAAATATCTTGATCTTCACAGGATCTCCGACATTCTCCGTGTTATGAGCTATAGCGAATGTGTAGCGCAAAAATATCAGGAAAAACAATATCATCAAGAGTCCGTCGCTTCGGGTAATCTCATCAACAGGGAAACCGTCAATCTGCTTGTCGACCGAACATATTATCAAGACAATAGATGACAGGACTACGAGCGGGAGTTCATTAGCCAGCGTGCCCTTTTGCACCTTTAACGGTCGTATGATAGCGACAACGCCCACGATTACCAGGATATTGAAGATATTGCTGCCCACTATATCACCTATCGCCAGCCCTCCAGAATGATGAGCAGCCGAAGTGACCGAAATAACAAATTCGGGTGCGGATGATCCTATAGAAACGATTGTCAGACCGATAACCAACGTGGACACACCCCATCGCTTGGCTACTGATGAGGCCCCGTCAGTAAGATAATTGGCGCCTCCTAATATCAGGATAAGGCTTCCGATTAATATTAATATATCAATAAACATCGTAATTTTCAGATTATTATATCAACGGAAAAGATCTGTATACTGACGCGCAATCTTTGACCAGCGGTATGCATCGCAAGCATATGTCTTGAGTTTTTGTCCCTGGGCAGACTCTATATTTGCCGCAAGCCGACGAAGATTGTCAGCATTACTGAAATAAGAAGCAAGCTCCCCCGTGGTATGACGATTATAATTCACATCATAGGCTGCTATGGGGATTCCGAGGAACATCGCCTCCACAAGCGAAGGATTAGTACCTCCGGCACTATGCCCATGCACATATAGAGCAGCCCGTGAGCGGAGCACCCACAGACGGTCAAGGTCATATATGGCATCTATTATATGTATGCCAGAGACTGTGGCATAACGCTTACGGAGCGACTGTGCATAAGCGGAATGCGACCAATTGCCTATGAATACCAATGGTAACGATGCCTCCCGACTGGCAAAAGACTCCAATATCATATCACAATTATTTTCCGGTTCAATACGGCATAATGATATTGCATATCCACTATCTTGCAAACCATATATGTCAAGGATGGTTTGGGATACAGCATCATCTACATCTCTGATTACTTGGTCACCGCCATATGCTATCAAGACGGCTTCTTTGCCATAGGTATCACGGACATATTCCACTATGCCCTGATTGTCAGCAACCACTATATCAGCATATCTGACTGCCATAGCTTCGGATGCTTTCAAGATGCGCTTAGCCATCTTTCCCCATTTCTGTCGCCGATGTTCAAGACCATCGATATTGACTATTATTCGTGCTCTGGTCATCGCCCTTAGCAACGGCATGAACAAGCAACCTGACACCCCTAAAATCAAGATGACATCAAAGTTTCTGACTGCTTTAAGCATTGACATGATGTCATAAGGAATGGACTGTATGCCGTTTGCTCTCAACGGGATATAACGCAGGGACGCCCCACGATAGCTGCCGCCGTCAAGAGGTTTCATATCTTTTGAACTGCAAAAGACAGTGTAATGTATGTCTTGGGGGCAATTTTCGCCGAGAAGATTCTCTACGAGCGATTCAAATCCACCGTAGGAAGCAGGCACTCCCTGCGAACCTATGATTGCTACATTTATCATCGTGTGCGTTATGCGGACATGCCATGGCATGTCCCTACAATTTGCTGTTGAAAAGATTACAGATGGCAGATGAGAAAATCTGAGGATTAAATTCCCGTGATTTTTCCAATGCGCCAGCCGCAAGCCTCATATATAAATCTCTATTTGTGAGGATTTTCTGAATTTTATCACCTATTGCTGAGAGATTCCTGACGTCGATTTTATAACCGTTATATCCGTCAGTCACAAGATCTGCGATACCTCCGACAGTAGGCACAATCACCGGAAGCCCTGCTGTCATAGCCTCAGCAGCAGTAAGCCCGAAAGTCTCTACTGCCATATCCGGGTTTGTCAATGAGATGACAAGTGACGCATTATTATAGAATCGGCTTATATCAGATTGACGAGGGTAAATGCTAAGTTGAGGCATCCTCTTTATATCCAAAGCCTTATGCCTGATATATGCATCTATTTCAGACTGTGTGGCATTGATCACGATATCCCATGCAAATTGAGGCATCTCTGATGCAAGTTTGATAAACTCAAGCGTACCCTTATACTCCTTGAGCGATGAAACCATCAGGATGCGCTTACGCGCATAAGCCACAAGCGCGTCAGAATTTAATAATGACAGCAAAGATGACGGAAGTGCATTGGAAATGACATGCAACCTTTCTTCGGGTAACGACAAATGCCTTGCCTGAAAGGCACTGACGCAGATTATATCATCAGCTACACGTTTCATCAGTGCTGCAAGCAGCCTGTACATCTTGCCTTTTGCAAACGCATTCTCATGATAGTGGTATATCACATGGCTACCCACCAGTTTCGCTCCTAATGCAGCACCAAACGGGAGTATAGTGTTGATATAGGTCACAGTATCCTTCTGGCGGCAATGCTTAAATGCCTTGAAAAATGAGACTGTCTGAGATCTCAACAGCCTCCATATCGTCACAATCGGATTAGATGAAAACCTATAGGCAATAGTGTGTTTATGCACCGTCTCATGACAAGAGAGGCTGTCAAGAACACCACCGTCAGAGGTGAAAAGCGTTACATTCCAACCGTCACTGACAAGAGCCTCCAATGCCATGGCGAGAACTTTCGGACTCCCGCTGAAATCGTTATAAAGATGGAATGCTACGATCTTCTTCGCGTTAGTCATCACTATTCGTTATGTTCCTACAAAGTTGAAGACTCAAGGGAGTCCGCCAGACCGAGCAAACGGGCACGGAATGCCAACGTATCATAATCGCTGTCACTCCATTTGCCTCCGCTGCGTGCGGCATAGAGGGAAATGATGTCAAGGAGATATATCTTAAGGAGCATGGCATCTATATCGTCATAGCGTATCAACTGCTTTATCAGTACCTCTGGCGAGACGTGCTGCTCAAAAATTGCTGTCTGAATCAGAAAATGACACTTGTCTGTGCCTGGCATGCCATGATAAATACCATACTCCCAATCAAATACAAACAGCGAGCCGTCATTGACAATCATATTCCATGGCGTGAAGTCACGATGAGTGACCACTGCCGATACATCCATGTCAGAGAAATTAGCAAGCACCTGCTGTGCGCTTTCTGAGACGAAACCGCGCAGTTCCTCGGGTATTACTTTTGCATATGTATCATACAGTCTACGAATGGACAGGAATGTGTCAGTTTCAGCTGCCTTCATTGGCGTTGCAGTCAATCTGTGAAGATCTGACTGAAAACTCTGATGCAAAGGAGTCCATTGATGTTCCTCCTTTGACTCCAGAGTCTTGACAGTGGACTGGATGAAAAGATACAGATCATCGCCTGTGACGGTATAGTCAAGAGCAAGAGGTATACGATCCTTCATTTCCTCAAAAGAATTGAGAAAATCAAGCAATAAGGATTCATGCTTGAACAGACGCACCGCAATATCATGACTGTCAGTGACCTTGCAATAGCCCGCTATGCGTCCATCATCAACACACTGTATGGTCACTTTAGAGTCGGCTGACGGTGTTCCCCCAAACAGACTCCAATCGACAACCTCTGCATGGAACGCATCAGCACACGGCTGACTGATGGACGGAATCAAATCATAAAATCCGAGATCGGAATGAAGCATATGGCGGAATATGCCCAAACGCCATAGCACCGGTAAAAACCGCTTCATCATACGTCCCTTGACGCTCCCAGGCTGATATATAGCTAAAGCAAGCTTCATAGCACGGACAGGCACAATCCAACGCTTGCCATCCGCATTGGCAAATGAAATGACTTTATTTTCTGAAGATGGGGTCAAAAGACGGTCAATATCCATCAGCTATGCCATAATTACAGGTCTTACTTATCAGATATAACGCTTCGAACCGCTTCGCGGATTTCATCACCATGGAATTTCCATGAAAACTTAGATGCGGCTTCAATGGCAGACTGTCCCATTGACTGACGTAACGAATCATCAGCAAGACGAGATACAGCTGCCGCGATAGAGGATATCACCTCATCTCTCTTACCACGAGGGATTACAGCCGCATATTCAGGTCTGAAATACCTCGTGTAACCAGTGGTGTCAAGCGCAACCAAAGGCTTACCTGCCGCCATCGTATCAAACGAAACCGTTACTGCTCCTTCCTTAAGTGATGGATTAAGCACAATGTCAGCATCTGACAGATACCTGCGGTAATCCTCTGACGACACTTCTCCGCATAGAGACACGATATCGCCAAGAGACAATGATGTAATCAGTTTTTTCAGACGCGGCTTATCGGGACCCTTGCCAAGGATGTCAAGATGTACCGGCAGACCTGCTTCACGCAGCTCGGCAACAGCTTCAATGGCGAGATCAAAACCGCGCCACGCATCCAGTCTGCCGACACAAAGCAGCCTCAATCCATCTTGCGACTGATGGGCTACAGACTGGCTCATATCTGCAATGTCGGCAGCGACATCGGTCATCAGCACTGCCTTATCACGATATTTGCCTGGAAGTGAGGCACGTGTTATATCTGTCTTGCATAATATCAGGTCTGCGTGGCGGCATCTCCACCGAAATCCAGGAGTATAAGGCACAACCATCGCTACCAAACGGCGCACAGACTCGATCATTCGCGACTTGAAAGAGTAATGCCGGCTATATCCACGCGGTATCGTCTCAAGCCCTCCTATCGGACCCCAGATAAACCGCCGCGCTGCTCCGAAACGGCTGACATGCCACAAAGCATTGCCATAAGTAAGATGCATGAAGGCAGGGATATTATTGGTCGCCATCGTCTTACGTATCACCTCATCGGAAGCATTCGTCCATTTCAGATAATAACGATGCACTCCTTTGCGTCCATGCTTGCGCTTTAAATCTCTTGGCGGCAAGTCAAAATACACCCAATGTATGCTTTCATAACCGGGATTATCAGCCATCCATCGCTCGATTGGCTCGCGATTATTTGCCCGAGTAATCACCCACAGGTCAAACTCACGGCTCAATTCGAGCACCCAGTGCCAGCCAACCCCTATCTCGCTGCCTTTCCATGGCTCACAGGCATATGCCGACACCATCAGTCGCAACTTCTTTGAATCAGATAATGCAGTCATTTGAGGCATCCAAGACGACGTAAGTTGACATTATGTTGCTCAGCAAAAATATGGCTGAGAATCTGATTGACAGCCACATCAGGCGTAGACTCGTTGAGCACTTTCAGATACCCCTTTTGAGGCGCGAGTAGGTCTATACGTCCATTTATAGCCTCAATATCCTCGCGTGACAGTTCTCTCTTACGCTCCAATATGGTATCTGTAGATGCCGTGAGCAGAATATTGTAGCGCAGAGAAGGTATGAACAGCTTACGCCACAGATTCAGGAAACGATAAGGCAGATAGATACGTGAACGACGCGAATCGCATATTATGTCGCTGAAATAACGGTCAAAGATGACAAGACGCGTTATGCGCGTCTGTGATTTCACCTTAGTCCAATAGCCCACGATATAATCCACAGTATAATAGCTCAGACGTGCCAACGAGTTTATGGCAGACGTGCGTCCACCTCGGTGCGGATCGCTATAGTTGCGATCCACCTCTTTTTTAACACCTGCCTTCTGCGCCACGTCTCCAAGGTTGCCGAACAGAGCCGGACGGAAATGATAGTAGGCATGCGCTTTGCGAAACACATCACCAAGGCGGTCAATCACCATATCGATTACCGTGGTCTTTCCTGCCCCGTCAGGTCCTGTAAATCCGATGGCGAAACCTGTACCTCTTCCCAGATAATTGCGCAAATACGACCATCCCCATCGAGACATCTCCCCTATCAACGCAAATGGTCTCCGCGTCAGATTGAGTCTGAACGCATGTAACATCAACGAATTACGGGATGCACGGTCACATGTGACGGCATCAGCGCACCCGAATATGTCAAACAGTTTGGACTGAACAGTTGGCAAGTATTCTGCAGCCTCCCTCACGGATCTATACCGTTCGGGGTATTGTGCACCTACTGCCCTATCATAGAGATATTTGTCAAGGAACTTTGATGCCGAACCAGAATGCCACAAGAAGCCGTTGAACTCCTTGTCTGCAAGAAATTCGTCAGCACTCATCAGCTGTATGCCCCACACCGATGTGTCAAAAAAGAAATCCCACTGCACCAGATCCGTTTCCCCTCCATCACTTATACGAGCGCACACAAATGTCACCAACCGATCAGAATCAAGATATGTCAGTATGCTCCAGCCGAGAGCATCTATCAATGACACCAGCCGACTCCGCAACGAACGAAACTGCTTTCGCCTTATGATGATATCGATATCACGCGCATCATTACCGACCGGCAACTGCTCGTAATTACGAAGCACGACATAATCAGCATTCTCATTCAGAAACCCGATGATTTCGCGTATCAATCGTTCCTTATCAACACCCATTGCAATCAACGATTAAGGAGATTTTTATGCAGCTTATCCATGAAATAGCTTGGTTTGAGGAATATGCTATAGAAAACGTCAAACACCCCTATTGGATTGCCACGATGCAGACGTAATGCTCCACGCCGCAGATAGTCCGTGGCCTTTGCCTCTCTACGCAATTTCTTCATATCCGATAAAGGATACTGCGCTAACCAGTCCTTGAAACACAACGGCGTACGGCCTTCCCTGCGGTCAATGAGACATTGCTTCACCCACCTCATCTTGAGCAACATAGGGAGAGTATTAGATGACAATCCGGTACCGAGCTTACGGTAGTACGCGAGGACCTCAGGGATGACGATGATCGCCTTGCCCTCGGTATATAGGTCGCTCATACGCGTCCATAGATCCAAATCCTCACAAAAATCCTGATATCGCGGCTTCCCCTCAGGAAATCCATCAATAGAGAATCCACCAACTCTGAGAGCGGCTTCTCGGTCATAAATCGCAGTTGGCTGCATGAAGATGAGTTTGCACGCCGATGCCTTGTCGTAAAACTCTTCCTTGGTCACTGCACCGAGATACAGACCGCCCCCTATTAGGGATGTATTCTGATCTACATACGCCAGATGACATCCTACAGCCATCAAATCCTTATCTGATTGCAGTTTGGTCCACATCCAGGCTATAGCTGTAGGACAGAGGACATCATCTGAATCAAGAAACATCAGGTAACGAGTAGTAGCTTGCCGCTCAGCCAGATGGCGACAATAACCGATGCCACGGTTTGACTCCAGTTCTATCAAATCATATTGACGTGGATATTGGCAGAAATATGCTTCTATTACATCAACTGACCGGTCAGTAGAGGCATCGTCTATGATGAGCAGTCGGAAATCATGGACAGTCTGCGACATCACACTATCGAGAGTCTCTGCAATCCACTCCTCTTTATTATATACGCAAATGGCTAAAGTCAAATCCATAGATCAATCATTTCCATATATCTTTCTGAGCTACAGCCCATGGTAAAAATCTTCTGAACACAGGTATTAACGCCGCACAAATAGCAAGAGTCAACAATGCTACTGCTACTTCACCCCATAATGTACCACGATCAATGACCAAAGCCAATGGGCGATAGACTAGGTGATGAGTGCACAATGGTATGATGGAATAACGTCCAAAAAATGTCAGGAACGGTAAAGTTTTTATAGATTTACACAACAACAGAACAGATATGACTCCTAATGTAGAAATAATGAGTATCAGAATATAATTACCGCATATAAGATTATTTTGGAAATTCACATGATGATTGCCTAACAGATAGTACGATAATACCACGAGACCGTATAATGCAAGCGCTATCAACACATTAAATCGATCATACCTATTAGGGTATAATATCGGCGTTTTCTTCAAAACGAAGCCAAACCAGAAAAAAGGCAATGCAGTCATAGCACTGTCAATCATCAATGGAAGAAATACAAACCTCATTCCAAGATATGCGCCAAAACATCCTATGGATAAGATAATAAGACCCTGTACATAAGTATTGTTGACCAGCAAACTTATAATACAGAACATGATATTGGTCCAGAACAGGGCAAGCAAGAACCATACAGGACCGTTAAAATACTGTCGCTGCGTCCATACATCGGCTACACCACGTGCGCCAGTAGTCATAAATCCTGGTAACAAATATTCAACAATGTAGAACACGACATATGCAGTTAAATAAAAAAAGAGGAAAGGGAACAGAATTTTATTGGCTTTTTTCTTGAAAAGATGTCCTAATCCTCCATAATCCTTAAAGAAAAGACCAGAAAGAATAAAATACAGAGGCATACGAATGGCATCAAGACCCGGTATGACAACCGATAGTCCAGTATGTCCAACGATAACCAACGTTATACATACCCCTTTCGCAAGATCTATGTATTTTAATCGAGTCTTTTCTACATTTGTTCCCATATCAATCTTTAGCTCGCGAACGGAATCTATAATCAGCTAATTCCCACCATATCCACAAATGGCCTTTTTCCCATAGTGTGTAAATAATAGTTATTCAGATTATCCACAGTTTGCTGGTTTCCTCCACCTTTAGCGTTGGCATCAAGCAAAGGAGTGTCAGCCAGTATAAGCGTACGCAAATGATGGTAATCATATCCAGTAGATACCATTGGTGTTCTCTTAAGACGCCCCATACATGACAGCCATATATCATCAGCCGAGAAAGCAAGCCGTCGAATTAAAGGAATATCAAACACATCCGAATGTAAGGTATGCGGAGGGTATAATATCCCAGCACAACCGACAAAAAGCAGATCAAATGATTTCATCCTATAATCCACGGCAGGCCAGTGTTCATAGCGAGGAATCATAGAATAGACGCGCTTTGCACGATTACCGACCACAGCATCCGGGTATTCGCAATGTGTCTCCCATAATGTCTGTATAATGTCCTCAGGATAAAGGCAATCATCATCTACGGTGATTATGGTTTTATCATAAAACTCTTGCATCGCATAGAAATATTTCTTATGCGAACGCAAATCTCCTTCTACGAACTTAATTTCCAAACCTCTCGACATGAGATTCAATAATCTTGTCGGAAGATTTTTGTTTCCTTTCGGGAATTGGTCTTCGGAAAGATACAATATTATACGTTCTGGTAATGCCGACTGTCTTAACAATGATTCTACGGTCTGCCATACATAGCCTATTCTTTTCGGATATGATGTAAATGATATAATTACATCAGAACAACGAATTGCATCTGGACGCGAAAGATAAAATCTGGATTTCGTAAAATAAAAATAACACTTAAGATAGACGTTAGCAATCACATCCCATATCAGATTATATATAGAATAGAATCTGACTTTGTCAAGGATGCGATTGCGTTTATTGTTCCATTTACGGTGCCGATCAAAAAATGCTATGGGTTTCATATATCATAAACATGTTTTGATTACAATTCAATCTTCTTCCTCCTCATCCAGTTCTATGGCATCATGCTGACCACATCCAGTTGACAATACTTCGAGCTGATTTTGATCATAAAAATACCGTGTAGCACTCAGTATGTAAAGCAGTCCCCATAGATAGGCTATGTTAGTAGTACCACCTCCGACTCCTAAAAAGAACATTATTGTCGCAATGGAACGGAACCGAATACAACAGCCAAACACCAGCACTAAGCTAAGAAGATATGCAACAAAACCATAATCATCTATATCACCTATCTTTCGTAATTCAGCATGATAACGGAATCGCGTTGAATAATCACATCCATGTCCCACCCAAAAATCTTCATCCTCTATATCTGTTGTCAAACTATTCAAAGTGTTAATCAATGGAGCGACACGCACATTGGCAGAGGCATCAGTATCACGTATTTCTGAGACATTCATCGTAGATGCGGCCTGAGCAATTGCTACTACGCGCTCAAAATGTTTTATCTCCGCATTTCTCATGATGAAAAAAATGCCAGAAAAAATAGGCAACATCAGAAAAAGATAGTAGCCTCTCAAAAAATATAGAGATACTATACCCATGCATATAAATGCCGTAGCAGACCCCATCAATGCGGTGTCAAGCAATACACATGCTGAAACAATGAGATGTGACCCTCTGAACGCCTGAAAAAAAGTCACTTTTGAGCCTTGGAGGTATTCATTACATTTTAAATATGCGTAATAAAGTACCCACAGAGTACGAGCAAATGTTGATGGTTCCTGTGAAAAACTATTGACTCGCTGTCCTGTTTCTTCCCCAATCCACATAAGCATATTCATCCATGGAAGACTCCATATACCAACAACATGCAGAATTGTCTGAACTACCGCCAGACCCGTGTAAGCATAAATAAAGCCTCTGATAAAATTAATAAATATATCTATGTTTAAAACATGCTTGTGGTAAACAAGGGTGTAAAACACCATGAAAGAAACAACAAACATGGCACAATACATGACGGTGCTTGATCTGAACGTCGACGAATGTAAAAAGTAGGCAGTAAAAAATATCCATAGCCAATACATAGTGCCAAAAACAACCGCCTTATTGATGTTAAAATTGGCAAGAAAAATTATAGGCATAACTGACATCATTGCCACCTTGACAGGGCTTACGCCCGCACTGCCCTCCAATGGATAATACTGGATTACCATCAATACAATCATGAACAGGACTGCATTGGTCCAGTTATAGTTCTTCAGCTGGAAAAAGCCTTTTATGAAATGCCAGATGCTGGAAAAAATGACGGAAATGTAGGTCATATGATGTTATAATAGCATTATACTGTTTTATCTTGCAGAGAGTTCGTTTTATCTCTTCTGATTCCTAAAATTTTCGGATATTTGCGTGACAACCACTCGGCTATGAAATATTCGGCAATCATGGTCACACAAAACAATGAAAAAGCAATCCAGCCACCCTTCATGGGATGTCCGCATATAAGCCGGACTGCAACATCACACAGCACAATCAATATGCTGAAATGGGTCACCATCAAAGCCATAGAATTTCGTCCCCAATAATGGAAATATCGCCATATGGGACTGGTTTCCACTGACATTATAATCAGTATCAATCCTATCGGTTCAAGCAACGGAGCTCCAAAACTCCAATAAAGAGGCACCGGCGGCCATAGTGCACAATACCATCCGGCTGCAACAATCAACAATCCTATTACTAATACTGCCATTTTATGACAAAGTTGTATCCATCTCAGCACATAGCGATGGAAACAAAAGCCGGCAGCAATCCCTAACCATGCCGTAGCTATGCTATATATGACCCTAAAGGGAGCCTCCTTGATGCTCATGGCAAGAGTGTCACGAGGACCCAGCAAGGTCTGATAATACCATATGAACAGAGCCACTGCAACTGTGACTATGACGCATCGAACCCGTGGATAGCAGTCACGCGTCCACCACCATAATATTTCCGCACCGAATAGAGCCGGAAGAAACCACAGGGTGCCGATACCTCGCAACACCACAGACTTATATACCTCGCGAGCTATGAAGTAAGTATCGTAGTAACCGAAAATCCACAAGATCAGATCAAAAGCGAGTATTATAAGCGTCCAGGCAATATATGGGACTCCGAGCTGATGCCAACGCTTACGGAGAAAGACCTTAAACGGCTGCTGGGTCTGCATGGCATTGACCCAGCCTGATGTGACATAAAACATGCTTATCATATACGAACTGATAAACACATTGACATAAGGAGGGATAAAGCCTGTGGCAAAATGCAGCAGGACGATACTGACAATCGCCACACCTTTGGCTATATCTAAATATGCCAGACGGCGATTTGAGGCATTGATGGTCTGAGGCATGGCATTCATCTACCAATCAGATTTTTCACCATAGTCCGCAACAATTGCCGCCATCGAGGGATAAAAGATGTCGGCAAGATATAACATGGCGTACGGATAACATCTACTTTGTTTTTGTACTTGGTGGCAAGATTGTTAATCTCGCATAAGAAAGTATTATCGGTCGCCTGCCCCTTGTCTGCCGAATATTTATGATATGTCATCTCTGGCAGGACATATGATTCTATCCCATGATTAAGCCTGGCATTATAACATATGTCTACAGCATAGAGATGCCAATGTTTCAGAATATTCTCATCAAATTTCATTGACATAAATACGTCTTTGTGCATGGCAATCAGACATTCATCAAGGGTAACCATGGCTGTCTTCTCAGAAAGCTGACGTCGGGTTATATATCCATCATCAGACTTATATTTTAGATTAGACACCGGACTACCATCTGACGGCATACCTGCAACACCGAGAATCTGAGACGGCTCAAAGGTCAGATCATCATATATACGACATAACAATCGGGAATCCGGGAAACTTATATCCTGATGACAGAATACGAGAATATCTTTTAAATCATCACGATGCAACGCGACCTCTTTATTATATGCTTCCGCAGCAGACTTGTAACCCTTTGCTTTTGAGTCAATCATGTGCACGTCCAACTCAAATGGCAAATCCCCCATGATTGAATCTATCGAATCCAGCAGCATATGCCGGGCCTCTGTCATGTCATTATAACAGCACAGCAATGATATACCAACTGTTTTTTTCATCGTCGGATACTGTTAATAGATATCATTAAGAAAGCATATACCCTGAACGACAATGCAGCCACCATGCGTCCATACCATGGCCAATTGCTATAATGGCGTATGAAATAAAGCCGAGAATCACGCCAATGACGGAAACGAGGACGAGGATCTCCTTTTTCATCTGACACATGGCGATGAACTGCTTGGACTTCAGGTGTATAATACATTGTACGACCTGCAGACTCTATCTGACGTGACAAGACTGATTCTTCGCAGTACAGAAAAAGATTCTCATCAAAAAGCCCATTAGCCATAAGATAATCGCTGCGAAGCATCAGACAGCATCCGCTGAGTTTATGACACTGATGTGAGTTCTCAGGATTATCTATGAAATCATCGCAATTTCCTTGAGACTTCTTACGCAGCCCCATTATATCACGTATCCAAGACAAACTGGTAACCCATGAGTCATCACGCTTCATAGGTGTCTGAAACCGACCTTCCGGAGAAACTATAGCCCCACTGATAGCCGCGCAATCCTGACGGCTCATCAATTCGTGGTAAAGAGTGGCAATATATCCAGTGTCATGGAACTCCATATCGGGATTAGCAATCATCACGGCATCACAACCATCTTCTAATGCCATACGTATACCTACGTTATTGCCGGCATTGTATCCTCGGTTGTGCTGCTCAGCCCGAAATCTGATGTTTTTGACATCACAAGCAGTTTCCAACGCATCTACATCGTGCCGGGATGCAGATGCATTGTCAATGACTATGATGTCAAGATCCACACCTGTCTGCTTTGTCAGATACTCGATACACTTTAGAGTATCCGACATCGAATTATAATTGAGAATTACTACGCCTATCATGCCTAAATTTCAAGCACCCCTGAATCCAGTCTTTAATTTATATAAGTAGCGCCTGAGTCTTGCACTATGCCTGTTGAGTGACATCACTTTGTTTGCAAAACTTCTGCCAAGACTCAATCGCAGACTGGCTGGTTCGAATATAGTGACATGGTCTCCCAAAAACGCGATCTTAAATACCTCTATGACTGAGAGCTTTTTCGCCGTAGGATTTCCATCAAAGGCATCTGCCTCAAGCAGAGGGGTGAAGTTGATATCGTCGGCTTTGAGATGGGAGATAGTGTCAAGCGAATCGGAAGCCCAGCGAAACATTATGCTGCTGTCATCAAGACGCGCCCGTGTGATCTGAGATGCCATTGCTGAGGATACTTCAACATTGGCTCTGACTATCGGTGTCTCTGTCATAGAGCCATTGTCAGAAAACACGGGTATAATCTTGCCGCTCTCTGCATCTCGTGCATATGCCCCAGCTGACGGATAGGGGGAGGCGGAGAAGTAGTTCTCAATAAGAGCCGTAGCGTTAGTATCAAGTTGTCCAGGCTGGAAATATGATATGTAGTTTCCTTCTAATGGAGAAATCACATCGCGACGCACTCCCATATAGAAAAATGTGGTGGACTCTCCTCCACAATCCTTGAGTAGGCGGTTAATCATCAGACGCGATGTCCCGAGCCATCCGACATCAACCATAGCGGTCTTATCGCCGTCAAGCAAGCCCTCTTGACGGAAATATTCCTTGATAAGCTCAAACTGCTCTCCGGCTCTCCGCTTGAATTCGGGAGTAAAACGGTCATGGCGAAACAGCGTGTCAAGAAATTGCTGCTGTTGAGATTCATTGACAATACGGGTAAATGGCAATTCCACACCGTAGGTCGCATGCAATTCGTCACGTTTATATTGTAGCTGCCAGAGCAGATGATCTGAATCGCGTCCCACCAGATTGTTTCGGTCGGCAATCGCCATATAGTCTTCGTCTCTGCACTCCCTTAGATAAGGCACCATGAGCGAGCGGCGCGATACGTAGAGGTAACGCAGCTCTATCCCCTCATGAGGCAGTTGTTCGGCTATCTTCAGCAAGATGTAACTGTCACGGTTGAGGAAATAGAGTTTCTTTATGCCCTTGCGTTTAGCTTCCTCAATAACGAACTGCACATAAGGGATATATGCAGGTGCCACAAAATCGGCAGCCAGCCGTACAGCTGCTGTATCACCGAATCTAAGACGTACATTACGCGCTATACCTGCCAGTGCCGACATCTGCCACCCGTTTCTCAGCGATGACGCCATATCAATCCATCGTTGCTCGGTGGCTGTAAAGGGAGCTGTCACATGCGTGGCTTTTATGCCTTGCTTACGGGCATAGCGGACATCGCTGAAATGATTGTCGCCATAGTGCATCCAGCCGTCAACCTGACGCGCTATGTCTGACTTTGCGACTTCGGCATAAAGCTTTCCGTGCTGATGCTTGCATGCACCAGCCTCACATGACACAACCACCTCCTCATCACCCTTTAGACAACCTTCACGCCTAAGTATATCAGCAAGGAAAGTCGACGGAAGATACATGTCGGAAATAAATATTATCCTGTCACCTTTGGCACGGTGATTATCTATAATTGCTTTCACATGAGGATTGACGCAGAGCTGACGGCTTTCCTCTTCCATCTCAGCCTGCTTAAGTGCCTCAGCAGTGTATGGGGCAAAGCACTCCGCCTCAGCTGACGAGTATATGGAGTCAATCGTAGCAAATGATTCCTTCTCGGCACATGAACGCCAGTTATAGAATGCCTCAGCCTGTGAATGATCTTCCTGCCATAATCTGGCGCCCATCAGCCGCCATATTATATCAGGACGTCCGCAACGGCGCACTAAAGCAGTGTCAAATATATCAAATGATGCTAAATTCATATGTAACAATAATTCGCGGACATGCCAAGGCATATCCCTACAGATGGAGGACCTCCATCATTGCCTTGTGGCTGTTTTCCCAGGTGAAGCGATGAATGTTTTCCGCAGCCTGGCGGGCAATGCGAGTCCGCAACCCGTCATCCTTGAGCAACTTTATCACATTGGCAGCCATGGCATCCGCATCACCGACAGGAGAAATCAAAGCCGTCACGCCGTCAGTAGCCATCTCTTTGAAGCCTCCACAGCCGGTGCATGCCACGGCTGCGCCGCATATCATTGCCTCTCCCACAGTCAAGCCCCACCCTTCTGAGCGACTGGTGGCTACGAACACCTGTGATGAATTGTATATCTCATTATGTTCTTCGCGTGAAGGGCATCGTGTATATTCTACCCAGTCTGGCAAAAAGTCAGGCCGCTCGGGCGTCCCGAACATCTTCACCAACAGGTCAGGAACCTCGTTTTTGACCTTCCGAAGAGCATCCCATCCCATTTGGCAATCCTTCAACGGCATATCGTGCCATAGCATGCTCACAATAGGACAGGTTCGTTCAGCAACTGGAACCGACATTTTAAAATATTCAAAATCAAAGCCGTTGCATACCAATACCGAATCCTCGGCATACTGAAATCTCAACATGTCCTTGAGCCATGTAGCTATAGTTATCTTATTTAGAGACATGTGATAGGTATCATCCAGGATGGCTCGGAGACCAGGGCCCCAATCCTCTTTACCCTGTATGAAATAAAACTTTTTATCCGCATCCACTGGGTAACGGTCGAGATACCATGCAGTATATGGTGAAGTAGCTATATACCTGTCAGCACCCTTCGGCACATGGCAGTAGTTGAGCGAGAATGTAAGCCGTTCCTTAATCTGTGGATTAATATTCATCCATTTGCCATAAGAATAGCCCCTGAAATACTTCTGCACATACCTCACCACGCCTGACAACTTGAATTTCAGCGGTTTCTGACGGTAAAATATACTGCCAGCATAGCATACCGTCACACGGTGACCGTCAGCCACCATGCGTCCCGCATGCTCCATCACCACCTTGTATCCCCCCGTAGGCCCTTCCGCCGGACTCGGGAGCAGAAACACTACGTGCATCTATTGTTTGTAATACTCTTTAAACCAGGCTATGAACCGTTCTATGCCCTCATCAAGCGGAGTCGATGCTTCATACCCGAAATCATCACGCAGCTTCTCCACCGAGGCATATGTGGTGTGTACATCACCAGGCTGCATGTCGGTATATTCCTTTTCAGCAATCATGCCGAGGCTCCTCTCCACCGAGGAGATAAAATCCATAAGATTAACCGGGCTTCCATGTCCTATGTTATAGACCTTAGGAGAGCCTTCCGGTCGATCAATCACCTTCAATACCCCACCTACGATATCATCTATATATGTGAAATCGCGTGACAAGTTGCCATGATTAAACACTTTAATAGGCTTGCCTGCCATTATCGCCTTGGCGAAAAGCGCAGGTGCCATGTCGGGACGTCCCCAGGGACCGTAGACAGTAAAGAAACGCAGTCCTGTGGCATGCACTCCATAAAGCTTGTGATAGACCATCGCCATCAGTTCGTCGGTGCGCTTGGTCACCGCGTATATCGATGCCTGATCCTTAACCTCATCATCCTCATCAAATGGCACTTTGGCGTTATCACCGTAGACCGAGCTTGACGAAGCATACACAAGATGCTTCACAGGCATCTGACGGCAGCACTCAAGCACATTGAGGAAACCATCAATATTAGCCTTGATATATGCCCGCGGGTTTTCAAGCGAATATCTCACCCCTGGCTGTGCCGCAAGATTCACCACCACATCCGGCTTAAACGCCGCCCAAAGTGCATTAAATACATCAAAATCAGTGATATCAGTTTTAGAAAATTCAAACTTGGGATATCTCCCGCTGCGCGACAGGTACATACCTGTCGCATTGTCGTAGACAATGCCCAACTCTGCCAACCGACCCTTCTTGAGCCCGATGTCATAGTAATCATTGACGATATCAACGCCAAGCACATCATCGCTCCTCTCCAGCAGCGCCTTGCAAAGATGGTATCCGATAAATCCGGCAGCCCCGGTAACAATCACTTTCATTAGTTATTTTATTTGTCTGAAAGGTTGAGGTATATAATAATTCTCATTATACTTATCAAGCGTTCGGTTTCTCCACCCAGACAAAATCACAGCTGCATGCAGTAGTTTGTTCATCATTCTAAAGAAATAATATGCAATTGAAGAATGAGCCTCTTTCTTATCCTTACCCTCATTATGCAAAATCCTGCTTAAATGAGTTGAATATAGGCGAGCATTCGTCTTTTCAGGCAATAATAGTTCCGGTCTTATGCCTGTTTTCCAATACGCATACATCAATGAACACTGGTCACGCTTGGAATATCTACAATAGCAATCCCACCATATACGATTAGCCTCTATCACTTTAATATCATTATGTCGTCTGAAAATGACGTTATTTTCAAACAGTCCAGTGCCATAAGGATATTTTTCTTTCAATAACTTCCAATACATCCGCGCAAGTGGCAAAAACGAGTCATATCCATTAAGCATACAAAAATCTATTTCAAGGTACATGCAGTTACGTTGAACATGATCAAGATGCCCTACCAAAACCTGCCTCTCAATCAGCGAGTCAATAGATCTGAAAATGAAATCATCGACTATATCTACATTGGCATCAATATATAGGCTATGCTCATATTCGGTCAACAGCTCATGCGGCATCATCTTAGGTATACGAGAGGACATCTTCGAATTAAATCCCCTGGTATCAAAATGCCGAATCTCCCATATGCCGCAATAGCCAATTGGTAATTCATTACAGAAACATATATAATCATAACCAGGCTCATGGTAGGTAGGCTGCCGTAAATCGTCATACCCCTGGGTTATGGTGGTATAAACACAAAGTGCTGATTTTTTCATATTCACAAACAATCTGGGATAAGTGATATTTCAACAATGTAGATAATGTTTTATCAACCATCGGCATTTATAGACGAAGCCGCTCAAACCCAACAGGGACCTGGCTGTTAAGGGGTGAAATGAATAATAGACATTAAGCCGATCCATATCCGAAGGTACAGACAGACAGAATCTCATCATATCCTTTAACTTCATCTTGCTCACCAAAGGTTCACCCTCGTAGTTTTTACCATGTCTAAGTACAGAATAATCAATATCTTTACATGTATATTCCATCAAAGAATCCAATGATATGTCTGCCCATTCTCTTCCTATAGACTCATCTAATTCACAATTGTTGAACACCGTGGAAATAAGCGTACAAATTTTAATATTGATGTCAATAATATTCTGCTGTTTATCAGATGGACCATCTGATAATACAGGGATGACTTCTCCGTCAGCAGATAGACGCAAAGATCTCACGGAACCATAGGGGCATAACGAAAAGTAATTTTCCAACAATGGAACAATGGGCTCGGTCTTATATTTACTGCCGGTATAAGATACATACTTGCCGTATGTTTCCGATAATGAATTATCGTCTGCACCAAAATAATACCAGACAGGAGATTCATCAACCCCCATATCTTGCAACAACATTGAAAGCATGGCTCTTGACGTTCCGGTCCATCCGACATCTACGATGCCACAAATATTTGGATTTTCTAATATCCCAGCCTGCTCCAAGTACTTTCTCAATAGAGAAAATTGCCCGTCACCATCATACTTCAATTTACGCATCAACGGCCTACATGCGAATATTTCATCAACCAATCGATTTATTTCAGATTTGCTCATGTCATCTTCGCATCTCAAGCTGTATGCTTTTGACAGGTCTTCTTTCGTCATATTAAGTCTAAAGGCTATGTCGTCAACCGATACCCGCCACACATAATATTCTCCTGACAATCCAGTGATGAGATTGAACCGATCCCTATCCCCATCCTTTAAGAAAGGGATGGATAGGATACGGCGAGACAAGAACAAATATTCTAAATCGATATCCTTATTATTAATAACTTCGGCGATTTTCCAAAGTATGTAACCGTCTCTATTAAGGAAATAGAGTTTTTTAAGACCTCTGTTCTTTGCGTCTTGTAAAATCCATTTCACATATGGTATATATGACGGAGCGATGAAAGACTCAGCGAATACAGCCGCGCTATCATTCCCGTATGCTTTTCTTATGGACGAACAATGGTCAATCAATCGGGTTATGGAAAGATTTGAAGCACTATACTTCCGCAGTCTGTCCATCCATATTCTTTCTATGGCCGAATATCCTTCTTTCTTCCACATTTTCACTAACGATTCCTTTATATTCAGAACTTATATGAGCGCATTAAGCATACTAATCTTTTTATTGTCTCCCCGATTTTTCTGTAAAATGATTTTCGCGGTGCTGACCAGATTAATGATAGGAGCGGGAATGTGTTAACCTTCCATAAGCTGACGATTTTTTTTGTACCTACAGCCTGAAACAGAGTATCTTGAAACTTGTGAAACCAGATAAGGTCATCATACATTTCACCAAATATACCTTGATCCTTAAGAAACTCTTTTATATCATTGATGTTTTTACACAAGTTGATATTACATTTGATTATTTTATCAGGAGCTCCTTGAGAATCGCCACGTAAACGATAATTATACAGAGGTTCGTCAATAAATCCGACTTTAGAGGCCAATGCATACCATTGAATCGAGCATGGTACATCTTCCGCAAAATCATATCTTGGCTTATATGTTCTTGAATCTTTTATGATGCTGCTGCGCACTAATTTTGTCCAGACCACCGAATTAACCAATCCTTCTCTACGTAATAAAGAATGAATATTTTGTTTGGCATCTTCTGCCGGATGCCAATCCTTTATCCCTGCGACTCGCCTATCATCTTCATCACCAAAATACCGAAAGTTGCACATGACTATATCATAGTCACCATCAACCATCAATCGAAGCATCTTTTCGTATGCGTCTTTCTCAATATAATCATCCGAGTCCAAAGATATGATATATTCTCCAGAGGCTCTTTTAAATCCCTCATTACGGGCATTAGCGAGACCTCCGTTCTTCTCGAGATTTATGATGACTGTCTGCGGCAGACGCTGCGGATATCTTTCTATACATTCCGTTAATACTCTTATTGATCCATCCGTGGTACAATCATTAATAAAGATATACTCTATATTCTCAAGAGTTTGTTCAAATAATGATTCTGCACATTTTTCAATATATTGCTCAACACAATATACAGGTACAATTACCGAAATTTTAGGCAATCTGCGGACATCAACCATGGCGATGAGATATTGTCGATATGAGATGACCTACCCTTTTAATAGTCTCAATCAATTTTACTTTTAAACTAAATTCCTGCCTTTCCCAAATCATTTTGACCATTGGCTTGAAACTAAGACTCCATATTCTCTTAAAGTCATCTGTTCCGATGGACTCGATGCGTATCTCCTCAGCCTTATGGCACCATAATACATCATCGAAAAGAGAGTTATATAAAGAGCGGCAGTGCAAGAAACGTTTGGCATCCTTTAAATGCTCAAGACGGCCAAAACGACATTCTAAAGCGTTGATATCTGAAGACAGCGATCCCGAATGGACGCGGTAGTTATATAACGGCAAGTCAACATATCCTACACTTTTTGCTAATGAATACCATTGTATCAAATTATAAAAATCTTCAGAGAGAAACCGTCTCGGAGTTTCTACAAGTTCATTGACAATCAACTCTCTTTTAAATATTTTATTCCATAACACGTCCACCGGCAACTGATGTCTACGTAAAAGCATCGAAACCAAAGCCATACCATTGTCCGGCATATCATTATCCCATTTCATCCCTGATCTGTAATCATCGTCCTCCTCTATGACATTAATATCACACATGACAATATCATAGTCTCCTTTACATGCCATATCGTACATTTGAGCATACATGTCTTCTGCTATGAAATCATCGGCATCGATCATAGCAATATATTTGCCAGACGCTTTCTGAAATCCATTTTGCCTCGTGGCTGCAGGTCCCATGTTTCTTGGATTCTTAACTATTTTTACATGGTCATCCACGCTTGGAAATGCAGACATGGTTTCTCTGATAATTGAGATTGAATCATCAGCAGAACAATCATCAATAAATATGAACTCTAAATTATCCTTTGTTTGGGAAAAAAGAGAACTGGCACACCTAGCAATATATGCTTCGGCATTAAATACCGGTATTACAATAGAAATATCTGGAGAGAAAGGCTTAAACATAGATTATTTACGATTATAGACATGAGCGTAGGTTATTATAGAGGCTACCATTGCCATCTTATGTTTCAATAAGATTCCAATAATTTTATGGAATCTAAATGTAAAGTGGATATTCTTGATTGCCATCTCATACTTCACCAGCAGACTCTTAAAAGAATGATACAGACCATTAAATCCATCTTCATGACATATCGCGGGAGATTCATTGATCAGTCTAAGCACCGGACTACATCTCATGTCATCAAAAAATTCTTTTTCTAACTTATCAGGATAATAATACTTGTATAATTGCCTGTATTCCATATCGTCAATCATCATTTTTTCCAAAGGATACAATGATAGGGTGATATTAATATCCCGGTCTATTGAAAAAGGATAGTCGTATTTTTTCCCAATTTGGAGGTATGCCTCTTTTAATGATGAAACTTTTGATTTTATATCTTCAGCCGAAAGTTCGTATCTACGTCTCCGTTCCCTATAATAATCATATAATTCGTAGGGAAGGCTCCTAATAGCTTCTACCTTTGACCACACCGCAAGATTAAACAATGTATCTTCACCAAATCTCACAGACTCATCAAATCTGATATCATTGTCATCAAGCAAGGCTTTCCTGTATATTTTACCCCATACCGACGTCCCGAGCATACTGCGACCCACAGTATCGACATAGACGGCGATATCTCTTCCTCTCCATTCACGATCATCCCCATGAGATCCCGTTATAATATCATAACCAAAGGCTGTATTTATCAGCGTTGTTAAAAAATTTGGTTTCATTGTGTCATCGGCATCAACGAAACAAAGGTACTCACCACGGGCTGTGTCAATGCCGACATTGCGTGCCGAGCTGACCCCTCCGTTTTCTTTGTCAATGTACTGTATCCGGGCAGCCATATTTTTTGCATACTTGCAACAAATGACATCTGAACCATCAGTAGAACCGTCATTAATAATCAACAGCTCGTAATCATTGAAATCCTGAGCCAGCACACTCTGCAGACAGGCTTCTATGCGCGAGACCTTATTATAAACTGGAACAATGACCGAAATTTTTGGATTCATGTCAGACAAGATAATAATCCGGACGTTTTTTCAATCTTAACTTCCACATTAGCCTCAATATCATTACATTAAACTTGAATTTCATTGACGCATTTCTATCTATCGGGGCATTATGCCATGGAGATATTTTGCGGTAATGATACCATAGTTTCGTAAACGGATGAGGCATCATTACCCATCGTTGCCAAGGTTTAGGGAGATACTCGTAATGGATGATGCAACTGCTCCTGTAGCGAGATATGACGTGATCTATCTCGTCTTGGAAAATAGATTCCATTCGCAGCTCTCTCTTGTCACATCGCAGAAAAGCGGACATCATGTTCCATTTAGGAGATATATATTTAACACGACCATTTAGAACCATATTGAGTGCATCCTGATCATGATAGATGAACTTTTCTGGTTCTCTGAGTATTGCTTCCATACATTTGTCACCAAATCCGCCATCTCTGAACCTCTTAAGATCAAAAAGCATGATACCCGAACAGAAATAGTCATTCTGAAGGCGCAATCGTTCTTTATGACTTGTGTTATAACTATCTATACATGCAGCCACGACAGAGCTTTTACCCATGTCAGTGTCATATAGTTCTCTTATATCCGTATTGACAATCACATCACAATCCAAATACAAAACCCGCTCCATAGAGGCAGGAAGCAGAGATTCACACATTATCCGGTAATAGGCAGCCATAGAGACATGATCGCCTTTCTTTATGGGACATTTTGCAAACAATCTGACATCTGGTTCTATTATAGAAATCTTGCAATCGTATCGCATAGACAATTTTTCAAACCGCAGTCTATCAACGGCAGATATATCAGTACCCAATATGTATATACTAATATGGCTTTCCCTATTGTTTTCAAGCAAGGATGTGAGCATTATACCGCAATACGGGGCATAAGTATTGTCTGTAGCACACAAGATATTCATACCACGAGCCGAAAATTCCACCACATTATCCATTAATAAACTTCTCTCTTATACCCCTTAGCAACCTACGTAGATAATATGGGCGAGTGATGCAATGTACAAAATACTGTTTTAGTAGTCGGTGTTTATACTCTGGTGATAATGAGGAGTTTTGGCTACGAGTCATAAAGAAAAAATCTTCATGTGCATCACTCCTTTTACATACACTATCACTCAGTTTCACATCAATATTTAATGGAAGCATATGTTTCCATTTATTATCATGAGCTTTGATTGTAGATTCAATCCACTTCTCATCATAATTTCCGATACTCATATGCACGACCTCCGGAGTATACCATACATAGTTTTTATTACCATCATGAGCATTTGATAGGGATATGTCCAGGTCATAACAATGAAATCCCTCCAGCAGTCGCTCATCAAATTTGATACACTCCCATCTATTCTTACGCATGAACATCGCCAGCCCGTCTACCGTCACCACCTGAGTAAATGCGTCATTCTCTTTCATTTCAGAGCCTCTAATATGCAACGAAAAATCAGGATCTGGATTAGTCACATTACATCTCATGGTTTCTTTTAAGGACTCGAGCAACCATCCAGAATACGCATGCCCCTTGAATGTGGACCCTGCAAAACCAACCACCCCTGTTTCTGGCTCTTTGAGCTTCTCTATTATTTCAACCCCCCAATTATTTGATCTAAATAACACATCCTCATGTACAAAAAAGAGGAAATCTGAAGAAGCGTGCATCGCAAGGTAATTATAAACCTTACAGATATCCCATTTAGTTTTCCTATTGTCCATGGATAAAACTTCAATCGGCACACCTGCCGTTTCCTTGAGGTTCTTTTTAGTTCGATTCAGACTATCTGGATTGACGCTACAAATTATAGCAGTAATCATAGGCTCATACCACCTGATATTTAAATTACACGCATGTTGATTTGATTACACATTTGACCGCAGCTCTTAGAAAATATCCCCGCCTCAAATTGCCACTCCATGACTGTACATTTGTCTTAAACTCATTGTACCGCGATGGTGTAAGAGCCGGCATTAAATGTGGGATTTCATCTAACGAATCAATAGCTATGCCGAGACCATTGTCAGTTATCCATTGTGCCAGAGCACAGCCTGACCAGACGATTACGGGCTTTCCGGTGACTATGTAGAGAGAGAGTTTGTGACTGCTGTTATATGACAGATAGCGACCTATGGAAGATGTGGAGCATGTGGCAGGATCAGGGCCATCCCACACGAGTCCCCATGCTCCATCTATGTCTGACGGATCATCAGCCTGAAATACTCCCTTGTAAAGCACATTCGGATTGTCGTATGCTGATTTTGCGCCGACTCCATATAGGTAAGTGGGCACTCTCCAATCCTTTTCATCAAAAGCCTTCAGAAAGCCGCTCTTGCCAAGATTGCCACAGAATACTATGCTGTTATATTCTGACGGGCTTTTAAATACAGCACTATCTGTATAGTAATCAAAGAGATAAAGCACATCCATATGGGTCCCTATTCCCTGACCGAGCAGATAATCACGCATATATGGAGTGTGAACGATAAGGCGGCTGACCGAGCTTAATGTCCCTTTCTCCAAATAGCTTAATGTTTCATACCCCTGACGCAGCCGGTCCAGGTCATGTATGAGCAGCGTCACCTTGATACCTTGATATTTCAGAAACTTCAGATACCATACAGGAAGCATCGACGGATATTGGAATATGACTTCTTTGGCTCCAAGTAGTTTGCTGAAATACAAACGCATCAGCATCATCGCCCTTTTGCGCGAAGCCTCCTTAGGATTCTTAGCCGATGGGTAAAACATGGTGACAGTCTCATACCCAGCTGCTTTTAACGTGCGGGTAGCATCCTTGCGTGCCTTGGGACCAGCATGCACTGCCTTGTCAAAATACCATGTAAAATCCACAGCTACACGTCTTCTCATCTCTATTTGCTGAAAGGCTTCATCAACATGTATTTATGGAACTGGAGCCACCGCTTCATCATAGCGCGGCTATAGGATGTATAGGGTGGCAAGAAATCCTTGACACTGAGCATGTCTCTCTCCATGTTATCCATATGCTCTGCTGATCCGTCATCATAGCGCTCCATGTTCATGGCAAGCCACTTCAGATAGTGTTTTCGCATCAGTCCAGCATGACGTATGGCTATATTAAGGTGACAATCACGGAAGTATTTCCGCTCTATGGAACACAATTGCTTAAATGAGGTCAATTCAACAAGATGGCCTGGATTGAAACCATCGGTCATAGCTGACCCACCACGAATCACATAGTTATAGTAAGGACGGTTGGATATTAAATTGACAGCATCAGATGCCTCATATGCCAAATATGACATCGTGAACGCTCTGTCTTCATTGTATCTTAAGCTGCTATCAAAAACCAAACCGTTAGTCCTGATTAATGACAACCGAAAGAAATTTCTGATATACCCCCAATATGACGCAGAACAGTCAAACAGAAGACGCGCACATAACACTCTGTCAAGCGATGCCACATTCTCTTCATCGGTCTCCACCCATCCAGGCAACAGGCTCTGCCGAGTCTCAACATTGCCACTATGCCAAAAATGCTCAGTATATCCTGATATCAACATGTCAGCATTGTATGACTCTATCAGATTAACAGCATTGCAAATGTAGACAGCATCGATATAATCATCGCTATCAATAAATGTCACGTATTCTCCACATGCCAGTTCCATACCTCTGTTACGGGCAGCACTAACACCAGAATTTTTCTGTGAAAGTACTTTAAAGCGCGAATCCTCATCAGCATATCGGAGCATAATATCAAGCGAACCGTCTGTCGAACCATCATCAATCAATATGCACTCCCAATCAGCATATAATTGGTGCATAATGCTGTCAAGACATCGTGGAAGCACAACAGCCGTGTTGTAGACAGGAACTATTACCGATACTTTCACCATGACATCATATGGAGGCAGCCTTATCCCGCTTGAATATAGACTGGAGCAGTCGCTTGAAAAAGACTCTGAAATTAAGTGACACAGCCCATAATATAGGTGTGGACACCATGAATATCACAATGGCGAATATAGCCGCCTTCATAGCAAAATCCAGCCATGGATTGCTAATCATAACTGCCGATGAGACATGTTCTGTGACAAAAAAAGCCACCAAAGCCCCAATCAACATCGGCCACAATGTCTTGACCCAAAGCAGCCAATATCTCAATGGATTAACCTTGAAACCACGAGTAAAAAGGAAATAGGTCTTCCATACGTAGATTATCAATATCGAGGCTGTGAGGTCCCCCATCAACACTCCAGGAAGCCCCCACCTCATGCCGCACAAGATGGCTACGGAAATTGAGATTGCCGATTCAGCTATCGGAGCCCAAACATCTGAAAACAGCCCGTATGCATTGATAAAGTAATCCGTGGGGCCACGCATGACTCCGAAAGTATAGCCTATGACAATAATTGCCACCACCGTAGGAGACACGATACACTCGGGTCCGAGCCACACATTGACAAATGGAGATAACAGATAGTAGAAGCAGAAAGCAAGATTTCCAACGATAAACAGGCGAGATATAAACAGCTGGGAAAAAATCTCCACAATCTTATTTTTATCACCCTCTGCGACAAGGTTACCTACACTGCCGCCGGCACTGTCTAATATGCCGTTGAAAAGATTCTGGATGCGGCTTGTTATGATTGTGTAATTGGCATAGAGAGCCACACTTGAGAGTGATGCGAAAGCATAGATTAGCATCGGCTGTGACTGACCTTTGACAAACAATCCAAGCTTATGCACCACAACCTGCTTGATTTTGCTGGTCACTTCAGGATATTTCTTAAGCAGTCTGCGCCCTTCTTTGAGTTCACTTTTGAGCCAAGGATAGGTCTTATGGAGCTTCCAGTTAATAAGCAATGTATTGGCTATACCCGCTGTCAGCTCAATGGCAAGAAACAGATAAAAATTAGACCATAACATCGCACATCCCATCTGTATAAACAGCTTCAGGGTCGTTGTCAGTTGGAAATAGCCCGTCACCACATAATTACGCTGGTCGGCACTGAGCAATACCATCCTGTAATTGAAGAAATACCCCAACATCGAACCTGTGAGGTATATATAGAACGATGCATAGATCACACCCATCGAAAATGATGTGTCAGAAAATATCAGCGGCAGGAAAAACGATACTATTATAGCCGCGCCATAGATGAATATGCCTATCCAACGATAGAGATAGCCCATCACCGAAATAAGCTCATTGATTTTCGTCTCATCACCGTCAAATACAGGCTTGAACAGCAGATACGAGATGGCAGTACCGATGCCGAGTTCCGCCAGATTCAGAAATCCGAGCACACTCCCGACCGTGCCGTTTAAACCCATGAACTCCAGTCCTAGATAATCAATGAATATCCTGCGCGTAAAGAAAGCAGTCAGCAGCGATGCAAAATAGCAAAGCATGTTGACCTTGGCATTCTTGAGCGACTTGGCTACACGTGACTCACGTCTCATATACTATCCATTTTTCTTAGCGGTTGGCCGAGACAAAGCAAAGACAATACGGGGGACATTTCTATCACCTTAATGGCTGATAGTGTTATGACAGTTGTTACAAGTGTTGAAAAGCCGATTATGACAAGCTGCATCAAAGGATTGCTCTCCATGCCCATATGCATCAATAGAATCGGTGAAAAATGACAGATTATTTCACTAAGCACGAAATAATGCAGCAGATATAGTCCAAGCGTGTTTTTCCCACACAATACAAGAAAATTGCCGATATAGTGATCTTTCCGGAAATAACCCCTCATGTTACGCATGATTAAAAAAATCACAAATACCCCCAATGATGACAAAAAAGGTTGAATTAATGGCTGATTATAAAAACTAAGCAATAAAAACAACATTATAATGATTCCAAAAAACAATATGTGTCCATCAACATAAGAATATATGCGTCTATGAACGTATCTAATCAAAGCTCCTATCAAAAATGGAATCAAATATACACAGAAAAATGACAATTGAAACGCATCAGCCCAAGGTGTATTAAGCATGCCGTAACGAAAAGCCAGGGATGTCAGAATCTTATCAGCAATTATAACTAAACAAATAATCCCAACCTTCTTAGTCAATGAGCAACGTCTGATATACTTAAACAAGACATACCCGACAACTTCCACTACAAAAAGTGTCGGAAGGAACCAGAAACCATTCTTCATTCTGGCAAATAAATCCAATGAATCCCCATATATCCAGGCATGGATTAGATAAATAACCACTGTGGGCAGCAGCAACTGAAGAGCGAGTTTACGGACTTTTATAATAACCGGCATTGAACTTATCGCGCACAGAAAACCGCTTATAAAGAAGAACATCTCCAACATTACAAAACGAAACGCCTCAACAGTCACGCATGTATAATCCAGTGGAGAGCCCATAACCTGATGACTATATATGACCATCAACATAGCCAACCCTCTCATAGCATCCAACCACTCCATTCGTTTGGATGGCTGTTGAAGGGTAAAGGTATCTGACTGGATTTTCGCTATAGATGTAACCATTTACTGTTTCAGAGGAGTTGGACGAGATCGGGGGATACTTCGGCGGTGACGCTGCCGATGGAGGGGATGGTGACCACGAGACGGCGGTTGCGGTGGCCTTTGACTCGCTGAAAGACGCCTGTCACGCCATCAAATGGACCTCCGAGGATTCTTACACGACTGCCACGGGTTATATTGACCTCATCAGGAGTAAGATAACTGATGCTTTCATCAGCCACTGACTTTGATGCTACCTTTATAAAGTCGCTCATATCCTTGTCTGCCACGACCAGCGGCTGGTTTCCACCCGAAGAGGCTGACATGACAAACTGCAATCTCTCTACACGCTGTTTGGCTTGGAGAAGGCTCTCTTTAGTGGCATTAACGAAAACCATGCTCGGGATAGCCGGCACGAGATAGCGCCCCTTACGTCCATGATACACCCTTACCGCCAATTTCTTGGGGACGAAAACGGTATAGCCGAGCTGCGTCAGATGTTCCTCTACGCTTTTTTCCGCTTTATACGCCCTCATGACATACCACCGGGGTATATTTCCGCTATGTTCTGATGGTGTTTGTTCCCCTGTCTTTGTCACATTAATAATTGACTGTTGACAAATTCAGACCGATTTTTATAGCTTGTTCGTGACGGTCAAAGCAATCTCTTAGTTCATCCCAATCTTGACAACGCGCTATTAATCAACACATTATAGCCGAACGAGCAAGAAACAGGACAATTATAAGTCATAACTCCTACGCAGTATGACTCTGCATCACAAACTAATGCAAAGTTACGAAATATAATTGATTATACAGCGTCCTGACGCGTAATTTATAGCCAAGCACAGGATAAACAGAGATGGCTGCAAGCGTCAATCCATGCGGGAGCGGTAATCCTCATAAGTGAAGCGCCGCAGTTCATGGCATCGCCCATCTACATCGCAAAGTATCATGGACGGATGCTGGATGCCGTTGAACATGTTGGTTTTGACTGTAGTGTAATGGTTCATGTCCTCAAGGCGCAGACGGTCCCCGATCCGCAGCGGACGCGCAAAACTCCAGTCACCCATGAAGTCCCCACTAAGACACGAATTGCCTCCCAGACGATAAGTAGGCAACGAGGCATCCACAGGCATGCTGCCTGTGATAGCAGGCTTGTAGGGCATCTCCAGACAGTCAGGCATATGGCATGCAAACGAAGCATCTATAATAGCCGTCTTAATGCCCTGATTGTCAATAATGTCTACTACCGATGTCATAAGGTCACCCGTCCGCCACATAAACGCACTCCCTGGCTCAAGTATGACCTGAACTCCCGTATGACGGCCTCTGAATCGGCGTATGACCTCTATCAGATGGTCTGTATCGTAACCCTCACGGGTCATCAAGTGGCCGCCACCCATATTAACCCACTTGACCTGATCAATCCACTCCCCGAAGTCAGCTTCAAACGCCTCCAGCACCTTCTCGAGGTCATGGCTCGAACTCTCGCACAAGGCATGGAAATGCAATCCTTCAATCCTTTCGGGCAAACCGCCGGCTTCACGCAGCACATCAGCTGTGACACCAAAACGGCTTCCGGGCAGAGCCGGATTGTAGATATCGGTTTCTATCACCGAGCATTGCGGATTGACGCGCAGACCAGGTGAAGCTGCTGATTCAGCCACCATCGGTTTGAACCGCTCAAACTGATGCAACGAATTGAATGTGATATGAGTCGAACGTTCCAGATACTCCCCTATTGTTTCATCAGTATATGCCGGGCAATAACTATGAGCCTCTCCGCCCAATTCGTCACATCCGAGACGCAGCTCGTTGAGCGAACTTGCTGTGAAGTCACGGCAATATTCACGCACTATCGGAAACGTCTTCCACAAAGCATTGGCTTTGAATGCCATGATTATCTTGGCTCCAGATGCTTCAGCTACATGGCTTATGAGTGACAGATTGCGGCGGATACGCGACTCATATACGATATAGAATGGTGTGGGTATCTCTGATTCGTTGTTATAGACCATGACAAGTATTAACCTTTTAGACGATTTTGAATCTTGCAAATTTCAGCATGAGCACTTTCTGACCAGTATTGTCAAACGTTACTCTGATACGGTGATCAGGCTGCTCGCGGTCAATCTCCTCGATAGTACCGCGTCCGAATATCTGGTGCTCTATCACCATGCCGACAGACAACTCTGACGAATTGTGAAGCGATGCCCCTCCTGCCGAAGCTGTGGAGGCAGCCTGGCGTGGTTCTACCCGCGGAGTGACATTGCCATGATAGTCGCTGAGCGACCATGAGCCGCCACCTCGCTTCTTGGATGCCGCCATGCCAGAAGGCGAGCCTAATGACGAATGATATGAATCGCGATAACGTTCCACAGGATTAAACATCGTCCGACCCGTTACGCTTGTGCCTGTTACCGGTTTAAGATATCTGGTGTCTATATCTCTGATAAATCGTGACGGACTGCATGTAGCAGTCATACCGTTGCGGAAACGGCTGCTCGCATAACTTATCATGCAAAAACGCTTGGCTCGTGTGATAGCCACATAGAGCAGACGGCGTTCCTCCTCCACCTCCTCGGCACTGGCAGCACTCATGGAGTTGGGGAATAAGTCTTCTTCGACACCGACGATGAAAACGTTGGCAAATTCAAGCCCTTTGGCTGCATGCACGGTCATAAGGGTGACCTTTGCCGAGTCATCCTCTTCGTCCTTGTCCTGATCGGTGGCAAGCGACACCTCGCTAAGGAAATATTCCATGCCGATGTCCTCGTTGCCCTCCTCGGTGTGCATCTTGACAAACTGTCGGGCACCGTTGACAAGCTCCTGCAGGTTCTCTATGCGCGATATGCTCTCAGGGGTACGGTCACCTTGTAGCTGTGAAATCATGCCTGTCTCGGAGATAATCAGTTGAGCCAGGGTGGCGGCATCGGCAGTAGCGTTACTGTCAATGAATTTCTCCATCAGCTCTCTGAAGCCCTGGAGTTTTCGTTTCGTACCGTTATTAAGACCGGTATCTATAGTGTCAAGATGCGTTATGACATACCATACGCTCACATCGTTATCAATGGCTGCTCGTGTGAGCTTAGCCAGCGTGGTGTCACCGATGCCTCGCGCCGGCACATTGATGACGCGGCGAAGAGCCTCGTCATCGTCAGGATTGACCGACAGACGGAAATATGACACTGCATCCTTGACCTCCTTGCGCTGATAAAACGACTGGCCTCCGTAGATACGGTAGGGTATGCTCTGCTTGCGCAGAGCCTCCTCAAGTATGCGGCTCTGGGAGTTGGTGCGGTAGAGTATTGCAAAGTCATCATAGCTGTCATGGCGCGTCAGCTTCACCTGAGCCACGCGGTTAGCCACGAGAAAACCTTCCTCATAATCGCTGTAAGCCTGAACGAGCTCGATGCGGTCACCTTTGTCATTGCGCGAGAACACCTTTTTGGGTATCTGCCCCTCGTTTTTGTCAATCAGCGAGTTGGCGGCATTGATGATGGTCTGCGTCGAGCGGTAGTTTTCCTCAAGCTTGAATATTTTGAGGGTCTTATAAGTGCGATTGAGATTAAGGATATTGGCTATATTGGCTCCTCGGAAACTGTAGATGCTCTGTGCATCGTCACCCACCACCATCAGTCTGCCGCACTCACCGCACAGCTGCGACACAATCAGATGCTGGGCAAAATTGGTATCCTGATACTCATCCACAAGCACATAGCGGAAAAACTCGGCATAGTGGTTGCGTATCTCGGGATTGTCACGCAACAGCAGATTGGTGTAATAGAGCAGGTCGTCAAAGTCCATAGCCGATGCAACTATGCAACGGTTGCGGTAAGCGGCATAGATTTCATGGATGAGCGGACGGCGAGCACGTCGGTCAGCTGCCATCAGCTCCTCATTGGCAGCATATGCCTCTGGGGAGATGAGCGAGTTTTTTGCCCAGGATATAGCATTAGCAACAGTAGAAGCCTTATAGACTTTCTCGTCAAGCTGCATATCCTTGATGATGGTCTTGACAAGAGCCTTGCTGTCGGCAGCATCATAGATGGTGTAGGAACTTTTGAAGCCTATCTTATCGGCGTGAATGCGAAGTATACGCGCGAAGATGGAGTGGAAAGTACCCATCCACAGACGCGATGCAGCCTCATGCCCCACAAGTGTCTCGATGCGTTCGCGCATCTCACGCGCTGCCTTGTTGGTAAACGTCAGAGCAAGGATGCGCCACGGTTCCACTCCGTGAGCAAGCAGATGCAATATCTTATATGTCAGCACCCTCGTCTTGCCGGAGCCTGCGCCGGCAATGACGAGCTGGGGACCGTCGGTGTACACCACCGCGGCCCTCTGCTGGTCATTAAGTTCGTCAAGATAGCTGTTATCCATCAAATTTTTATCAGGTTACTGCGGCTCATTTCCGGCAAATTCCATCAGGTATGCCTTGATGAACTCGTCAATGTCTCCGTCCATGACACCATTGACATCACTGGTCTGGTGGTTGGTGCGGTGATCCTTGACACGGCGGTCATCAAACACGTAGCTGCGTATCTGACTGCCCCACTCGATTTTCATCTTGCCTGCCTCGATCTTCGCCTGCTCCTGCATGCGGTGCTGGAGCTCCTTCTCATAGAGGATTGAGCGCAACTGACGCAGAGCATTCTCCTTGTTCTTGGGCTGATCGCGTGTCTCAGTGTTCTCAATGAGGATTTCCTCCTTCTCGCCGGTATAGGGATCGGTAAACTGGTAGCGCAGACGCACACCTGATTCCACCTTGTTGACGTTCTGACCGCCGGCGCCACCACTTCGGAAGGTATCCCACGATATAAGAGCCTGCTCTACCTTGACCTCGATGGTATCATCTACCAGCGGGGTCACGAATACGCTCGCAAACGAGGTCATACGTTTGCCCTGCGCATTGTAGGGAGACACACGCACGAGTCGGTGCACACCGTTCTCACTCTTAAGATAGCCGTAGGCAAACGCACCCTCGATATTGATGGTACAGGACTTGATACCAGCCTCATCACCCTCAAGCAGGTTGGCGATGGATGTCTTGTAGCCATGCTTCTCAGCCCAGCGCAGATACATGCGCATGAGCATCTGCGCCCAGTCCTGGCTTTCTGTACCGCCGGCACCTGAGTTGATTTTGATTACGGCATCCATCTTGTCCTCCTCGCGGCGCAACATGTTACGCAACTCGAGCGACTCGATTTTCTCGATAGTCGAGGCATACAACGCATCAAGCTCCGACTCCTCCACTATGCCCTCTTTGAGGAAGTCCCATGCGAGCTGTAGTTCTTCGGTAGCCTTATCGATTTCGTTATATCCGTCAATCCATGCCTGGATGTCCTTGATTTTCTTCATCTGTGCCTGAGCCTCCTTGGGATGCTCCCAGAAGTCGGGCACATGTGTGCGGAGCTCTTCCTCCTCTACTTCTATTTTCTTGCTGTCGATGTCAAAGATACCTCCTCAGCGCCAGCTTGCGCTCAAAGGTCTCTTTTAGCTGTTCGGGGGTAATCATGATTATTCCGGACGTTAATTGGGTTTGGTTAATAATATATGTATTACAGTCTCTGTTGTCACATATCATACATCTCGTCAATCTCACGCGAATAACGCGCATTGATTACGGGACGTTTAATCTTGAGCGTATTGGTCAGTTCTCCACGTTCCATGCTGAACGCTTCAGGCAAGAGAGTGAACTTTTTAATGCGCTCGAATCCTGGCAGCCCTTGCTGCAAACGCTCTATGCGCGCCCCAATCATATGGCGGATGTCTCCGTTCTTGACCAACTCTGCCAGATCCTTATATTGGATATGCTTCTGGCGTGCATATTCCTTCAGCGCGTCAAAAGCCGGGATTATTATTGCAGTCACATACTTGCGGCGGTCACCGATGACCACCACCTGATCTATATACCTGTCCTGCACAAGACGGCTTTCAAGCACCTGCGGTGCGATGTATTTTCCATTGCTCGTCTTGAACAGATCCTTGATACGGTCAGTCAACACAAGAGCGCCAGCCGCATCAAAATGCCCGGCATCGCCAGTGCGAAACCATCTGTCAGCAGTGAACGCCTCGGCTGTGGCTTGTGGCTTGTTGAGATAACCGCGCATCACAGTAGGACCCTTGACCAATATCTCATTGTTTTCTCCTATCTTCACCTCCACTCCCGGCATGACAGTGCCAACCGAACCTATGACGTAACCGAATTCGGGAAAACAGGTCACTGTAGCCGTGGTTTCCGACAGTCCGTATCCGATAACGATATTCAGCCCCATGCTGTGGAAAAATGTCACTATCGACGGAGATAGCGGAGCGCCTGCCGTAGGGAATATGTTGCCATGGTCTATGCCGATCGCTTTGCGGACAGGACCGAATATACGCTTGTCAAAAAACTTATAGCGGCTTTCAAGCAGAGCCGGCACCTTACGCCCGAGGCGCATGTAATCAAGATTACGTTTACGCCCGGTCTTGAGAGCGTGCATTACCAGTTTACGCTTGAGTGGCGGCATCTTCAATACCTGCTCCTCTATAGCAAGATATGCTTTTTCCCAGAAACGGGGCACACTGCACATGCAGGTCGGGCGCACCTCGCGGATGGCTTTTTGTATCTCCTTGGGATCATGGTTGATGGTTACATACATTCCCCTATAGAGGCAGAAGTATGTCCACGCCTTTTCAAAAATATGGCTCAAAGGCAGAAAACAGAGCGAAGTGTCTTTCTCACTGAGAGTTGTCAACCTCTCTCTATGTATAGTTAGAGCCGCATTAAAGCATGAATGCGGCAAAATGGCGCCTTTAGGCTCCCCGGTAGTACCGGATGTGTAGATCAGAGTGGCGATATCGTCAGGGACAGCCGCCATGCTTCGCGCCCTGACTTCATCAATGACATCCGCAGACGCTTTGCGTCCGATATCAAGCAACTCCTCAAACGATATAGAGCAGGCATCCTGAGGATTCCTCGCTATATTGCCGTAGCGGACTATCTGACGGACGCTCTTGCATTCATCTGCGATACGCAGAGCGAGTCTGTACTGAGCCTCATCTCCCACGAACAATACAGTCGCCTTGGCGTCATCAACGATATATTTGACCTGGTCATGGCTGCTCGTCGCATATATAGATACCGGAATAACGCGAATCCTATATGCCGCAAGATCTGTCATCACGACCTCGCGCATGTTCTCCGAAAAGACAGCAATACATTCCTGCACACCCACTTTCAGTCTGAGTATCCCGGCAGCCAGCCAGTCCACCCTTTCTGCCAGATCGTTCCAGCCAAGCGGTTCATGAAGTCCATCTTGAGTGGTATAATACCCCATAGCCCTGCGGACGCCATACTTGGCTGCCTGGGTCTGTGTCAGATGTGTCAATATGTTATCCATATGTATCCGTAGTGTTGCTGCAATGAATAGGATAATCAGAGCAAAGTTAGCCACAATATATCCTTATAACACACTAATTAAACAAAATCAATCGCAATTAACGTTTATTCACTAACGCCAATTACGATTGATTAAAGCTTAAACGGCAGGTTATGCCAATCAGATCAGCTCTATGCCTGCTTTCTTGCATGCTTCCATCTGGTCTTCGGGCCAGATAGATGCCTGCACTTCGCCTATATGCGCTTTCTGTAACAGGAACATGCAGAGGCGGCTCTGTCCTATGCCGCCACCCATAGATGCAGGCAGCTCGCCGCCGACAAGCGATTTATGGAAGTTGAGTCCGAGACGGTCCTCAGCATTTCGTATAGCCAGCTGCTTCTTAAGCGAATCGCTGTCAACACGGATACCCATCGACGACAATTCAAATCCTGTCTCCAAAATAGGATTCCACAATATCAGGTCACCATTGAGTCCTGTATAGCCGTCGCTGTTAGGGGTAATCCAGTCATCATAGTCAGGAGAACGTCCGTCATGAGGTTCGCCAGTGGAGAGATCCGCACCTATGCCGATGAGGAATATTGCGCCATACTTGCGTGCTGCCTCGGTCTCACGGTCTTTCGCGCTGAGATTTGGATATTCGCGCAGAAGTTCTTCGGTGTGTATGAATTTTAGATTCTCAGGGAGTTGAGGCGTGATGTGCGGAAACTGCTTATATATCATCATCTCGACCTCACGGACAGCATTGTATATCTTCTTTACGGTTTCTTTCAGATAATTGAGATTACGGTCCTCGGGGCGGATGGTCTGTTCCCAGTCCCACTGGTCAACATAAAGCGAATGCAGATTATCGAGGTCTTCGCTGGTACGGATAGCGTTCATGTCGGTGTAAAGTCCGTAGCCGGGAGCGATGTCGTAGGCTGCGAGTTTCGTGCGCTTCCACTTTGCCAGCGAATGCACCACCTCCGCCTTGCGTCCGTCCATACATGCGATATTGAACGATACGGGCTGCTCCACACCGTTAAGATTATCATTTAGTCCCGTACCCGACAGCACGAACAACGGGGCTGTCACACGCCTCAGGTTCAATGCCCCGGCAAGCTTGATCTGAAAGGCATCTTTGATTGATTTGATGGCGACCTCTGTGGTCTCGGCAAGAAGTTTCTGCTTGTATTTGCGTGGGATGATTAGTGACATTAGTTGGCTGATATTTGCAGTTGTCAATACATTTTGATTTGATATATACTCAAATCATGTGCAAATTTAACGCTTTTATCCCACTTTTCCTAACAAAAAGACACGCAAATGCAACAATTGCCTATTCAACCTCTTCTTCGGAGCATAAAGCCTCTTCCTGACGGCACTTATCCACCACGTCATTGATGACAAGCGAAGCGAGTGTCATGCCAAAAATAGCTGTAATATGGCATATGGCTCCGTTGGTGACAACCTTGCCAAATGTCATACCCCCAGTTTCATCATCAGGGGCATCATCATGGTTAGGAAGTACCTCATCAGAGTATACACACTTGAATTTATGAGCCGGATACTCCCCTATTTTTTTGAATTTATGACGCAAAGCAGCAGCCAGTTTGCATCCCTGCACTTTGGAGATGTCTGTCGCTACCTTTATGCGCGAAGGGTCAAGCTTCAGTGCCGCACCCATGGATGAGAACAATGTGGCAGTCGATCGTGTGGCATTATTTATAAGGAGTGCCTTGTCAGCCAGCGAATCTATGCAGTCTATCACATAGTCATAGCTGTTTAAGTCAAACCGCGAGGCAGTATCGGCATCATAACGCATTTCCATGCATTTGACCCCTATACGAGGATCCATGTCAAGTATCCGCTGCCCCATGATCTCCACCTTGGCATTGTTGACAGTCGACATCAATGCCGGTAGCTGTCTGTTGATATTGCTTACCGCTACCCTGTCAGCATCGACTATAGTGATGTGGGACACGCCTGAACGAGCGAGAGCCTCGGCAGTCCAGCTTCCGACGCCTCCGATGCCTAATACTATGACTTTTGATTCGCTAAGACGCGTAAATGCTTTACGTCCGATCAGGCGCAGGGTGCGGTTAAATATCATGTCTCTCATATGGGGAGGCGTATAGGTATGATGAATTTTAAGAAATATGCCAGCGATATCACTGGATGATTGACATAATCACAAACAGAGAGTGATGATGCTATTATAGCCAAAACCTCCTATCAGTGACGGCGGATCTTATCCTTGGCACGGTCAAGCAGCGACGGTTTCTGCATGCGGAGATGCACATGCACGGCATCATCATGTTTGTTGAGGAATATTATGGACGAGTGAAGCACAACCGCTATTGAGTTTTCAAACTCCACGATTTCATGTATATTGCTGAGCGGTATTGTATGAAACGGGCTGTCTGGGCTCACACTGTCAATGACCAGATTGCCATCGTCAACAAATATCGCGTGATTGTCGATAGCGTACTGAAACAATAGTCCCAAATTCAACGTGTCAGGGCTCGAGGGCCTTGACTTGTACTGCTTGTATATGCTGTCAATTACTTCTTTTGTTATCATCAGGTGCTTATGAATTAGCTGAATTGATGTGATTAATGAGTCTGCGCAAGTCAGTGAAGAGATGTAATAATGCAGTCTCACGATGCCTTTCACATTTTATAACGCATTAGCAGTGATATGGTTCTAAGTAAGTCTAAAAATTTTCCTCAGAGGTCAATACAATCATCTATGACAGCTATGTCACTGCTGCGCTATATCCGAAATCTCGTGTAAAATAATGCCTGTAAAAATCGATATTGTTTGGATGGATAAAAAAGCCGCCGGAAAAGCCGACCGAATCATATGACTGGCACTTTCCCGGCGGATATCTTATAGTATCAAAGAGCGCGTATCAAGCAAGGAATCCGAGAAGCACACCCGCAGCTACTGCCGAACCGATCACACCAGCCACATTGGGACCCATGGCATGCATCAGCAGGTAGTTTGACGGATCATACTGCAATCCGAGATTGTTGGAGATACGTGCCGACATAGGCACTGCGGATACACCCGCATTACCGATAAGCGGATTGATTTTCTTAGCCTGAGGCAAGAAAAGGTTGAACAGCTTGACAAACAGCACACCTGATGCCGAAGCGATGATAAACGCCATGAAACCAAGAGCGAAGATACCGATTGTCTGGGTGGTCAGGAACTCAGATGCCTGAGTGGATGCACCCACTGTCATACCAAGAAGGATAGTCACGATATCGGTCAACGCATTGCTTGCTGTCTTGGCAAGACGGGTGGTCACGCCGCACTCACGCAGCAGATTGCCGAAGAAGAGCATGCCGAGCAGAGGAATGCCCGAGGGTACCACGAAACATGTCAGAAGCAGACCCACGATCGGGAAAATGATTTTTTCGTTCTGAGAGACGGCACGCGCAGGCTTCATCTTGATCAGACGCTCATGCTTGGTGGTCAGCAGCTTCATGATAGGCGGCTGGATCACAGGCACAAGAGCCATGTAAGAGTAAGCCGAAACGGCAATGGCACCCATCAGATTTGGGGCAAGCTTTGACGAAAGGAAGATGGCGGTAGGACCATCGGCACCACCGATGATAGCGATGGCACCTGCCTGGTCGGGAGCGAAGCCGAGAAGCAGAGCCACCATATAAGCACCGAAGATACCAAACTGGGCAGCCGCACCCACAAGCATCAGTTTAGGATTGGCTATCAGAGCAGTAAAGTCGGTCATCGCACCGATACCGAGGAAAATCAGAGGAGGATACCATCCGGCACTGACACCATTGTAAAGGATATTGAGTACCGAACCCTGTTCGTAGATACCTATTTCCAGTCCTGCCTCACCGTTGAAGGGTATGTTACCTATCAGCATACCGAAGCCGATAGGCACCAGCAGCATAGGCTCAAAGTCCTTCTTTATGGCAAGCCATATGAAGAACAGACCTACAGCAAGCATCACGAAATGCTCCCAAGTAGCATTGTAGAAGCCTGTCAGATGCCAGAACTGCTGAAGGTTTTGCATTAAGAAATCACTGAATGACATATCTTTAATTTACTTGCAGATGAATCTATTGTGTACGTGTATTATAAGGATATATGTCAGTGACATCAGTCAATCACAAACAGCACAGTGCCTTCGAGCACAGAGTCGCCGGCATTGACGTTGATTGAGGCAATCTTGCCGTCGCGGCCTGCATGGATGGCGTTTTCCATCTTCATCGCTTCAAGGATCAGTACAGTCTCGGCAGCCTTGACTTCATCGCCCACTTTCTTGACGATATTGAGCACAGTGCCAGGCAGCGGAGCTGTCACCTGATATTTACCGGCTGCTGCTGGAGCCTTGGAAATCACCTTCTCGCCAGTCTGTGTGCGAGGAGCAGCCGTGGGTCGCGGTGTATTGATTACGGTGACAGGCTTCTTCTGAGCCTCTATTTCCACACGATAAGGTGTGCCGTTGACTTCAACCTCGGCAAGGTTGTTGTCAATATCTCCGACCGACACCTTGTAGGTGTTGCCGTTGATCTTATATTTATATTCTTTCATTGACAGTTGTTGATTATCGGATGATTAATAGAAATGGCTTTCAACGGTTGACGTTGGGTGTCTCACGGAGAGTGTAAATCTTCGAGCTCCAGGGCGAGTAAGCACGCTTCACCTTGTTGATAGTCAAGACAGTGTTCTCACGGTCATGGGCATCAAGATGCTCATGGAGAGCCATGGCAATGGCTGCGATTTCCTCACCGGTGTCGTGGTCAGGACGCTCGTCACGTGCGAGTTCCTTGAGATTAAGACCCACGGTCTTCGCCTTGTTGCTCTTGGATATGGCTGCCGAAATCTTGTTGATGATATAGAAGCTGATACAGAGCACGAGCAGAGCCGAAAATACGATGCACATCGCCATGATGGTCATACCGCCTCCAGCCTCATCAAGTTCCTTGAAGGTAGCTACCTTGTTGTTGGTATCCTTGATGATGTTGTTGCTGCTCGGGGTGATATAGAGCGACGAAGTGCTACCGTCACGTACCTCCCACGCCGAAGCGTCATTATCAGCACCTTCACCGTCCACTTTGCGTGCATATGAAGCATCAAACGGCAGCGTAGCCGGGATGGTTACCTCATCAATAAGGGTCTTTCCGTCGGCATCATACAGACCGATCCAGTTGTCCGCCCCGGGAATGAGGACGAAATTAGTATGGAAAGTTCCGTCATTGGGCATTCCGTCAGCCCAGAATATAACATGCTGACGCTTGGGAATGCGGGTATTGACATCACCAAGAGGCACAGGGTACATCGTGGGATTGTTACGGTCGTTGGTCAGATAGACGCTTGAAATCTCCAGAGGTCCGAAGGTGGAGTTGAACAGCTCTATCCAGGCAGCATGCCGGCCGTAATCATCTATGACGCTTGACTCATTCTTGACCATGACCTCATTGATGCGCAAGCCGCGGCGTCCCTGGGCTGAGACAATGCCGGCACATACACATACGGCGATGGCAAGAAGCATTAGTCGTTGTTTCATATTGAGTTACGAATATGTATTGATATGAATATTAGAGAGGAATGTTACCATGCTTCTTGGCGGGATTGACCACCTTCTTGGTAGCAAGCTGCTGAAGTGCACGGATGATGCGGAAGCGTGTATTACGCGGCTCAATGACATCATCTATGTAACCGTACTTAGCTGCATTGTAGGGGTTGCAGAACAGCTTGTTGTATTCAGCCTCTTTCTCTGCGAGAACCTTCTTGGGATCTTCGCTCTCTTTTGCCTCACGTGCATAAAGCACTTCTACGGCACCGGCACCACCCATCACGGCGATTTCGGCAGTAGGCCAAGCATAGTTCATGTCGCCTCGGAGCTGCTTGCAGCTCATCACGATATGGCTGCCACCGTAGCTCTTGCGGAGGGTGACTGTGACCTTGGGCACGGTAGCCTCGCCATAAGCGTAGAGCAGCTTGGCACCGTGAAGGATGACAGCATTGTACTCCTGACCTGTGCCGGGGAGGAAGCCGGGGACATCCACGAGAGTTACCAGAGGTATATTAAAGGCGTCGCAGAAGCGCACGAAACGGGCTGCCTTGCGCGAAGCATTGCTGTCAAGCACGCCGGCGAGGAACTTGGGCTGGTTAGCAACGATACCTACAGCCTGACCGTTGAAACGGGCAAAACCGATGATTATATTCTTGGCGTAACCTGACTGTATTTCAAGGAATTCGCCATTGTCGACGATAGCTCCGATCACCTCATACATGTCATAGGGACGTGTAGCCGAATCAGGCACAATCTCGTTGAGCGAGTCCTCGAGACGGTCGATAGGGTCGGTGCACTCTACCAACGGCGGCTCCTCAAGATTGTTCTGGGGTATGTAGCTGAAGAGTTTACGGATGATTTTGAGAGTCTCCTCTCCGTCCTCAGCGGCAAAATGAGCCACGCCGCTCTTGCAGGCATGTACTTCTGCTCCACCGAGAGCTTCCTGTGTCACATCTTCGCCAGTCACGGTCTTCACCACCTTGGGACCGGTGAGGAACATGTAGCTGATGCCCTTGGTCATGATGGTGAAGTCAGTCAGGGCGGGAGAATACACCGCACCACCGGCACACGGACCGAGGATGCCCGAAATCTGGGGGATCACACCAGATGCCATGATATTGCGCTGGAATATCTCCGCATAGCCTGCGAGGGCGTTGATACCCTCCTGGATACGTGCACCTCCCGAGTCATTGAGACCGATGACAGGAGCACCCATCTTCATCGCCATGTCCATGATTTTGCATATCTTGAGCGCCATGGTCTCGCTCAGAGAGCCGCCGAACACCGTGAAATCCTGTGCGAAAACATACACAAGGCGTCCTTCGATAGTACCGTAACCGGTCACGACACCGTCTCCGAGGTAGCTTTTCTTCTCCTGGCCGAAGTTGGTGCAACGGTGGCGCACAAACATATCTATTTCTTCAAACGAACCTTCGTCAAGCAGCTGGGCGATGCGCTCACGTGCAGTATATTTGCCTTTATCGTGCTGCTTCTGAATGGCTTTCTCGCCACCGCCGAGACGTGCCTCTGTACGGAGAGCGATGAGCTCTTTTACTTTTTCTAACTGGTTGCTCATTTCAGAGTGATGTAGGTATGAGTTAAATATTACTTCTTGTTAGGATCTTCACAAAGCTCTATGAGAGTGCCGCAAGTCGATTTCGGATGCAGGAAGGCGATATTGAGTCCTTCAGCACCCTTGCGGGGAGCCTTGTCGATGAGACGGCAGCCCTTTTCCTCCACTTCGGCGAGTGCGTTTGCCACACCGTCCTCGATGGCGAATGCCACGTGCTGTATGCCGCCGCGGCCTCCGTTGTTGGCTATGAATTTTGAGATGGCACTCTCGGGAGCTGTTCCCTCAAGGAGCTCTATCTTGGTCTGACCGACCTTGAAGAATGCGGTCTTTACTTTCTGGTCAGCTACTTCTTCGATGGCTGTACATTTAAGGCCGAGCATGTTCTCGTAAAACGGAATAGCCTCGTCAAGGCTTGGCACAGCGATACCGATGTGCTCGATGTGTGAAATATCCATAAAGTTATGTTATATGAAATAAAAGGTTGATATGTATGCAGATAGTTAATGTTTCCGCCTCAAAGAGTCTGTGATTTCAGATTATAAGGCATGTGCAAAAGTAGCATTTTTTTATATGAGTAACAATAATTTAGCCTCAAAATCCTATTATTGAAGACGCACTATGCGGATGCCGGTAGCTTTTTTCTGACGTGCCAGATAGTCAGCGAGAGGAAGCGGGTCTTCTATGACCTTCCCGGCTGTGGTGGACGCATGCAGCATATGCGGCATGCCCCTGTCGTCCTTAAATATTATGCCTGCATGCGACACGTCCAGCCCCTCGATAGAAGTTGTGACAAATACCACATCTCCATCGGTCAGGAACTCCCTGACTTCACGTGAAGATATGGCAGCCTTAGGGATAAAATAGCTTTTGGAGCGGTGCATACCACGCTCCTTGTCCTTTATCCGGGCATATGTGGCAGAATCGGCAAGCTGAGGATACTTGTCACGATGCGCCGTCATGAAGTTGACCGAAGTGATATGGGCTTTGGCGCGGGGCGCATCCGAAGTCACCTCGCGGATATTCTTCCGATAGGTGTTGTCGGTAATCCAGTCAGATATATAGTGGAGTCGTGAAGCATATCCGTCCACCGTCCCGTTGCGATAGCGCATGTCTCTCAGATCATACAGCGCATCTTTCCAATCCGCTTCCCCTTCTGACACCGACTTGGCGAGAGCCATGCTCAGTTCTACAAGAGTCGTGCAGTCAAGACCCGAAGTATTGACCGTGAGCATCTCTACTGGCGATTCAAGTGTTCCGCTGACATATGGCACATCCAGAAACTGCCTGGCAGCCAGCAATGTCAATGCTCCTTTGCCTCTGACCTCCGATGCCGAGAGTGTCTTGTAGACCGATGAAAGTTTGAGCGTATCTGAATGCTCGTCACCCCATCTGACTCTTGGTAACGATGAGACCTGTGATGAGGCATGCAAGGATGCCACCATCATTACCAACATTAAAAACGCGACCGGATACGATTTCATATGATAATATTTAGGGATGAGATACCGCAAAAATACGATTAATTTAGTAATTTTGCATCATACAGAGAGTCGCGAATGCCCTCTTAACACCAAACCATCACATTTCTTACCGTATATGAATCCACACTCACGATTGCTTACATCACTGACAGCAATGGCTGCCGGCGGTGTCATTTCGGCGATTGCATGCACAAGCCTCATAGCCACAAGCGGTGCCACGACTGACGGAAGCGTCATGGCAACATACGCCGCCGACAGCCACACGCTCTACGGCGAGCTGTACAGCGCGCCAGAGGCTGACCATCCCAAAGGGACGATGCGCAAGGTAACCGAATGGGACACCGGACGCCACATAGGCGAAATCCCGCAGCCGTCACACACCTACTCGACCGTAGGCAACATGAACCGTCACGGACTCACCATAGTCGAAAGTACATTCGGCGGACGCCACGAACTTGCCGACTCCACCGGACTGATCGACTACGGGTCGCTAATATATATAGCACTCGAACGGTCTAAAAACGCCCGCGAGGCGATCAAGACCATGACCGATCTCGTCAAGGAATACGGCTACTGCTCCGAAGGAGAATCATTCACCATCGCCGACCCCGACGAAGCATGGATAATGGAGATGGTGGGCAAGGGCGGCAAAAGCAAAGGTGCCGTATGGGTGGCTATGAAAGTCCCCGACGGCTACATCGCGGCACATGCCAACCATTCACGCATACACAAATTTCCCCTCAAGGATAAAGAAAACTGCATCTATTCGCCCGATGTAATATCATTTGCCCGCAAGCAAGGATATTTCAATGGCAAAGACGAGGATTTCAGCTTCTCAAAAGCCTATGCCCCCGCTGACTTCGGAGCTTTGCGCGGATGCGAAGCTCGAGTATGGGCATTCTACAACAAATTCGCATCAGGCATGGACCGCTATCTGCCATGGATCAACGAGGGCAAAGGTGAAGTCCTCCCCCTCTGGGTCAAACCCGACAAGCCCCTGAGCGTCGATGACATGAAATGGATGATGCGTGACCATTTCGAGGACACCCCATTTGACATGACCACCGACATAGGCGCAGGTCCCTATAAAGTCCCCTACCGCGCCCGTCCGATGGAATTTGAAGTGGACAGCGTAAAATACGTCCACGAACGCGCCATAGCCACCCAGCAGACCGGATTCTCGCTCGTAGCACAGATGAACCGCAACCACCCCGAGGCAATGAAAGGCATACTGTGGTTTGGATGTGACGACGCAAACACCAATGTTTACATACCGGTGTTTTGCAGCGTGACACGCATACCCCGCGGTTTCCAGCCTGGCAACGGAGACCTCTACAACATCTCTTGGGACTCCAGTTTCTGGGTCAACAATTTCGTGGCAAACCAGGCTTATTACCGTTACTCCCAGATGATTCCCGACATACGCAGAGTGCAGGGAAGCATCGAAAAACGCCTTGCAGCCGACACCGACTCTCTGCGCACAAGCATAGCCTCGCTTCCCACCCCTCAGGCAGCCGAGATACTCAACGACTATACCATCGCTGCCACCGACCGCTATATCAATGAATACCGCAATCTCGGAGAATACCTGCTCGTAAAATATCTTGACTTCAATATCAAGAAAGAGGACGGCAACGGCAAGTTTGCACGCACTTCCGACGGTATGCCCGTCTCACCCACATTCGGAGGTTATGATGATCCGCGTTACTTCCGGAGCATAGTCGACGAAACGGGAGACAAGCTGCGTGTCCGCGACATCGAAGCCGACTGAAATACTTCCGTTTTATAACCATCACAGCAAATATCCTGTCAATACGTCACCACTCGTGACGATTGACAGGATATTTGATATTCAGAAGATTGCATCCTCTTTTTGGCGATTTAGGACACATCTGGCGACATTAATCCAAGAGATGCGTAATCACCGCAAATGTTGAAAAATTTTACATGCTTTTGGTATCTAAATTGAGATAAAATCGTTACATTTGCACAGATAATGTTGTTACCGCAGTGTAGCGGGGACAATAATATACCTCCACTTGAGAAAGTAAACAGAATCATTAACATCCGATATGCTTACATTAGCGACTATTTCCAATTCAGCACTGGCTTTTACAGCCGCCTGCACGGGCATAGGTCTTGTAGCACTGGCGCTCTGGCTTGCCGGACTGATTTCTCCTCGCTCCTTCAACCCCCAGAAAGGGGAAGCCTACGAATGCGGCATCCCGACACGTGGCGAAAGCATGGCCCAGTTCAAGGTGGGCTATTATCTTTTTGCCATCCTGTTTCTTATGTTTGACGTTGAAACCGTATTCCTGTTCCCGTGGGCGGTAAGAGTCAAAGAACTCGGTACAGCCGGGCTGCTGAGCATCGCAATCTTTTTCTGTGTATTAGTGCTGGGTCTTGTATATGCCTGGCGGAAAGGAGCTCTTGAATGGAAGTAACCACAAAGTCCATGCCCTACGACGCATGGAAAGACAACGAATATATCGAAAAGCTGGTCAAGGAACTTCAGGATTCCGGCACCAACGTGATCATAGGGTCTCTTGACCATCTCATCAACTGGGGGCGTTCCAACTCCATCTGGCCGCTCACCTTCGCCACCAGTTGCTGCGGCATAGAATTTGTGTCGCTCGGAGCAGCGCGTTTCGACATGGCGCGTTTTGGCTGGGAAGTAGCACGTGCCTCACCACGTCAGGCTGACTTCATAATGGTCGCCGGCACCATCGTCCATCGCATGGCTCCGGTATTGCGCCGTCTGTATGACCAGCTCGCCGAGCCTAAATACGTCATTGCCTGCGGCGGTTGTGCCATCTCTGGCGGTCCGTTCCGCAAGAGCTACCACGTAGCCATGGGTATCGAGGACATCATACCTGTGGATGTGTTTGTGCCTGGCTGTCCTCCTCGTCCAGAGGCTATGATTTATGGCATCATGCAGCTCTCTCGCAAAATCAAAGTCGAGAAATTCTTCGGCGGAGTCAACCGTCAGGAGAAGCAGGAAGAATTTCTGAAATCACACCCCATCGAGGGCATAGATGACGCAAAATAACGATACTGTTTTTTCATTCCTACACCTTATATATTAATATATGGCAAATATTCAGGAAAAAATAGCCAAACTGTTTCCCGAAGCATCTTTTGAAGAAGCCGACACCCTGACCATCACCATCCCTGATGCCAAGTGGCATGATCTGGCAAAGACGCTGCGTGATGATGCCGGACTGGCGTTTGACTATTTAGTGACCATAGTCGGCATGGACTGGAAAGACAGTCTCGGCTGCATATACTATCTCGACAGCACCAAGCACAACACACATATCGCAGTCAAAGTTATCGCTACCGGTGACCGCGAGACCCCTTACATTCACTCTATCAGCGACCTCTACGCCATAGGATGTATCTACGAACGTGAGGTCTATGACTTTTTCGGCATAATCTTCATCGGCAACCCCGATATGCGCCGCCTCTTCCTCAGCATCGACTGGAAAGGCTTCCCGCTCCGCAAAGATTATGACATGGATCCCAATATCAATCCTGTACCGCTTGAAAGCGAACGTCAGAGCGACTTCACACAGATGTATGTCGAAGATGCTGACGGCAAGATTGTCAAGGAAGAGAAGCGCGTGTTTGCCGAAAATGATTTCGTGGTCAACATAGGTCCGCAGCACCCTGCCACACACGGTGTGCTCCGCTTCCGCACAGCCGTCGATGGCGAGACCATCAAGAAGATTGACGTGTACATGGGCTATATCCACCGCGGAGTAGAGAAAATCTGCGAGATGGATACTTATTTCCAGACACTCCACTTCATGGACCGTCTGGACTATTTTTCAGCCCATCCCTACCACCACTGCCTCTGCATGTGTATCGAGAAGGCTGCCAACATCGAAGTACCACGCCGCGCTCAGGTCATCCGTGTAATCATGGACGAGCTGTCACGTATCGCCAGCCACTGTCTTTTCATCGGCACATTCTGCATGGACCTCGGTGCTACCACCATGCTGTTCTACACCCTGCGTGTGCGCGAACAGATTCTTGACATTATGGACAAGACATGCGGTGCACGCATGACATTTAACTACGAGACCATCGGAGGCGTGATAGCCGACCTTGACCCAGATTTTGTAAAGGACGTTAAGGCTCTGCTTGAGGTCCTCCCCAAGAATATCAAGGAATACAACAAGCTCTTTACCGGCAACGTCATCACCCGTAACCGCATGGAGGGTGTCGGAGTACTCAGCCGCGAAGATGCCATATCCTGGGCTATCACAGGTCCCTCGGGACGTGGCTCGGGCTGGGCATGCGACATCCGCAAGACTGCACCCTATGCAGTGTACGATGAAGTGGAATTTGATGAAGTCGTCCGCACCGAAGGCGACTCCATGGCGCGTTTCAAAGTGCGTATGGACGAGATGGAGCAGAGTGCCCGTATCATAGCCCAGCTCATCGACAAAATCCCCGAGGGCGACATCCAGGCAAAGGTGCCCAAGGTGCTCCGTCTGCCCGAAGGACGCTGGTATCAGACCGTCGAAGGCTGCCGTGGCGCATTCGGTATCTATATCGAGAACGATGGCGGCACATCACCCTACCGTCTGAAGATAGCACCTCCCTGTCTGCCGCTTGCTGCCGTGGTCGATCACCTCACCGAAGGCTCCAAGATTGCCGACCTTATCACTATAGGCGGCTCGCTTGACTACATCGTTCCCGATATGGACCGTTAAATCGTCAGAAAAAATCAAAACAAACCAACTATATCATCACATCATCCGTTAGATAATCAACGATTATGCAAGATTTCTCGGAACTGACCGCATTTATCCACTCGCTGCTGATGCAGTTTCTGCCCCATTGGGCTGCTGTGACAGTAGAGTGCGTCATCATAGCCGTGTGCCTTCTGCTGGCATACTCACTGCTGGCGTTGTTCTACATATGGTTTGAGCGCAAGGTGTGCGCCGCATTCCAGTGCCGACTCGGTCCTAACCGCGTAGGTCCGTGGGGTCTTCTCCAGAGTGTCGCCGACATGTTCAAGATACTCATCAAGGAGCTGATTTCACTCAAGTACACTGACAAATTCCTTTTCGCGCTGGCTCCCTATCTGGTGATTCTTGCCTCGATGCTCGGTTTCGCCGTGCTTCCCTGGGGCAACGGACTTCAGATAATAGACTTCAACATCGGCATCTTCTTCCTGATTGCCTGTTCGTCTATCGGAGTTCTTGGCATACTGCTTGCCGGATGGTCGTCCAACAATAAGTTCACCCTTATCGGAGCCCTCCGAAGCGGAGCGCAGATGGTAAGCTACGAGCTTTCGGTCGGTCTGAGCATCCTGACCATGGTGGCTTTCGCAGGCTCAATGTCTGTCGGCGACATCGTCAACGCACAAGCCAACGGTTGGTTCATATTTACCGGACATATCCCTGCTGTGATAGCATTCGTGATCTATCTCATCGCTGGTACTGCCGAGACCAACCGTGGCCCGTTTGACCTTCCAGAAGCGGAGAGCGAGCTGACCGCAGGTTACCATACAGAATATTCAGGCATACATTTCGGCTTCTTCTATCTTGCTGAATACCTTAACCTGTTTATCGTGGCTGGCGTGGCAGCACTGATGTTCTTCGGAGGCTGGATGCCCTTCCACATCAACGGATGGGACGGTTTCAACCATGTAATGGACTACATACCTTCCGTAGTATGGTTCATCGGCAAAGCCATCGCGCTTTCATTCATAATCATATGGTTTAAGTGGACTTTCCCCCGCCTGCGTATCGACCAGCTGCTGGCTCTGGAGTGGAAGTATCTGCTGCCCATCAATCTCGTCAACCTCGTACTGATGGTGTGCTGCATCGTCTACGGCTGGCATTTCTAACGATACATAACTCTCACCATAATCTAAACCCATAACCCCTGAATAACCCGTCAAATAATATTATGAGCGACAAATTCGGAAAAATAGCCCAGGTGATCGGACCGGTTGTCGATGTCATCTTCGAGGGTGACGACAACGAGATTCCTGCCATCTACACGGCATTGAAAGTCGACCGTCCCGACGGTCACGAGCTCATCCTTGAAGTTGAGCAGCACATCGGAGAAGACACTTGCCGGTGTGTGGCGATGGAAAGTACCGACGGGCTTCAGCGTGGACTGCGCGTCGACAACCTTGAGCGACCCATCGCAGTCCCCACGGGCGCACAGGTCAAGGGCAGACTGCTCAATGTGATCGGTGAGGCTATCGACCGTCTCCCCGCTCTTAAGGAGACCGACCTCCGCCCTATCCATCAGCCAGCCCCTGCATTTGAAGACCTTACCATAGGCACTGAGATTCTTTACACAGGTATCAAGGTGATTGACCTTCTTGAGCCTTATAGCAAAGGCGGTAAGATCGGTCTGTTCGGTGGCGCAGGTGTAGGTAAGACCGTGCTCATCATGGAACTTATCAACAACATCGCCAAGGGTCATAACGGTTTCTCCGTATTTACCGGCGTGGGCGAACGCACACGTGAGGGTAACGACCTGCTCCGTGAGATGATCGAGAGCGGTGTCATGAAATACGGCGAAAAATTCAAGGAAGGCATGGAAAAAGGCGAGTGGAACCTTGCCGACGTCGACATGAAGGAGGTTGCCGACAGTCAGGCTACCCTTGTGTTCGGTCAGATGAACGAACCGCCGGGTGCACGTCTGCGTGTGGCTCTCTCGGGTCTTACCGTGGCTGAGCAGTTCCGTGACCAGGACGGCGGAGGTAAAGAGATTCTGCTCTTCATTGACAACATCTTCCGTTTCACCCAGGCAGGTTCTGAGGTATCGGCGCTTCTCGGCCGTATGCCGTCGGCTGTAGGCTACCAGCCTACCCTCGCCTCAGAGATGGGTGCTCTGCAAGAGCGTATCACCTCGACCAAAAACGGCTCCATCACATCCGTACAGGCTATCTACGTGCCTGCCGATGACTTGACCGACCCGGCTCCTGCCACCACTTTCAGCTTCCTTGACGCCACCACGGTGCTCAGCCGTAAGATTGCTGAGCTTGGCATCTACCCTGCCGTTGACCCGCTGGAATCCACATCGCGTATCCTTGACCCCAACATCATAGGCGAGGAGCATTACAATGTGGCACAGGCTGTCAAGCAGCTTCTCCAGAAATACAACGAGCTACAAGATATCATCGCCATCCTCGGTGTTGACGAACTTTCTGACGAAGACAAGCTTGTGGTGTCACGTGCACGTCGCGCCCAGCGTTTCCTCTCGCAGCCGTTCTTCGTGGCTGAGCAGTTCACCGGACTCCCCGGAGTCATGGTGCCGCTCAACGAGACCATCCGTGGCTTCAAGATGATTCTTAGTGGTGAAATGGACGAATATCCTGAGCAGGCTTTCCTCAACGTCGGCACCATTGACGAAGCGATAGCCAAGGGCAAGAAGATGCTTGCCGAAGTCGAAGGATAACCGATATGTAAACCGACTCTCCACACTGACAATATATCCAGATCGCAAGACTGACATGACACTCAAGATAATATCCACCGAGGACATCCTCTTTGAAGGCGAAGTGACCGCAGTGCACCTCCCGGGACAGGCGGGACGCTTTACCGTCCTCCGTAATCACGCCACACTCATAGCGGCTCTCACCGCTGGCACCATCGGCTACGAAAGCCTTGAGGGGCACGGTGAGCTGCCGATACAAGGCGGCATGGCGGATATTGACAACAACGTCATCTCTGTATGTGTTTATTAGCCAGTGTACATCATCCCAGTTTAACCGAACTATAAAACAAAGCCATTTAGCATATGTCTGCCAAATCCAATAATATAGCCATCAGACTGATACTTGCAGTGTCAGCCCTGTTGTTGGTCGCCCCATGCTCTATGGCAGAGAATGCAGCAGACACCACCACTACCGCTGGCAACGAAAGCATCGCCCAGATGGTAGATGCGCAAGCCGAGAAAGAGGAAAGCGCCATCAATCCCAAGGAAATCATATTCGAACACCTCGGTGACGGATATGGATGGGAAGTCCCCTTCAATCACCATCTGCGCATTCCCCTCCCTGTCATCGTGTGGGGTACTGACGGACTGCATATCTTCTCTTCCTCACGTCTGGCTCATGGTGAAGAATATGTGGACGGTAACGCAACATTCAAGATTGCAGGCAAAGACAGCAAGCACAAAGGCAAAGTGGTAGAGATAGTCGACGGCAAGGAAATCAAGCCATGGGATTTCTCTATCACCAAGAATGTGTGCGCTCTCTTTATCACCGTCATCCTCGTGCTATGGGCTGTGCTGTCAGTAGCCCGCTGGCATAAGACGCAGGGACATAAGGCTCCACGAAAGATGGTAGGCTTCATGGAATTGCTGATAATGTTTGTCTACGACGGCGTAATCAAGCCCACGCTTGGTGACAAAGCCAAGAAATTCGGTCCCTATCTGCTGACGGTATTCTTCTTCATCCTTATAATGAATCTCATGGGTCTCATCGTGGTATTCCCCGGTGGTGCAAACTTAACCGGCAATATCGCTGTGACACTCGTGCTTTCGATACTGACATTCCTCGTGACCAATATCTTCGCCACCAAGCACTATTGGAAAGAGATATTCTGGCCTGAGGTACCCACATGGCTCAAAGCACCTCTGCCCATCATGCCAGTGATAGAGATATTCGGCATGTTCACCAAACCGGCAGCCTTGACCGTGCGTCTGTTCGCAAATATGATGGGAGGCCACATGATAGTGCTTGTGCTGACACTGCTCATTTTCATATTCGCATCCATGGGACCTGTGGTGCTTGGCGGCACAACTGCCCTCTCCATGGTATTCTCAGTGTTCATGCTGCTTATCGATGTGCTCGTCAGCTTCATACAGGCTTATGTATTCACGATGCTTTCGACCATATTCATAAGTCTTGCACAGGACAAAGGCCATGAGGCTCATCCCAAACCACAAGAAAATTAATCTGTAAAAAATAAAACACACTCACCTAAAAACTTTAAGATTATGTTATCAGCAGCAATCTCAGGTCTTCTCGGTATTGGCGCATGTATCGGCGCCGGAATCGCAGCTATCGGAGCCGGTATAGGTATCGGCAAAATCGGTTCATCAGCCATGGAAGCTATAGCCCGCCAGCCCGAATCATCAGGCGACATCCGAAGCAACATGATTGTGATCGCAGCCCTCGTCGAAGGTGTGGCTCTGTTCGCTGTTATCGTCTGCATACTCTCGTTCTTCCTCTAATCAGCTCCACAGAGAGAGACTGAACATCTCTCCTATGCTCTCCAACTATCCTCAACCTCAAGTCACCTCCAGCCCTGGCATGGGCTCTCTATTATCAATTAATCGTAACTCATGGAACTATTCACGCCCGACTTCGGATTGATATTCTGGATGTTCATAGCATTCGCTATCCTTTTCTTCATTCTCTGGAAATGGGGCTGGCCCGTCATCATCTCGTCAGTCGAGAAACGCGCTGATCTCATAGACAAAGGCGTTGAATATGCCCAGAGTGCCAAGGAGCAGCTTGACAATGCACGTGAAGCCGCCGACAAGCAGCTTGCAGAAGCTCGTCGCCAGCAGGCTGACATGCTCCGCGATGCCGAGAAGATGAAGACACAGATCATCGATGAGGCTCGCAGCGAGGCGCAGAAGGAGGCAAAGAAAGTCATGGATGCAGCCAAGCTCTCCATGGAGCAGGAACGCAAGGAAGCCGAACGACAGCTGCGCAATGATGTCGGCCAGTTTGCTCTTGACATCGCCACCAAGGTGGTGAAAAACCAGATGGCAGACCAGAAGGCTCAGAAACAGCTCGTAGACTCCCTGCTTAAGGATATCGAGACAAAAAACTAACCTGACAATCCACAAACCACACCACAAAGGTTAATATGAACGACGGCCTAATACCTCGCAGATACGCCAAGGCTCTCTATAAGTTTGCCCTTGAAAAAGGTCAAGACGCTTCAATGTACCGTCTTATGACCGAGCTGTGTGCCAGTTTTGCCGCACAGCCAGCGTTGCAGGCCACTATGGCCAACCCGTTTGTGGCTGACAGAGCCAAGCAGCAGCTCGTAGTCACAGCATGCGGACTCAGCAAGCCAGATCAGGTGCTTGCTGACTTCCTTCATATGCTCGCTGACAACAAGCGTCTGCCCATGCTCCACGCCATAGCTCTCGCCTATCTTGACATATACCGCCAAGCCCATAATATCCATCAAGTGACCGTCACTTCGGCTGTGCCTCTTGACAAGGCTACCGAAAAGCGTATAGCCGATGTCATCCAGCAGCAAATAGGAGCTGGCGGCACCATGGAGTACAGCAGCGTGGTTGATCCCTCCATCATAGGAGGTTTCACTGTAGCGATTGACAACGACAAGCTTGACGCATCCATAGCCAACGAGCTGAAACAGTTGAAACTAAACTTATTAAAGTAACATAAGGAATCCCATCAGACGCCCTTATCAAACCATACCTTAAAATGATCAATCCCAGCGAGATATCAGAAGTTCTGAAGCAACAGCTTGAAAATGTCAACTCCAAAGTGACATTTGAGGAAACCGGCCGTGTGCTCGAAGTGGGCGACGGCGTGGCTCACGTCTACGGTCTTGACAATGTATGCGCCAATGAGCTTGTAGAATTTGAAAACGGCGTCAAAGGTGTTGCCCTCAACCTTGAGGAAAGCAATGTCGGTGTCATACTGCTCGACCGTGTCAACTCCGTGACCGAGAACATGAGCGTCAAGCGTACCGGCGAGATTGCTTCGATACCCGTAGGCGAAGGTCTGTGCAGCCGTGTAATCAATGTGCTCGGCGAGCCTATCGACGGACGCGGTCCTATCCAAGGCGAACTGCTCAACATGCCTCTGGAACGCAAAGCTCCCGGAGTCATCTTCCGCCAGCCAGTCAACCAGCCGCTCCAGACCGGTATCAAAGCTGTGGATTCCATGGTGCCCATAGGCCGCGGACAGCGCGAGCTTATCATCGGCGACCGCCAGATAGGCAAGACCGCCATAGCCATAGACACCATCATCAACCAGCGCAAGAATTTCGAGGCTGGCAAGCCAGTCTACTGCATCTATGTGGCAATCGGACAGAAGGCTTCATCCGTAGCATCACTCGTGGAGACACTCCGCAAATACGGTGCTCTGGACTACACAGTCGTAGTTGCAGCTACCGCGAGCGATTCAGCATCCATGCGCTACTATGCCCCATTTGCAGGTGTAGCCATCGGCGAATATTTCCGCGACACTGGTCGTGATGCGCTCATCATCTACGATGACCTCTCCAAGCAGGCTGTGGCATACCGTGAGATTTCGCTGATTCTTAAGCGTCCCTCTGGTCGTGAGGCATATCCTGGCGATATCTTCTATCTGCATTCCCGTCTGCTCGAACGTGCTGCCAAGATCATCGACAACCAGCAGGTAGCCGAGCAGATGAATGACCTCCCAGAGGTGCTCAAGTCTAAAGTGAAAGGCGGCGGCTCTCTGACTGCGCTCCCTATCATCGAGACCCAGGCAGGTGACGTGTCGGCATACATTCCTACCAACGTGATTTCAATCACCGACGGTCAGATATTCCTCGAAACCGCACTCTTCAACCGCGGTATCCGTCCGGCAATCAACGTAGGTATCTCCGTGTCACGTGTCGGCGGTAACGCGCAGATCAAGTCAATGAAGAAGGTGGCAGGTACGCTCAAAATCGATCAGGCACAGTTCCGCGAGCTTGAATCGTTCACCAAATTCGGCGGCGATATTGACCCCGTGACCGCACGCGTGATTGACAAAGGCCGCAAGAACGAGCGTCTGCTCATACAGCCCCAATACCGTCCTATGCCGGTAGAAGAGGAAATTGCTGTCATCTATTGCGGCACCAAAGGACTCCTTGACAAAGTGCCCCTTGATAAGGTGCACGAATTTGAGACACAGCTGCTCCAATTGCTCCATGCCAAATATCAGGCAGATGTGCTTGATGTGCTGGCATCCGGCAAGCTCACCGATGAGTGCGCTGAAAAACTGACCCAGGCAGCTGCCGACATAGCCGGACAGTTTGCATCCTGACCCCGGTAGATACGACATAAGCATATAACCCACAGAAAGAATCACACATATACTAACCCGTCATAATGGCAACACTGCGAGAACTTAAAGGACGCATCGGCTCAGTGGCATCCTCCGAGAAAATCACCGGAGCCATGAAGATGATATCATCTGCCAAGATGCACAAAGCCGAACAGGCTTTGCGCCGCTTGCAGCCTTTCCGTGGCCAGATAGAGACCATCATCGGCAATCTTCTCAGCACTGATGCACAGTTTGCCTCACCCCTCCTTGAAAAACGCGACATCAAGCACCTCGCCATCGTGGTACTCGGAAGCGATGACGGACTCTGTGGAGCTTATAACGTCAATATATTCAAGCAGTTTCTACATCATCTGCGCCTCTACCGTCAGAAATGGGGTGAAAATATTGATGTAACAGTATATCCTGTGGGCGAGAAGATAGCCAAGGCCATCACGAAAATCGAAGATGCGCATCTCCACGTGGTCAGACGTGAAGGTCTTGATTCCCGCACCACTGGTGATGGCGTCAAAGATTTTCTGGATTATCTCAAAAATGAGTTTCTGCGGGGAACACTTGACTGCGTGTTCCTCCACTACATGCACTTCAAAAGTGTCAGCCGCCAGAATTTCACCGAGCAGCAGCTTCTACCTATCTTGCAAGAGAGTTTTGAGGCAGAAGGCGAAGCTAAAGCGTCTAATCGTCCATGCCTGTTTGAACCGGATGCGGCTTCCATCTTCTCTGCTGTGCTCCCCATGTATCTCATGGCAGTCCTGCAAGACGTTTTCACCGAAAACCGTGCTTCCGAACAGGCTTCGCGTGTCATGGCAATGCAAAGTGCCAATGACAACGCCAAGAAACTCCTTGACGAGTTGCAACTCGAATATAACAAACTACGCCAGCAAGCCATCACCTCCGAGCTCCTCGACATACTCGGCGGTCAGGCACGTTAGGCACCACCATCTCTCCCGGATGCGTTGACGCCCCAATCGGCAGAGCATCATATTGACATAACTTACGAATATAATTAAACCAAACATAACCCCTTAGCTCGATTAACATCAATAACATTTATGGGTAGTGTTAAAGACTATTTTTCATCATTAGGGACCGGCGTGGCAAGCCTGCTCAAAGGCATGTCAGTGACCGGTAAGGAATTTATCACCCCTAAGATAACTGAAAGATACCCCGAAAATCGTGAGATTTATCATGTCCCGCAGCGTTTCCGCGCTTGCCTTGAATTAGTGTATGATGCCGAAGGGCGCCACAAATGTATCGCTTGCGGCACTTGTGAACGCGTATGTCCTAACGGAACCATCAAGCTTGACATCGATACCGTAGAGACATGGGACGGCAAGAAGAAAAAGCATCTCGCAGGGTATAACTATGACCTGGGCAGCTGCACTTTCTGCCAGTTGTGTGTGACCAACTGTCCGACCAACGCCCTGGCATTCAGCAATGATTTCGAACAGGCAGTGTTCACTCGTGACAAACTCGTCAAGCAGCTCAAATATCTGCCCGATATTCCCGAGCCCGAACCCTCAGAGGAAGAAAAGAAACGAATCCTCGCCGAGCGCGAAGCCAAACTGGCTGCCGCCAAAGCCGCTGCTGAAGCCAAGAAGGCTGCCGCCGCTAATGCTCCAGCAGCTCCCGCACAGGACGATCCTCTTGCCAAGGCTCTCGCAGCAGCCGCCGGCGACCCTGAAAAACTCGCAAAAATCAAGGCTGCAATGGCTGCCAAAGCCGCCCGTGAAGCTGCCAAAGGCGCCGCAGCCCCTGCTGATACCGCTGCGAAAGCTGCCGAAGCTCCCAAACAGGATCCTCTCGCCAAAGCACTCGCCGCTGCTGCCAACGACCCCGAAAAACTCGCCAAAATCAAGGCTGCGATGGCTGCAAAAGCCGCCCGTGAAGCTGCCAAAGGCGACAAATAATACCTCTGTTATAAGCATTAAAGTCAATTAATTTCTATATGGAATCAGTAGGAAGTACCATCGTATCCTGGATGATTATCATCGCAATCATCGTCTTCTCGATACTGACCGTAACCACCCGCAAAATCCTGCGAGCCGCGACATATCTGCTGTTCACGCTTTTTGCCGCTGCTGTGCTCTATTTCAAACTGGATTATGAGTTTCTCGGAGCCGTGCAGATAGCCGTATATGCCGGCGGCATCGTGGTACTGTTTGTATTCTCTATTTTGCTTACCTCACACCCCGGCGACAACAGCCGCCGACTGACATCTCGCCGTAAGGTGCTCGGCACAATAGCCGCAGTGCTGACCCTCGGCATCACGGGTGCAGTCCTTTTCAGCCGCTGCGCCATGATGGCGACTCAGCTCCCCGCTATGGAAAACCCATCGATGAAACTTATCGGCGAGACCATGATGGGTACCGGAGCCGGACAGTATCTTCTCCCCTTCGAGGCTATAAGCATATTGCTCCTTGCATGTATAATAGGAGGTGTCGTTGTGGCACGCAAACGTTGATATAACCAGTCACAAATATTGTCTAACCGCACACACATACTCCGATATAGTTAAGATTATGGATATCTCAATGATATATTATCTGGTGCCTACGCTGGTAATGTTCTGCTGTGGCATCTACGGATTCATCACTCGCAAGAACATGATTGCGATGCTGATTTCCATTGAGCTGATGCTCAACGCCGTTGACATCAACTTTGTGATATTTAACCGATATCTCTTCCCCGGACAACTCGAAGGCATGATGTTTACCCTCTTTGCCATCGCCATCGCCGCTGCTGAGACAGCTCTGGCTATTGCAATCATCATCAACCTCTACCGTGCCCACAAGAATATCGATGTCAGCGACCTCACTAAAATGAAATTCTGATTACGGCCATGGCTATCACACTTCCGTTACTCATACTCGTTATCCCGTTGTTCATGTTCTTGCTGCTCGGTCTTGCCGGCAACAAGATGAGCCACCGCATGGCAGGCATACTCGGCTGCCTGGGAATGGGCACCACCATGGTGCTCGCATACATCGTATCGTTCACTTACTTTTTCAGCGGCAATCCCGACTTCGTAGATGCCGAAGCCCACACACGTCTGCAGTGGGTGGTATTCAATGTTGACTGGCTGTCGTTTACCGACAATCTGGTCATCCGTCTCGGATTCCTGCTTGACCCGATAGCCGCCCTGCTGCTTGTGGTCATCACCACCATATCGTTTATGGTGCATCTCTACAGCATGGGCTATATGCGTGACCACCACGGCGTGTGGGAGAAGGGTTTCCAGCGTTTCTATGCGTTCCTGTCACTCTTCAGCTTCTCGATGCTCGGACTGGTCGTAGCCACCAACATTTTCCAGATGTACATCTTCTGGGAGCTTGTAGGTGCATCGTCATTCCTTCTCATCGGATTCTACTACCGCAAGCCCTCGGCTGTCCTCGCTGCCAAGAAGGCATTTATCGTGACACGTTTTGCTGACCTCGGCTTCCTTATCGGTATTCTTGCCCTCAGCTACTATACCGGAACATTCAACTTCATGGATCTCACCTCCTCACAGCTTGTGTCAGGTGCATATCAGGTCAACATCGAGACTGCCGAAAATATCAAAAACATCTTTGCCACCAGCGCAGCCCCCACATTTATGGGCGCATCGGTGCTGACATGGGCGCTTGTGCTCATCTTCATGGGCGGCATGGGCAAATCAGCCATGATGCCGCTCCACATCTGGCTTCCCGATGCGATGGAAGGTCCTACTCCCGTATCTGCCCTTATCCACGCTGCCACCATGGTCGTGGCAGGTGTATATCTCGTGGCACGTCTCTTCCCCCTCTACCTGATGGAGGAAGCATCACTGGAGATAATCACCATTGTCGGTGCGCTGACAGCATTCTACGCAGCGATGGTAGCCTGCACGCAGGTTGACATCAAGCGTGTCCTCGCCTTCTCAACCATCTCGCAGATTGCATTCATGATGGTGTCACTCGGCGTAGCTCGTCCTGAGTTCCACCACGGCATCGGCTACATGGCATCGATGTTCCATCTGTTCACACACGCCATGTTCAAGGCGTTGCTCTTCCTCTGCGCCGGCGCGCTCATCCATGCCATCGGTTCAAATGACTACACCGACATGCACGGTCTGCGCAAGTACATGCCCGTAACCCACATCACATTCCTCATAGGCTGTCTGGCTATCGCAGGTATCATCCCATTCGCCGGATTCTTCTCCAAGGACGAGATTCTGACCGCCACCATGGGTCACTCCACATTCTGGTATATCTGGATGTCGGCTGTAGCCGGTCTGACCGCCTTCTACATGTTCCGCCTCTACTACCTCATATTCTGGTGGAAGGAACACAAAGTGCGTGAAGGACACCATGCACCCCATGACCAGCCCTGGACCATGACTCTTCCTCTGGTGATTCTTGCTGCCATCTCTTGTGTGGCTGGCTTCGTGCCTATGGGCAACCTCGTCACCTGGAACGGCCATGAGATGTTTCCCGAAGGAGTTTCCTTCTTCACCAATCTCAAGGCTCTCGACTGGACTGTGGCTTGCGTAAGCCTTGCAGTAGCCATCGTAGCCATCATAATTGCCACAGTGATGTACCGCAAGGAAAATCCGCTGCCGGCAAAGATGAAACGCGCTCTCCCCGCTCTGTGGGACTGGTGCTACCACCGCTTCTACTGGGACGAACTTTATATGTTCATCACAAAACGCATCATTTTCAATGGCATCTGCAAGCCTATCGCATGGTTTGACCGCCATATCATTGACGGCACCATGGACGGATTTGCCATCGTGACCAACAAGCTCTCCTTCGCCATCCGCGGATTCCAGAGCGGCAACGCCCAGACCTACGTATGGTGGTATCTCATCGGAGTGCTTGCTCTCGGAGGCATCACGGCTCTCTGCCTGTTGTAATCCCCTCCCATCCATCTCATATCTGAAGCTCTTTATAACAGACACAATCATTAAGTGAAATAACAGTCACATTATGTTTTCCAATATACTCATCTACTTCGTGGTTATCCCGGTAGTGATGCTCGGAGCCCTCGCCCTCTGCCGTGGCATGAAAGCCATCCGCACGGTAGCCGTCACCGGTTCGCTCGCCCTGCTGGGTCTGTCGATCTGGGTGCTGTGCGACTATCTTGAAATGCGCGCAGCCGGCATCGATTCGCCGATGCTGTTTACCGGCTCCTGGAGCTGGTTCGCTCCTCTTAACATTAATCTTGCTGTGGGTGTCGACGGCATCTCTATTGCCATGCTCATCCTCTCGTCAGTCATATTGCTGACAGGCTCATTCGCCTCATGGAAAATCAATCCGCTGCCCAAGGAGTTCTTCCTTTGGCTGGTGCTGCTGTCGACAGGCGTATTCGGATTCTTCATCTCTATTGACCTGTTCACGATGTTCATGTTCTATGAGGTCGCTCTTATCCCCATGTACCTGCTGATCGGCGTATGGGGCAGCGGCAACAAGAACTATTCAGCCATGAAGCTGACCCTGATGCTCATGGGTGGCTCGGCATTCCTGATGCTCGGTCTGATAGGCATATATTACCATTCCGCCCCCGAAGGCGCTCCCCTCACATGGAACATCCTCGAGATTGCCCGGAACAGCTCCATAGATAAAGGTTGGCAGTATTTCCTCTTCCCGATGACATTCGTAGGTTTCGGTGTCCTCGGTGCCATGTTCCCATTCCACACATGGAGCCCTGACGGTCACGCTTCAGCACCTACAGCGGTGTCTATGCTCCATGCAGGCGTGCTTATGAAGCTCGGCGGTTACGGTTGCTTCCGCGTGGCTATCTATCTCATGCCCGAGGCTGCCACCGAACTCGCCTGGATATTCCTCATCCTGACAGGTATCTCAGTGGTCTACGGAGCGTTCAGCGCATGTGTCCAGACCGACCTCAAGTATATCAACGCATACTCATCGGTTAGCCACTGCGGACTCGTGCTGTTCGCCATCCTGATGCTCAACACCACCGCCATGACAGGTGCCATCATGCAGATGCTCAGCCACGGTCTGATGACAGCACTCTTCTTCGCCCTCATCGGTATGATTTACGGACGTACACATACACGTGACATCACCAAGATGGGCGGTCTTATGCAGATCATGCCCTATCTCGCTGTCTGCTATGTGATAGCCGGTATGGCATCGCTCGGTCTGCCCGGTCTTAGCGGTTTCGTAGCCGAAATGACCATATTCGTAGGCTCGTTTGAGCATGCCGACATGTTTCACCGCGTATTCACCATCGTGGCTTGCTGCTCTATCGTCATCACCGCCGTCTACATACTCCGTGTGGTAGGCAAGCTCCTCTTCGGTCCGGTATATGATGACCACCACCGCACACTGACCGATGCCGAATGGTGGGAACGTACATCCACCATCGCACTCATCGTATGCGTGGCAGGCATAGGCTGCTTCCCCAATTTCTTTGTAGATTTGATCAAGTTCACGTTCAGCCCCGAAATCTTCGCGGTGCTTGGCATGAAATAATTCCCACAACCCATTAAGTTACTCTGAAGCTTAGCAATGGATTACTCACAGTTTTTAGCCATGAAGCAGGAAATCGGTGTACTGATCGTTTTCCTCCTGGTATTCCTCTATGACACCTTCATGCCACGCAAGGGACAGGCGGTGCTGCCACTCGTAGCCACCGTACTGTTCGGATGTTTCACTGCCCTCTGCTTTGTCACTCCGTGGCCTGACACTATCGATGCATTTGCCGGGATGTACACATCATCTACGGTAATCGTAGCCATCAAAAACATCCTCAACGTGGGTGTGCTCATCGTGCTCATCCAGTCGATGAAGTGGGCAAACAGCGAGACTACAGCCATACGCCGTGGCGAGTTCTACGAGCTGTTGCTCGTGACCCTCTTCGGCATGTATCTGATGATTTCCGCCCGCCACTTCCTCCTCTTCGTAATCGGACTGGAAACAGCCTCGCTGCCTCTCGCTGCCATGGTGGCATTTGACAAACACCGTTACGAGAGTCATGAAGCAGCCATCAAATACATTCTGACCGCTATCTTCTCGTCAGCCATATTCATGATGGGTCTGTCATTTGTCTACGGTCTGACTGGCTCGCTTTATTTCACCAACATCGCTGCAGCCATCGCAGCAGGAGGCACAGTAAGCGGTCTGCTCGCTCTGGCACTCGCTTTCGTCATCTCAGGTATCGGATTCAAGCTTTCGCTGGTTCCCTTCCACCTTTGGACTGCTGACGTATACCAGGGAGCTCCTACATCGGTTACATCTTACCTCTCTGTAATCTCTAAAGGCGCAGCTGCTTTCGCGTTCATGGTCATACTGACTCAGGTATTCGGCGCAGTCTATGCCCAGGCTTGGGAGTGGATGCTCTATGCTCTGATTATCCTGACCATCACTGTCGGAAACCTGTTTGCCATCCGCCAGAAGAACATGAAGCGGTTCCTGGCATTCTCGTCAGTATCACAGGCAGGTTACATCATGCTCGGCATCATGGCTGATGACGCAATGGGCACAGCAGCCTTGATGTTCTACATCCTCGTCTACGTATTCAGCAACCTTGCCGCTTTCGGTGTCATACAAGCCATCGAGAACGCTTCAGGCAAAGTGGATATGGACAGCTACAAGGGGCTCTACAAGACCAACCCCCGTCTGTCGGTAGCTATGATGCTCGCCATGTTCTCTCTCGCCGGTATCCCACCGTTTGCCGGATTCTTCAGCAAATTCTTCATCTTCACCAGTGCCATCTCGCAGGGTTCGATAGCGATATATGTGCTCGTGCTTATCGCATTGATCAACACTATCGTATCTCTCTACTACTATCTGTTGGTAGTCAAGGCAATGTTTATCAGCGATGACGAGTGTGTGATACCTACATTCCGCTCAGCCGGTTCAGAGCGTCTGGGTCTGTGGATCACAGTAGCTGGCATACTCGGTCTCGGTCTTATCAGCTGCTTCTACAACTATCTGCTTGACATCACCTCTGTAATATAATTAAGCTAACACTAACCTACCAAAATCGCCGCATGCCATCTATCATAATGATGGCGTGCGGCGATTAAATACTCAATATGGCACTCATAACCTGTGACGAATGTGGGCACCGCATTTCCGATAAATCCATCTTCTGCCCCAATTGTGGTTATCCGACCCATCTCAACAAGGCTCTACGAGAAAACAACGAAAAGGAATCAGTACCTGCAAAGGCTACTCTCAAACAATGCGCACAGAAGTCAGAAATGTCTGACAAGGCGGTGGAAAAAATTCTCTCACAGTCAACTCCACAGCATTCTGAGGATAGCGACTCATCAAAAATAGCAGATCTTGACAGCAAGGAGAAAACCGTCACAGCCAAAGAAGAGGCTGCTATTGAGTCCATTGATGCCAATGCCAGCGCTCAAGTGCAAGATGCCCTCGCAGAGTATGAAGCTACACTATCCAAACCGCTGACACCTGAAAACAACAAGCGCAACAAACTTATACTGTATTTCGCCGTGCTATTGGTGCTTCTCCTCGCCATAGGAGGCTGCTACTACTATGCAAAGAGCAACCATCTGCAGTCAGTCGACGAAGTGGAATGCGAGCCTATAGAGGAAGTACTTGAAGAAGAGCCTGCAACCGTACTGCCATCCGACACCACAGCCATCGCTACCGACTCCATCAGCCAGCAAGCCACGACAGAGGCACAAAGTACTCCCTCCTCCCCATCAGTAGACACCACAGCACAACCAGCTCAGACAGTACAGGCATCCCCCGCAGTGCGCCAGCTCTGACAATTCAGACTTGATGCAATAGCTCCACCGACTTGTAGGGACATGCCGTGGCACAATGTCACTAACTTAAGCCAATCTTATTCTTCCTTGTTTGCGCCCTTTCGGGCGCTTCTTTCTTGTAACCGAGGGGCAAGCCCCTCGGTAAACGTCAGCCTATGCACGCGCTGCGCTTTGCTGCAGCGCATCAAACACTGTGATGCTCAACATGATAGGACTGATGCGCTGCGGCAAAGCGCAGCGCGCATATCCTCCATCCCTCTCCGAGGGACAAGTCCCTCGGCTAACCGAGAGATGCGCCCACAAGGGGCGCGAATTACGTACAACTTAAGTTAGTGGCATTGAGGTGTGGCATATCACTCCAGGCTTGACAATTTATTCAGACATACCTGTTAGGATTTAACATGTTCCGACTGATTGTCAGGGTCTCTTGTCAGGCTTGCTTGGTGTCGGCGACATAGACGCTCCATATGCTTGTTGTGACGGCGGAGACGTGCTTTATCGCGGTTTATGGCGCGCTTTTCCTCTCTTGACTGCTTACGATTCACAGCGGTCATGGATTTATCTGCAATTGTCGTTACGTCATCTGAGGATTGCACATCCTGCTGACATGTAACAGTCTCGCGTTTCATCTCCTTGCGCCGCCGAGCACATTGGCGAGCACGACATGAGCGTTCTACGGCTTGGTCAATCATAGATTGCAAAAGTGCGGTCACCACGGATTCCATCTCTGTAAGATCCTCAGAGACATGACATTTATCCATATAATCGTCAATCCACTGCATAACTCTGGCTTCACGTATTCCATCACCAAGAGATGCTACAGAGTGAACACGCTCGATGATATACGCATAAAATTTACGTGAAACCGGGCGTTTCCATTTTCCCGAGGTAGTTGAGGTAAGGACTAATGACATAATTGTTACTCTTTAATTGTGTGTATGATTTGTCACAAAATTAAAGAGCCGATGCAACTGCATCCATGCGAAAATATCAAGTCTGCTGTAGATTTCAGCGTATGTCTGCCAAATGAGAGAGAGTACGCAACAACTCCAAGGATTGTATGTAAGGGACATCCCAGCTATTGAGGAGTGCCTTCATGTTATACTCAGGATCATCATCTTTCCAGCCCCTTACTGTGTGCAAAGAAGGTAGCTCAAGTTTGGAATATGTCTCTGATGCAAATGCGATTTTACTGGCGACCGCAGTATTATCAAATCTTCTGAGGGATGTCACATCACCCATGGCAGCTGTAAACATAAAGATCGTTCTATCGGGACGGATTCTTTCCAGACGCTCACGCCACTTGTCACGCGCCACATTGAAATCAGTATCATGGTTAAAGAATATCCGCGAGCCGACCGAATCTATACGCCCTACCGGGTATGGCATACCGGAATTTTTGACTTCGCTAACATTGCCCAATCCGGCAGTAACTGCTTCCTCCCAGTTCTCCACAAGTCTGACAAATTCGTCAGGGACAAGAAAAAGATTGACAAACGGCGAACAGAATCTACACCCCAGATGGTGAAGCATCACACCTCCAAAGCAATTGTTGCACACTACAGAAGGCGTATCTTCACGCCATTTCTCACTAAGCCGTCGATAGGCAGATTGAGAAAATGTGTCATAGATACGCCTTCTGAATTTCCTTATCATATCTGATAACTGGAAATGACTGTAGTGTTTATAAATCAGTCAGCCTTATTATCCTTGTCTGATTTGCCGTCCTTGTCTTCATGGGCAGCAGATTTATCATCGGCAGAAGCATCTTTCTTATCAGAGACTTCTTCGGCTTCTGCGAAATCGGCTGCATATGGGTCATCGGATGATTCCTTGGATGTGTCAGATTTGGCTGCAAGAATCTCATCGGTACGCGACACCCACGGACGCTTGCCGAATATCTTCTCGACATCTTCGGTGAATATTACTTCGCGGCTTACGAGAGTATGGGCAAGCTCGGCATGGCCCTTAGCATACTTGCGAAGTATATCCTTGGCGCGCTCATACTGCTCATAGATGATACGTGACACCTCCTCGTCAATCATGCGGGCACGATCCTCACTGTAAGGTTTCGAGAAGCCATACTGCTGACCAGTGGAGTCATAATAGCATATGTTGGGAAGTTTGTCGCTCATGCCGTAATATACCACCATGGCATATGCCTGTTTGGTCACTCGCTCAAGGTCATTGGCAGCCCCCGTAGAGATATGGCCGATAAACAGCTCCTCGGCAGCACGACCACCGAGAGTGGCACACATCTCATCAAGCAGAGCCTGTGAGGGTGTAATCTGACGTTCTTCAGGGAGATACCATGCAGCACCGAGAGCCTTACCACGTGGCACTATTGTAACCTTGATCAGAGGATTGGCATATTTCAGATGCCATGACACTGTGGCATGCCCAGCCTCATGAATAGCTATGGAGTTCTTCTCTTCATCAGTGGTGATCTTGGAGCGTTTCTCCAAGCCGCCGATGATACGGTCCACGGCATCTATGAAATCCTGCTTCCCTACAGCCTTCTTGTTGTGACGTGCTGCTATAAGTGCTGCTTCGTTACATACATTGGCTATGTCAGCGCCTGAAAATCCTGGAGTCTGACGAGCAAGGAGATCTACATCCACGTCATTATCCATCTTGATGTTGCGCAGATGCACATTGAAGATAGCCACTCGGTCATTAAGGTCAGGTAGCTCCACATAGATCTGTCGGTCAAAACGTCCGGCACGAAGCAAAGCCTTGTCAAGGATATCGGCACGGTTAGTGGCAGCAAGGATTATGACACCGCTGTTAGTGCCGAAACCGTCCATTTCGGTAAGAAGCTGGTTGAGGGTATTCTCACGCTCATCGTTGGCACCCATGTTAGGGTTACGTCCACGAGCACGACCCACAGCATCGATCTCGTCAATAAACACGATGCAGGGAGCTTTCTCCTTAGCCTGACGGAAAAGGTCACGCACACGCGATGCACCTACGCCGACAAACATTTCTACGAAGTCGCTGCCCGACATGGAGAAAAACGGTACATTAGCCTCACCTGCCACAGCCTTGGCAAGAAGGGTCTTACCAGTGCCGGGAGGGCCTACGAGAAGCGCGCCCTTGGGTATCTTGCCACCCAAATCGGTGTATCGCTGTGGATTCTTGAGAAACTCGACTATTTCCTCTATCTCTGTCTTTGCCTCGGAGAGTCCTGCGACATCCTTAAATGTCACTTTCACCGGGCCGTCCTTGTCAAATATCTTAGCCTTTGACTTGCCCACGCTGAACACACCTCCAGGACCGCCTCCGTCCTTGCTTGACATACGGCGCATCATCCAGAACCAGAAAAATATCAGGAGCAGGATGGGACCGAACGACCACAGCAGAGATGTATAGTCGCTTGATTTTTCATATTTGACATCGCCGTCAAACACTCCCTGGGCCTTCCACTGGTCTATCTTATCCTGAAATTTATCAGCCGAAGGGATATCGGTGAGCAGATGTGCCGGTGTGCCCGAGCCTGGTTTGTAATGTTCGGGACGGAACATTACCGAAGCGAGCGAGTCAGTCAAGACTCCTTCAGCCTGGTTTTTACCTGTATATACGATGATTTTGGATATACCCTTGGACTGGACAGCTTTCTCAAACGCGGAGTAATCCACAGTGCGCGTCAGAGTGTTTTCGTCAAGGAAAAACATTCCGCCGAGAAATGCCAGCACGATAATGTACATCCAGTATATGCTGAACTTGAATGCCGGTTTTTTAGGCTTTTGCGATTGCATGAAGTTTATTATATGGAGGGATGGTTGTTATACAATGAAATGGAAATGCCCAGTCAGTCCTCGTCAGGCAGGTCGGTGATACGGGCATCGCTCCATAGCTCCTCAAGATTATAGTGAGCGCGCTGCTCAGGAGCGAAGATATGCACGAAAATATCACCGTAATCAATGACTATCCACTGGGCATTCTGGTAGCCGTCGTAATTATAGGGTTTCATGTCACCGTTACGGTGCACGTAGTCCCTGACACTGTCAGCTATAGATGCCACTTGGCTTGAGGAAGTTCCTTCGCATATGATAAAACATCCGGTAGACGCAGATTCGATATCCGACAGGTCGACTACAGTGATGTTCTTGCCTTTACGGTCTCTGATACCTTCAATAATCAATTCCTGTTTGGTCAATGCCGGGGAGGAGGTAGAAACTTCTGGCGCGGTATGGGTCATGAAATTAAGTGGATGAAATTTTTAGTAAAACTGATTATGCACTATACTTACAAAGTTAATGATTTTTCTTTGTGGTGAAGTACTGCTTATATTCTTTTAAACAATCTTTATGCCAAAAAGGTCATTAAACAGAGTGTCAAACGATGCGACACCCCGATAATCACTCATATCTCATAACCGATGCCGGCAATATGGTCGACACCAGCCTGGAGGGAAGCAATAGTACCAAAGAAGCAATCACGGCGACACACACATCCAGAAGCAGTATCTGCTGCCAGCCTATGAGCACCGGCACATAGTCAAGATAGTAGTTTGAAGCATCAAGTGACAACATATGAAAAGCATCCTGGACGTATAAGAGCACCAGTCCGACAGCAGTACCTATGATTATGCCATATCCCACGACCCTGAGAGCAAGTATGACGAAAATGTCACTCACCTGACGGTTAGAAGCCCCGAGCGAGCGCAGGATGCCTATCATGCGGACTCGGCGCAGTATGAGTATAAACAGACTGGAAACCAGAGTGAATGCTGCCACGACACCCATGAGTGACAATATGACCACAACGTTAGTGTCAAGCAGCGACAGCCAGTTATAGTACATCTCCTGACTGTGAAGTATGGTGTCAATAACGGGAAGTTCGTCAATCTCGCCGTCAGCCGATGCTGACAACAACCGCTCATACAACTGCTGGGCAATCGTAGCAACCTTATCTTCACTGAGTCCGTCAATCAATACCGATGTGCCCTGCGAGCTTGATAGGGTAGCAGGATCAAATGACAAAGATTCTTTCGGCACAAACACCATGCCACGGTCATAATCACCGAAATGCGTGTCAAATAGAGCAGAGATGCGGTAACGTCGCACCCTTGCATTATCATTTTCAACAAAATATGCGGTAATCTTATCACCTACTCCTACGGCAAGCATCTTCGCAACCGCCTCTGACATAACCAACGGCTCGACGCCCTCCTCCTCATCAGTAGTAAAGAATCCATCAAAAGAGCCTTGAGTCAGCACCGAAGAGAGAAACCCGAGGTCATAATCATCTGACAGTCCTCTGAACGTTACCGCCTGAAACTGGTCAGAGGTCTTCAATATGCCAGTCCGGTCGGTGACGACACTGACCGATGCACCCGGAGCCACCTCTTCAACGATGGCTTTAAGCTGTGGAGTGAGGCTGATATAAGACTCTGTGTGATAAAGTGTTATATCGCTATTGAGTCCGGATAGTTTTCGCTTGATGTCATGCTTGAATCCCGTCACAATCGCCATGGCAAGCATCATGATCATGACAGCCGTGGCAACACCTATTATGCCCACAGTCATGCCAGTAGCCGACCCACGGTCACCTTTGACCCTGAGGCTCAACCTATTGGCAATAAACAGAGGGAAAAACACTTAATCAGCTACGATAAAGTTCCAGTTCAGATAGTGCGTCCTGGATAAACCTTGAGAGCTTCGGCAAGGACCTTGATGGCTCCACGCAGCTCCTTTTTGCTGATGGCATAGGCTATACGGACTTCGTTTGTGCCTATGCCCGGAGTGGTGTAGAAGCCCGAAGCCGGAGCCATGAATATAGTGGCTCCTTCGTATTCAAACTCCTCCAGACACCACCGGCAGAACTTGTCGGCATCATCCACCGGCAGACTCGCTACGGTGTAGAAAGCTCCCATTGGTATGGGTGAGTAGACCCCTGGAATCTTATTGAGGGCATCTATCAGGAAGTTGCGACGCTCAATATATTCGTTGTAGGTCATCAGCATATACTGCTTGGATGCGTCAATCGAGGCTTCTGCCACAATCTGTCCCAACAGAGGAGGACTGAGACGTGCCTGACAGAACTTCATCAGGTTTTTCTTAAGCTCCTTGTGCTTGGTGATGATGGCGCCTATGCGGATGCCGCACTCGCTGTAACGCTTTGACACGGAATCGATAAGCACCACCTGGTCGCTTATACCATCAAGATGGAAAGCCGAGATATAAGGTGCTCCTGTATAGCAAAATTCGCGGTACACCTCATCTGAAAACAGAAACAGATCATGCTTCTTGACCATATCGCGGAGCTGGTTCATCTCCTGCTGGGTATAGAGGTAGCCTGTGGGATTATTTGGGTTACATATCAATATGCCCTTGGTGCGCGGAGTTATCAGAGCTTCAAATTCCTCGACGGGAGGCAGGGCAAAACCATTGTCGATGCTTGACGGGACTGTCACAATCTTGGCTCCAGCCGAAATGGCAAACGCCATATAGTTGGCATACGCAGGCTCCGGCACGATGATCTCGTCATCGGGATCAAGACAAGCCATGAACGCGAAAAGCACCGCTTCAGAGCCGCCAGCGGTGACTATTATGTCATCGACATCCACATTGATGTCAAACCGATGGTAGTACTCCATCAGTTTCTGACGCAATGACAACAGACCTTCCGAAGGACTGTATTCCAGAGTTGTGCGGTCTATCTTCTTCAATGCATCCAATCCCTCCTGAGGTGTAGGCAGGTCGGGCTGACCGATATTGAGATGGTAGACCTTGACCCCACGCTGCTTGGCTGCGTTACTCAATGGCACGAGCTTGCGTATAGGTGAGGCGGGCATTATATCACCGCGTTGCGAAACGTTTGGCATGGCTTATATAAGATATCGATGTAGAAATGATTGTACTTAAATAATAAATGTCAGGCACAGTAGCTCCACAAGCCTAATTGTGGGCAAGCGACCTTAAGAATTCCTCGCGCAGACGGTAATCATCGTCAAACACTCCTGATGTTTCCATCGTCGTCGTCGAACTATCCTGCTTCTCCACTCCGCGTAACTTCATGCACAAGTGCTGGGCTGTGCTGACAACGATGACCCCTTTGGGCGCAAGATGGCGTTGGAGGTCGCAGCATATCTCGGCAGTCATGCGCTCCTGAACCTGCAGCCGTCGTGCATACACGTTGACTAATCGCGCAAGCTTGCTAAGACCTACGATCTTGCCGTCGGGGATATATCCTATGGACACATGTCCGAAAAACGGCAGTATGTGGTGCTCGCAAAACGAGTAGAACTCAATATCTTTGACTATCACCATGCGTGACCCTTCGTGGGTAAAGATAGCTTTTTCTATTACCTGCTGTCCGGATTCGTCATATCCGCGTGTAGCCCTGAACAAGGCTCTCGCGGCACGCATGGGGGTCTTCAGAAGTCCCTCTCTATCAGGGTCTTCTCCGAGGAGCTTGATAATCTCCTTATAATGGTCAGCTATAGCGTTGACGGTTTCTTCTTGTCGTGGTGTCAGTGGTGTCGACATATAAACTGTATGATCAGTTATGCTCTCTAATCTTTGATATTGACACGGTCACGCACTATGCGTATCTCGTTGCGGAAGGCAGGAAAAGCCTGACGGAGCTGAGAAGCTGCTGACTCCGCTTCGCTGCGCGATCTGAAGTCACCTACCCTGAGACGCCAGAACGGAGCTGAATATGAGATATACGTGCGCATGTTAGGGAATCTCCGCGCCACCTGCGAAGCCTTAAGCTGGGTCTGTTTCTTGGCATTGCGCTGGTTGCCGTCAGAATACACCTGCACACGGTAACCAGCCATGCGCCCTGTAGCCTGATGTTTCACCGCCGGCTTCTCGGGCTGCGTGGTCCTGTCAACCACCGGGGCATCGGCAGGAGCCAACAACTCGGTGAGCTTCGAGGGCTGAGTGACAGTGTTTCCCTCGATAGCTGTAATGTGGTCGACGATGGTGACAGTCTGCTGAGCCATGGCTGAGCCAGACCAGCATACCATCATCATGCCTATCATAGTCGCACGTAATCGGTATTTGCCTATAAGCATATCAGTCAGATGAGTGAAGCGTGACATACGCATCCACTTATATCAATATAATAAAAATTAGACTACAAAGATAACGATAATCTTCTTTGTAGCCTAATTTTTATAATTCTAAACGCGCTATCTGCGAAATCAGAATGCGTTGACAATGCCCATGAATGACTCGGCATCGAGAGCCGCGCCACCGATGAGGCCACCGTCTACGTCAGGTTTTGCGAAGAGAGCTGCGGCGTTGGAGGGCTTGCAGCTACCGCCGTAGAGGATAGAGGTGTTGTCTGCGACTTCCTTGCCATACTTCTCTGCGATGACAGAACGGATGTGAGCGTGCATCTCCTGGGCCTGGTCATCGGTAGCGGTCTTGCCTGTACCGATAGCCCATACAGGTTCGTAAGCGAGGATGATTTTGCCGAAGTCAAAGGCTGAGAGGTCAAAGAGTGCGCTCTCGATCTGCTCCTTCACCACGTCGAGGTATGAGCCGTTTTCGCGCTGCTCGAGCACCTCGCCGATGCAGAAGATGGGAGTCAGGTTGTTTTCGAAAGCCTGAGCCACCTTAGCCTTGAGGATTTCTGAGGTCTCACCATAGTACTGGCGACGCTCGCTGTGACCGAGAATCACGTAAGATGCACCTGTAGATGCAACCATGGCACCTGAAATCTCGCCGGTATATGCACCCTTGGCATGATCAGCGCAGTTTTCCGCACCCAGACCGAGGATATTGCTGTCGATTACCTCATTGACAGAAGCGAGGTGTGTAAAGGGAACGCAGATCACCACGTCACACTTGGGGGTAGCTTTCTTGAGGGCTTCGTTAACGTCCTTTGCCAGGCCTACACCTTCTGCGAGGGTAGTGTTCATTTTCCAGTTGCCTGCAACGATTTTCTTTCTCATGTTAGTAAAGTCTAAAATTGATATATCAGAATGTAGAAATTTTCAAGACCGAGGCATCCGCTTGCATGAGGGAGACCTGTGGCACAAAGTTACGATTTTTTTTCGTGATGCGCCATGGTTTTCAACTTTTTGCCGACTCTTGCCCTCCATACCATCAGGAGTGCCAATGCCCCGTTGTTGGCAAGAATTATCACCAGCATTGCCAAAGCATAAATGCGGGTCCAATCATGGAGAAATTCGTCGTCAGAGGGTCCGTAGAGAGTCTCATTGCAGTCATGACAGCCGGCAAGCTCTATATCCGTAACATCATCGTCATCATCATTGTCAATGATAAGGTCATTGACGAGCGACGGTAATGTCCGCTTCCACAAGATATCGCCCTCATGAAGCATCACAGCAGCGATATCACCACGTGCCAGCTCTTTTATCTGGACTCCGTCGGCTGTATACAGGGGATATTCCGCCATCGAAAGATCTTGCCAGAATGCCACATCCTTCTCATTGCCTCCTATTATACCTGTCATGGTCACGCTGTCAGTGGGAAGCTGCCGATAGAGCTGATTTATATAATAGGTATATGAGATGTCAAGATTCTTCATCGATGGGACAAGTACCAGCAACTGGTAGCCGTCAGCACTGATGACATCGGATGTGACATCCTCTCCGTCAATATCCCGTATGACAAACGTATCTGCCGCCTGTGCCTCGTCTTTGCCATCAAGCAGCCTTCGCTCCACGAAAGTCCATGTCGAATCAGGGAGATTGTCTATGTTGAATATCTCAGTATTGCCGTCCTTTTCATAAACGAAACCATACATTTGTGCCTCATCCTGACCGCCTTCATCTGTCTCATCAGCCAGCAGAGATTTACCGACAGGATATGACCTGAAATCAACGACTGGTTGATAATAATAGCCTACGTATGATATGCCCAATATATATACCACCGATACCACAAGCGGTATCCATTGGAGATACGGACTGACCAGCGCGCGCTGCAACCGGTTATATGGGAGCAATACTACCAATCCCAGCGTGATGGCTATGTTCTTGGCAAACGTGGCACCGTTACTAATAAGAAGCCAATCGCCGAAGCAGCCACAATCAGCTACAGGATTATCCAGCCATATATACAATGTCAGCGGAAGCATGAATGCCATCATGGCAAGCAAGAGCACCACTACACTGCGCCTGTAACAGCCCAGAAACAGCATCATGCCACATAGAAACTCCAATGCCGACAAGCCTACGGATGCCGAGACGAGCATAGAGTGGGAAAAATCCCATCCCCATACAGCCAAGTACTCCCCTATCTTGTAGACGCTGCCCCACGGATCTACCGCCTTGGCAAACCCCGAAGCGATAAACAGTATGCCTATAACCAGCCTCAGCAGCGTTACGACAGCTCTAACAGAGCGGGGATGGCGATTCGGTAAGTTTGATAATCGCAAAGACAGCATAGTTGACTATGTCCTGATAATTCGATTCTACTCCCTCGGAAACGACGGTCACACCGCCGTTTGCCTCTATCTCCTTGATACGCTGGAGTTTGGTCAGTATAATGTCGGTAAAACTGCACACACGCATGTCGCGCCAAGCCTCATCATAGTCATGATTCTTGGCTGTCAGCAGCCTGCGAGTATCAGCTACATGACTGTCATACAGTTCTATAGCTTTCTCAGGGCTGATGTCAGCTTTGAGTGCCGGTCCGAGCTGCATCTGTATCATTGCCATGATACCGTAGTTGACTATAGCCACAAACTCCGGCAGTATGCCCTCATCGACCATCGCACCACCCTTGGTTTCAAGGGTGCGTATGCGCTTGGCTTTTATGAAGAGCTGGTCAGTCAACGACATCGGGCGCATGACGCGCCATGACGCACCATAATCCTGCAACTTGCGCACGTAAATGTCACGGCACATCGCAAAAGTCTCGTCAAACTGCTTCACGCTGTCAGTGACAGCCTTATTGCTATGATTATCCATTAATATCGATTATTCAAAAAAACACAGGGACGCTACACAATGCAATGCAATGCGCGTCCCTGTGATTATGGTGCCTATATAGATAGTTTTATCTGTCAGAAATCAGAACATCGAATTGACGCGCTCGAAGTTGGCGTTATCACCCAGCACGTAGTAGATATTCTTGAGATACTGGAGTGCGTTGGGATTTTCGTTGAGCTGGTATGCCTTTTCGAAATTCTCGGCAGCCTCTTTGCGGAGAGGATTGATCTGCTCGCGCTCTATCTTCTTGTATTCGGCTTCAGTGATTTTGGAGCCGGCGTTTTCGCTGATAGCATCGCTCTGCTCTGCGAGCACACGACCTATGTTATAGAAAGCATCACCGTTTTTAGGATCAAACTGTGCGGCTTTGCGGTAGCACTCGAGAGCCTTGTCCTTGTTGCCCTGCTCCTCATAGAGAGTACCCATGGCGATGTTGTAGACAGGATTCTGGGGGTCTTCGGCAAGAGCCTTGTTGAGAAGAGCCATAGCTTCATCATACTGCTTGTTGCGGAGCTTGCCCTCGATTGTGAGCTGGAAGAAGATGGGGTCAGATGTACCAAGAGCGGCATAACCCTTCTGGGCATAGTCATAGAGCTTGTCCATGTTCTGATTCATCTTTGCAACGTACATCGCCTGATGGAACATACCTTTGTCCTTGCTGCCGAGAGCGATAGCCTGGTCAAACGCCTTCATAGACTTGTCCCAGTCCTCCATCTGCGATGCCACATAGCCCATGAGATAAGCATTTTCGGCGAGGATGGAGTCAGGTGACACCTTTATGTCTTTGGCAAATCGAGCATCCTTAGGAACCGCAAAATATACCTCCCACGCCTTGTAAGCCTCAGGCCACTTCTTGGAGTTGTAGAGGTAGCGGGCTGCATAGTCATAGTCATTGTAGTGACCTGCCACCATTTTGATAAGGTCCTTGGAGTATTTGGTCTTGACCTTGCCCTTATTGTCAGCGACAGAATCAAGAGGAAGAGCCTTCAATGCATATTCATAAGCCGAGAGGATAGAGTTGCCCATGTTGGGGACATCCACATCCTGACCTGCACGGAGGAGTGTGAAGAGATAGTCAAAGTTCTCATAACCCGCCTTGGCAGGCACGAAATAAGTGAAAGCCTGGTCTTTGCTTTCGGCATTGCTGAATGCGGGCTGGAGAGTCTGCACCCACTTGGCGTAGTCGCTACCTGGCTTGAAGCTCTTCTGAGCATCCTTGACGAGACTGTTCTGAGCAGATGCAGCCAGTCCGGCACAGAGGCATAATGCCACGAAACTTGCCTTTTTCATAAATCAATAGATGTGTTAGGTTGTGTATGGAAATTGGTTGATGTTATTCTTCAGTAATCTCTGTATCATCATCCTCTGCGACGACATCATCTATCTCTACGTCATCGGCGGGATTCATCATGTCATCGACAGCCGCTTCTATCATTTCAGCCTGCTGATCCACGATTTCATGATCCACTTCCTCCTCAGGATCCGATGATACGCAGCACACAGATGCTATGGTATCGTTACGTTTCTCAAGGTTGATGATGCGTACACCCTGGGTGGCGCGTCCCTGAAGTCGGATATCGCTGACAGCCACGCGGATGGTGATGCCACTCTTGTTGATGATCACAAGGTCATTTTCATCATTAACGCTCTTGATGGCGACAAGTTTACCGGTTTTATCGGTAATCGCCAATGTCTTGACACCTTTACCGCCACGGTTGGTGACACGGTAGCTCTCCAAATCTGTACGCTTGCCAAATCCTTTCTCTGACAGGACAAGTATGTCATTGCTGTCACCCTCACGCATACATATCATGCCGACCACCTCATCATCGTCGCCGTCAAGAGTCATGCCTCGCACACCTGTGCTGACACGTCCCATGGTACGCACACGGTCCTCTGCGAAGCGGATGGCACGTCCGTTGCGGTTGGCAAGGATAATCTCACTGTTGCCGTCGGTAAGATCCACATCTACCACACGGTCACCCTCGCGGATGATGATGGCTTTCTTGCCCTTGACATTGACCTGGGCATATTCGCGTATGGAGGTCTTCTTGATGATGCCGTTACGTGTAGCAAATACGAGGCAATGTGTATCTAAGATGGAAGTGTCATCATTGTCCTTATAGGCTATGACTGCGTTGACAGAGTCATCTGCCTCAATATTAAGTAGGTTCTGGATGGCACGGCCCTTGGTGTTCTTGGCTCCTTCGGGAAGTTCGTACACCTTCATCTTATATACCATACCCTTGGCTGTGAAGAATAGGATATTGGCGTGCATCGATGCGGTGTAGATGTACTCTATGAAGTCCTCGTCGCGGGTGTCACTGCCTTTAGCACCTACGCCGCCACGGTTCTGTGTGCGGAATTCGGTAAGCGGAGTGCGCTTGATGTAGCCGAAGTGGCTTATAGTGATGATCATGTCGTCATCGCTATAGAAATCCTCGGCGTTGAACTCGCCGGCAGTGTAGTCGATATCGGTCTTGCGCTCATCGCCAAACTTGTCACGCACTTCGGCAAGCTCACGCTTGATAAGTTCGCGACACTCGTGATCATCGTTGAGAATCAGCTCCAGACCGCGTATCTGCTCCATGATCTCATCATAGTTCTTCTTGAGCTTGTCCTGTTCCAGACCTGTCAGGCGCCGCAGCTGCATCTCGAGGATGGCATTTGCCTGAGCCTCGGTGAGCTGATAGGTCTCCATGAGGGTAGTGCGGGCAGTCTCAGTGTCGGGAGAGTGGCGTATGATGCGTATCACTTCATCGATGTGCTGAGAGGCTATGATAAGTCCCTCCAAGATGTGGGCTCGTTCCTGAGCTTTGGCAAGCTCGAATTTGGTGCGGCGGATGACCACCTCATGACGGTGTGCCACAAACGCCTCAAGTATCTGTTTGAGGTTGAGCGTCTGCGGACGTCCGTTGACCAGAGCCACATTGTTTACGCTAAACGAAGCCTGCATCTGGGTCATCTTGTAGAGCTTGTTTAGCACCACATTGCTGTTGGCATCGCTCTTGAGCTTGATCATGATGCGCATGCCGTCGGCATCGCTCTCGTCATTGATATCTGCTATGCCATCGAGTTTCTTTTCGTTAACGAGGTCGGCGATATAGGCTATCAGTTCAGCCTTGTTGACATTATAAGGTATCTCGGTGACGATGATGTTGTCGTGGTTTGCCTCGGTCTCTATCTCGGCGCGGGCACGAATCAGTATACGACCGCGTCCTGTCTCGTAAGCGTCCTTGACACCCTGGTAACCATAGATGGTGCCACCAGTTGGGAAGTCGGGTGCTTTAATATAATGCATCAGCTCGGGGACGGTCAACTCGGGATTGTCCACGAGTGCTATCGAAGCATTGATGGCTTCAGTCAGATTGTGAGGAGGCATGTTGGTTGCCATACCCACAGCAATACCCGCAGCTCCATTGACAAGCAGGTTGGGGAAACGGGTAGGAAGCACCACCGGCTCGCGTCGCTGGTTGTCATAGTTGGGCTGGAAATCGACCGTATCAGAGTTTATGTCGGTCATCATCGCTTCGCCCATTTTCTCCAAGCGCACCTCGGTGTAACGCATGGCGGCAGGACCGTCACCGTCAATTGAGCCGAAGTTTCCATGACCCTCCACGAGGCAGTATCTCATAGCCCATGGCTGCGCCAGACGCACCACAGTGCCGTAGATTGACGAGTCGCCGTGGGGATGGTAGTTACCCATCACCTCACCGACTGCCTTTGCAGCCTTCTTGAACGGCTTGTCAGAGTTGTTGCCCATCTCGTCCATGCCGAAAAGCACTCGGCGATGCACAGGTTTGAGTCCGTCACGCACGTCGGGCAGCGCACGTGACACTATAACCGACATCGAGTAATCGATGTAGGCTGATTTCATCTCATTCTCGATATTGATGTTTAAGATGCGATCTTCTTCCACGATTCAGTTATCTATGATAGTTTTTTGCTGTTACAGTCAATTAGTATGATATAACCGCGCAGATACCGCAATAGCCAGCAGCCATCCGACACGCAAAATATCAAGCAAAGATACAAATTTTTCCGCACATTACCCACCATATTCCCTATCCGGCATAAAAGTTTATTCAAATATGCCGTCAAACCCTTATTAATGATTAATATGGGTTAAAACGGTGGGGAGGGGCAATGTTTGGCACAAAAATTGCGTTATCTTTGTTATAGTATAAAAAGATGCGTGCCGGGATTCATCACTTTACATCAGGCACCGACTATAACAAACTGAATAACTAACCCCTATCCTCTATATCCTTAATTAATGGACATAAATTTCTCAAACGAACTCAAGGAGGTGCTTTCACAGAGCCATCAGGAAGCTATCAGGCATAACAACAAGATCATTACGCCTGCCCATCTGCTGCTTGCTCTGATGTCGGCATCGGACGACCGTCCCTTTCGTCTGATCGAAAGGGCTTCATCGTCAGACACCTCCGCATACGAACTCAAACAGGCTCTTGACACACGCCTGTTCGAGTCGTCGCTTGACAGCGGCGATGACACTCCTGTCACACCAGCCGACGTGTCAGTCAGCGATGTGACAAGCCGCATACTCAAACTCAGCGCACTCGAAAGCCGCATGCTCAAGAGCGGTATGGTGCTCCCCGAGCATCTATTGCTGGCAATATTCCACAACTCCGAGACTCAGGATAGCGACTTCATGAAACAGTTTCACAAGGCTGGAGTCAACTATCAGAGCCTTGTGCGCCAGCTCAACGAAAGCGCACCTGAGGCTGCAACGCCTCAAGCAAGCTTTGCCGACGACGAGGATGAAGACGACGCTGACGACCTGCCTTATGATAGCGGAAACAGCACCTCAGCAGAGTCATCTGCCGGCAAAACGTCATCAAAACAAAGCTCCGGGCGCCGCAACACCACCGACACGCCAGCTCTTGACAAATTCGGCTACGACATGACACGCGCAGCCGAAGAGAACCGTCTTGATCCAGTGGTAGGACGCGAAACGGAAATAGAGCGTCTTGCCCAGGTACTGAGCCGGCGCAAGAAAAACAACCCTGTGCTTATCGGTGAGCCTGGCGTAGGTAAAAGCGCCATAGTCGAGGGGTTGGCTCTGCGCATCGTCAAGCGTCAGGTGTCACGCATCCTCTTCAATAAGCGCGTCATCTCCCTTGACATGGCTTCGCTCGTGGCAGGCACGAAATACCGAGGACAGTTTGAGGAACGCATCAAGGCTGTGCTCAACGAGCTTAGCAAAAACCGCGACATCATACTCTTTATCGATGAAATCCACACTATCGTCGGTGCCGGCAATGCTCCAGGCTCAATGGATGCCGCCAACATGCTAAAGCCCGCCCTCGCCCGTGGCGAGATACAGTGTATAGGCGCAACGACGCTTGACGAGTACCGCAACAACATCGAAAAGGACGGAGCCCTCGAACGCCGTTTCCAGAAAGTGATGGTCGAGCCGACATCTGCCGAAGAGACTCTCACCATACTCCGCAACATCAAGGACAAGTATGAAGAGCACCATAACGTTAACTTCACCGACGCAGCTCTTGAAGCTTGCGTCAACCTGACCGAGCGTTACGTGTCTGACCGCAATTTCCCCGACAAGGCTATCGATGCGCTTGACGAGGCAGCTTCACGCGTGCATATCACCAATATAGCCGTGCCTGAGGAAATCGAGGCTCTTGAAAACAAGGTCGAGGAACTTGGTCGCAGCAAACTCGCTGCCGCCCATGCGCAGGACTTCGAACGCGCTGCTGCATTCCGCGACGAGGAGACCAAACTGCGCGAAGACCTCCGCACTGCCACCGAACGCTGGGAAAAGCAGCTTGAGAGCAAGCGCGAGACGGTTGATGAAGACAAGGTAGCCGAAGTCGTTGCAATGATGACCGGAGTGCCGGTGCAGCGCGTGGCACAAGCTGAGGGGAAACGCCTCATGGAAATGGGCGATGATCTCAAAAAAGCTATCATAGGTCAGGATCCAGCCATCAATACACTTGTAAAAGCCATCCGCCGCAACCGCGTCGGACTCAAAGACCCAAAGAAGCCTATCGGCACATTCCTGTTCCTCGGTCCGACAGGCGTTGGCAAGACGCATCTCGCCAAGAAACTGGCAGAAATGCTGTTTGACTCCGCCGACACACTCATCCGCATAGACATGAGCGAGTACATGGAGAAATTCACCGTGTCACGTCTCGTCGGTGCGCCTCCCGGATACGTAGGCTACGAAGAGGGCGGACAGCTGACCGAGAAAGTGCGCCGTCATCCCTACTCTATAGTGCTTCTTGACGAAATCGAGAAAGCGCATCCCGATGTGTTCAACCTGCTCTTGCAAGTAATGGACGAGGGTCACCTGACCGACAGCCTCGGCAGAAAAATCGACTTCAAGAACACTGTGCTTATAATGACGAGCAACATCGGCAGCCGCCAACTCAAGGACTTCGGCAGCGGAGTGGGTTTCAACACGCCCAAGGCATCCGACAGCGAATATTCGCAGAGCGTGATCCGAAAGGCTCTCAACAAAGCATTCTCACCTGAGTTCCTCAACCGTATCGACGACATCATCACCTTTGACTCACTCGACCGTGATGCCATATTCAAAATTATCGACATCGAGCTTGCAGGCTTCCGCCAGCGTCTCGAACAGATGGGTTACACTCTCAATATCACCGAGGAGGCAAAAAATTTCATCGCAGACAAGGGCTACGACGCACAATACGGTGCCCGTCCTCTCAAGCGGTCCATACAGAAGTACCTCGAAGATCCCTTGGCAGAACTGATTATAGTGGAGCCCAAAGGCAAGGACGAGCAAAAGGCCATCAACGTCACCCTCAACACCGACCAGACTGCCGTCCACTGCGAAATCGTCTGACTACGCACACAAAACATACTACCGCAGGTGGCAGGTATGCACAACCATACCTGCCACCTGTTTTCGTATCTGCCACCTCCCGATGCCGCGTCCCTACATCCAGGTGATTCACACGTCAAATCAACCAGGTCATTGCAACTATATAATAAACTCCTAAAAACACCCACATGACTTCGCATTTATCAGCGGATATAAACGCCTTTGTCTATCAAGATGAGTTGGACGGTATCCAGTCCGATGTTCCAAGGGGAGACCGTCTCTGGGGTGATGACTGCAACAGTGTCTTTCATCCCTACGTAGAGGAAACGGATAGAGTCACCTGCGCATGCTGTCAGGGTGAACTTGCCCAGTGAATCGGATACGGCTCCGCCTCCATGGGTCTTATTAATGAGAAATGTACCATTAAGAGCAACTCCTGTGCTCTTATTGTACGTCAGACCGCAAACCGTCACTGACTGTGATGGCTCTACGTGTGGCTTTCTGATGCTGCATGCACCAAGAAACATCATCAGGCATATAATCCATACAAGTGCTTTCATATTATTATCAACCCAATAAGACCATCGATAGTTGCTCATTATAATAGAAAACAGATATTATCTGCTACTAACACTTGATTTAGAGATGACTAAATAGAATCTTATGAGATTTTGATTAATTTTGCAGAAAGATTTTTTAGATATAACCTATTTTCATTTATAACCACCATCATGAAACATTTCTTTCTGCCAATACTTGCGTGGACTATTGCTGCATCTGCCTCGCCCATATCCCTGATGTCCCCAGACAGACGCATAACTGCCAATATACAATCCGGCGACAGCCTGATGTACAGCATCAGTATGGACGGTCGGCTCGTCATGCAGCCGTCCACAATAGGATTAAAGCTTACTGACGGAGAAAATACAGGTTACGGAAATACCAAAGTAGTATCGCGCCGTAACGTTGACGAAAAGGTGACAACCCCTTTTTACAGGCATACATCAGTTCCCGACAGATACAACGAACTGACATTACGTCTGTCGAAAGACTGGGATGTGATATTCCGTGCATATGACGATGGTGTAGCATACCGGTTTGTGACACGTCGGAAACAACCGTTTACAATAAAGGAGGAAACTGCGCGTTTCCGATTCCCCTCAGATGCTAAAGCATGGGCACCGTATGCCAACGTGGCTGCCGGCTCAACCTTTGAGCAACAATTCAACAACAGTTTTGAGAATACATACCATACCGCTCCGCTTGACAGTCTTGACTGCCATCGGTTGATATTCCTGCCCATGGCAGTAGAACCTGACTCAGCAGTAAAAGTGCTCCTCACAGAATCGGCATTGGAAAATTACCCAGGCATGTTTGTCAACACCTCTGCTGCCCCGGGTACACTCAATGCTGTATTTGCTCCCCGCCCGAGCAAACGCCATCAAGGAGGCCATAACAATCTCCAGATGCTGGTGGACGAACGTGAGGACTATATAGCAGCAATCGACGGGCCTCGTGCCTTTCCATGGCGCATAGCTGTAATTGCTGATAATGACTCGACACTTGCTGCCACCAATCTCAGCTATCTGCTCGGTGAGCCATCACGTCTTGAGGATATATCATGGATAAAGCCAGGTAAAGTGGCATGGGACTGGTGGAACGACTGGAATCTCCGCGGAGTCGATTTCAAAACCGGGGTCAATAACGATACCTACAAGGCATATATAGATTTCGCGTCACGCAACGGTATAGAGTATGTAATCCTCGATGAAGGTTGGGCTGTCAACGGAGAGGCAGACCTTATGAAAGTAGTGCCTGAAATAGACCTCCCCATGCTCGTTGAGTATGCCGACAAGGCTGACGTAGGACTGATACTGTGGGCAGGTTACCATGCGTTTGACCGAGATATGGAACAGGTATGCAGGCACTATGCCGACATGGGCATCAAAGGATTCAAAGTGGACTTCATGGATCATGATGACCAGCTGATGACCGACTTCAACTATCGCGCCGCCGAGACTGCCGCACGCCACAGGCTGATACTCGATCTCCACGGCACAAGCAAACCTGCGGGACTAAACCGCACCTGGCCCAACGTACTCAATTTCGAGGGCGTCCACGGGCTTGAACAGATGAAATGGGCACCACCGACAGTAGACCAGGTCACATATGACGTGCAGATACCATTTCTGCGCCAGGCAGCCGGACCTATGGACTATACCCAGGGAGCCATGCGCAATGCATCACAAGGAAATTACCAGCCCGTCTATAATGATCCCATGAGCCAAGGCACACGATGCCGTCAGCTCGCTCTGTATATGGTATTTGATTCACCTTTCAACATGCTTTGCGATACCCCAATGAACTATGATGACGAGCCGGAGTGCAAGGAGTTTATTGTTTCAGTGCCCACAGTGTGGGACGAGACACGCATCCTAAATGCTTCTCTCGGTGAATATATTGTCACAGCCCGTCGTAAGGGTGACCGATGGTATATAGGCGGGATAACAGACTGGACACCTCGCGATATGGTCATAGATCTCAGCTTTATAGCACCCGGAGAGCAGACCGTGGATCTATTTGCCGACGGCATCAATGCTGACCGCAATGCCCGCGACTATACCCACACCAAGATCAAAACCACCACTGATGGCAAATTGCGCATACATCTTGCTCCAGGAGGCGGTTTCGCTCTACGCACTATATGAGCCGTGTCGCTCCTCTCTCAACTTTCGGATTGCAATAGGAGGTTTGAGAAGATTTTCGTAAATTTGTGGGTTGAAATGGATTTGAAAACCGCTTATTTTTAAATATTTTATGGCTCAGAAACCATCCATACCCAAGGGTACACGCGACTTCACTCCAGCAGAGATGGGTCGCCGTAACTACATATTCGACACCATCCGCGAGGTGATGCGCCTCTACGGCTATGCCCCTATAGAGACTCCGGCTATGGAGAATCTATCGACTCTCATGGGCAAATACGGCGCGGAGGGTGACAAACTGCTGTTCAAGATACTCAACTCGGGCGACTATCTCCGTGGTATAGACATGAAGATGGTAGAGGATGGCGATTACGTGCATCTGACACCGCAAATCAGCGAGAAAGGTCTGCGTTACGACTTGACAGTGCCGTTTGCACGCTTCGTGGTGCAGCATCGTGACCAGCTGACATTCCCCTTCAAGCGCAGTCAGATACAGCCTGTGTGGCGTGCCGACCGTCCGCAGAAGGGACGCTACCGCGAATTTTACCAGTGTGACGCCGATGTCGTGGGCAGTGACTCCCTCCTCAACGAAGTGGAGCTGATTTCAATGATCGATGAAGTGTTTCGCCGCCTCGGTGTCCGTGTCATCGTCAAGGTCAACAACCGCAAGGTGCTTGCCGGTATCGCCGAGATTCTCGATGCTGCCGACAAGATAGTAGACATCACCGTAGCCATAGACAAAATCGACAAAATAGGCATTGAGAACGTTGAAAAAGAGCTTGCAGAACGTGGTCTGACCGATGAAGCCATCGCCAAACTCCGTCCCATACTCCAGATGACAGGCACAATAGAGGAGTGCCTTGACAACCTGCAAACCATTCTCAAAGATTCTGAAATCGGACTCAAAGGCGTGGAGGAGCTGCGTGAAGTCATAGCCGGCGTGAGAGGCGTGGGCATCAACGCAATGCTTGATCTGGATGTCAGCCTCGCCCGAGGGCTCAACTACTACACCGGCACCATCCTCGAAGTCAAAGCCCGCGATGTGGAGATAGGAAGCATCACAGGCGGCGGACGCTATGACAACCTCACGGGCATATTCGGATTGCCAGGAGTAAGCGGCGTGGGCATCTCATTTGGTGCTGACCGCATCTATGACGTACTTAACGCCCTTGATCTCTACCCCGCAGAGGCTCGTCGCACCACCACAGTCCTGTTTGCCAACCTCGGCAAGGAGGAAGCTGCCGCATCTCTCAAGATGATACACCGTCTGCGCGATGCCGGCATCTCAGCTGAAATATACGCCGACGGCGGCAAGATGAAGAAGCAACTCGGCTATGCCAACTCGCTCTCCATCCCCTATGTTGCTATCATCGGCGAGACCGAACTTCAGGAGGGCAAGGTCATGCTGAAAAACATGGTCAGCGGCGAGCAGAACCTTCTGACCATCGACGAAGTTATAAACGTTATAAACGGATAACGATTAAACGATGAAATTCCACCTCGAATCGGCATACAAGCCTACGGGCGACCAGCCGCAAGCCATAGACCAGCTTGTGGATGGCATCAACATGGGCAATCCAGCCCAGACATTGCTCGGTGTGACCGGTTCGGGCAAGACATTCACGATGGCTAACGTCATCGAGCGTGTCAACAAACCCACCCTCATCCTCAGCCACAACAAGACCCTTGCCGCCCAGCTCTACAGCGAGTTCAAGCAGTTTTTTCCCAACAATTCCGTCCAGTACTTCGTATCCTATTACGACTACTACCAGCCAGAGGCATACATTCCTACAGTCGATAAGTACATCGAAAAGGATCTGATGATCAATGACGAGATAGACAAGCTGCGCCTCGCCACCACATCGGCACTGCTGTCAGGTCGCAACGATGTGATAGTGGTGTCGTCGGTGTCATGCCTCTTCGGCATGGGCAACCCCGAAGACTTCCACCAGAGCGTCATCGAAATCAAGGTAGGTCAGAAAATCACACGCAACGCGTTTCTGCGCAATCTGGTCAACTCGCTCTATTCACGTAACGAGATGGAGCTGGGACGCGGCAACTTCCGCGTCAAAGGTGATACCGTGGACATCCGCCTCGCCTACGAAGATATCATCATCCGTGTGGTGTTCTGGGGCGATGAAATCGAGTCCATTTCCACATACCACCCTGATGACAATGTGAATCTCGGGACGCACGAATCATTTAAGATGTTCCCTGCCAATATCTTCGTCACATCCCCGGCACGAATGACCTCTGCACTGGCACAGATAGAGCTAGACCTCGGCGAACAGGTAGGATACTTCTTCAAGGAGGGACGCGAGTTGGAGTCACGCCGACTGCAAGAGCGCGTGACCTACGATATCGAGATGATGCGCGAAGTGGGTCACTGCTCCGGCATAGAGAACTACAGCCGTTATTTTGACGGCCGCGAACCAGGCATGCGACCGTTCTGCCTCCTTGACTATTTCCCCAAGGACTTCCTCACCATCATAGACGAGAGCCACGTCACCGTGCCACAGATACGCGCCATGTATGGCGGCGACCTCGCCCGCAAGATGAATCTCGTCAACTATGGTTTCCGTTTGCCTGCCGCGCTTGACAACCGTCCTCTGAAATTTGAGGAATTTGAACGGTTGACACATCAGACCGTCTACGTATCCGCCACCCCCGCCGACTACGAGCTTGAACGCAGCGAGGGTGTGATAGTGGAGCAGTTGATCCGCCCGACGGGTCTGCTTGACCCGATTATAGAAGTGCGTCCGTCGCTCAACCAGATTGATGACTTGCTTGAGGAAATCAACATCCGCATAGACCGTGGAGAAAGGGTACTCGTCACCACTCTGACCAAGCGCATGGCAGAGGAGCTGAACGACTATCTGCTCAAGCTCCGCATGAAAGCCGCCTACATACACAGCGATGTCGACACTCTTGACCGCATCAAGATACTTGACGGGCTGCGTGACGGCACATTTGACGTGCTTATCGGTGTCAATCTGCTCCGTGAGGGACTTGACCTGCCAGAGGTGTCGCTCGTGGCTATTCTTGATGCGGACAAAGAGGGATTTCTGCGTTCCCACCGTTCGCTGACCCAGACTGTCGGCCGCGCCGCGCGTAACCTCAACGGCACAGTCATCATGTATGCCGACAAAATCACCGACTCAATGCAGCTGACTATTGACGAGACCAGCCGCCGACGCGCATTGCAGCTTGCTTACAACGAAGAACATGGCATCACTCCGCAAGCCATAGTCAAAGCCCGCAACAAAATCATCGGTCTTGACCTTGATGACGAAGAGCCGAAGAAGTCAATGGGTGCACGTGGCACCAAGACTGCAAAGACTGGCAAAGCCAAGCCTGACATGTATGAGCGCGAGTATATGCACTCTGTTGACATAGCCGCTGACCCTGTCATCCCCTACATGAACGACGAGGAGATGCAACGCGCCATCAACCGTCTGCGCTCAGACATGGTGCAGGCAGCCAAAAACATGGACTTCATGGAGGCTGCCCGCATGCGTGACGAACTGATGAAGATGGAAACACTCCTCAAAGAGCGTCAGATGCAATAACCATACGAGATGTCTACACCCTCTCCACACCATAATAATACATCCAATAGCGGACAACTTTGGCTGCCGACCACAGCCAAAGAGATACAACGGCTCGGATGGGAACAATGCGATGTGATATTGTTTTCAGGCGATGCCTACGTGGACCATCCGGCTTTCGGGGCTGCTGTCATTGGCAGAATGCTCGAGAGCCACGGCTACAAAGTTGCCATCGTGCCGCAACCCAACTGGCAGGACGACTTGCGTGACTTTAAGAAATTAGGCAAACCTCGACTGTTTTTCGGTGTTTCGCCAGGAGCGATGGACTCCATGGTCAACCACTATACAGCCGCACGGCGTCTGCGTCATGATGATGCCTATACCCCTGGAGGACGTCACGGAGCACGTCCTGACTATCCATCAATAGTATATACCAAGATACTCAAAGAGCTATATCCCGATGCACCTGTAGTGTTGGGAGGAATTGAGCCGTCATTGAGGAGGCTGTCACATTATGACTATTGGCAGGATCGCCTGCGTCCGTCAATTCTGATGGACTCACCTGCCGACATCCTCGTCTACGGCATGGGCGAGAAGACCACATGCGCCATAGCCGAATATATCGATAACGGTAAACCTTTGTCAGAACTGACCGAACTCGAGCAAACAACACTGTTACTGCCAAAGTCAGCAATGCCACAGCAGCCAGATGCCGACAACATCATCCTTCACTCCATGGAAGAATGCCTCGCATCCAAGAAGTGCCAGGCAGAGAATTTCAGGCATATCGAGCAGCAGAGCAACCGCTATCATGGAGCCACATTATGGCAGGCATGCGGCGATAAGGTGGTTAAAGTCAATCCGATGTATCCCCCGATGACTACCGCGGAGATAGACGCATCGTTTGACCTACCATATACACGTCTGCCCCACCCGCGCTACCGAGGCAAAGTCATCCCGGCTTATGAGATGATACGCCACTCTGTCAACATGCACCGTGGATGCTTCGGAGGCTGCGCATTCTGCACCATCTCCGCCCATCAGGGCAAATTCATAGCCTCGCGCAGCAAGGAGTCGATACTCCGCGAAGTGCGCCAGGTGACACAGATGGAGGACTTCAAGGGGTATATCAGCGACCTGGGGGGACCATCAGCCAATATGTATGGCATGCACGGCAAAGACATCGAGATATGCAAGAAATGCCTACGCCCATCATGCCTACACCCTAAGCCGTGTCCCAACCTCAACAATGACCATGGTCCGCTGCTTGACATCTACAAAGCAGCCGATGCCATTCCCGGAGTCAAAAAGAGCTTCATAGGCAGCGGTGTGCGCTACGACTTATCGATGCACCCCAGCGGCGACCCGCGCATTGATGCCGTCAACCGCCAATATAACGAAGAACTGATAGCACGTCACGTATCGGGGCGACTCAAAGTGGCACCCGAACACACTGAGGACGGTGTGCTTGACGTGATGCGTAAACCGTCATTCAAGCTCTTCCATCAATTCAAAGAGCTGTTTGACAGGACCAACCGCAAGTACGGGATGAAGCAGCAGCTTATCCCCTACTTCATATCTTCCCACCCAGGATGCCATGAGGCAGACATGGCAAATCTTGCCGTAAAGACCAAAGAATTGGACTTCCACCTCGAGCAGGTTCAGGACTTCACGCCTACGCCAATGACCGTAGCGACGGAAATCTATTACACAGGATACCACCCCTATACACTTGAGAAAGTCTACACTGCCCGGAGCAAGGAGGAGAAAGAGGCGCAGCGTCAATTTTTCTTCTGGTATGACCGTGAACGCCAGCAGTCCATAGTCGCCTCGCTCAAACGTCTGCACCGCGAAGACCTGATTACCAAGCTGTTTCCCCACGGCATACAACCCCTGTACCGCCGCAACAACTATAACCGCACAGCACAGCATCCCGACAATCAGCGGCGCAACAGGAGAAAATAATGGGTAGCACATTCAGGTTCAAGAAGTTTGAAATCGAGCATACCGCCTCAGCCATGAAGGTCGGCACGGACGGGGTGCTGTTAGGTGCATGGGCTGAAATTCCGCCCTCAGCCACCTACATACTCGATGTAGGCACAGGTTCGGGGCTGATAGCTCTGATGATGGCGCAGCGCACCTCATACGCCGAGATTACCGCTGTTGAAATTGACGATGCGGCAGCTGACGAAGCCCGCAGCAACGTGTTCCGTTCATTGTGGAGCGATAGGATTTCGGTCATCAGCGAAGATTTCATATCGGCATCGAGTAAGACTAAATATGACCTCATCATCAGCAATCCTCCATTTTTCACTGAAGACCTCCAGTCACCCGATACACGCCGTGCTTTAGCTCGGCACGGTGACACCCTCAATCCTGTCAGCCTGCTACGCAAAGCGGCTGATATGCTGACCGCTGACGGCTCGGTAGCTCTCATTGCCCCGACATCGCTTGATGACGAAATCAGTTTCACATCCTCACTGTGCCGACTGAATCCGAGCCATAAAACGCATGTCTGCACCAAGGCTGGCAAACAGCCGTCACGCACATTGTGGCAGCTGACCACTGCCGATGTGTCAGCAATATGTGACACACTTGACATCCGTGATGCCTACAACCAATACACACCGCAATATCTCAATCTTGTCAACGATTTCTACCTATGGCTGAAATGAAGATGAAATTTTCGCAGCGCGTCCTCATGTTTATATTCATATCCATGATCGGACTGTTTGTGGCTGCCGTATTAAGCTCGATAGTGCTGATGCGCGGGCAGACAGCAACCACCCTGCGCATCGCCACACTTATCAATGACCTGATAATGTTTGTCATCCCTCCGGTGATATGCGCGTTGCTCTACACCTCTCGTCCAGCCGAATATCTCCATGTAGATGCGATGCCGAGGATGACCCCGATGGTATTGGCTGTCGGCACCATGATATGTTCCATCCCGATGATGAACATGATTATAGAGTGGAACGAAGGGCTGACGCTCCCATCTTCGCTTGCATCCATAGAGACATGGATGCGCGAAGCCGAGGATCGGGCAGGTGACACCATCAATGTGCTCATGGGAGGCGATTCGGTCGGCAGCCTCATCATGTCGATACTGATAGTCGGCGTACTCGCCGGATTCAGCGAAGAACTGTTTTTTCGGGGAGGCATCCAGCGTCTGCTCGTGTCAGGGCGCATCAACCCGCACATAGCCATATGGCTAACAGCATTCATATTCAGTGCGATACATCTCCAGTTCTTCGGATTCTTCCCCCGCCTCCTCTTAGGCGCATTTTTCGGCTATCTGCTCTATTGGACTAAAAACCTCTGGGTACCCATCACCTGCCACATCCTCAACAACACCATAGTCGCCACCGTCACATGGACCACAACCAAAGGCGCATCCACCTCCTCCGCCCTCAACGACATCGGCACCCTCTCCTCCTCCCACCAACTCCTCTGGGTCACCCTCAGCATCATCACCACCTTCCTCCTCCTGATGACCCTGAAACAAAAAAGCCTTAACCAGACTTTTTACCGTTGAGACGCTTGCGCTCGACCTGCCGTATTACTTCGGTCAGTGTAACTTGTGCAAAAAATGCACAAGTTGAATCGGCGGCTAATTCGCCCTCATCGTAAATACGCTTGATATGACGCTATATGGTTGAGCGGTCACGCTGAAATAGCTCCGCCATCTGGTCAGCGCTAAGCCACACTGATTCATTGGCGAACCGAACCTCAATTCTTCGTCTCACCTCCCTGTGTCTGAAAATATTATCTGCCCGTTATCCATAATAAATCAGCCGTTAAAAGTCATCGTGCATCATGTCGTAATCGACATGTATATTATAAATTTTCGCATATTCTTGTTTAATGCAAGAATTTGTTATCACTTTTCTTTACAATTTTATTGATTTGTTCGTTTGAAAAACCAACAAAGTTTAATACACAGCAAATTAGTAATTTGCGGATTTGATTTGTCAAATGATATAATTCTATACCATCTTTGGCAAATGGCTTTTTTGCTTTAGGGACAAAATGAGAAAAATAATGTCTTGAATCAACGACTTCATTAACTTCAATTTTATCGAGGTCAAGAGTCATGATGCCCTTAAATTCATCTATCAAAGAATTTAAAATTGTTTTTAGTCTGGTACTTATCTTTCCAGTGATTTTATTTTTCAATCTGTAATCCTCATCTCGAAACCTCCACCAAAAGCCTTCTATTGCCTGAATAATGATTAGAAAATCTACACTGGAAAACGTTCCTTTATGACGTACACATTCAATTAAATGGTGTCGTATTGGAGCAATATCATTTTGTTCTTGAAACCATTTCTTTATGATTGATTGAAATTCTTCTCTAATAGTTTCGTAGGTAAATAGAAAATTCCTTTGTTCTGCTAAATTTTGTTCTTGTTTGAATTCATTGTTCTTTTTATAAGTACGGATGTACTCGATTGGGAAGAAATGTTTTTCTCCATTGTCTAATTGTTGAAATTTTGATTTATCATATAAAACAATTCTACTACTCTCAAGTGATTTTAAGGTTGCAAATGACAGGAACTGTTCAAATAGAAAAATTTGCTTCAGAGCATCCTTTAAAGAATAATCTGAAGAGTTCGTGAGAGTAACAGTTGTTTTCTGTTTTATTCTTGGTTCAAAATATTCACCACTATAATTAACATGCCCATCTATGGATAATCTATAATCTCCAAGCTCTACGGCATCAATATGGTTTTCTTGTGCTCTGAAAGAGATGCAATATTTGTCTATATGTTTCTCTTTAAAAAATAGTTTGTTTTCAATTGAGTTTGGTATAGCCCACAAACTTAAATAGGGGATATTTATTAGAGTTTTAAAAAAGCAAGGCGCGTCTAAGGATGTAATATGCGTCCCTATAATTAAATGTTGGCAATTATAACGTTGAATAGGAAATCCACAACTAAAGTTTACGCTGCCTCCAGATGGATAGCAGTTTATAAGAGATATTTCTTTTGCATCAGAACTATATCCCAAAATTGCACATTCTTCTTCCCGGCTTATGAATTCTTCAATTGCAGAGGTCTCGGGTTTAAGCTGTCCTATCAATTCTAATGTTATAGATTCGGGAGTATAGGTTAGTATTCCTGCGACAGTGTTCTCAGTAGTAGATGGAAGCCACCAATAACCTTTGATTACAGTTTGCTCTGTCATAAACTTGATAAATGTATAAAGATTAAAAATCCGTCATTAAAGATGAGATACTATCTATTGAGGGTTGGGGAGGAAGTCGCGGCGGAGGGGGTCAAAGGTGATGGGGCGGTCGGGGAAGAGGCGGGACATGGCTCCGGTGGCTATCAGTTCGGCGGGGGTGCCGGTTAGGAGGGCGGATTCGGCTGCGCCGTGGGATGTGGGGACTACGAGCCAGAGCTGGTCGGCTATGGGCATGACTGAGGAGATGTCGTGGATTGACATGAGGACTGACTTGCGCTGGGTGTGGCTTATGTCACGGAGGAGCATCAGCAGCTCCAGACGGTTGGCTACGTCAAGGAAGGCTGTCGGTTCGTCAAGTATGATTACGGGGGTCTGCTGCGCAAGAGCTTTGGCTATCATCACTTTCTGTCGCTCGCCGTCGCTAAGCGTTGCCACGTGTCGGCTTGCGAGATGACCTATGCCGACCATCTCTATCGCTTCTGCCACTACAGCCTTGTCATGCGAGGACAGCCGTCCGAAAAAGCCCGTGTAGGGTTGGCGTCCCAATCTGACCAATTCTTCAACTGTAAACGCTCCAGCTCCGGCTGCATGGCCCGTGACGATGGTCAGCAGACGCGCCAACTGCGCCGGCTGACACCGCGAAATATCCATACCGTCTACAAGCACTTTGCCATCGAGAGGTGGCTGCAAAGCCGAGATGGTGCGGAGCAGGGTGCTCTTGCCCCGTCCGTTAGCTCCCAGCAAAGCAGTAACCGCACCTGCAGCGAGGTCGAGGTCAAGATGCTCCATCAGCACTCTTTGACCGCTGCCCGACTTATAGCCGACCGTGAGATTTTCAAGCGTCATCATCGCAGATAGAAGATTTTGTTACGGTTGACTATTATATATATTATGATAGGCGCACCTATTATGGGAGTGATGGCGTTGATGGGTATTATGCTGCTCCGAGGCATGACGCTTATCAGCTGGCACAACAGCATTATCGCGCTGCCACACAATGCCGTGCCACCTAAAATCCATATGTGTGATGATGTGCGCAAAATCAGCCTCGCGATATGAGGCACAATAAGTCCGATGAACCCTATAGGACCGCAGAAAGCCGTCACCACCGCTGTCAACGCACCCGACAGCAACAGCAGCCCATTGCGCGTACGACTGACGTTGACCCCGAGATTACGGGCATAATTTTCGCCAAGCAGCATAGCGTCAAGCGGCTTGACATAAATAAAAGAAGCAATTATACCAAGCAGACACAGGGGGGCAAATATGCCTAACCGCTCCAATGTCATACCGCCGAAACTACCCATGCCCCAGATAACGAAAGAATGCACCCCCTCCTGAGTGGCAAAGAAATTGAGAAGCGATATCAGCGACGAAGCCAGATAGCCGATGATGATGCCCACTATAAGCAGCATAGCAGTAGACCTGACTATGCGCGAAAATCCCAGCAGCAACAGCAATATGACACCAGCGCCAAGGAAAGCACCTATAATAGAGGCTGTAGCCACTCCGAGATACCCCATAACAGCTCCGCTTGCAGCCAGCAACACTACAGCTACGCCAAGGCTTGCGCCAGTGGAAACTCCGAGTATCGAAGGTCCAGCAAGCGGATTATTGAATGTGGTCTGCATCTGCAATCCTGCAAGAGCGAGAGCCATCCCGGCAAACATCGCTGTGGTTGCCGATGGCAAACGGGACATCAATATGATAGTGCGCCATGTCTCCTCAGAGACATCACTGCTTTGACCCAATACTATCGCAGCAACCCTGTCAGCAGGGATGTCTACCGAGCCAAACAGCATACATGCAAGCCACAGCATAGCAGTGAGCAGTCCCAATGCTATGAGCAGCACCGTTCTGTATCTGTCAGATATGGGTCGGTCAACCGCCATCTATATTCTTTCAGTTTATTTTGTGGAAATAATTCAATGTCAGACCGTCAGCCGTCTCAGGATGGAATATAACCACATAATCATTGAGCAGACGTTCGGGGTGAAACGGGAACTCGTCAAAGAGCGGCGTAATCGATGTATCACATGTGTATATATTGCCGGTCTTAAAAGCCTTAAACCGCTCATTCGGGCGATAATCAGCAACGAGTGTCGCACGGGTCATAGGATAACCGTAAGAGGTGGCAATCCAATAATCAGCATCCGAAGCACGCTCAAACACACGCGAGAAATCCATATCAAGCGACCCTGCCGACATATCGTCAGACCATGGATAGGATGCTCCGGCATCCTGAAGCATACGCACCTTATAGCTTCTGCCCCCTGGTACATTCCATACTCCGTTAATCATCGTCTCTGTCAATACTTTAGGGCGTGATTCCACATCCGCCACACGCCCTTTCATGTCATTATAAGCGTCTGATACAGCATTATATATGCTGTCGGCGACATTATACCGTCCATATAGCAGCCCTATGAGTTTTATCCACTCGGCACGTCCCAGCGGAGTAGTCTCCATATAATCAGCCATCTCTATGATAGGGACGTCAAGCTGCCCTACAGCGCCATAGCCGGCGTTTTGAAAAGGAGAAGCAAGTATCGCGTCAGGAGATGCAGCCACCACCTTCTCAACCACAGGAGCCATGGTGCTGCCGACATCCGTGATGCTGCCATCAGCCACCCCTTTCCTGACATATGGGTTGTTGATATATTCCGCATCTGCCACTGCCGTTATAGCCTTAGCAGCTCCCATCTCGTCAATGATGCCAGCATATACCGCCGAATACACAAGACTTTTTTTCAAAGGAATCTCCACTTTCGTAGTCCCGACCACGCGGGGAACCTCCTCGCCTCTGGGCACTAACTGGTAACTGTGGAGAATCTTGGCGGTATCCCACGGATCCGTTATCTTGACTATGTAATATCCACCGTTATCGGTGATGCTCAGCAATTTCGCCGTATCAGTCAGAGGTGTGCCAGAAACATCAGCAGTAGCGTCCTTTTTATCTCCACATGCTGTCAGCAACAGAAACATGCAAGATAGGACAGACAAGTGAGGTATGTGTAATCTGTATCGCATATCCGAAACTATTTCTTACAAGAATTTATAAGGTGCAAATCTACTAATTAATCACCGCATAAATGTGAACATGACACCATATTACAATGTTTTTAACACAAACGACCTCTTAAAAACAGATGATTATGTACAAACTAATACTCATACGCCACGGACAAAGCGAATGGAATCTTGAAAACCGTTTCACGGGATGGACCGATGTGGATCTGACAGACAAAGGACGTCAGGAAGCCACAGAGGCAGGGCGGAAAATAGCAGAAGCCGGGCTGGAACCGCGCTACTGCTTCACATCATATCAGAAGCGAGCCATCCACACGCTGCAGCTTGCCCTTGATGCCATGGACCGCGTGTGGCTGCCGGTAGTCAAGGACTGGCACCTCAACGAACGCCATTACGGTGCACTCCAAGGTCTTAACAAAGCCGACACCGCTGCCCGATACGGCGACGAACAGGTGCACACGTGGCGCAGGTCATACGATGTGGCTCCACCCGCGCTCACCGCCGATGACGACCGCTATCCTGGCAAAGATTCGCGCTATGCCAACCTGTCGGAAGATGAGCTTCCCCTGACTGAGTCACTTGCCACGACCATCGACCGTGTGCGCCCCTGCTGGGAAGAGCTGATAGTCCCGGCTTTGCGCCTCTACCATACCGTCATAGTAGCAGCCCACGGCAACAGCCTCCGCGCCCTCGTTATGATGCTCAAAAAACTCACCCCAGACGAGATAGTACGCGAAGAAATCCCCACCGGGACTCCCCGCGTCTTCACCCTCGACGACCGCCTCACCCCCCTTTCAGATGTTTACCTTTAGAGAATCTATGGCAAAAGATCACACAAGATATGATGTAGTGTCGCTGTAAATTAATTATAGACTGGCTTACAGTATATTAGAGGTCGAATTAATACGGCCTCTAATATTATATTGAAGACTGATTGGCAACAAATTAGACAAATCATAATTTACCTCCCGGATTTTTTTAGCCGTCAATGTGGATATTGGGATTAAAAAGCATTAACTTTGCGTAAACGCATGGACATTCATGCAACGATGAAAACAAAGATTTATATATCCAAATAGATACACAAATGGCAAACTGGTTTGAGACCAAGGTGCGCTATGACAAGGTCATGGAAAACGGCGCACAGAAGAAAGTGACGGATACATTTCTCGTTGACGCAATAAACTTCACCGAGGCAGAGAGCCGCATCACCGAAGAGGTATGCCACATGGCTTCGGAGTTCTCCATCTCGGCAGTGAAACGCACCAAAATCGCCGAGATATTCTTTGACGATGTGGATGACACTGCCGACAAGTGGTATCTCGTCAAGGTAGGTTTCATCACCATCGACGAGAAGAGTGCCGTTGAAAAGAAGTCATATTCGCTTATACTCGTGCAGGCTGGCAGCTTCAAGGATGCCTTTGACAAGTTTACCGAAGGCATGAAGGGAACCATGGCTGACTATGAGATAGCATCGATCACCGAGACACCCATATTGGATGTCTATAAAATGAAAGTCACCATAGGAGGCGACAAAGCTGAGTGATATGGGCATCGCTGAACGCATATCAGCCATCCGCTCCACCCTTACTGACGGAGTAAAGCTCATAGCGGTATCGAAGTTCCATCCAGCGGATGCCGTCATGGAGGCATACAATGCAGGCCAGAGGGATTTTGGCGAAAGCCGCGTACAGGAGCTGTCAACCAAAGCCCCGTCTCTGCCCGATGACATACACTGGCACTTCATAGGTCACTTGCAAACCAACAAAGTACGCCAGCTCATCCCGCATGTCGACACTATCCAGAGCGTTGATTCCCTGCGGCTGCTGCGCCTGATTGACAGCGAAGCAGCCCGTATAGGGCGCACCGTCAATGTAATGATGCAGGTGCATGTGGCTCTGGAGGAAACCAAATTCGGTTTCGCCCCAGAGGAACTGCTCGCAGAGCTTACCCCGGATGTACTGTCTCAGCTCCGCAATGTGACCGTCACAGGCATTATGGGCATGGCATCAAACACCGATGACACCGCCCGTGTCGAAGCCGATTTCGAGGCATTGGCGGCAGTGTGGACGCAGCTCAAAGATGGTGTGATGGCGACCAACAACGCCTTCCGCGAACTCAGCATGGGCATGAGCCACGACTACCCCCTCGCCATGCGCCACGGAGCCACGATGGTACGCATCGGCACAGACATTTTCGGCGAAAGACAATATTGACCCCACCCTACTTTCATCACAGACAAATCTCTTAACACCTTAAAATCCGATATTAACTATGAAACAGCAGCAATCTGCAACCTCGCAGTCATCGCAGAGCAATGTGATAGCCATCATCACGATGTGCTTCCTCTTCGCGATGATTGCCTTTGTGACCAACCTCGCAGCCCCGGTCGGCACCATCTGGGCATACCAGTATGACTGGGCTGGCATGCTTGGCAATCTCGCCAACTTCCTGGCATACCTCTTCATGGGCATACCTGCCGGCATAATGCTCTCACGCATCGGCTACAAAAAAACGGCACTTGTGGCTCTCGCCATCGGTTTCGTAGGTATGGGCTGCCAGTATGCCTCAAGCATGGTAGGAGGCGGTCAGGGCATCGGCGCGATGATAGTATACCTTATCGGCGCTTTTATCTCGGGCTTCTGCGTCTGCATCCTCAACACCGTAGTCAATCCCATGCTCAACCTCATAGGACACGGAGGCAAACGCGGCAACCAGCTTATCCAGATAGGATCGTCTTGCAACTCGCTTGCCGGCACCGTGGCTCCGCTGCTCGTCGGTATGCTCATCGGCCAGGTGACCAAATCGACCTCCATAGCCGATGTCACTCCCCTGCTGCTAATCGCCATGGCAATCTTCGTAGTGGCATTTTTCATCATCGGGTCGCTCAAACTTTATGAACCGCAGACCGCACAGCGCAACTCCGCCAATGACACCCACAGTCCTTGGAGTTTCCGCCACACTGTGCTCGGCGTTATAGGCATCTTCTGCTATGTAGGCATGGAGGTAGGCATCCCAGGCGTGCTGATTTTCTACCTATCTGACCCCGTGGCTTCGGGCATCACGCAGAACGGCGTAGCCATCGCCGGAGGTGTCGTGGCAATCTACTGGCTGCTCATGCTCGCCGGACGTTTCGCTTCATCGTTTATCTCAGGTGCGGTATCAAGCCGTGCACAGCTCATAGCGGTAAGCGCAGTTGGCTTGGCTCTCGTATTGGCTGCCATATTTACTGGCGACAGCGTATCAATCCTCGTGCCTGCGTGGAGCATTGAAGAAGGATTCACCACTGCCAACGTGCCCATCGCAGCTCTCTTCCTGGTGCTTTGCGGTCTCTGCACATCGGTTATGTGGGGTGCAATATTCAACCTCGCAGTCGAGGGGCTCGGCAAGTACACCGCCAAGGCATCAGGCATCTTCATGATGATGGTGGTAGGCGGCGGTGTAATCCCCTTCTTGATGAACCTCCTTGCCAAAGACTGGTCATATATGGGCAGCTACTGGATAGTCGTAGCCATCCTCCTCTACCTGCTCTTCTATGCCGTGGCCGGGAGCAAGAACGTCAACACCGACATCCCCGTCGAGGACGAGACCCTCGCCCCCGACCCCCGCGATCTTTGATCCCGCACCATCCTCCACACAACATACAGCAGACCGCATGCCCCGTACAGGCGCATGCGGTCTGCATGTATATTGACGTTATACGATTTCCTGAAGGCAATATCAAATATGGAAGCCTTGGGCGGCTATGAAGTCGTGCCAGACTTTGGAAAAGGACTCCATCATGGAGCGGGTGTAGCGGACGTCGGTGAAGACCTGGGCGAGGTTTTCCTTGCCATTTTCGGCTACGAAACGCTTGGAGTCGTCACGGGATTCTTTCTCGGCGTATGTGGCTGCGATTTTCTGGGCAGTGGGCTGCTGGTAGGTATCGTGGTGGATGAGACTGCGGATGGGGAGACGTCCGCAATCCTCTACGTCTCCTGCAGGATAACCGACTGCAAGGGTTACTACGGGTACTACGAGAGAGGGCAGCTGCAGCAATCGGGCGATGTCGGGAGCATTGTAGGTGGTAGTGCCGAGATAGCAGCACCCAAGACCGTTCATCTCAGCGACCGTATTAAATTGCTGGGCAAATATCACCGCATCAAGCATCGCAGTCGTAAACCCTTGGAGATTGTCATAGCCAGGATCGGCACCCGACTGACGGCACCATGCCGTGAAACGGTTGAAATCGGCGCAGAAAGTCAGCAAAACAGGAGCATTTAGCGATGCAGGCTGATTGAAGTGCGTATGAGCAAGCGCCTTGCGCGCCTCGGCATCACGTGTGATTATCACCGAATAAAGCTGCATATTGCCTGTGGTAGGAGCATGCGCAGCGGCATCTAAAAGAGTTTCCAGCAACTCGTTAGAAACTTCGCGCTCGCTAAAAGCACGATGTGTGCGCCTGTCATAGAAGTATCTATTATCCATACGATTTATAAGATTTATAAGATTTATAAGATTTCATCTTCAAAATTACTCAATTTGATTGATTCAATCAACAGTGCTCTTGCACAAGCCACAGAAATTCCTTACCTTTGCAGTCGATTGCCGCTGTGCAATACAAGACCACTTATTTTTAACAACATTTTTTAATGGCAACAAAAATCAGACTGCAACGTCATGGTCGTAAGAACTATGCGTTCTATCCTATTGTTATCGCCGATAGCAGGGCACCACGAGATGGTAAATTTATTGAAAGGATAGGTTCCTATAATCCGAACACTAATCCTGCTACAATAACTTTAAACTTCGAGCGGGCCTTGTATTGGGTAAATGTCGGTGCTGAACCTACCGACACAGTGCGTTCAATCCTCTCTAAGGAAGGTGTGATGCTCATGAAGCACCTCCAGGGCGGTGTCAAGAAAGGCGCTTTCGACGAAGCCGAAGCCCAGAAGCGTTTTGAGGCTTGGAAAGCCAAGAAGCAGGCTCAGGTTGACTCTCTGAAGGCCGACATGGCAAGCAAGAAAGAGCTTGACCTCAAGAAGCGTTTCGAAGCCGAGCAGGCTGTCAACAAAGCCAAGGCTGAGGAAGTAGCCAAGAAGAAAGCCGAGCTTGAAGCAGCCAAGGCTGCCGCTGAGGCTGAAGCCGCTGCTGCCGCAGCTCCCTCAGAGGAAGCTCCCGCTGCTGAAGAGGCTCCCGCCGCCGAATAATCCATCCGGCAACACAACCAACCAACATAAAAGCCGATGGCGTGAATCACGCCATCGGCTTTTATAATAAGAATACGATCACATCATGGTTTGAGGGCTTGGTCAAGGAATGCCTTGAAGTCTTCCTCTGACATGGCACCCTGAGCCATGGCATACTGGCGGGTAGAGGGGTGAGCCACTATGATAGTAGGCACGGAACGGATGTTCCACTGCTGAGCGAGTTCAGGGTTGGTATCCACGTCGACTTTGACAAAGTTCGCCTTGCCGGCATACTCCTTAGATACTTTTTCAAAAACCGGAGCGAACAGCTTGCACGGACCGCACCATACCGCCGAGAAGTCATAGACTATGGGCAGGCTGTTGTCCACCTCTTTCACTGTGGTTTTGGATTCATATGCAGCGATAGAGTCAGTCGAGGCAGCTACAGGCTGCTCAGATTTATTCTTTGACTGGCAGGAACCGCAGACAACGATTGCCAATGCGGCAATTAAAAGCATAGGACGTTTCATAATCATCAGATATATTTAAAAAATAAAACAAGCATGCAGCTCCGATAGTTTATAGTTCAGACATGCATACTATATATTAAGCACAAGGGATGCGACGCCTACGCATCGCATCCCATATGCTATGAAATTAAATCAGAATGAGTATATCAAGCGTTGAGAGCAGCGTTGGTCTTGTGCACAGCCTCTGCGCTCTTGGCAAATAGAGCCTTCTCTTCGTCGTTGAGGTCAAACTCTACGATTTTCTCGATACCGTTGCGGCCGAGCACGCAGGGAACGCCGATGCAGAGATCCTTTTCGCCATATTCGCCGTCAAGGAGAGCAGAGCAGCTGATGAGCTTCTTCTGGTCATGGAGCACAGCAGCCACCACCTGAGCTGCAGCAGCCCCGGGAGCATACCAAGCAGATGTGCCGAGGAGTTTGGTGAGAGTTGCACCACCTACCATGGTGTCAGCAGCTACCTTCTGCAGCTTCTCTGCATCCATGAGTGAAGATGCAGGGATACCGCGATAAGCAGCGTAGCGGGTCAGAGGTATCATGGTGGTATCGCCGTGGCCACCGATCACGATGCCTTCAACTTCGGTAGCATTGGCTCCGAGAGCCTGGCTGAGGAAATACTTGAAACGTGCGCTGTCAAGAGCACCGCCCATGCCGATGATGCGGTTTTTGGGCAGACCTGATGTCTTGTGGATGAGATAAGTCATGGTATCCATAGGGTTGGATACGCAGAGGATGATAGCGTTGGGAGAATATTTGAGTACGCTCTCTGTCACTGACTTGACGATACCGGCGTTGACACCGATAAGTTCCTCGCGAGTCATACCGGGCTTGCGGGGAATACCGGATGTGATGACAACGACATCACTGTCGGCAGTCTTGGAGTAATCATTGGTCACACCGGTCAGACGTGTGTTGATGTTGAGGATATTTGCAGTCTGCATGATATCCATCGCCTTACCTTCAGAGAGACCCTCCTTGATATCGATGAGCACTACTTCATCGGCTACCGAATTAGTAACCAAAACATTTGCGCATGTGGCACCTACATTACCGGCACCTACTACTGTTACCTTAGACATAGCTTTGCTGTGATAAATATTGAGTTATATTGTTTCAGAAATTCTGATTGCAAATTTAACGAAATATTTCCTAAAGCGATAACTTAAATTTTCATAATTGCGAGTTATAAGCGACTTCAGTTGAAATATCCGCCACAAATATGTAATTTTGCATACTACATTATATAATACATTTTATGTTTTTACGCAACGTATTAATGCTCACGGCTTCCTGCCTGCTGACATGGTCATGCTCATCGTCACCCAATGACTCCGAGTCCGAGGAAGCTGATATCGAAGAGTTTGATTATGCAGGGGTAATCTCCTCGCAGGTCTCCACTCCCGACCTGCGCCACTATGAACTGGCTGGTCCGGTTAAATCATGCCGCCGCACCACTTTTTACGATGTGGTGCGCGACAATGACAACAAACTTGCCATCGATACCGCCGGACGCAACATAGTGGAATCCACGGCATACTTCTCCACCGAAGGCGGCTACATAGCCAAAGAACACGAACGCATACGCCGTGATGAAAATGGACGTATAGAACATTGGGAAGACCGTGCTCCCAACTATCCCGCCATCCATCCGGGCTATCTGAAGGACTCATACGATTTCGAGCATATCGATGAGAATCACCACAAAGTGTCATCGCCAACGATGGTCAGCTACGTCATCACCGATGACTACGGACGCATCATAGGAGAGCAGATACACTCCAACGATCCGAAGTTTGACACTGCGGCACATAACGTGTATCGCAAATATGACAAACGGGGCAACTGGACCGAGCGTCTGACCATCTGGACTACCCACACTGCCGGTGACTCGCTGCCCACAACCCGCTACAGCATTGACCGCCGACGCATCATATATTATTGACTTTGTCACACATCCAACATAATACACCACGATGAACGTAAAGACTCTGAAAATAGGAGCGATAGTCATAGGCGTACTGCTGGTAGTAGCAGTGGTACTTGCCGTATTTAAAGTGCAGTCGCTCCGCAACGAGGTTTCCGAAGCCCGCAGCGAAAACGAACAGCTTCAGCTGAGCAACGAACAGTTGAAACTCAGCAACGAGTACGCAGCTATCAACAACGAGTTTCAGATGTATGAAAACCAGGTTATCAAACTCGCCAACGACAGCATACTCGCGAAATACACTGCTGCCAAGAACAAGGTCGAAGACCTCATGAAGCAGATGAAAAACGAGCGCAACCTGTCACAGGCAAAAATCAAGCAGCTACAGGACGAGATAGGCACTCTCAAAGGGCTGCTCCGCCATTATGTAGCCCAGATCGACTCGCTCAACAAGGAAAATCAGGGACTGCGCGCCGAAAATGCGGAAGTAAAAGCCCAGAATGAACAACTCTCAACCCGCATCAATACAGAGACAGAGAAAAATGCCGCACTATCGCAGCGCATGACCCTCGCCGAGAAACTCAACGTAACCGGTGTGAGCCTTACCGCTCTCAAGAAAAACGGCAAAACCGAGAAAAACATCACCAAGGCAAAGCAGCTGATGGTGACATTTACAATTCCGCAGAACAATTCCACTCCCGTTGGCTCCAAGATAATATATCTGCGCCTCGTCAGCCCTGAAGGAACTCTGCTCGGAGGTGCGGGATCGTTTGCGTTCGAAGGCGGAAACGTCCCCTGCTCTGCCCGCAAGACGATAGAATACTCAGGCGAAGAACTATCCGGCATCCACATCTATTGGGACGTAAACACAGCCCTCAATCCTGGCGATTACACGGTAGAACTGTTCACCGACGGCTACCGCCTCTGCTCACGACACTTCACAATGAAGAAATAAGCGCAACACAAACGATATCACCATCAATATGACATGGATTACATAACCAACGCATTTCAAGACTTCGTCAGCACCGAACTGACCCTCTCGGCTTGCATATGGCGACTGCTCCTGAGCATGCTGCTCGGATGCGCAGTAGGCTTTGAACGAAAGCGCAAGGGACAGACAGCCGGCATCCGCACTTTTGCCCTTATATCCATGGGTGCGACATTAGCGATGCTTGTGTCAATCTATGTGCCGCAGGAACTGATGGGCGAAATCCACGGAGACCCTACTCGTATCGCCGCACAGGTCGTATCAGGCATAGGTTTCCTCGGTGCAGGCGCCATCATACAGATGAAAGGCTCCGTGCGTGGACTTACCACGGCTGCCGGCATATGGATGGTGGCGATGATAGGGCTGGCTGTAGGAAGCGGACTTTACACCGTGTCTATAGTTGCGACGCTGATGATTCTCTTTATCCTCATCCTGCTCGAAAACATCGAGCACCGCATGAGCATGGGCAGCTTCTCGCGTACCATACGTCTGTCATTGCCAGGCATAGTGACCGATATCGAGCCATATCGCACAGTATTGCACGACCATGGCGGACAGCTCATCAACATCTACGTGCAGTATGACTATGAGCATCAGCAGACCAGCCTCAATCTCATAATCCTCATTAACGAGTCGGCTTCCTACCCCAAATTGCTTGACAGCCTCGGCAAAGTCTATCCCACCGACACCATAGCCATAACCAGTCAGCCCGGTTTCTGACCCCTCTAATTGGTTTAAACGAGACACATACTTGTAGGGACGCGGCGTGCCGCGTCATCAAGCGCAACCGCCTGATGCGATGACGCGGCACGCCGCGTCCCTACACGCTTGGATAGGTCAACTACAATTATCCGACTAAACATTACACTTACGATGCTATTATTATCCGCAGCCCAAGCAGCAACAGAAAGCCTCAACATTGACAGCCTGATTGGCGATCTCGCTTTCATCCTCATACTCGGAGCCGTCACCACCATCATCTTCAAGTTGCTCAAGCAGCCTGTTGTGCTCGGATACATAGTTGCCGGATTCCTTGCCAGCCCCAATTTCGAGTATCTGCCATCCGTAACAGACGAGAGCAACATAGAATTTTGGGCGCAGATAGGCATCATAGTACTGCTGTTCTCTCTCGGATTGGAGTTCAGTTTCAAGAAGCTGGTCAACGCCGGCGGCTCGGCGGTGGTGACAGCACTGATAATCGTGTGCGGCATGATGGGCGTGGGCTATTGCATCGGACGGCTGATGCACTTCTCGTTTATCAACAGCCTCTTTCTCGGCGGTATGCTCTCTATGTCGTCAACCACCATCATTATCAAAGCATTCACCGACTTAGGCATACGTCAGCGCAAATTCGCATCATTAGTGTTTGCGGTTCTGATTGTGGAAGATCTGTTCGCGGTGTTGATGATGGTATTACTGTCATCCATCGCCATCAACAACTCGGTGGAAGGGTCAGAGCTGTTTATGAGCGTCGGCAAACTGGTTTTCTTCCTCGTGATGTGGTTTCTCGTCGGAGTCTATGTTATCCCTACCCTGCTCAACAAATCGCGCAAACTGCTCAGTAACGAGACCTTGCTGATAGTGTCGATGGGACTCTGCCTCGGCATGGCTGTATTCTCGGTGGCATGCGGTTTCTCACTTGCGCTCGGCGCATTCGTAATCGGTTCGATACTCGCCAGCACAAGTTTTGCCGAACGAATCGAGAAGCTAACAACGCCAGTCAAAGACCTTTTCGGATCGGTATTTTTCATCTCCGTGGGCATGATGGTCAATCCCGATGTCATCACCCACTACTGGCCTTCGATATTGATACTATCAGTAGCCGTCATCGTGGGCATGATAGTATTCGGCACATTCGGCATGCTTGTCACCGGGCAAAATCTCAAAGTGGCAATCGAGTCAGGATTCTCGCTTACCCAGATAGGTGAATTTGCCTTCATCATCGCATCATTGGGCATGTCACTCGGAGTGCTGAATGCAGAGATATACCCTATCGTAGTAGCAGTAAGCGTTTTAACCACATTCACCACCCCATATTTCATACGCCTGTCTGACCCTGCATATCGCTTTGTGGCAAAGCATCTCCCTGCTCGGTTTAACTTCCTGCTTGACCGTTATTCTGTCAGAGCCACGGCTGGTAACGAGACCCGCGAGCTGTGGGTATCGGTACTCAAACGTACCCTGTGGCGCATCATGCTCTACTCCATACTGCTCGTTGCCATAGTGGCTCTCAGCCTGACATATCTGCTGCCTTGGTTGACCGGCATATGGGTACAGTGGGGCAAGCTGCTTTGTGCGGCAATAACATTAGGTGCCATGGCTCCATTTGTCTATGCGCTTACCATGTCATCGATGAAACGCTCTGAGATAGAGACACTCAAGGGACACCGTCCGCTTGCCAATGTTCCGTTCTTGGTCATGCGCATCTTCCGCTTCATCATAGCCCTCGGATTTATCATCTATGTGTTGAGCCACATATACAATCTGCTTGTAGGATGGTCATGCGGACTGGCTATCTTCATAGCCATAGTATTCGTATTCGGCAAGACTGTCAAGGAACGAGCCAAAACCATCGAGTCGAAATTTCTCAATAACCTCAACGAGCGCGACCTGCGCCGCAGTGGCCGCAACAACAACGTGGTCAGCAACATACACCTCGCCTATGTCAAAGCTGGCTATGACAGCGAGTTTATTGGCTTGAAGATTGCTGACAGCCATCTGCGTGACACCTACGGTATCAGCATCATGAGCATACAGCGAGGTTCGCATGTGATATATGTGCCCTCATCGTCCATACGCATCTTCCCGGGCGACATCCTTGGCATCGTTGGCACTGACGAACAGCTACAGACAGTCATCCCCCTCATCGAGAAAGGCAGCGAAGAACAGGAAGAAAACGACATACAAGCCGATGCCCGTCTGCTCAACGTAGACCTCAAACCCGACTCCCCCCTCATCGGCAAAAACGTAGTCACCTCAGGACTCGGCAAGACCTACTCAGCCCTCCTCGTCTCCGTCCAGCGCCAGGAGACCTTCCTCCCCCCCACCCCCGACACCACCTTCGCCCCCGGCGACATCCTCTGGATGTACGGCATCCCCACCCTCGTCTCCTCCCTCAAAGGCTGAAACATAGATTGAAAGGTTCCTCTGATAAAGTACTCATATTGTAAGGGATATGCAGTACAATGTCACGAATATAGGAATAGCTCTCGAGCTACCGCCATCCCGTCCCTCCAGAACTCAACATTTGATTTCTCGCACCCCTGGACTCGGGCAGTTACGCCGCCACTCATCCAGGGTTAAGAACAATGGCAAAAATGATATTCACAAGCCATTCAGATAAAGTGGTGCGATTCTTTTTCTCTTTTCCATAATATGAAATTGACATTTTTAAGTTTAAGTTGAAACTGTTTTTGTGGAGGAAAGCCAATGTTGGTTTCCAGAACCAAAGTTAATACTTGGCATATGTAGTATCACGCACATCAAAAACAAAATATGTTAACAGAAGTATATTGCAATAGAATGGATGCTTTCATATCAGCTCGTTTGTTGGCGGAAAATGGAGGGGTGCGGGAAATAATTGCGGATGTGGATTATTATGGGTAACTTTGTGGGCGATTTTTTAGGGCTGATGCCCCTGATCAGGTACAATTAATTCTCAATTTTACGATATGATAGCGGTTAACAATCTCGGAATGCAATTTGGTAAGAAAGTGTTGTTTCAGGACGTGAACATGAAGTTTACGCCGGGCAACTGCTACGGTATAATCGGTGCCAACGGTGCCGGCAAATCCACACTGATGCGCATCCTGAGCGACCAGCTCTCCCCTACCCACGGCACTATCACACAGGGACCGGGTGAACGTATGAGCGTGCTGGAGCAGGACCACTTCAAGTATGACGAGTTCACTGTCATGCAGACTGTCCTCCAGGGTCACACCGTGCTCTGGGACATCATGCAGGAGAAGGATGCGCTCTACGCCAAGGAGGATTTCTCGGATGCCGATGGCATACGCGCCTCAGAGCTGGAGGAGAAATTTGCCGAACTAGAGGGCTGGAACGCCGAGAGCGATGCCGCCACCCTGCTGAGCGGTCTGGGCATAAAGGAGGACAAGCACTATGCGCTGATGAAAGACCTCAGCGGTAAGGAGAAGGTGCGCGTATTGCTCGCCAAAGCCCTTTTCGGCAACCCCGACAACCTGCTGCTTGACGAACCTACCAACGACCTTGACCTCGACACGGTGGCTTGGCTTGAAGACTACCTGTCAAATTTTGAGAACACTGTGCTCGTAGTCAGCCACGACCGTCACTTCCTCGACTCTGTATGCACACACACCATTGACATCGACTACAACAAGATGTCGCTCTTCGCCGGCAACTACTCTTACTGGTATGAGTCAAGCCAACTTGCCCTGCGCCAGCAGCAGCAGCAAAACAAGAAGGCAGAGGAGAAGCGCAAGGAACTTATGGAGTTCATACAGCGATTCAGCGCCAATGTCGCCAAGTCAAAGCAGACCACCTCTCGCAAGAAGATGCTTGAAAAACTCAACATCGAGGAAATCCAGCCCTCGTCACGCCGTTATCCGGGCATCATCTTCACCCCCCAGCGCGAGCCGGGCAACAAGATTCTTGAGGTCAAAGGTCTCACCGCCACTGCTGACGACGGCACTCTGCTATTCAAGGATGTCAACTTCCAGATAGAGAAAGGCGATAAAGTGGCATTTCTCAGCCATGACCCGCGAGCCATGACGGCACTGTTTGAAATCATCACAGACAACCGCAAGCCCGACAGTGGTACATATGAATGGGGACAGACCATCACCACCGCCTACCTGCCGCTTGACAACAGCCAGTTTTTCAACACCGACCTCAACCTCGTCGACTGGCTCTGCCAGTTCTCCAATGATTCAAGCGAAATCTACCTCAAAGGCTTCCTCGGCAAGATGCTCTTCACCGGCGAGGACACGCAGAAGAAAGCATCTGTGCTCTCAGGAGGCGAGAAGATGCGCTGCATGATAGCACGCATGATGATGAAGGATGCCAACACCCTCATCCTCGACAGTCCCACCAACCATCTTGACCTTGAATCCATCCAGGCATTTAACAACACCCTCAAGGCATTCAAGGGCAACATCATCATGGCGAGCCACGACCACGAGTTTATCCAGACCGTAGCCAACCGCATCATCGAGCTGACCCCCAGCGGCATCATTGACAAGATGATGGACTATGACGACTACATCACCGACGAGCGCGTAGCCGCAACGCGCGAGAAGCTCTACGCCGGAGCATAAATACGCTGGTCATACTTCGGTCTACCAGCATCTACATCTTATCTACAAATAGCCTTTTTGAGCATAACCAACAAGAAATCAACTGATTGCCAAAGTATTATACATTATCTTTGCAATCAGTTGATTTTTATATTCATTCACACTCTCATTACATTTATGCTCAAAAAAACATTACTCTTCCTCGCCGTATGCTTGTCAATATGCGATGCATCCCTGTCGGCAAGGACAGTCACGCGAGGCAACTACGTGTTTGACCTCTCCACCGACTATGACGGCTCGCCCTATGCACGTATAGTATCCAGAGTCGCAGGATTCAATCCCACAGGCGAACTGGTCATACCGGGAAGCGTCACCGTGGACGGTGTCACATACCCCGTCACAATCCTCGGCAACACTTTCAATATCCTCAATGTCCCCGAGCCTCCTGTTTTCTCGGACTTACCTGAGCTTACATCGGTGGTGATATCCAACGAACTGCGTCAGTTTTCCAGAAACGAATTTGAGAATTGCCCTAATATCATCGAATACAAGGTGAAAAGCGGCAATGAGCATTACTACGCCCTGAACGGCTCCCTCTACGAGACCTTCAAAGGCATGGCAACCATGCATGCCCTTGTGCGTTATCCGGCTGGCAAGAAAGCCACGCGATTCACACTTCCCGAAGATGTAAACTGGGTCGGAGAATGGGCTTTTGCAGGCAATAAGACGCTTAAGACTATCGTACTCTCCGGCTATCAGTATCTCTATGGCGGATGGCAAGCCGGAAACAAATCCATATGCGAAGTAGACGTATCACAATCGACGTATTACAATCCTCAACGAAGCAAAAACGGATTCCTTATCAAAAATGATGAGTACAACACCCTTGACGGCGTAGCTCCGGGCGTGAAAATGGAGATGTATACGGTGCCGTCGGACATACTACGTATTGCCGACGGTGCGTTTTGCAACTCCTCAATCCGCAACGTACTGTTTCACAAGAATATCACACAGCCACTTTATACCGCCACCTTCTTCGAGTCTGACATCGAGAGCGTGACGCTCCCCGGCGGCAAGGTTGATGAACACGGACTCACATTAAGCAGCTACATCTATGAAAATGCGTTTTATAACTGCAAAAAGCTGACAAGAGTGACCCTGTCAGCCAACGACTCCAAGGAAACAGTTTTCCGCTCGTATGCTTTTTACGGCTGCTCCAAGCTGTCAAAAATCACCATTGCGTCCTCTGCACCTATTGACATATACGAAGGCGCGTTCAGCGGATGCACTGCCCTGCCGGAAATCTCCATGCCGGCAGACACAAAGATAAATTTTCTCGGCGCATATGCATTCGCCGGCTGCAAGTCCCTCAAATCCTTCTCGCTCGCTAACGTCAAGGAGTTAGGCGTCAACGGCTACACCTTTGCCGGGTCTGGACTTACATCGGTCAACTGGCCGTCGGCATTCTATACTGTCCCCACAGGCTGCTTCAAAGACTGCACCTCGTTAAAGGAAATAAGTCTCAAAAACGCGACAGGGCGTATCGAAGAGGAGGCATTCCGCAACACCGGCATTGAGACGCTCAACCTCATGGGCGTGGAACATCTTGAGAAAAATGCTTTTGCCGACTGTCTCTCGTTACGAAAAATCGTTGTCCCTTACAACGAGGACAATGCGTCAGGCATAGACCTCTCGGAGGCGTTCACATGCAATGTGGACGGCACACAGCTCATCATCAACACTCCTCTATATCCCTGGAGTTTTGGAAACGACATACCGATGAAGTTCAAAAACACAGACGTATTCATCTCCATTAACGAAGATATGGTGAGCGAAGAAGATATAGTTTTGCCCTATGACAGCAGCAATGGCATGAAATCCAACTGGAAATCGGTCAACGTCCCAGCCTATGCCGCCGAGTCATATCAGAACTATTCCAAAAAGGCTGTCAAGGAGATGTTTAGCTACTATAACAATCCCGCCAAGAAGACCGCCACAGTCACCTCGCTCAATCCGCTTGTAACAATCACAGGCGTGACCATCGAAGGCGTGGCTGCCACAAAAAACGGCAATGTATGGAGCGCACCCAAGGCTGTGTTGAAAAACGACTACCAGATGCACGTCACCATCGACTACACTGTCAACGGAGCCAAGATGTCGACAAGATACTCAGACATATATGAGCAGTCTGCCAATGATGACATCATGTCAGACGACAATTCCAGCATCGCCATCACCCTCAACGGCAGCATCGCCGACTTCGGCACAGACACATCATGGAGTGTCCACACAATGCAGGGCTCCACAGTGGCATCGGGAAGCGGACGCTCAGCCGACCTCACGCATCTTCCCTCGGGCATCTACGTCATCCGCGCAGGAGGTTCTGCCCTAAAAACGATACTTTACTAAACATCCTTACACATCTCACAGATAAAAATCATGACAATATATAAGCGCACACTGATTGCCGCCATCATCTCGCTGCTGATGACAGCTATGACATATGCCGGCGAATACAAGACCCAAGGCAACTATGTGTATGATATCGTCCAATACTGGGGACACGATGGAAAAGAGGCTGTCATCATGGGTCTCGCCCCGGGTTTCAACCCCACAGGCGAGGTAGTCATACCAGGCACTGTCACAATTGACGGCGAAACATACCCAGTCACCAAGGTCGGCGACTACTTCAACCACTACAACGAGCCGCCGATCCTGCCGGCAGTTTTCGCAAACCTGCCCGGAGTGACCTCGGTAGTGATCCCCGCTGAGGTGACCCGTATCTCACCTAACGAGTTTGAAAATTGTCCCGCGCTCAAAGAATTCAAGGTCAAGAGCGGCAACAAAGACTATTTCGCCCGTGACGGTATGCTCTACGGAATAAGCTCAAGTGGCAACAAATACTTAGTACGCATCCCGCCAGCCAAAAATCTCACCACGTTCACTCTCCCCTCCGATATCCACTCTGTACAGGAATATGCCTTTGCCGGAAGTACAAAACTAAAGACCGTAGTCCTCTCAGACGATCAGGTACTGGGAGGATGCTGGCAGCTCGGCAATAAATCTATCGAAAACGTCGATGTGTCAAAATCGACCTACTACGACCCTAAGCGGAGCAAAAACGGCTTCATCTTCTATGGCGGAGGGTTCAACAGTTTGTCAGGTGTTGCTCCAGGTGTCAAATTAGACTCCTATACTGTGCCTGAAGACATGGTATATATCGAAAATGGAGCATTTGCCAACTCATCAATAAAGAAAGTGGTGTTGAAAGGAGAAAAGCTCACAGGCGGCATTCCGGCAGCAGCGTTCCAATGTTCCGACATAGAATCAATCACCATCCCCGGCAGCCTGAGCTACAGCATATTTCTCGGTGCATTTTTCAATTGCAAGAAGCTCACCTCGGTCACCCTACAGGCTCATAACCGCAGCGAGGGTGAGATATATCGTTACGCTTTCTATGGTTGCACAAACCTTAAGACTGTGACCATTGAATCCAAAGCTCCTCTGACCATCAGACGCTATGCCTTTAATGACTGCCAGAGTTTATCGGCATTCACACTCCCATCGGGTGCCACCATCTCCCATCTTGGCGAGTATGCGTTTCAAGGCTGCAAATCATTGCAGACATTTTCGCTCCTGCCTGTAAAGGAAATAGAGGACCGTTACGGCCATCAGTTTGCCAATTCGGGACTTACCAAAGTCAACTGGCCGTCAGCTCTCGAAGAGGTGCCTGAAGGTTGTTTTTATAACTGTCAGGCACTCAAGGAAGTGAATTTAAAGGAGACCACAACGACAGTCGGATGGGATGCGTTCAGAAATACCGCCCTTGAGACTCTCAATCTGGCAGGTGTCGAACACGTTTGTTCTGGAGCCTTTGTCGATTGTCCGAAATTGCGTAAGATAGTCGTACCTAAGAATCCCGAGAAAGTCTCAATCTGCCAGGGGTTCTCATGCGATGTCGAAGGCACACAGCTCATAATTAACACACCGTTGGCACACGTTGCAAGCGCACATGACCCTATGAAATTCAGCAATGTCGATGTTTACACATCAAATAACGGTTCTGCCGAGTCGACATGGGACATATTTCTTCCCCATAAGCTCAGTACCATCAACCATGACATCGTGACATCTGACTGGAGATCAGTAAATGTCCCGGCACATACAGCTAAAGCCTATCAGGAATATTCAGTCAAGCCGGTCAAGGAGATGTTCAGTTACTACAACGATCCCGCCAAGAAAACGGCGACCGTCACTTCTCTCAATCCGATTGTCTCCATCAAGGGAGTGACCATCGAGGGTATTGCAGCCACACAAAGCGGTAATGTGTGGAGCGCACCCAAGGCAGTCATCAGCGGCAAGGACAAAATGAATGTCACCATCGACTACACCGTCAACGGAGCCAAGATGCAGACCTCTTACACCGAAGTTTATTCCGCCGCATCCACCGATGACATGATGATGACAGACTATGCAGCGGCATCAATCACCATCAACGGTCGCATTGCCGACTTCGGCACAGACACGTCTTGGAACGTTTACACCCTCCAAGGTGCGTTAGTAGCATCAGGTAGCGGATGCTCTGCCGACCTCGGCAATCTCCCGGCTGGCATGTACGTCATCCGTGCCGGAGGCTCTGCCCTCAAAACGATACTCAAATAGCATTATAGAGATATATCGGAAAAATCGGGAAAGTGTCGCAGAAATTTCCTAAATTCACGTTACCAATAATGTATTGACATGCCACAATGCTGTTGAATTAAATAGAGATGCGGATAGATACGTCGGAGACGTATCCGTCGTGCGTAACCCCATGCATGGGGTTACGCACAGCTGCCACGTCTCCGACGTGTCTCCTTTATTGGTTTCATTTTTCATGCCTAATTCAACAGCATGTCCCTACATTGTGGAGATTGTAAAGTTTCATAAGCGCACTGACTCAATTTTTTTAATATCTATTCTTTATGGTTAAACACATTGTAATGTTCAAGCTAACAGGCACTGACGCAGAGCGTCGTCAGGTTGCCGAATCGTTCCGCGACGCGCTGCTCGCGCTCCCGCAGCAGATTGACGTGCTCCAGAGCATGGAAGTTGGCATCAACGAGAATCCCGCAGAGACATGGGACGTGGTGCTGACTGCCATTGTTGACACAATGGATGACGTGGCTGTCTATGCCAACCATCCCGCCCACGTGGCAGCCGCTGCGCTACTCGCAGGTCACAAGGCAGACCGTGGGTGTGTCGACTACGTAATATAGGCAGCTTATCGCCTTATACTCAGGATTTTTACAGATTTAAGAATCTTTATGACAAAAGTCATGCCGTCAGTTCGGCATGACTTTTGCTTATTTGTTAGTATATTAATGAATACAACAAAACAAATCATAACGACATGAGCACAAAGACAGGAACTATCGGCGTAACGACCGAGAACATCTTCCCAGTAATCAAGAAATTCCTCTACAGCGACCACGAGATATTTCTCCGCGAACTGGTATCCAACGCCGTGGATGCCACACAGAAACTAAAGACCCTCGCCTCATTCGGCGAATTTAAAGGAGAAGTCACCGACCTTAAGGTCAATGTCAAGGTTGACAAGGAAGCGGGCACACTGACAGTCAGCGACAGCGGTATAGGCATGACAGCCGATGACCTTGACAAATATATCAACCAGATAGCCTTCTCAGGAGCCGAGGAGTTCCTCGCCAAATACAAGGACAACGCAGCCAACATCATAGGTCACTTCGGACTTGGATTTTATTCGGCATTCATGGTAGCGAAGAAGGTAGAAGTGGTGTCCCTATCATACAAGGATGGCGCAAAGGCTGTCAAATGGAGCTGCGACGGTTCTCCCGAGTACACCATGGAGGAGACCGAAAAAGCATCACGAGGCACCGACATCATCCTGTATATCGATGACGAAAACAAGAAATTCCTCGAGCAGGGCGAAATTGACATGCTCCTGCGTAAATATTGCCGTTTCCTCCCTGTTCCAGTTACCTCAGGAGCTGATGACAAGATAATCAACATCACCGAGCCGCTGTGGACCAAGAAGCCAGCCGAACTGACCGACGAGGACTACATGACATTCTATCACGAGCTGTACCCCGGACAGGAAGACCCATTATTCTGGATACACCTCAATGTGGACTATCCATTCACCCTCACAGGTGTGCTTTTCTTCCCCAAAATCCGCAACAACTTCGAGATTGCAAAGAACCGCATACAGCTATATTGCAACCAGGTATATGTAACGGACTCGGTAGAGGGGGTTGTCCCCGAGTTTATGATGCTGCTTCAGGGTGTAATAGACTCGCCTGACATCCCTCTCAACGTGTCGCGTAGCTATCTCCAGAGCGACACTGCCGTCAAGAAGATTTCAGGCTACATCACTAAGAAGGTCGCATCACGTCTTGAGGAGATATTCAAGAACGATCGCCCCGACTTCGAAAAGAAATGGGATGACATCCGCATCTTCATCGAATACGGCATGCTGACCGACCAGAAGTTCTGCGACGCAGCCATGAAGTTCGTTCTGCTCCAGGACACCGAGAAGAAGCACTACACCCTCGAAGAATACCGCAAACTCATCGAACCGGCGCAGACCGACAAGAGCGGCGATGTAGTCTATATCTATACCACCGATCCCGTCAGCCAGTACAACTACATCAAGGCAGCCAACGACAAGGGCTATGACGTGCTCCTGATGGACGGCCAGCTTGACAGTCACTTCATCGGACTGCTTGAAAGCAAGATAGAGAAGTCACGCTTCGTGCGCGTGGACAGCGACGTGGCTGACAATCTTATCCCCAAAGATGACAAGAAAGCCGCCGACCTCACCCCTGAGCAGCGCGACATACTGACATTGCTCTTCCGCAGCCGCATCCCCAAGGTTGACAAAGCCGAGTTTCTCGTCAATTTCGAGGCTCTCAGCAGCAATGCCAACCCGGTCATGATTACTCAAAACGAGTACATGCGACGCATGAAAGATATGGCAGCCATGCAACCAGGCATGAACTTCTACGGCGAACTGCCTGACAGCTACAACCTCATCGTCAACACCGAAAGCCCCATAATCGGCAAAATCAAGGATGAAGCCATGGCAGCTCTCTCAGCCACTGTAGCCCCATTCTCTGCCGAAATCACATCTGGCAACGACCAGATTTCAGAGCTGCGCAAAAACGCCAAGGACGGCAAGCTATCCGATGACGACCAGAAGAAAGTGACCGAGCTTGAAGCCTCCGTCGACAAAGCCCGTAAGGATCAGGAAAGCGCCATCGCCGCCTACGCCCAGACCCAGCCCGTGGTCAAGCAGGTCATCGACCTCGCCCTCCTCGGCAACGGGCTCCTCAAAGGCGCCGAACTCACCGAGTTCATCCACCGCTCCATCACCCTCCTCCAGTAATCCCACACACAACCCCACACAACGCAAAGCGCTGACAGCCCCCAGCTGCCCGCGCTTTGTTTTTATGTTAAATATTTCAATGACAGTTGATTCAACGAACGGAAATAACTATCTTTGCGTTACTTGAGTAGGAAAGTTATTAAATTAATGAATATGAAACCCCTTAAGAAACCACGTGCAAAGAGTTCTCAGAAGCCGCAATGTGTTTCTGCAAGGAAATCTCGCTCTAATAAAATCCACATTACTCTAATTTCCGATAAGGAGCGAGATATATATCGTATCCCCTCTTACGGATATATACTGCCGTGAGCGGACTTATCAAATACTATAAAGCATCATTTATAATGCGGAGCACAGATCCATCTACGCTTCGCATTATTGATATATGGAGTTTTAAATCCACGAAAAGCCACAAAAGATACATTGTAGAAGTTGAGAAATTCTCTAACCATTTTCTCGGACTTAAGTTTTACTGGAAAGGTGTTGCAAGCAGCAAAGAGCGTTATTCCCTTCTTACAAATGATTATGAACCACGAACAATCGTAATGTCGTGTGTACACATAATGCTTGAATATTTCAAAAAGGACGATTGCGCATCATTTGGGCCGCAAATGACCTTAATAATTCAAGTATCATCCCTAATGTGAATAAGCGTTTTCGCTTTTATCGCCGAATGATGCTTTCTATCTTTGGTTCTGAAACGTTTTCACAAGGTTACGACATCAACAATTCTATATACCTCCTCATTAATAAACGAATGTTATACCACGGAGACATTACCCTTAACCAAATAGAAGCTGCAATATCAAAATTGTATGAAGGCGATTTTTCCGTGGTATTAGAATCCTGATATTTCACCTATTATTTGGAAGGAGTGGATATCAATACATTTTTTCATCACAAACCCACCCTATGGCAGACGACAGAGAAAAGAAAATATATAAGGTGACACTGATTGGCAGCGTGGTCAATTTTTTGTTGCTGATATTCAAGTTTGTGGCTGGTGTGCTGGGGCACAGTTCGGCTATGATTGCTGACGCGGTGCATTCGCTTTCCGACTTCATCACTGACATTGTGGTGATTCTCTTTGTGAGGATAGCCGGTAAGCCGGTTGACAAAGACCACAACTATGGGCACGGCAAGTATGAGACCCTTGCATCGGTGATTGTCGGACTGCTTTTAGGCGGTGTCGGCATCTGGTTGGGATGGAACGGCATAGACAAGACGATAGGCTTTTTCGTCCGTGGCGAGACTTTAGAGTCCCCTACTATGTTGGCTCTCGCTGCTGCCGTCATATCCATCATTGCCAAAGAAGGGCTGTTCCGCTACACAGTCCATGCCGGGAAAGGCATCAATTCACCTGCATTGGTAGCCAATGCGTGGCACCACCGCAGCGATGCGATGACATCCATCGCCACGCTCATAGGCATCGGAGGTGCCATGTTTCTTGGCAAGGACTGGATTGTGCTTGATCCCATAGCTGCAGTGGTAGTCAGCGGATTCATCCTCAAAGCCGCCTTTTCACTGATGAAACCCGGCATAGATGAGTTAATGGAAAAATCGCTGCCCGAAACCGACATAACAGACATCGAGGCAATAATAACGAACACACCAGGCGTATCGGGCTTCCACCGCCTCCGCACCCGCCACATCGGTCCCAACATAGCCATAGACGTACATGTGAAGATGGACGGAAACCTCACCCTCCGCGAAGCCCACGAAATAGCCTCCGCCATCGAACACAAACTCAAAGAAAAATACGGCACAGCCACCTACGTAGGCATCCACATGGAGCCTACCAAATCAGCCACCCATTAATTTTACTGAATTTTTTTCACTAAATTTGTGGGAAAATTTACTGTTACGATGGCACACAAACGCAAACTGTTACCTGAACTCAATAACGTAGAGATAACCTCGGTGGCTGCCGAGGGCAAGAGCATAGCCCGTGTGGACGACATGGTGGTATTCATACCCTATGGTGCACCCGGCGATATAGTGGATGTCAAGCTCGACAAGAAGAAGAAATCATATGCCGAGGGGCATATCACCCGCATGGTCAAGCCCTCCGACATCCGCGTGGCTCCGCGCTGCTCCCACTTCACCCTCTGCGGCGGCTGCCGCTGGCAGCATCTACCCTACGAGTATCAGCTCAAGTACAAGCAGCAACAGGTTACAGATGCGCTGACACGCCTCGCCAAAATCGAACTGCCTGACATCTCCCCCATCATCGGATCGGAGGAAATATGGTGCTACCGCAACAAGATGGAGTACACCTTCTCCGCCAAGAAGTGGCTCACCTATGACCAGATACGCAGCGGCGAAGTGCCCGACGACATGACAGCAGCGGGATTCCATATCCCCGGAGCGTTTGACAAGGTGCTCGACATAGACTGCTGTCACCTGCAAGATGACTTCGGCAACGAGCTGCGCCTGTTTGTCAAGCAGTTTGCACGTGACAACGGCATGTCATTCTACGACATCCGCAATCAGGAGGGACTGCTCCGCACGCTGATGATACGCATCGCCTCCACAGGCGAAGTGATGGCAGTGATGGTGTTCGGACGTGACGAACGCGAAAACATCTACCGTCTGCTTGATGCCGTGCGTGAGCGTTTCCCACGCATCACCTCGCTGCTCTACGTCATCAACACCAAGGTCAACGACACCATCGGCGACCAGGAGGTGTTCCTCCACTCGGGTCGCGAATATATCGAGGAAGCGATGGGTGACCTGCGTTTCCGCATCGGAGCCAAGTCATTTTATCAGACCAACTCGCGTCAGGCAGAACGGCTCTATGGCGTGACCCGCGACTTCGCCGGGCTGACAGGCGACGAGCTCGTCTACGACCTCTACACAGGCACAGGCACCATAGCCAACTTCGTAGCATCTCATTGCCGCCATGTCATCGGCATCGAGTATGTCCCCGAAGCCATCGAGGATGCCAAACTCAACGCCCATGTCAACGGACTTGACAACACCGAGTTTTATGCCGGCGACATGAAAGACGTGCTGACCGATAGCTTCATCACCGAGCACGGCAGACCTGATGTCATGATTGTTGACCCCCCACGTGCAGGTATGCACGAAGATGTGGTCAACGTCATCCTCAACGCCGCCCCGCGCCGCATCGTCTACGTCAGCTGCAATCCCGCCACACAGGCGCGTGACCTCCAGCTGCTTGATGCCAAATACCGCGTCACAGCAGTGCAGCCCGTCGACATGTTCCCGCACACCCAGCATGTCGAAAATGTCGTGCGACTCGAACGCAGAGATGCCTGAATAGGCAAAACAAAAATTCGGCAACAGGCGTTTTTATGGTATGACAATCAACGACCCTGCTACCGAAAACCGCGCACTGCTTGCCATCCATCTCTTCGTCATCGCATTGGCAGCACTGCTGATAAGTTACATCACATATGATGCGCTCAACAATATCTCGTTCATCTCCAGCGAGGGATATCTGAAAGCGCAGTTCTGGATCTGCATCCTGTTTATCCTTTCCATTGTCGCCGAGATGGTCATCAAGCGCCATTTCACTACGTGGGAATGGATAAGTCATTTCCTGTTTCTCATAATATGTGTACCATATCTGAGCATCATCGTGCACTATGACATACAGGTGTCTCCGCAGGTACATTATTTTCTCCGCTTCGTCCCCGTCATCCGTGCCGTCTATGCGCTGAGCATCGTGACAGGGGCTATGTCAAAGAGCTGGATCAAAGGGTTGTTTTTCAGCTACCTGATGATATTGGTGGCATCAATCTACTTCGGCAGCATGATGTTCTACCTTGAGGAGCACTACGTCAACACAGCTGTCACTGACTACTGGACAGCTCTATACTGGGCTTGCATGGACCTGACAACATGTGGCAGTGCCATAAACGCCATCACCCCCATAGGCAAAATCCTCGCCGTAGTCCTCGCTGCCGAGGGGCTGATGCTCTTCCCCGTCTTCTGCGTCTACGTCACCGATGCCGTCACCCACTCCAAGCCCACAATGTCATAATCCGTATATACGCCTGATGGGCGGACATGCCGTGGCATGTCCGCCCATCAGGCGTTGCATTTTCGAGTGCTGCTGGAAGCGGACATGCCACGGCATGTCCCTGCAAGGTGATGAACCTACAGTTGCAACACCCTATGTTTCCGTCTAAAAATTTGGGCGAAATGCGTAATCAAATTATTTTGATGCGACAGCCCCACCAATGACATTTTTTAGTATATTTGCCATCGGATTCACCATCGCGCCATAGAGTTGGCACTGAGAATCCGACTTTTTTAACTAAAAGGTGTTATTGAAATTTTATCTTCGTAATTCAAACTTGGTCGTTAGAATTCTGCATGAAGATGAGATTGGCAATAGCACCTGCATCGGTTGCTTATACCCTGCCGTGACTGGCAGCTTATATAGCAAATTTGGTGTGGGGCTATTGTTTTATCCATGCAGAAAGGTAGACCAAGACCTGAATTACGGATAAAACAAGATACAACCCTCACACCTTTTTCATGCCCAATCGCAAACGCCTGACGGGGATTAAGCAGGCATATGTTTATCATTATGTCCCATTATCTACTGCTCGTAAGATATGACCATAAGTGGCATATCTACTACGCCGTCAAAGATGACATCTACAAAAAGGATTCTGAGAAAGACCACTTGTGGCTGATTGAGGCAGCAAGATTCGCAGTTGAGCTGCTTGGCATCAGAAAACCGGGCTGCAATCTGGTAGAAGAAATCCAGATCTTCCCTCTCCTCCTAAGAGAAAAACCTGACATGTCAGCGGAGCTTGAACTCCAAAAGATTCCTGTAGATGGCATAAAGGACATCAAACTGACTGACAATGAGTAATCCTCCGCAATTCGTGCTGGGTAGGGATGATGCTTTGTTTTTCTATGACCTCATAGTGTCTAAATCGGAGCAAGACATTCAAAACCGAAAAGACATCTCCAAGCTATCTAAGAAAATCGGGATATCGATAGAGTTTTCCAACAATGATTGCTCAAGTTTCTCCGTGCCACAAGATAAAAATCAAGATTTTTAAGCACAATGGTGCTAAAAACAGAGCATTCATCCAGCATCTCCGCAATGCGTTCGCTCACCTCTATGTTGAAATAACCCCTGATGGACGATGCCGTCTGCTTGATTGGAATCCTTATAGCGGAGGAAAGAAACAAAGTTTCAAAGCCTCTCTTATCACCATGAAAGGAGATGTAGACTATCAGACATTCAAAGAGCTAATCAACCAATTTTTCTCACTACCTCAAAAACAAAACCGCAATGAACAACCTGCTTAAATTCGCATGCCTCCTGTCACTGCTACTGACAGCCCTCCCAAGCCATGCCTGGGACTTCAAAACCGATGACATCTACTACAACATCATGTCAGAGTCAGACAGGACTGTAGAAGTCACTTATCCCAACTCGTATGGTCCTGATTACAGAGGATCTGTAGACATTCCAATCCGAGTAATACATGACTCGAAGACATATCGTGTCATCGGAATCGGTAGACGTGCTTTTCAAAACGCTAAACTTACATCAATAACGATTCCCACCTCCATAACATCTATCGGAGACAGGGCATTTGATGACTGCTCATTGACAACAATCACCATACCCAATTCCGTCACCATCATGGGAGACGAGGTATTCAGGAATTGCCACTCCTTAAAATCTATAGAACTGCCCAATTCCCTTATGAGTATCGGTGATCAAGCATTCTGGTGTTGTTGGGATCTGGTTTCTATAACCATCCCCGAATCCGTAACATCAATAGGTTATGCCGCCTTCAAATCTTGTAACCACATAGAATCAATCACCATCCCTGAATCTGTAACATCATTAGGGAATCAAGCATTCTCAAACTGTAGCATATTGACTACAGTGATAAACAACGGCACCATGTCGACAATCCCCGAAGAAGCTTTTTCATGGTGTCAGAAACTAAACTCGATAACTATCCCCTCTTCCGTCACTTCAATTGAAGGCTCTGCATTCTATCGTACAGACTTAGAAACAATAGACTTACCTGACGGACTGACTTCAATCGGGACGAATGCTTTTCGTGAAACCAAAATCAACGAAGTCACTCTCCCGGCTTCGTTAACCTCAATGGGTCGTCCTTTCCCGACAGACTGCCATATCACAGTTAATGATGATAATCAAACGTATAGTGCAATAGACGGTGTCCTTTATAATAAGGACGTAACAACATTAATTTATAGTCCCACCACGATAGAATCTATAGACATTCCAGAGTCCGTGGTTGAAATAAGCAAAGCTGCATTTGATAATTGCACCAAGTTATCTTCTATTAAATTACCCGAAAGTGTGGAGACAATAGGAGATGGAGCTTTTTATAATTGCACAAATTTATCCACTGTTATCATTCCAAATGCAGTTGCATCTATTGGAACATCCGCTTTTTCGGGATGTAACAGTCTAACATCCATATATTGTCAACCAATTATCCCTCCGACCTGCGATCCAAACACATTCTCTAATGAGGTGTTAAAAAACTGTATGCTATACGTGCCTAATAGCACTAAATCTGAGTATGAGGCGGTGGATCCGTGGAGAAATTTCTGGAATATCGAGGAGATGGATTTCGGTGGCATCGGGGATATGGCTGATGATGATTCCATGCTTCAAATATCGGTTGTCGACGGCGTTCTGACCATAGACGGCATCGGCAGCAATGAGGCTGTCGCCATCTATGACATGCAAGGGCGAACTGTCCATAACTCTACAGAACATACCATAACGAATCTTGCCCCAGGCATCTATATCGCAAGATGCGGTAGCAAAAAGGTCAAGTTCACAATTTAACCCACCATCTAATCATGGCTGAGAAAAACTATCTTATCCAGTTTGAGTATGCTGGAGAGACACACAGCATACACAACCTGTCGTACCACGATTTCTCAAAGGGAAATCTTGGGGACAAACTGTGGATGGCAGAAATGATTGAGGACTACATCAAAACCTCAAATCTTCATAAAGAGGGCGCAAAAGTGAGCAAAGCTCGCCTGTTCGGTAAAGGCGGAGAACTTATAGCCTCTGTATCGGACTTCGGAGAAGAGTTTAGCTTCTAATTCTCCATTTTTCTTTAATGGGAAACAGCACCAGTGCGATAGCGCATCGGTGCTGTTTCTTCGTTTTGAGGCATCGCCGTCAGGAGGGAGTTGCAGAACGTCCAAAATCACGCTAAAACTTGTAGGGACATGCCATGGCATGTCAGACATGGTAACAAATTGCGGTTTTAACCCTCCAAAATGGGCTGACATGCCATGGCATGTCCCTACAAGTTGATGAACCTCCAATACTGCAACAGCCTCGGGAGCAGTAGCCATAAGCAAGCGAGCCGTCAGGCTCGTGCGGCTTGTGGGAAAGGGATGCCTCCATAAGAGGCACACATGTTAGGCAGTGGTCATACAAACCATAGGTTTGGCTGACCACTGTATCCCTATGCCCCCTGGCATCGCCTCTGTAAGAGGCACACCATATAGCAGCGCATGGCTGGCGGAGGTGCGCCACCGACAGCGGCGAACATATCTCAGACGCCAAACCGCCCACAGTGGTCAGTCAAACCTATGGTTTGTATGACCACTGCCTAATATGTCAGCCTCCTACGGAGACTCCATAGACCACTCCCTCTCAAAAACATCAGTTAACCTATAGCCGCAATGCTGTTCACTTAACGACATACCTTCTTGTAGGGACATGCCGTGGCATGTCCGCCCATCAGGCGTTGCATTTTCTATTACTGCTGGAAGCGGACATGCCACGGCATGTCCCTACAATTTATCACAACGTGGTGGAGGTTGGGGTGCCGGGGAGCTTGACGCGCCAGAGGGGGCGTGGGGAGAGGGGGGCGTGGAGTTTGCGCATGGCGAGGAAGTAGAGGGCTACGGCTATGATGCCGAGGGTTATGCCGAGGGTGGGATCGGCGTGATCGAGGAAGGATATGATGAGGAGGGCGAGGATTATGAGGGGGATGATGACGGCGTAGATGAGCATAGGCTTTCGGGTTACGCCTGACTGCTCGAGGTATATTTCTTGACCTATATTATAGGGGGTTGTGTCGGCGATTTTCACGGTGAAGCGCGACACTGTGGATGACGGCTTGCTGCTGCAGCATGACTGCGCAAGGTTGCAGTCGCCGCAGCCTGAGGCGGCTGTGAGGGTCTTGACTTTCAGGCAGCCCTTAGAGATGGCTGTGATGGTGGCTTTGCAAATCATATGATTAATCCAATCATGTAGGGACGCGGCGTGCCGCGTCATCAAACGATATGATACCATCGGCTCTTACGATGACGCGGCACGCCGCGTCCCTACGTTTATGTGGTGTTTACTTTAAAGTGTTAGCAGACAGAAAGATACGTCGGAGACGTATCCGCTGTGCGTAACCCCATGCACGGAGCGTCAGCGAACGTACATGGGGCATGAGGTCAGCCCCGCTGAATCAACCTCGGAGAGGTTGTGGCACACTTTCATACCTATACTGATGCTGACTGCATGAGTTGGTGGGTCACAACCTCTCCGAGGTTGATTTAGTCCTTTATTCGCGAGCCCCATGTACGTTCGCTTTCGCTCCGTGCATGGGGTTACGCACGACTGGCACGTCTCCGACGTGCCTTCCCACATCACGTCAATGCTATCATTCCGCTTGATGACGCGGCACGCCGCGTCCCTACACTTTAAACAATATAGGGTCGCGAGTGTCGCGACCCTATACCTTTTATTTATTCACCTTCGTTTAGAATTCGGCGTTGCCGGGGGTGCGGGGGAAGGGGATTACGTCGCGGATGTTGGTCATACCGGTGACGAATAGCACCAGACGCTCGAATCCGAGTCCGAAGCCTGAGTGGGGCACTGAGCCGAAGCGGCGTGTGTCAAGATACCACCACATATCCTTCATGGGTATGTTGAGTTCCTCGATGCGCTGGGTGAGCAGTTCGTAGTTTTCCTCACGCTCCGAGCCGCCGATGATCTCGCCGATTTTCGGGAAGAGGACATCCATGGCGCGGACGGTTTTGCCGTCGGTGTTCTGCTTCATGTAGAAAGCCTTGATCTCCTTGGGATAGTCGGTCAGGATGACCGGACGCTTGAAATGCTCCTCAACAAGGTAGCGCTCATGTTCGCTCTGGAGGTCGGCACCCCAATACACGGGGAAGTCGAACTTCTTGCCTGACTCCTCAAGTATCTTCACGCCCTCGGTGTAGGTCAGACGCACGAACTCGTTGTCAAGCACATGGTGGAGACGCTCGATAAGCTCCTTATCATACATCTGGGCGAGGAATTCGATATCGTCGGCAGCATTGTCAAGCGCATAGCGGATGCAATACTTGATGAACTCCTCGGCAAGCTCCATGTTGTCAGTGATGTCATAGAATGCCATCTCAGGCTCTATCATCCAGAATTCGGCGAGGTGACGCGGAGTGTTGGAGTTTTCGGCGCGGAAAGTAGGGCCGAAAGTATAGATGGCACCAAGAGCCGTAGCTCCAAGCTCACCTTCGAGCTGACCCGACACGGTCAGAGCCGTAGATTTGCCGAAGAAATCCTGTGAGTAGTCCACCTTGCCATCCTCTGTGCGCGGAGGATTCTCCACATCGAGAGTGGTCACCTGGAACATGGCACCTGCACCCTCGCAGTCACTCGCCGTGATGAGCGGAGTGTTGAGGTAGAAGAAGCCGCGTTCCTGGAAGAACTTGTGGATGGCGAAAGCGAGAGTGCTGCGGATGCGGAGCACTGCCCCGAAAGTGTTAGTGCGTGGACGCAGATGTGCCTTTTCACGAAGGAACTCCAGAGTGTGACCCTTCTTCTGGAGAGGGTACTCGTCAGGGTCGGCTGTACCGAGCACGGTGACGCTCTCAGCCTGGATCTCGGCAGTCTGACCTTTGCCCATCGACTCTACGAGCTTGCCTGTCACATCGAGGCTCGAGCCTGTGGTGATGAGTTTGAGCATCTCCTCGTCGGTAAACTTGGCAAGGTCAAGCACTATCTGGATGTTCTTGATCGTAGAGCCGTCGTTGAGCGCGATAAACTGCACGTTTTTGTTGCCACGGCGGGTGCGCACCCAACCCTTTACATTGACTTCACGCCCGATGAGCTCGGGCGCGAAGATATCTTTGATTTTAGTACGTTTCATCTATTATATTTTATGTCTCTGACGGACAGCGATTATTCAAACGAACCCATCTTGAGGAAGTTGACCTCCTCCTGAGTGAGATAACGCCAGCGTCCGCGAGGAAGATTTTTCTTGGTAAGACCAGCGAAATACACGCGGTCAAGCTTGGTCACATGATAGCCGAGGCTCTCGAAGATGCGGCGCACCACGCGGTTACGTCCAGAGTGGATCTCGATGCCAGCCTGGTTGCGGTCGGTCATGGTAGCGTAGCTGATAGCATCGGCATGGATGGGACCATCTTCAAGCTCTATGCCGTCGGCTATACGCTGCATATCCTCCTCGGCGATGTCCTTGTCACACCATACGTGGTAGATTTTCTTCTTGACATACTTGGGGTGTGTCAGCTTGGAAGCGAGGTCACCGTCGTTGGTGAGCAGAAGCACGCCGGTGGTGTTGCGGTCAAGACGGCCGACGGGATAGATACGCTCCTCACATGCGTTCTTGACCAGATCCATGACGGTCAGACGTCCGTTGGGGTCATCGCTCGTGGTGACGCAATCCTTGGGCTTGTTGAGCAGGATGTAGCATTTGCGCTCCAGGGCTACGACCTTGTCATCGTATTCCACCTTGTCATTGCGTGTGATTTTGGTGCCGAGTTCGGTAACCACTTCACCGTTGACCTTCACCAGACCCTGCTGGATAAACTCATCGGCTTCACGGCGTGAGCATATGCCGGCATTTGCCATGTATTTATTGAGACGGATAGGTTCGTTAGGATCGACGATTGTCTCCTCATACTCTATGCGCTTGGGGCGCGGCACAAAGCTCTTGCCTCCGTGGGGCATGCCGAACTGGTTACGCTGCATGCCCTGCTGACCGGGACGCTGCTGGCGGTTGCCATAGGGACGCTGACCGCCCTGATTGTTATACGGACGCTGCTGGCGGGGCTGATAGCCGCCCTGCTGACGATTATTGTTATAGGGACGCTGCTGGTAGCCACCCTGACGGGGCTGATAGCCCCCTTCGCCCTGCTGGCGAGGCTGGTAGCCACCCTGACGGGGCTGGTAGCCGCCTTCGCCCTGCTGGCGGTTATTGTTGTAGGGACGGGGCTGGTAACCGCCTTCGCCCTGCTGGCGAGGCTGATAGCCGCCCTGACGGGGCTGGTAGCCGCCTTCGCCCTGCTGGCGGTTATTGTTATAGGGACGGGGCTGGTAACCGCCCTGACGTGGCTGATATCCACCTTCGCCCTGCTGACGTGGCTGGTAGCCGCCTTGCTGACGATTGCCGTAGGGACGCTGCTGGTAGCCGCCCTGCTGACGGTTGCCGTAGGGACGCTGCTGGTAGCCGCCCTGCTGATATTGACGGGGCTGGTACTGGCGGGGCTGGTAACCGCCCTGCTGTTCGGACTGACCATCAGATTCTGCCTGATGATCATTAGATGATGAATTACTGAAATTTTCCTTGCCGTTGAAATCGCTGGCTGACTGGAAGTTGTCAGACGACATGGGGGCAGACACGCCTATACGAGGGCGTTTTGATTTCTTTTCGTTGCTCTCCATAACTTTAGTTCAGACGCTTCTTTTAGAGATTAGATTGTGAATGGTGTTTTTTGTTTGATTTAGTCGAGTCAATACTCAGACTGGGATTGCTTATGCCTCTCGGCGCTGCGGTTAAGTAGTTGTTGTGTTTGGTGTTAACTTTTATATTTGGATTAGAGTTCAAAATTAAGTCTTCTTAGAAATTATCATTGATGTCACGTATAAAACCACGATAATCGGAAATGACATTTCGCGCAACATCTGATGATAGAAGTACCTTCTGTTTCAATTCACTGCAAAAATAATGTTTTTATCTCATTCCTACAAATTTATGCTCAAATTTACACCTTGATAAATAAGAGATGGGGAAATAATTGCATGTAATTTCGTAAATTTGTATTACAGTCACGGCTATGGATCATCTCAGGAAAATCATACATATCGACATGGATGCGTTTTTCGCAGCCGTAGAGCAGCGTGACAACCCACAGCTGCGCGGACGCCCCATAGTGGTGGGACACGACGGACCCCGCGGAGTGGTTGCCACGGCGAGTTACGAGGCGCGGCGATATGGCATACACTCGGCAATGCCGTCGGTGACAGCCAAGCGGCGATGTCCGCACCTGATTTTCGTGCCCGGGCACATGGATGTCTACAAGGAGGTATCTGCCTCCATCCATGACATATTCCGTGAATATACCGACATTATAGAGCCGCTCTCGCTCGACGAGGCTTTCTTGGATGTGACAGACAACAAACCCGGCATAGAGTTTGCCGTGGATATAGCGGTAGAAATCAAGGCTAAGATAAGGGAACGGCTTCAGCTTGTCGCATCGGCAGGGGTGTCATATAACAAGTTTCTTGCCAAGATAGCATCGGATTACCGCAAGCCCGACGGACTGTGCACCATACATCCATCACGGGCGATGGAGTTTATCGACAGCCTCGACATCGAGCGATTCTGGGGCGTGGGACCTGTCACAGCCCGACATATGCATGACATAGGCATACACAACGGACTGCAACTGCGCCAACGTTCACTGCAACAGTTGACTGACGAATTCGGCAAATCGGGAATCATATATTATAACTTTGCCCGAGGGATAGATGACCGCCCGGTCACACCTGTGCGACAGCGCAAATCAGTCGGATGCGAGGAAACATTTGACCATGATATCTCCGATCCCGAAGAGATTAATCAACAGTTACTACCGCTCATCAAAGACCTTACAGGGCGACTTGCCCGCAAAAACTTCTCAGGGCATACGCTGACATTGAAAGTCAAATTTCATGATTTCACTCAGATCACACGCAGCGTGACAATCCCCGACACATTTGATTCGGAGTCAATGCTGACCGAATATGCTCTGCGGCTTGCCAGAGGCGTCGACTGCGCCAACTATCCTGTCAGACTGTTAGGGGTATCGGTCCACAATGCCCACGCGGCATCCTCATCCATGGATATCGAAGGCAGACAACTGCTTATAGATTTCGGCGGCGAACCACTCACCCCATGGTAGATTTTAGAAGTTTTTAACTCTAAAAATTACTTAACAACACATACTGATAGTTAATTTTGCAATTCTTGCCAACACATAACCACAAATTGCATGAAAAAGACCTTCCTATCACTTCTCGCCATCTCGCTTGCGCTGCCCACTATGGCAGTAATCGCACGTAAAGGCACATATACCATAACACAGAGCGACGGAAACACTATTGAAGTAATCAAAATCGGTGACGAACGAAGCCACATATACATCACGACTGACGGTGTACCTGTCGGGCGCACCGATTCATCACAGGATTTCCATTACCTGACACCCTCGGGACTCTCCTCCATCAAAGCCCATGACAAGGCTTACCGCACCGCCGCGGAGGATTCATTTCTGAAGGATAACGCGCAGAATCTCTCCGGTGAAAAAATATTGCGCTCAAGAGCATCTGCCAGCCGCAAGATGTCAGCATCAAGCATGCCTAAAAGGACAGGCGAGGTAGTCAACAAGGGCAAAGCCCGAATCCCGGTTCTGCTCGTGCAATATACCGACAAGAAGTTTCTTGACAGCAATCCCCTATCCACTTTTGAAAAATTCTTCAAAGACGGAGCCACAAGTGCACGCCAGTATTTCGAAGATCAATCCAACGGCATGTTCCAGCCGCAATTTGATGTTTACGGACCTTATACCTTGCCCGGCAACCGCGCTACATATGGAGGCAATGATTACCGTGGCGATGACAAAGGTGTCGGCTTGATGGTTGCCCAGGCTTGCATCGGGCTGTCAGGACAGATCGATTTCAGCAAGTATGACAACGACGGCGATGGCGAGTGTGACACAGTCATTGTGCTATACGCAGGGGAAGGTGAAGCATCGTCGGACGTGGACGAATCTGTGTGGCCCTGCCAATGGGAACTTGCAGACTCCGACTACGAAAAATCACTCAATTATAATTCGACGAAAATCAACCGCTTTGCCGTGTTCAACGAGCTTAATGTCATGAGCGGAGCTCCCAAGGTAGAGGGCATTGGCACTTTCTGCCACGAGTTTTCTCACTGCCTCGGATTACCCGATTTCTATGATACGAATTACAACGGTCATTTCGGCATGGCATCATGGTCGCTGATGGATTCGGGCAGCTACAACGATGACGGCTACACCCCCATCGGCTACTCTGCTTACGAAAAAGAATTTATGGGCTGGCTGAAGATAGATGATGCAGCCGACAATACCCATTACACGCTCCCGGTATCAAACACCGGCAACGCCGCCAATGACAAAGCAGTGAAAATCACCAATCCGGCTGATGCCAACGAATACTACATCATCGAGAACCGTGCACAGCAGGGATGGGACGCATATATGCCATCCGAGGGTCTGATGATTTCACATGTGACTTATAGCAAAAGCGCGTGGGACGGCAACTCCGTCAATGACTACGACCTCCAACGCATGACGCTTATCCCTGCCGACGGCGAGCTGAAACTAAACCGTTTCACATACGCCGGAGATATCTACTACGAGCCTGACGAGCAAAGTCTCCTCGGCGACCTTTGGCCCTATGGCAATGCCGTTGAACTGACCGACGAGTCTACCCCATCATTCAGCCCGAATACAGGCAAAGCCATCGGCATGCCTGTGACCGAAATGACACGCAATAACGACGGCTCAATATCATTCTGGATTTCAAAAGCCAAACTGCCGCCAGTAGCACCGCCTACAGTCAACGGCAGCAACGTTCCGACCATCAACGGATCAGATTCCTTCACTGCCGTATGGGCTGCCGCCGACAACAACGATGTTACATACACACTCAATGTGTTTGAGCATCGCGATATCAAATATGAACTGGCTCTATCCTCCAGATTTGTCAAAGGTGGAGATTATACAAAGGACTGGACTGCAGAAGGTTCCACCGAATTTTACACCCAATATGGCGGCACCACCGAAGCCATAAAGTTTGGCAGCAACAGCAAGACTGGCGGATTCGTGACAAAATCAGATTTCACCATAGGCGATTATGACTGCGCGACTGTCACAGTCAATGCCAGATCGTTCAACAACGACACCGGCGTAACGCTCCGCATCTCCGCAATGTCAGGGACAACCACACTGTCAAAAGCTGACATCACAGTGGATAAGACAGCGGAGGACTACACCGTTGTGCTTCCCAATGTCAAAAAAGACTTCAAGATCAAGATAGAAACCGTCGCAGCCAAGAAACGCGCCTTCCTCTACAGTGCCGACATCTATCTCGGCGATGCCACCACAGCGACATCAAAAGCCCTGAAAGCCCCATCAATCAGCGGCGGCCAGAGCAACATGACCATCACCGGCATCACCGATACACAGTATACAGTAACATGGCTCAAACCAAGCACCGTCTACGACTATCGCGTCAAAGCCGTTCCCACCGACCTCACCACCCACAGCGAAAGCCTCTGGTCAGAAACGGTGACAGTAGACCTCGCCAACTCATCCATCACCGACCCCACAGCCGACCTGACGGATGAGAAAGCCGAATACTTCACCCTCCAAGGCCAACCCATCTCCCCCACCGCCCTCACCCCCGGCATCTACATCCGCCACCAAGGCACCCACACCACCAAAATCTATATCCACTAAGATTCAACTCATCGTAATTGAAAAAGGACGACATTGTTCGGTGACCTCCAGGCGAAGTTTCCGAACAATGTCGTTCCTTTAATTCTACAAAATATGTCGCATATTTTTGTGTGATTCAAAATCGAAATACGAACGCACTTATTTTGAGTGCTTTGATTATATTTGTTATATTTGCAAACTGCTTGAAACATCAATAAAGCAGCACATAGGAGAGAGGACAGAGGTCCGCTCCTTACATTTTTAATACGAAAGCGTTTACATGACGCTTGTTTCCGACTGCATTGAATCTCGCAAATTCATAAATCCTGAACCGGAAAGAAGCAACTGTAGATGCCTGTTGGTATGTATATCTATGCATCCCTCAGTTTCTAACTGATAAGGGAGGTTTGTATGCGTATATGTATCAGCGTGGGATCTCCGTTGCTCGTTTCTTCAGGATGGGCAATGCAAGAGCCTAATGCAGAGGAACGAGCCAAGTGGCAGTTCCCGCGCTTTTTTCATTTCTCACCGTCCGAGGGGAACCGGAACTATTTTTATGATATGCTCCATTCCACCCTCAAGACATCTGGCTCCTGGTATATCAGATTAAAAACACTTGCCTACATTTTGACCCCGTCATTACTAATCGGTTACCTTATAATACAGATATCTAACGGATTGTGGGTCGGACAATATCCTAATGACTACTTCTGTTCTTCTGAATTTCTCATAAATTATGAAGGCGGATTTGTCAGGAGGGGTCTTTTAGGACAAGGACTGCTTTTACTTTGCAAGCATACCGGATGGGCACCTGTCTTAGTTATCAACATCTTCTGCATCACAGTCTTTGCCATTACTTTGGCTTTTTTCTTCATTCAGTTCCACAAGAAAAAGCTCAATTGGTGGATACTACTCTGCCCTCTGATGTTTGGTTTGGCCATAGATATCATACGTAAGGATTATCTCACCTATTCTGATTGCCATAGGCATGCTATATCTTGTCGGGAAAAGCCCGATAACCCACTATCGCTACATCTCCACAATCTTTCTGATGGTTCTTGGCTTATTCATACATGAAGCCTTTATTTTCTACGGCATACCTTTATCATTGTTAATTATGTGGCGAAGATGCAATAACCGTTTTCTTCCCGTTATTGCAATTGTATTTGCTATAGGCACTTTTGTTTTATTCTCGTATTATAAAGGAGATTATGATACTGCTACCCAAATAATAGAATCATGGGACAAAATGGGACCATCCAATACACCGCTCCTTACCTCACGCACCAATGCGGTTGGCGCGATAGGATGGAGCACTATGGAAGCCCTGGAAAAACATTTGCGTGCCAATTTCGTATCGTGGGGCTATAATCTTGGCAGATATGGATTAATCTATCAACCTCTCACATTGTTGATAGCATATTATTTCATAATGAATTTCACTCCTTTGTTCTCAAACAAGAAGTCATCAGCCGACTACAGAATTGCGCTATCCTCTGTCAGCATTTTCTCCATCATATGCCTTTTGCCCATGTTCATATTCCTTAGTTGCGACTATGGACGTCTGTATCAATATGTATTTATGATGACATATGCTCTTTTCTTAATTATACCTCTTCCCCAGATTTTAAACCTGTTTCCCACTAAATACATCAAATTCGTCAATAACTTCAATATGATTTTAAACAGGATAGTTCCGCCATCTAAAGGATTGATGGTCCTAATCCTGCTCCTGTTTGCTGTGAGCCCTTATTCTTTTGATCCTTTAAGTGCTCTACGGACATCGGTCGTGTTTACCGATTTTAATTGGATAGACTCATTATTGCTGAATCTTAAATGACAATCTTATGAACCATATTATGTCAATAATACGGCTGCTTCGACCTCATCAATGGGTAAAGAATCTTTTCGTATTTCTCCCCATGTTCTTTTCTGGCAAATTGTTTGAGTATGAAGCTTGGTTGCATTCAACATATGCTTTTATAGCATTTTCTCTGGCGGCAAGCAGCATTTACTGCCTCAATGACTTGAAAGACGTCAATTCCGATCGCCAACATCCTGTCAAAAGAAAACGTCCCATCGCATCTGGACAGGTTTCATACACGGAAGCCTTAATATTAATGATAACTCTGTCAATAGCATCACTGGCATTATCCTACTATCTCAACGGATGGGAAGTTGCAGGTCTGATTTTATCTTATATATTGCTGAATCTTGCATACTGCTTTAAATTAAAGCAGATTTCAATAATCGATGTATCGATTGTATCTACAGGTTTCGTCATAAGAGTTATAGCTGGTGGTGTAGCCAACTGTATCATTTTATCTCCATGGATAATATTGATGACTTTCCTCCTGACTCTTTTTCTTGCTTTTGCAAAACGAAGGGATGATGTATTGATATATGAAAAAGATAAAACCTTGGTGAGAAAAAATATCACAAGCTATAATCTCCCCTTTCTCAATATAACCTTAGGTATCCTGGGATGCATGACCATGGTCTGTTATATCATGTATTCTGTATCACCCGATGTTGAAGCTCGGTTTAATTGCCGCTACGTGTATGTAACTTCTTTTTTCGTGCTTGCTGGCATATTACGCTATCTTCAATTATCTCTTGTAGATCAGAAAAGCGGAAGCCCTACAAAAATACTTTTAGCCGACCACTTCATACAAATAATGACTATATGCTGGATTATCGCATTCATCATAATACTTTATTGATTCGCAGATGGATATCCAAGATAAATAGTGTGAACACAAACCATGGCGCAGACGCTCGGGTATCGAGGGGCTGCGCCATGATTGTTATTTGGAGGGGATGTTATCGTCTTTTGGGTTCGATGTTGGGGAGGAAGGCGGTGATGATGCCGAGGAGGGGGAGCAGGGTGCTGATCTGGAAGATGAATTCGATGCTGGTCCTGTCGGCGAGCCAGCCGAAAAACGCTGAGCCTATGCCTCCGAGACCGAAATTGAGTCCGAAGAACAGTCCTGCCATCATGCCTACCTTGTCAGGCTTGAGTTCGGTGGCATAGACAAGGATGGCTGAGAATGCCGAGGAGATTACCAATCCAATTATGACGGCGAGGATGATGGTCAATGTGAAATTGACATAAGGAAGTGCTAACGCAAACGGAGCCGCACCGAGAATCGAGCCCCATATCACATATTTGCGTCCGTAACGATCGCCAAGACTGCCGCCGAGGACAGTGCCTATCGCCACCGCACCCATGAAACCGAAAAGACAGAGCTGCGACACCTGTATGTCGACGCCGAACTTGTTGATAAGAAAGAATGTGAAATAGCTGGTCATGCTCGCCATGTAGAAATATTTGGAGAATGTCAGCACACACAGTATAAATATCGCCCAATGTATTCGGCGTGATGACAGAGCAAGCACGGCAGGATTAGGCGTAACAACTCTGGCCTTCAGTTTATGCAGCTGAGTCTTGTACCACCGTCCCACAGGAAGTAACGTCAGCCCGGCTACAATAGCGGCGATGGCAAACCATATTATCGACTGCTGGCCAAATGGAATGATGATTATGGCAGCCAGCAACGGACCGATGGCACTACCGCCATTTCCGCCGACCTGAAATATCGACTGCGCAAGCCCTTTCTTCAGTCCACCTGCCATCTGGGCTATGCGTGAAGCCTCGGGGTGAAATATTGACGACCCACACCCTATCACTCCTACCGCAAGGAGAATAAGAGCGTAATTGTCAGCGACAGAAAGCAGCACAATGCCCACCAGGGTGAAGACCATGCCAGTGGACAGCGAGAAAGGCTGCGGATGCTTGTCGGCATACCGTCCGACAAAGGGCTGGAGTATCGATGATGTCATCTGAAACACCAGCGTGATGATGCCGATCTGCCCGAACGTAAAGCCGTATTTTTCTTTGATGATAGGATATATCGACGGTATGATGGACTGCATCATATCGTTGAGCAGATGCGCGAAACTGATGGCTATGAGTATAGAAAATATGGTGCGTTCTTTTTGCGAGCTTGTTTCCATAGATTATTGATCAAACTTCATAATTCAGTTCTCGTTCATAACGAGTGTTCAAGTTTCAACAGGAATTCTTTGGCAGCCATGCCGCCTCCGTATCCAGTCAGGGAACCGTCACTTCCTATCACCCGGTGGCATGGAGCGAAAATCGAAAGAGCGTTAGCACCGTTGGCGTTAGCAACAGCTCTGACCGCCTTGGGCATGCCGATATTCCGTGCCATTTCGCCGTAGGAAACCGTCTCGCCATATGGTATCTTAAGCAGTTCGTCCCAGACCTTTTTCTGGAACTCCGTGCCCACAAACATCAGCGTCACGTCAAACTCCTGACGCTTCCGAGCAAAGAATTCGTCAAGCTGACGCACAGCCTTGTCTATCACCGCCGAAGTCCCGTACTCAAGCGTGGCGTGGAGCGCACGCTGGAGGCGACTGTCTACATGGTCACGGTGCTTCTCCACCTGCCAGTCACACAGGCAAAGCCTATCGCCATAAGAGCCGAGCAAAAGCCTGCCACATGGCGCATCATATCCACTTACGATTATCGTCTCTCCCATTGAGCGTTCTGATTATTCCAGTCTCCGAAAACGTCGCGAGCCACGTTATCGGGATTAATGTATTCCGCATCCTCCAACCATTCATGGTGAAGAATTTTGGAGGTCACAGAAGTCTTGCCAGACCCATTAGGTCCAGCAATCACTATCAGGACAGGACGATGCTTACTTGCTATCATTCTTGATTCTATTTATGGTCTCGCCCCATGTTTCATGTGCTGCGATTCGAGCTGCTTCAATGCCGGCAGCCACTCGCTCTGCAGCCCTGCGAGTGCTCTCGCGGGCATCCTCGGCAACCTCTCGCATAATCTGAGCCATGCGCTCGTCGCCCGGCTCCTCCATCGACGTTAGCCGATAACTGTTCATCTGTTCATCCGACATATTGTATCCATTCATCATTGTATCTCTACAAATTTATGAAAAAAGTGCGAATCTTTGACAGATCCGCACTTTTATAGTATTGAAACTGACTATCGTCAGTGAGCATTTACTTCACTTCCTCGAATGTGATAAATATTGATAATCAACATTATTATGTCTATATGTTCCAAATATGGGTACAATATAATCTATATAGTTTTATTTTGATGTAGCTTAATCTATTCTCACAGTCTATGCTTCGAAACTGTGGATGCGATGGATTATGGCATCGATTAAACTTTCAAAGCCGACGTTATTGACAAAAACAGACTTGGGAATGTTTGATCTGTAGTCTGCTGAGATAGTCATTCGGTTCTCGTCTAATTCTTCATCTATAGCAAAAAGATGTTCTGCTACTGTTGCAAGCTTTTCAGCTACATCAAAATGAATATGGATATGGCTTTCGAGTTGCTCTATTGAGGGAAATGCACCATTAGACAGACAATCAAATGTTGTCAGATCTACGGCACACAATGCATAATGTCCCTTCTCGTCATAAGCTTTCTGTATTTGAAGTTTACTCATATGAGCCGGTTCGTGAAAGTTCCATTTAGCCTTGCACTCGATGAAGTATACATCCTCTCCATCTAACTGGATAACAATGTCTTGTCCACCCTGTCTGTCCTCTATTGTAGTGGCTATGTTTACTCTGTCACACAACTCGTTGCTCAACTTCAGACGAACCATATTTTCAATATGTTTGCCTAAATCATGCTTAAACTTGAACTCAGCCTCTTCTTGCTGATGCTTGGTCAGAAATTCCTTAAATTGCTTGAGGACATCGGCGTTTTCCGACATTTCTGCTAAATCTTCCAACAATTCGTTGTTATTAGCGACTTTCATTAGACGATAGAAATTTGATTTGCTTTCCTCGGGTACCATATGCCAATTAAGGTCTGCCTTCTTTTCGTCAATGCGCTTGAACCATTCTTTCCACAACGAAGCTTCATCCGTCTTTGATTCAATTTTTTGTATGATGTCGATTATGTATTTGCTTACCTCATGGCTTGTCTCATATTCTTCCATAAGAGATCTCTCGACATCCAACGCCAGATCTTTAGCAAAATCTGTTTTCTGGGGAGATATGAACTGCTCAAATGCCGCATCAATCCAAGTCGCACGAAGATCTTTATGGAGCACGTTGTTGTACATATTGGAGAGTTCGTCAGATATTTTGTTTTCTCGAATCCGTAGCTCTTCAAGTTTGCATAGTGCCCCATTCTGATTAGGAATGACTGCATATCCATTGCTGCCAAGGAGACGTGATGAATCGTCCTTATCGGTGATTAGTGCAATTTTTGATATAAAATCCAATAGTTCATTCTTATGGATAGTCAGCCATTCAGGATCTTGTTGAGCTGCTATTGTAATTCCGAGCAGTTCGCTTTCTAACAAAAAGATGAACGCAGAGCGATAATAATCTTTTGTGTCCTTTTCTTTACTTCGAGGAATGCAACACACGCTGTAAGCAAATCCTTTAAGTTTTGAAAGGGCTTGCATGATCTGGTGGCGATGACTATCGGGATTTTCTACTGGATATATGGAAACGAAACGTCGAAGCGCCGCTGTATATTCCTCCGAGAAACATCTCCCGATCTTTAAGGTAGTGGCTTTTAGGCTATCATGAAAATTATATACGGCAGAGCGAAGATGCTCACGAGTATATTCAGTGAGATTATAAATGTCTGCAAATTCTGGATGCACTAATCGATTCATATCCTCTTGGCAAATGGGCATCGCACGTTGATATAGTTCATCAGGAATATCTTTCCCATCGCGCAGACATTCCGTCTTTTTTAAAATGCCAGATCGGTTGGGAATAAGAGGCATATCTTCGAATAGTTTTGTCTGTTTTATATCCTTGATTAACTCAAGAAAATGGTGTAAATTAACGAGATCTCCTTCAGCGGAGGCCTTCTTTGCTACTTCAGATAATGAAAGCTCATGCAGTTGTATGTCGTGTAGGTTCCACTGGTGGATTATGTTGGCCCATCTAAGGCACTCATCTTTAAGGGGGAGTGTAGCTACTGTAGATGCAAAATGGTAGAAAGCGTCAAAATATTTTTCGCGCATTTCTTCATCCGCAAAGAAGATGCAGATTTCAGTGTTGGGTATTTTGACTCCTTCGTCAAGGCTTTTTCGTCCGGCTGGTGTGTCTATCAAAGGAAGAGTACGAAAGAAAGATGCCCAAGACTGTTGTTGGATTCTGTAGAAATCTTGTGTCTTCTCATCATCATTATGGCATGGGAAGTTTATCTTTGCCAGTTCGATACTGTTGTCAATCTCTGTAACATGTTTTTTGAGATAATCAAACAGTATGGAATTCATTCGTTCGAGTTCTGCAACGTTATAATCGTAAGCTTTCTGTTGATTAGGATTCTCGCAGGGAAGTACTATCCCATTTCTCTTTTCCAGAGGATAGAAAGAAGAGTGATATATGAAATTCGTTCCCCATTCCTCTGTCCCCAATAAGGGAAACCATATGAATAGCTTTGCTATATCTTCGTGACTTTTTGCGTGTCTCTCATTTTCAAGAGGAAGAATGATACGTTTACAATCGGTCTGAAGAAAATATACACTTATAATATAAGGAGCTTTACCATCTTCACAAAGTAGGATTTCTTGAATATTAAGATCTTCTTCTTGGTAGGTGCGTCCTTTGGTAAAAACAATGTTTTTGTGGATATTATTTAATTTATACTCTAGTGTTACAGTTTTTATTCTGTCATTGAGCACCAGAACTTCAGGTAACATCTTCTCGCAAGCGTGCATAGCGCGAAGTGCAATCGCTTTCGTATCAGTTGTCAGAGGGTATATTAGTTCTGTCCATTCTCGAAGGGAGGATTCTGGATTATATAAAAGTTTATATACTGATTGGATTTGGTTGTCCATCTTTTCTATAAACTTGTCTATATCGTCTTCCGAACGATCTATTTCAAAACGACTGAGGTCAAATACCTTTCCTGTACAAGTTTTGAATGAGCCGTTCAAATAGAATTTGCGACTAAAGTAATGAGTTGTGACGAAACCTGTTCCGAATTGTCCGGCAGTTTCGGTATTTTCTTTCCCTTCTGAGCTTACCTGCTTAACCAACGATAACAACGAATCCTCGTTGAAAGGTTCACCCCTATGAGCAAATGTTAAGTTCGTGTCATCTAATGAAATTTTGATCTCGGCACCGTCAGAAAGGTCGCGAGCATTCTGACATAGTTCCCAGATTGCTCTATCGCCACTATAATTGTCAAGTTCTCCGATTTTCTGGAGAATTGAGTTACAGAATTTTTTTAGATTGGTTCTCCGGTCTTTTTCTTCGAGAGCTAACTGCTCTGGCGTTTTATTAGTTTGCTCAGTCATTGGTTTGAATTATTGATTCTTTCGTATTTAGTTGGAGAATCTATAAGAACTCGATTTTCAACTAGGGATTGCTATCTAGCCATTAATACAGTTCATATTCCAGTTATTTATTAACGCATACCCTTTGTTGGCAATCAAGACTTGTTAGTATTTGAGTTTCCACGTTGTGTCCTATGTTGTTTCTCAAAGAATGAATTCGGTATGGTCTGTGTCATGTATTTAATATTATAACCTTTCTCCCGATTTAGCATCTCGATAATAGCAGGTACGACCATCTTTGTTTCATTATGAAGCCTGATTATTTCATCGAAAACCTTAGAATCCATATTTCGAGTGTCAATAAGCGTTTGTGTCCTAAAAGGAGCATTTTCATCATCACTTGATTGAGAAAGCCATTCTGGTATCTGTTCTTGGATTTTATCCTCTTGCAGAGCTTCGAGTCCCGCGCCATAGCCTGGATCAAATGTCATTAAGTCTTGCTCAATCATTGCAAAATTCCATAGATCACTTTTCGTAAACAAAATATGACAATCACCAAAATTTAAAAATTGTTGTCCATTTTTGATTATTTGTAGATGGAAATGAGGTTTGCTGCCATGTGATGAATTTCCGTGACCAGAATAATCCGATTTTGAAATTGAAATGGACCACTCCCAAATCTTGTATTTAATAGTACATTCATAGTGACGATTTGGCTGAATATCACAAGACAAATCATTTATATTTACAAATGGCTTATCTGCATTGGCACACCATACTAAGTATGAATATATTCGGAAAAAGCCGATTTCAGAATTTAGTAAATTCTTTAAACGTTTCTTTTTAATTTTTTCATTTATAAGCCAGTGGAGGCAAGGGTCTCCTGATGTATCTTCAATGTCTTTACCACATAGATAACATTTGCCAACTTTAAGATTGTCGATAAAATCATTATAGTCCTTATCCGTTTCTTCAAGCATCTTCTTATTTTGCTCTGCAATAAATTCAGGCGGAAATTGATTTACAAATGCTTTTAAATCGATATTATTGAATGGATTGCTCATAAATAACTGATTAAAAACTAAATAGGTAAGTACTGATTATTCCGTTTGCGTTAGTAAAATATAGCATAATCGATAGCCCACATGAGTTCTCGGATAGCTTTTGCATTGTAAGATGTCAACTCAACCTTTATCAGAAGTTACAGGACTACAGCAATGCAAGTAGTTAACAGTTTATTTATTGATATGTAATATCTCATTCGGTACTATAAGCATTCTTACATCTACATTAAGAAGACTTGCTATATTATGAAGAGTTTGAAGATCTGGTTGGCTGACATTTGTACACCACTTTGAGACTGTGGACGGATTCTTGCCCAGTTCCGCCGCCAGCCATCTACTTGTCTTTTTCTTTTCAACGAGAACTACTTTAAGTCGATTTAAGTCTTCCATAATTCAACCATGATGATTTAAACGCAAAGATAGTGATTTTCATTAAGCCCTCAAAAATAATATGCTGAATAACATAAGAAACACCTCAAAATAATGATTCAGGTCAATTCCGATTTCACCGTCCAGAATGCCACCTATGACCTTATTATTGAATGAAATAAAACACTCAAAAATCAATAATATGGATATAAATCTGAAGAATGATGCCTTCGCTTTAGTCGGCATCAAAAGCATCGATCCGGAAATCACCGGATGCGAGACACTGGATCTCAATTTGGAGGTCCCGATGGGCGAGACTACCGCTAAGGTAAATCTCAAAATCTCATCGACAGTAGCGAGCAGTATAGTAGCTCAGGAACGCCTGAACGAAATAGCTCGCGATAACATCAACTTCCTCGGCAGCAAGATTGCCGAAGGTATATCATATCTCATGGATAACGCCTACTATTGGCTTAACCGCATCCATGAAATCGAGAAGCTCCAGAAACAATGGAGACAGGAGGAACGCAATGACGTGGCTGAATAAGCCGTGCCACAGAACCCCCATCAGAGACAGCTTTCGGGGCTGTCTTTTTTTCTTTCTCGTTTTCCCCTGAAACCCTTATATGTGGAATGAATGAGGGACTGATCTCGTCAAGAGAATCTGCTCTTATTCATGATAATATAATGGCGTATATGAAGAATGTACGCAGTAGGCAGACGATGAAGAATCTCTACCTACACCTAAGCGTTTTATTCACCAGCAAGTCCCACTCTTAAGATTTAGTGGCTGAAACTTGCAGATGGAGAGCTTAGGAAAAGTCTGGAATTACCCCTAAGAAGGTAGTTCCGGCTTTTTTTCAAATGGTAATGAAACCCTTATATATGTAATAAACAAAATAATATCAACCAATTTATAAAGACAAAAAAATGAAAGCAAAAACATTATTTAAAGCGGTGGAATTCACAGCTAACGTACTTATCGTTAGTAACGCCGTAAAATCACTATTTAACAAATTCTCGTCATCAGACGATGATGACGATTTCGATGACGATGATGACATCGAAGATGAAAACGATGAGGATGACGAAGATGAAGATTAATCAAAAATATATCTCACTTACAGTCATTGCTTTAGAAACGATCACTTATTTGCTGAAGGCTACAAAAAAGCTAACAAGCACGATCAAGTAATTAACCCTTAAACAGTTGAATATGAACACAACATTAATCCAACTGAAACCGGCTCCCACCATCAACACAGGGAGCAATAAGTCGAAGGCATCCAATAAGACCTTCGCACTGGCCATAATCAGGAATCCGTTTCCTTGGCCAAAACCGGCAGCATGAATATCAGAGCTGCCACACATAAAAGACTTAGACAAGATGAAATTCTGTCTGGTCTTTTTCTCTCATTCAAACAAGAATATTAACCAATAAAACCCATTCAACATGGCAAACAATTCATTAGTGGTGGTGTCTGACAACGGTATCATCACACAACCGACATGGGAAGTTCGGGAAGGTCTGCATGACCCATATACCGAAAGACATCCCAACTTTATCGAAGGTCCCTCCAACGAGATAAGTATGGAGGAACTGACCTTCAAGAACATCATTCCCACATTCAGCGATAACTCTCTGACAATCTCACATCAGAAGTTCATAGAAACAACCCGAAAAGCAGCGGAAGTAATCTTCGGTGCCGGGAATGTAACCACAGCCGAAACACGATGCAGCCACCCTATCATCGGTCGCATCCCATCGGCACAGCACAAGAAGGCATCCGAATTACGCGATGACGAGAAGACATTGTTCTATCAGCGTCTCGCATGGATAGCCCACATCACGACCCTCACGTCCTCAATCAATGGCCAGCAGGTTTCGCTTACAATCGGCGGAACACGCAGCTACAGCGAGGACAAGCTCTATGCACGACAGAATCCGCAGCATTTCAGAGTATTCATCGGATTTCGTGTCCGCGTATGCTCGAACATGATGCTGACTACGGACGGCATATCAGACACCATGCTCTGTATGACCGAAATGGACGTATTCCAGAAAGCGTTTGAACTTTTCAAGCGGTTCAACGAAGTCAAGGAAACAACGCTCTACAACCTCGAAGCCCTGAACAACACATGGCTTACGCAGGAGCAGTTCTGCAAGATCATCGGGAGACTGAGATTATATCAGGCTCTCCCCAACACACAGCAGAAGCAGCTACCGCAAATCCTTCTCGGAGACTCGGTAGTGAACGCAGCGACAAAAGAGTACATCAAGAACCCCAACTTCGGTATGGGCGACAGCGATGGCTCTATCTCATGTTGGCAGCTCATGCAGCTGCTCAACGAGGCAGTGAAGAACAGTTATAGCGATTTGTGGATTGACCGCAACGCCAACTGTACTACATTCGCAACAGGTATCAGCAACGCCCTTAACGGCAACGACTCCCAAGGTTATAGCTGGTTCCTCAACTAATCAACGAAGGGAGACTACATACAAAATAATCAAACGTATGTGGTCTCCTTTCTTTCGTCAAATCATTCAAAATCAGAAAACAATGAGTTCAGAAGATTTCGCTCCTATCGATTTCACGGAGATCGAGAGCACACAAGAAAAAGAGCAGCAGGACAAGTTTCAGCAGCTCTACACACTCAACCTTAACGACAAGGTGGAGAACAAGAATGGCCTGACTTACCTAAGTTGGGCAAATGCGTGGGCAGCCTTCAAAACGGTATATCCCAACGCAACCTACCGCATCATAAAGAATCCCCAGACCAACCTCCCGTTCTTCATGGACGAGAATCTGGGAATCATGGTCTTTACGGAAGTAACCGCAGACCATCAGACCTATGAAATGTGGCTCCCGGTCATGGATAGTACCAACAAAGCCATGAGACTCTCGCCTTATACCTATCAGGTATGGGATAAGAAAAACAACAAGTATGTCGAGCGTAAGGTGGAAGCAGCCTCCATGTTCGACATTAACAAGACAGTGATGCGTTGCTTGGTCAAGAACCTCGCAATGTTCGGTCTCGGTCTCTACATCTTCGCCGGAGAGGATATGCCTGAGACTGTAAGCGACGATGCAACACAGACCCCGGTTCAAGATGTCGTAAAGCCTCGGAGCAGAACACGCAAGCCCCAACAGCAGGTGGATAGATATGCTGGCATTCGTACTGCGATTAACGCCGCACATGACACTACCGCCCTGCTGAATCTCTATCATCAGCACGAGAATGAGGTGAACGGGAACCCCGAAATCCTCGCTCTCTTCACGGAACGTAAACTTCAACTTCAAGCAGCCTAAACGATGAGAATACAACTCAAACAATCAAAGGTTGTCTTCTATCCCGAAGATCACACCTATTTTCTGAAAGACCATGAGCTTTCAGGAATAACATCTGTCTTGGAAAGGCAGTTGTTTCCGGATACGTATGCCGGAGTCGATGAAGAAATTCTGAGACAAGCAGCCGAATATGGCACAGCCGTACATCAGTCATGCGAGGACTTTGATTCCTCTTGGCTCAACGATGGCACACAAGAAGTAGCTGATTATATCTCCATTTGTAAGGAGCATCAGCTTGTTCACGAAATGTCGGAATATCTAATATCTGACAACACCAACTACGCCTCGATGATTGATAAAGTGTACCGCGTCAATGACAACACATTCGACATCTGCGACATCAAAACGTATGGAGCAATGACAGTAGAAAAGCTTGAAAAGGCAAAATGGCAACTGAGCGTATATGCCTATCTCTTCGAGCTTCAGAACCCCAAAGCGAAGGTGAGAAACCTCTTCGTCATTCACCTACGCAACAAACCCAAGAAGGATGGAAGTTTCGACCATATTGCAGACTTCATCCCGGTAAACAGAATCCCTGCCGACATCTGCAAGGCACTACTCGATGCAGACAGCAAGGGAGAACAGTTTCAAAATCCGTATTCGATTCCACAAGAGATCATCGATCACGAGGAAGAGATACGAAACCTCATTCTGCTGAAGAAGGACTGCGAGGAAAAGCTCAACGCCTTCAAAACCAGAATACTCAACGCCATGGAAAGCCTCGACGTAAGAACTTGGCAGACCGACGGCATGAGAATCACAAGAAAATTACCCACAACCCGATCCAGCTTCTCAGTTGCTGATTTCAAGAGTGCCAATCCCGATGTGGATTTGGCTCCCTACATGAGACTGTCAACGGTAGCCGGATCACTAAGTATCGCCGTATGAACAAAGAATCACGCGAGTACAAGGCTGCAAAAGCTCTCGAAGATTCCATAAACGACATGAGCTGGAATCCAAAAGAGTTTGCAGAAGCAACCCTGACATTTCACAGAACCTTACAGCAGACCTTGTTCAGGACACTGGTCGCTGTACTACGAGAATACGCTGACCCCAATCGCAGCGTCGATCCCCGAAACGAAGCCTCGAAAGACGGCTCTCGTAAACTCTTGGAGGTGATAGGCACTCTGTATATCCCCTTCATCTGACCGCTTGAAATATAGCACCACCTTTCGAAGAGGGAGGCAGTCATCTTAACCGGTGACCGTCTCCCTTTTCTTTTTATCAACTCTTTAAAGAACAGAACAATGTTAATATTCAACATTAACGGCTATGAGGACTTCCAAAGCCTTTTCGGTATGGAAGCTCACGGCAACGGTGTGAAGAGCAGAAAGAACAAAATACTGCTCGCCCACCTCAAAAATCCGGCACTAATCAGATATTGCCGGGAACACGACGACTGGTCATTGCTTCACATCAGGAGCATGGCCGAACTCAAACAACTTGTACTGGGCTATATCAGGGACAACGGCAAAGCTGACCCCAAACTACCCAACAAAGTTATTCTCATTGGCAACACCTACTGGAGCAGCCAATACCGAACAGACCACATGGAAGGTCTCTGTGAGGACTTCGACAAGAAGAGTGTCCGCTACGTCAACACCAAGGCGGAACACGTCTACAAGATGAAGGCTGGAAAATTCTTCAGTGCCATCATCAAGGAAACCGAAATAGGTCATATCCTATCCGAGCAGGTTGTTATCTGGCTTAGTGAAGAGTTTACTCAGGACTGGCAGACTTACACGATGGGCCAGACACCGGACGCTGAACTTCACATCGATGATAACTTCGAAAAAATCTACGATGAATACTACTGCCGCTCTTTCAATGGGTGCAGTTGTATGGTCGGACGGGACAGGCATTCTTTCTATGAGGATGCTGTCGAGGCTAAAGCAGCATACCTTACAGATAAAGAAGGTTTTGTACTGGCAAGAGCTATCCTTTTCACTAACGTAATCGATGAAAACGGCAAGCGATGGAGACTTCTGGAGCGTCAATATTCGAAGGAGTCAAGCGACGTACTCAAACGACTCCTTGTGGATCTCTGCATTAAAGGAGGCTACTGTGATGCGTATAAAAATGTAGGAGCCGGTTGTTCAGAATCCCGTGCCTTTGTTCAGAACGATGGTACTTCTTTGACAGACAAGAAGTTCTCAATCAAATGCGAGCTTGACACATACGATACACTCTCGTATCAAGACAGCTTCAAGTATTACGACTATGACAACAGCATAGCCTACAACTATGCTGATTCACCCCATGATTACTGCCTCGACACCACGGATGTAAACCTTGATGGAGACAGCGATGAGGATGAAGAGCAAGAATATGATGAGTATCATGACTATAACTGTGATGAAGTCCGCACCTGCTACTATCACGGAAATGCTATTTCTGTGGATGTGGATAACCTTGAAGATTTCGTCTGGGTTGACTCCGAGGATGAATATTTCCATAAGGACGACGTGAGCCAGTGTGATGCTTGCGGTGAATGGGTCGTAAAAGAAAATGCGACCTACAATTCCGAGGTGGAGGCTTACTTCTGCGACTCGGAATGTGAAGCCAAATATCTGAAAGAGAACTTCTACTACTCTGAATATGATGATGACTACTATCGCAATGTAGAAGATCTGACCACCATTCAGAAGTGGGACGAAGAGACACAATGCTACAAAGAAATAACAATCAGCTGTATGTCAAGAGACTGGCTAATACAAGAGGGAAAAGCCTTCGGTGGCAACGACCTCTGGTTTATCTCCAATGACCAGTTCCTGAAGCAGACAGCATAACCCCAACGTAACAATGAATAAAACACTCGACTGGCGTTTGCTCAAAAAGCTCTACGCCATACACTCGCCTTCAGGAAAAGAGGACAAAATGATAGCGTTCCTCGTTTCCTATCTCAAATCCTTGCCCGGTGTAAGACTGGGCAAAGATTCTTATGGCAATCTCTATGCTTGGAAAGGAGAATCAGAAACCTATCCTTGCATAGTCGCTCACTTGGATCAGGTGCAGCGAAACCATCCCCGTGATTTCAGAGCGATTGAGACCAGAGACATTATCTTTGGTTTCTCAGCTAAGGAACATTCTTTCTGTGGTTTGGGAGCCGATGACAAGAACGGCATCCTCATAGCACTGGAAACCCTCAAGAAATACGACTCCATGAAAGCGGTCTTTTTCAAGGAGGAAGAAACCGGATGTCATGGTTCTTCCCATGCAGAAATGAAATTCTTTGAAGATTGTCGCTATGTAATCCAATGCGACCGTCGAGGAAATTCTGACCTGATTACCAATATCGGTTGCTCAGACTTATGCAGCGAGAAATTCATCCAAGATATAGACCCTGAAAAATGGGGCTATAAGGAGGAGACCGGCATGATGACTGATGTTGAAGCCTTAAAAGAAAGAGGTCTCAACGTGTCAGCCGTAAACATAAGCGTATCTTATTATCAGCCACATACCGACAATGAGGTCACAGTGAAACGCGATCTTGAAAAGTGCTGGAAGTTCGTTCAGCATATTATCGAAGATTGCACTGACACCTATCCCCACGAAGTAGGAGACAATGGCTACTCCTGTGGCTATTACGACTGGGAGGTGGAGGAAGAAATTCACTCTATCCTTCAGGAAGACCCGACAATGACCTCCGATGACCTATTTGATATGTATAACACGAATTATCCCCACCTGAAAAGGGATGACTTTGAACGTATCGTGGAGGAATATCATCAATGGTACGGTTTCGACGATGAAGAAGAAACATTAACACAAACATTCAAACCCGATGGCAAAGAAACAGATAAAGAAGACTTCATCTTCTAAGCTCACTATCGAGCATCGTGGCCCCTCTATCTTCGAGGTGGCTAACTACGTTCACCACACAATAGCACGATACTGCTCAGACTGCGGACGGCCAATGACTCCAAGCGATGTCAACGACTACGGCAGCCTTTGTGAACGCTGCTATATGCGTGAATACTACGGCAAATAACAAAACATCACACCTATGAACATCAACAGAATCATTTTTACGAAGACAGCACCCAAAAAGAAGGTGGAGATTGTAGAAAACCTCACACCGACGGAACTGCTGTCAATCACCACCGAGACCATAACAAGAATGGTCAAGGAGGCTGGTTCCCGACTATACAAGAGCCGGGACAAGGAACTGCGATTCTCCTACGAAAGACGTACCGGCAACAACTGGGACTCAACTATCGAAGGAGTAAGAAACTACAAAGGTAAGCCGGTATTGAACATCTACTATCAGTACGAGAATACCGACACCAACACAAGCGTGAGCCTCGAAGACTTCCTGAAAAGGGGAGATTACAGAGGCAGCGTTGTAAGAGACGATCGCTATGGCAACCCCAGAAACTACTACTTCACATTCTCGTCAACCGATAAGGCACGGTTTGTGAGACGTTTGCTTCTGGAATACCTCTACACTAAATATGCAGACAAGCTATGAACGAGCAAGCATATTATATGAACCTTGTGAAAGCGGCGTTCAATCATCGCCCCAACATCTACAAGAGCCTTCAGGAAGAGCTTATCGAAATGGCTATGAAGGAAGGTGCGGATTACGCCAAAGCCACAAGCGACGTGAGATTCATCTGTAATGTGAAGCAGGCTACCAAGAATGTGATTGAGAAATATATCAAACAGCATGAGGCCACTTCCGAAAAAGCAGCGTGATTATGAAGGTACAGTTATCAGAAATGGCTAAGTATATCTGGAAGATACTGACCGCCAATCCGTCAATCCCTATGTCATGGGGAGTGGACACAAACAGCCTGATAAGCTCAGAGGATGCACTGGAGTTTCACGTCCAAGGCTTCTTGTTTACAGGCAACGTGAGAGTAGTTTATATTGAAGGTGCCGACATATTTGAGGTTTACCTATACAACGAGGACGGTAGCCTTAAAGAGCGCATTCAAGATGTTTATCTGGACAACCTTACTGACGTGATCGATGAAAAAGTTGAAAAGACAGCAGATTACGGCACCAAGGTAATGGACTATCTAAACAACGTTTTATGACAGACAACGAAAGAATCGCGAAAGTGATTTGGAGTAATAGCCTACAGCGAAGCATTCAGTTCTTCGGCTGGCTACCCAAACTCACAAGCATCAAGGTCATCGAGAATGGAACGACATTCTACCTTGGCAAACTCAAAGCATGGGTTCTGATACAGTACGAGAGAAGCGTGAACAACTTCTCTGTGATTGTCAGAGCCGATGATGGCGGAAACGAGATTGTGTATCATTCCGTTTCCCTTGACAACTTGGTTCCCGTAATAGACGCTCATGTCAAATATGGGACTTCCTCTTACAATCATATCTGTGAAATCTGCGGACTTACTCCGAGAATGGCAGTATAACAGATATTGGTTTTACACTAATTGGAGAATATCAGAAAATCAAAAAACTCTGGTATTCTCCTTTTTATTTGTCAAACTCACATCGGTTCCAAAGACAAGACGACCGTCTAATCTGCGGAACTTATGTTAAAACCCATAAACAATGGCACAAGAAAAGTATGTCGCCTACCTCCGAGTCTCGACACAGAAGCAAGGTTTCTCTGGACTTGGATTAGAGGCACAAAAAGAAATCATCCAAAATTACCTCCATGACACAATTCCCATTGCGGAATATGTCGAGGTGGAGAGCGGACGCAAATCAAACAGACCAAAACTAAAAGAGGCGTTATCACAATGCCGGAAAGAAGGTGCTACTCTGATAGTGGCCAAGCTCGACCGACTGGCAAGAAGTGTCTCATTCCTGTCAAGCCTTTTGGAATCAGATGTGGAGATCGTCTTTTGTGATTTCCCGCAAGCGAACAAAATGGTGCTGCATATTATATCGGCTATCTCACAGTACGAAGCCGAACTCATTGCAGCCAGAACCAAAGCAAGCCTTCACGCAAAGAAAGCGAGAGGCTACAAACTCGGCAATCCGGAGCATCTGCTGGACAAACATGAAGAAGCAATCCGGAACAGCATCAGGACGAGTAAAGCGAAGGCAGACAGCAATCCCAACAACAAGAGGGCGATTGCAATGCTCAGGACACTCGTCAAAGAAGAGCACACCTTACAAGAAATGGCAGACATCCTGAATAATGAGGGATTTGTCAGTTCCAAGGGATGTGCTTTCTCAAAGTCAACAGTCTATAAACTCATTAAACGGTACAAGCTAAAATGAAAGAGAACATCAGCGAACAGAGAGGTGCGACCATAAGAACCATGCACCCCTCTCCCGTAGCTCAGGCGCGAATATACAGCGAAGAGCAGCGTATGGCTATCCTACAGCTCATACAACACAAGTTCCTGCCTACCCATACAGCGGTGGGTAAAGGAAAATCGACAAGGAAGCACTGGAACATAGAGAAGTACCGGGGCAAGCATGGTGCCGGTTTCAAGATGATAACCACCAGCCCCTACAGTTCCAGTCTCAATCATCTGACCTATTTTATCAGGGAGGCAGCATGATACGCTATCATTTCTCCGTGATAATCAACGGCGTGAAGATCAAAGTTCACGTCAATGCGAACAATCAAATGTCGGCAAGAGGAAAGGTCAAACGGCTTTACCCTATGGCGACAAGTATTCATCTTATAAGAACAGATATGACATGGAATCGAACTATGTAATTATCCTTGACTTCTGCGGTGGGTGGCTTAACATCATACACCTGACCAAAGAAGAGGTCGAAGCATCCGAGAAATACGATGACTTCGAAGAATTTCTATCAACCCTTGAAGACAAATACGGCTTCAGACTCAAAGATTGCCAGTGGATGACAACCGAAACTCTGAAGATATGTCGCTATGAAGACGGAAAGGAGGTGGTCTAGCGTATGCCGAATTGGGCGTTTTCACAATATCATGCTGTAGGTGATAAAGAGCAACTTAAACAACTCTACGACACTATGCACGAGTTGGAGAGCATGAAAGATCCGGGGCTATGTGATAACGGCTTCAGCAGTTCATGGCTCGGTAATTTAGTCGTTAAACTCGGCGGTAATTATGAAAAGATTTACTGCCGTGGTAGCTGGGACAACCTAAGCTTTAACGATTGCTATCTCACCTTCGATGTGGAATCTGCATGGGGTGAACTTAACGAGGTGAGAGAGTTTATCGAAGAGAAGTTTCCCGACATCAAGCTCTACTTCCAATGCGAAGAGAGTGGGAACTGCATCTATGAGACAAACGATGCTACCGGCGACTATTTCCCTGAAAGATTCTGCTTTTGGGTCGAGGACGAGGATACGGAGTACTACGAGACGATTGAAGACCTGACCGAAGCTGTAGAGGGAATCACCGGCTCCAAACACTTGCGGACACTCGACTCCTGTAAGAAAGCGATGGAAACATACTCCAGAAAGAACCATGACCTATGCTATACCCTTGAAGAGTTTAGCGTGGTTGATGACTGACTCTATTGAAAGGTATGCGGCTGAAAAGGTCGTGTGCCTTTCTTTTTCCGTAGGGTATCTGGGGCGTTTCTAAACGTGAAATGTTAAAAAGCACCGAAATCCTTAACCATGAGAGAAAATATGACCCGACAAGGAGCCTGAGATTGCAGATTTTTTGTAATTTTGCATTTGGGCAGTCGTATCCTAAAAATGCGGTTGACCACAAGATAGGCAAAATTGCTGAATCCTACCAATCGAAAACGCCAAAACAAAGAGAAGAGGATGATGCAATCTAAGCTCCTTGTCTTTTTTCGGAAAGATAAGGGCGAGTGCTATACATATCCAGTATGGCACTTTGTCCGCTTATTTTTTCGATGAGAGGTAGGAGCGACCGTTCCGACATCTGATTAAAACCCAGATACGAGACGGCGCAGGTTGTATTTTCTCTCGCTTCGCCTCTTCTAAGGGCGATTGGCGTTGCCTGATTGGTGGGTGTAAGTGATGAAGTCGCTTGCGCCTTTCTTGTTTTTATGAGGTAAACCAATCAAACAAAATGCTGAGTTTGGCGACTTGTAGGCGAAGAGGACGATATGAAATCGAAATCATTTCTGATGATTCTCATGCTGCTCATTCTGCCGTTTGTGGGGCTTGCACAATCTCCGTATGGTGATGATGTGGTGGAGATTGTAGTTGAGAAGGGTGGCCAATTACAAAGTAAATTCAAAAAGGCGAATGCTTTGCAAGCGAAGAAAGTATTCATCAATGGGAAAGATGGGGAAAAAGTTGAACTTAACGAAAAAGACCTGAAATTTCTTCTAGGTATGAATCAACTGGAAGAACTGTACCTAAATGTAACTACAGAAGGAGCAATTGGATTCCATTATAATGGATTTTCTGGGAATAGTAGGCAAGAAGATCTAAAGATAACAAATTCCAGATTCCCAAATCTAAAATTAATTGGTATAGGGAAAAATGCTGGATCTGGTTTTTACAAACTGTTTGACTTGAAGGTAAACGGCATGGTAGTAGAGAAATTCTCAGGAATGTTCCAAGATGGCATCATCTATGAGAATCTTTATTTATTATCAGAACCAGATAGTTATGGTCACGATGGGTATGAAGGCTTTTTAGAATATCAAAGAAGGTGTATTGAGGCGGATATTGATAACTCTGAGGAAGCTCGTCTAAGAATTCATAGTATACATACTGGTTCTCTTGATTGGCTTAACTCTGCGCTATCAAGAATATTAAATCCAGCCGTAATTTATGTCCATAATGGTTCTGATTCAAAAAAATACTTGGCTAATTACCAAAGTCTATTATATGATGAATATAAAGACCTGACTAAATACGACGGCATCCTCCCAATGGCGTTAAGCAACTGTTCCTTCGATACGCTTAAACTTCCTGACGCACAAGAGGCATTAGGCGAAAGTTTCTTTTATAATGTGACGGCTAATGTTTTAGACCTTAACAAAGTAAAGACTATTGGTAATGATGCATTTTGTAAGTCTCATATAAAAGAACTATATATCCCTGCAACTGTTCAAGATATTAGTGGAAGTGCCTTTGATGAGTCTGAGATTTCCACAGTTTATATGGAGGGTGAATATGCTCCTTCCATCGGATCTGCTTATAACTACCGAGACATTCAGTTCATTATTCCAAAAGGGACAAGGAGCAACTATGACCTTGGAGAATGGAAAAAGCTTAAAGTTCTTGAAGATGGAGCGACGACTAATTACACGTTTGATGTAAAAGAGCCGGGAACATTGGTTTCTTTGTTGACTGATGAAATCATACAGAATGTTACTTCGTTAAAGCTACGCGGCATTCTTTATTCCGATGATATTAAGCTATTGGAAAAGTGTCTTAATCTCAAATATTTGGACATAAGCGAAACATTTATAGCTCAGTCACCCAAAGAGTTGAAAGAAAAGCAAGAAGAGTCCGAGTACTTGGCTCAGATATTCGTGAATATGGGTGTAATCGCTCAGTCTGAATATGAACACTATAGAATGTCCACAACGGATAATCTACAAGTACAGCTACTCGCTAAGTTAGGCGAAATGGCAAAGAATCAGAAAATCACGTCAGATCCAAACTGCCAGCTTCCACGATTGGGTGATACTCATGTGGAAGAATTGATACTACCCCTGCAATTACAGAGGGTTGTTGCCGGGCATAACATGATTCCGAAAACTTTGAAGAAAATGACATTACCGCCTGACTTAAAAGAGTTTTCTATATATCCTCACATAGATTTAACAGAGATAGTTTTACCATCGTCTGTTAAGTCAATAAAACTTTTGGGCAGCAATATAGACTATGATAATTTGCAACTGATTGATATGTCAGCTTGTGAGAATCCAAGTATCGAGATAGAAGGAGACTATAATAAACCTCTAACTATAAAATTCCCTGAAACATATACAACTTTGAAAGTAACCATCGGAGGTTATAATCCAGTAAACGCATATTTCAAGGGAAGAGAATTATCTGGGTATTTCTATTGTACCAAGTCGCAGGAATCAACAATATACATCCCCAGAGGATCCAGAGCAGGATATTCAAAACCGATTCAAGATGGATGTAAAGTAGTTGAACAGTAAAAGCATTTCTAAGATATCATATGCAGCTCACCCTAATACGGTGGGCTGTTTTTTTGTACAAAACGCTATTCTCCGCCCTTCTTCGTCCTTATATGAGATATGAATATATATTCTATCATCTTCGGAGAAAACGATGCTTTTCTCCGGGGACGGGAGGCGACAGTGGAAGGAAAGCCTCTCGATAAGCAAATGACAACCACACATATAGTTCCTGAGAAATTCCGGGAAGATATCGCCGCCTTAACAAAGTATGTCGGAGAGGCGCGGTTTAAAAGCGGACTAACAATAGAAGTCACGCTTGCAGAATTACTAGGCGTTGTCCCCAGAAACAGAAGGAGGACTGATGCCTATGACTCGCTTGCTAAATACCTGAAGAGCGAGCTGGACATTACACTAACCATTAAATCACAGAAATCATGAAAAAGAAGATTTTTATTACTGGAGTTGTACGAGATTATGATAGTGCAGATCAACAGAGACTTGCAGATGAGATAAAGGACTATATATGTCAAAATATAGTTGGTCCTGACTGCGCAGACTATGTAAAAGTAATTATTGATGAGCCTGATGATAAAACAGTTAGAATACGTTTCCCTTTCTCGCCGGGCTGGACGCCAAACCCAGGATGGATGTCGAGGGAAATGTATCGTTGCTTCACCGGCGAACATAGCGGATTTACAGCTGAAAACACTGTATGGTGGACAATGGGCTTTGGACCCGATTACCCTATGGAGGTTAGTTTCTCCATTGATGATGTGATCGAGTGCCATAAGAAGAACACTCGATTCTATAAGGCAAACCGCTACAAGAACATTACTATTGAAGAAACCAGTGCGGGGCTTGAAGTAAATATAACATTCTGAGCGACTATGAACTACAGCAGAGCATTTATGAGAAAACATTATGCGTCCGGTTATCTTATCAGCAACGACGGGCTTCATGGTGAAAGAGACTATTATGACCAATATTCACAAGAGTTCAAGACACAAATCCTTTACCAATATCTTGATCCGGCAGAAGACAGATATTTCATGTTGAGTGGAAAGGATAAGTACTATATCGATGAAATGGTACTCTCTTGCTATCGAGGTACAATAAAGGATGGTAAGCAATATCTCGTGCATCATAAGGACGGTGATATGAGAAACTCCAGAATCAGTAATCTGGAATGGCGAGAGGCAACACCGGAGTATCTTCAGGAAAGACAGAAAATAATAGCGGATTCCATCGCTGCGTCCGCTATAAAAGACGCGGCAGCGAAGAAAAAAGCACTGATGGATAGATATAAGCGAAACAAGATTGAAGTCAACAAGAATGGCCAAATCACGCAACATGGTAAGGCCGTTTTTCTGGAGGACTCTTTTTATGACTCGGACTTGGATTGGACATACCATACTGACAATGCTCGTGTCAGGTTGAGTATATACATTCCAAGGTGGCGAAAAACTGATTATGATAGATTTGATGTAGTTGATATTATGGAGGACTTCGGCATGATCGAAGGCAACAAGGCAGATTTTGCTAACCCGAAGGTACTCTATAAAAACCATAACTATCTCGACACTACGCCCGGCAATATGGCTTGGTGTGATGCTTCTGACCAACGATATATCGATTTTAAGACGGCTGCACATGAGGTAGTAATGGAGAAAGACCATCATAGCAATTATTATCTGTCAGAACAAAGTTGGAAAACAATATATGGACCAGACGAGCCATATAGGGACTGGAGCGACAGACCACCCAAAAGCGGCTTGGCGTTTTGTTAATTAAAGGGAGTCGGAGATTACAACCGACTTCTTTTTTCATATAATGGGGATTGCAACACCCACTATGTCCTTACTTGTGTATGACAAAAAGAAATTTGAAATATTTGAAAGATGTACCTTGGCTTGACCTTGTTGAAGAAGCGTGGGTAGAGAAGTTTGAGAAGAAGATGGATGAATGGCTTGAGAAACTGGTGCCGATTCATAAGATTGGCAAAGCGATGAAAGCCGAATTCATAAACTTTGGCGATGATTGCATGGTAGAACCCGATGTAAAATATGCCTTTGATTCTGATAGCGACATAGACAATATGTTTGAGAATGACGGAATTGTATATGTTTTAATACCAAAAGATTGCGATGAACCAGACCGATATTGCCTTGTAGTCAATAGTATGAAGGATAGGCAAGCATTATCATGGCGAAACTTCTTCTGTTCAGACCTCTTAGAGTATTTCGAACAGGAAGGTAATATTTTGCTGACACCATACCTCGATGATAGGTTTAACACAAATAAGCCCTATTCTTCTGTGATTGACAATATTAGCAAGGAGTTTCAGAAGATGACAGGAGACAAGGATGTTAAGATTTGCTTTTCAGAAGGATTTTATGATATGTATCTGTAATGTAATAAGATAGAGAGAAGCAGGGCTGAATCGCCCTGCTCTCGTTTTCGCTACGCTCAAATCTATTGAAAAAGATTATATCTATCACTATCGGATTCGGAGCGAAGCGACGGGAATCATTCAGATACCAAGCCATTCGCTATCGCTCAGGCTCCCCTACGGGGTTATGAGGACATCTTCTTTCAGTCAATCCTCAAAGCGGATAGTGGTTGAGCTTGTCTCAACCATCTTCAATATACCGATGGCTTCGCCATCAATCCGATAAAAAAATAATCTAATCCCTATGCAACCTTTTTTCATGCAACGCAACTTTTTTTTATCCTCTTAAGGGAAGTGTATGAAAAATGTGAGAAAAAGGTTGCATTTCAAGAGGGCTAATCCTTATAGATGAATATCAACGAGGTTAATTCCTGATTGATATGGATTTAATTAAAAAGTATAATATGACAGGAGAATACCTAAATGTACCGACAAATGTTAATCGTTTGTCTGATTGGAAAGAATTTGACAGCAGCTTACCACGAGGTAAGGTTATTTTGAACAAGAGTATTTGTGGATGCGGATGTACTGAAGCATATCTGAGAAATGATAAGCCGGTAATTCTGGCCAGTCCACGCAGAGAGCTTATAAATTGCAAGATGAAACAGCCGGGAAGAGCGAGACCTTTGTTCTATTTTGACCGGAGCAAGAGCGTGGATATCAAGAAAACCATAAATCAGTTGAACACTTATCTGTCCTCTCAACAACAAGGTTTTATTCCAAAAGTTCTCGTAACTTATGATTCGCTTAAGATTGTTTTGGATTGTCTGGCGCAATGGGGAGTACTTGAGTCCTTCACTATTATCATTGATGAATTTCCGTGCATCTTTACGGATGCCAAGTTAAAAGGGCAAGTAGAACTGGAAATGATAAGAAATTTGGAGCGTTTGAGCAATGATGTAGTATTCGTTAGTGCCACTCCCATCAAGGATATATATCTTGAAGAGACGGAGGAATTTCGTAACGTCCCAATAATCACACTTGTCTGGCCACCTAAGAAAACACGTCAGATAAGATTGGATCGCCAGACCATGCGCTCTACAATAGATGCGTGTCGGCAGGTCATTCGCAGATATATCACCGATAAATACTTTAAAACAACCATAATAGACGGAGAGACCAAGTATTCTACAGAGGCACTCTTCTTCCTTAACAATGTGTCTGATATAATAAAGATTATCAAGGAATTTGGATTGACCCCTGATGATGCCATTGTAATATGTGCGGAGGATAACGATAATAAACTAAGAGAGGTCGGATTTGAGGTAGGCCATGCGAATGACGAACTGAATTACAAGACCCAGAATAAGCCATTCACTTTCATTACGAAGGCTTCATTCGAAGGGGCGGACTTCTATTCTGACAGCGCCTCCACCTATGTATTCGCTGATCCCGGCTTGGAAAGCATGGGGCTGGATATATCCATCGACCTTCCGCAGATAGCGGGACGGTGCAGAACCGATACCAATCCATTCCGTAACGAGATCACATATTTCTATAAGACTTCTAAGGATAGGGACGTTCAACGATTTGAGCAAAATGTCAACAACCGAATAGCGGAGACTAATGAATTTCTTAGAAAGTATGCATCTATTCAGGAGCAAGCCATTTTACAAAAAATCAGGGATGCACAGAAAATTCAGAAATATAAGAATGACTATATTGATGTGATTGAGACTCTCGATGACACTGGGGAGACGATAATATCCATAGTCGGCAATATCTATGCTAAACTGGCAGACCTCCGGGGAATTGAGATCCTTAAATCGCAATATAACACTGATTACACAGTATTTGTAAATGTCAAACATAGCGGATTCACTACAGCCAATCCATTAGAAGGCAACAATGCTAATATCCTCAATGACTTCTGTGCAAAATTCTTCAGTGATAATAATTTCGTCAGGAAGATGAAGCTCTATGTGGATTTTTTAGAGCAAAATCCAGAATTGAAGTCAGATGTTGAAGCAATCCCGCAGATTCCTATGGATTACAAGGAATATTACAACGCACTCACTCCTGAACGGATAAGAGCTTTGGATTATCGAGAAAAAGCGATAAAGGATGAACGTGATGAAATCAAATTTTTCCCAATGATTCAATCCTCTTTGGCTAAAATCCTTATAGCCGGAGAAAACTATACCTGTGCTGAATTAAAGGTTAAGATTCAGAAAGTGTATGATGATTTGAATATTAGAAAGACCGCTAAAGCAACTGACATTGAAAAATACCGTACATCTGCCAAGAAAATCATTATGACTGGCGCGGATGGCAAAAGAAAGAAAGGATATAGATTATGATTAATGTAACTGTTTTTAGAAACGCCACCGACACACATAATGCTTTACAGGCAAGTGTCGGTGCGATATTTGAATGTATTAGAACCGGTGGAACCATTAAAGGTCAGATAGAGGAAATACGCAAGTTTCCGATAGCCTGTAAGAAAAAGAAACTGGAGCTGCCTGTTATCATGTGGCAGGGGATATTCACGCACAGGGCAGATAATGGCCTACGTTCCCTGTCCTCGCTTATGTGCGTGGATATAGACCACAAGACACCGGAAGAACTATCGATGCTGCGCACGAGCCTTATGCGTGAGCCGTGGGCATTGTCGATGTTCAGAAGTCCTTCGGGCGATGGCCTTAAAGTGATTGTCAAGACGGATAACATGGATATGGCGCACTACAAGAACTGTTATCGACAACTGGAGGCATTGTTTGAGGAACGCTATGGAATCAAGCCTGACAACAAATGTGAGGCAATTAGTCAGGGGTGCTTTGCCTCATACGACCCCGACATATACGTTAATCCCGGCGTGCAGAACTTACATCTGGAATATAACCCGGCTTTTGACATAATCCCGACAGCCACACCAGACGTCGCCGCGCACACATCCACTGCCCCCAAACCGATGTCACAGGTGGAACTATTCCTCGCGCAGCTCGGCAATGGTCTAAGCGATGAAGAGATTATCGAGATAGCAAATAAGAGATTTGCGCGATACCCAAACAACTATATGGATGGCTATAGAACAAAGGCAATCTTCGTACAGGCTGCAACCTTATGCAAAGTCGGTATTCCGAAAGAGAAGGCTATGAAATATCTTAAAGAGCATTTCCTTCCTACCGGCTATGATGAATGGAAGCTCGAATACGAAACGGCACGCGCATACTCCAAATGGAATGAACACTTCGGCTCTGAGCGCGGGAATTACAGACCTTGAAGATGGGCAAGAATGTATTGTAATGACCTTAATATCCGTGTTTGTGCGTTTCGCAACAGGGGTGTCGCAAATAACACCCTGATAATCTGTAATGTCATAAAAGCTGTGACACGACAACGACACGCTAACGAAGCGGATATGACACGCTACTTTCATTCTCTAACACTATCCCGATAAGGCAATGACACGGTACGACACCACAGTCCAAAAGAAAAGCGCACCAACTTAATGATGCGCTTCGAATTGGTTTTGTGGTGTTTATTTCTCGTCTCGACATGGAAGATTATTGGCTTCTCTATAGCGACGAACTGCACTGGAGACCACATCTTTGGTAACATTATACTGGGCTGCGATATCACTATAAGAGATATTACGCATATATTCCTCATACCATATCTCTGCACGGTCTCTGCCTCCGAAGGGATCAACTGGTGCCAGAGATTGCTGCTTTGTCATGCCACGAGCAACGGAAACAAGTTCGTTGGCCTCAAATTTTGCATGAGTCTGATTTTGTATGAACCCGAACTTATGGAGATACCGCTCCATGAAATAGTTGGCGACATAAAGGGTTAGGTCAACAACTGCGTCTCGGTCTGCCTTTTTAGTCGGACAACCGTAGAGGACATGATAGACAATAGCGCATTGAAAAGCTATTGTGGCGAAGCGTTTACGTTGAACTTCTCGCTCCTTATTCCCTTCCACAATCGCAAGATCATACTGATTGTCCAGCCATTTCTTAAGCACCTCATTAACATAACTCAGGTCAACGGTTGTCATGGGGGCAGGAACAAAATGGCCGTCAACATCCACACTATAACTATATTTCTCAGCCAGTTGGTCTATCAAGTTATGTATTCTTTTCATCGATGTATCACCGGGGAGTACCAACTTCGGGATCTCTTTCCCTACTGGAGGCAAGACACACCAACATATTCTGGCCGCATTTCCACCCGGTATTCCTCCGTTTCGACTGATGAAGTTTTCAACGGCATCGGGAGTTCCTGTCAATACATAGTTGAGGCAGACTTGGAAAGTCCCCTGCGGAGCTGTCTTATCTTTGTTCATGCGTATGACAGTATCGTTATCGAAAGCTTTGCATAACAAATCCTGACTGATACCGTTCTGAGCCTTCATGCTCTCTATAACCGTTTTGATTTCCGGTTCAAAGGCCATGCAATGCACACCTTTGTTATACGCCAGTATGTCTGTGAACATCGAAGAACTTGCAGCCATACCAACGGTTTGGAGAATAGGTTTCTTGTCGTTGAAATCCACTAAGTTTTCGGAATCGATCTTAATTCGTCGTTCCAACATCGCTTTATAGAGGTGATTGAAAAGACCCTTTCCGGTCCCGCTGGGAGCCTCTATGATGACCTGTAGGTTGGGACGTTTGTAAAAGCCATCCAAAGACTTGGCTTGAACTCTGGAGCAACATATAGCACCCAATGTTGCGGTTAGCTGTGCCAGCATTGCTTCTTCATAACCCTCCGGACATCCTGCCATAAAATCTAATATGATTGGCGGTAGATCAAGAAGAACGGTGGGGAACTTATCATGGTAATACTCAAACCATGAAACTCTCTTTTCAGTTGGAGAATCGATTTCGTGAGTTCCATTTTCATCACCATCTTGTGAGATCGCAGTCGTGGAAGAAGCAATACGGTTCTTATATCTTGCCTGCGCTTCCATCAGTAATACATCAGCTTCAGCTTTGGCCCGTATCTCTCTACAAATTTTATCCGCTTCGGCTTTCTTTTTACAGTACATGAGACCTCCGATGACTCCACCTGTAAGCACTAATGTCCCTACAGCGAACCATCCGAATCTGTTCTGTTGCTCTCTCGGTTTCTCTGCAACAGCACTTAGGCTATCAATGACCTTGGCCGCGCCGATACCTGCGCCAGCAACAACTGCACCTGTTCGGCCTATTCCGGTCAAGGTTTCTAAATATTTGTTCATAAATTCTTTGTATTAGCGGAGCTTGCGACTCCTGTTAATCCGTCTGCTTTAGTTAAGTTGATTATTCTGGTTATCATGATTACATCTAGATTTAAATCCTCTGCAATCGCCGATAGAAGAACACCATCCTCATATTTCTGCTTGATGTCGCAGATCTCTCGATCCATAAGAGTCAGAATTTTTCCATAAGGGTCGAAGAATACATACTTAATGACGTTTAAGGGGTGTGACCCTTTCCTCCTATGTTTCTGATAGGTATGGTAGCCATATGCTCCGATTGCTCCACAGGCTATTCCTACTAAGACTATGTTTCTTGTCTTTCCCATTCTGTAAGCCATGAAGGGAGCCGTCTGTCACCCGGCTCCATGTTTGATATTATTTGTTCTTTTTCGACGCTTCCTTAGCGGTCATCATCTTCTCCCATTCACTTTCTGCTGTTTGAGCGATACAGGTTAGTTCCTCTCTTCTGTCAGCTCGCTTCATGGCCTTTTGGAACTTGCCCCAGGCTTCACGGAGAATACGCTTGC